>Ga0256404_1000388_pt1 | contig 115302 bp, 97 predicted proteins | sample RumenRJG_01DNA_FD_185990 | JGI IMG/M metagenome (GOLD analysis project Ga0256404, IMG submission 185990) | Bovine rumen microbial communities from Lethbridge, Alberta, Canada - RJG_01 | ecosystem: Host-associated > Mammals > Digestive system > Stomach > Rumen | place: Canada: Alberta... | reverse complement strand
CAGAAAGATTAGAATCACGCGTTCACAGATTTCAAGACGCGCGCTTACTACGCAGCAGGCTAACGTACACAGAGTTAAGGTTGTTGTTGACGGCACCCCCAAGTCAATGAACGTTTGCACACGTTGCCTTCGTTCCGGCAAGGTTGAAAGAGCGTAAGGTTCTAAGCTTAATTTGTTTTTCTGGAGGTTGTCTCATATGAGGCAACCTTTTTTATTTGTCCGGGATTCCCGAAAAAACTGCAATAAAAGAAAGAGGCTGTCATCTGACAGCCTCTTGTTGTTTTTGTTGTTATAAGGATTACTTCTTAACTTCGATTACGGATTTGCCGCCCATGTAAGGTCTCAATACCTCAGGGATCCTGATGGAGCCGTCTTCGTTGAGGTTGTTCTCTAAGAAGGCGATGAGCATTCTCGGAGGTGCAACGCATGTGTTGTTAAGAGTATGAGCGAGGTATGTGCCCTCAGGTCCTCTGATCCTGATCTTAAGACGTCTTGCCTGAGCATCGCCTAAGTTTGAGCAGGAACCTACTTCGAAATACTTCTTCTGTCTGGGAGACCATGCCTCAACGTCACAGGACTTAACCTTAAGGTCAGCGAGGTCGCCGGAGCAGCACTCGAGTGTTCTTACGGGGATATCGAGTGAACGGAAGTAATCGACAGTGTTCTTCCAGAGCTTGTTGTACCATGTCATGGAATCTTCAGGCTTGCAGACTACGATCATTTCCTGCTTTTCGAACTGGTGGATCCTATATACACCACGCTCCTCAATGCCGTGAGCACCAACTTCCTTACGGAAGCAGGGAGAGTAGGATGTAAGAGTCTGGGGGAGCTTGTCCTCGTCTGTGATAGTATCAATAAACTTACCGATCATGGAGTGCTCTGAAGTGCCGATGAGATAGAGATCTTCACCCTCGATCTTGTACATCATGTTCTCCATCTCAGCAAAGCTCATAACGCCTGTAACGACGGAAGATCTGATCATGTAAGGCGGAATGTAATATGTGAATCCGCGGTCGATCATGAAGTCGCGTGCATAGGAAAGGCATGCGGAGTGAAGTCTTGCGATGTCACCCTTAAGATAATAGAAGCCGTTTCCTGATGTCTCCCTTGCCTGATCGAGCTCGATGCCGTCAAGTTTTTCCATGATGTCTACATGGTAGGGAACTTCAAAATCGGGTACGAAAGGCTCGCCGAATCTCTCGATCTCGACATTCTCTGAATCATCTTTGCCGATCGGAACAGAAGGATCGATGATGTTAGGGATAACGAGCATGATCTTTCTGATCTCTTCTTCAAGAGTAGTCTCTTTTGCGCTGAGAGCCTCAAGCTCTTCAGCCATATCGGTGACCTGCTTCTTGACTTCCTCAGCCTCTCCCTTTTTGCCCTGAGCCATAAGAGCACCGATCTGCTTGCTGACCTTATTGCGGTTTGCACGCAAAGCTTCAGCACGTGTCTTGCTCTCACGGAATTCCTTATCAAGTTCGATGACCTGGTCAACCAAAGGAAGCTTCTCGTCCTGGAACTTGTTTTTGATGTTCTGTTTTACGATGTCCGGATTGGTACGTAAGAATTTAATATCAAGCATGATGTCACCTCTTTTATAAATAACCTACATATTTTATTCTTTGAAGCCGTCAGTTTCAATCTGTCTGAACTGACATATTTCCGTCGTAGTTGCCTGCCGGGTAGTTGAATTTCGGATCCCAGAGGATAAACTCTTTTACACCGGTGTCGTGGATAGCTTTGATCTGGGAATTGATCTCTCTGTATCCGTATTCGATATAATTGCCCTTACCGATATAAGATGCCGTAAATGCCTGAAGATAAGGCCTCATCGTGGTAAATCCGGGTTGCACATATGTCGCACGGCACTTGTGAAGAACGCTGTAAACGATCATGTAAGGTTCTTTGTCGGGATATTTGAAGACATGTCCCGCAAGCATCGTTCCAAGTGCATAGTGTGAAGGATATAACATCGGGCAGCAGGAGTCGATGCCTGTCATTCCTAGCGTCGCAAAATCCTGGCCGATGATTCCTGCATCAAGTTCAGAAGTTAATACGATACCGAAGATATCGGCTGATACAGGGATTCCGTGAGTATCCTGGATCTTGATCCTGGCTTCCTGAAGGAAACGGTTTACTGCTTCTGCCTTTGTAGGAGTCTGGCCTTCCTCTCCGTAGTAAGGCTTGGCCTTGTTCTTGGTGGAACCTGCAGGAAAACGCACATAGTCGAACTGGATCTCGTCAACGCCGTGTTCAACACCTTCAAGTGCTATCTCGATCAGGTAATCCCAGTTCTCAGTGTTGTAAGGACTTAAGAAGGGGTTGTTGCCTTCGTTGCTGAAACGGACTACATTGCCGGAAGAATCGGTAATGGCTCTTTTCGGGAAATGCTCTGCTGCAAGGGAATCGTTAAAGCAAACGACACGGCCGATGACCTTTATGTTATTGTCGTGGCACTTCTTGATTACCTTGTCGATGTCATATGCATCCCAGATATATCCGATCTCTTTTGCTGTGGCATTCTTGGTCTTGAAGGGAATACCATATTCCTGCTTAAGATTGATGACAACAGCGTTAAGCTCACTGTTATTGCAAAGCTCGATGGCCTTATCGAGATTGGAACAGGTTCCGATATAAAGACCTTTGATCTCGTTATGCACAGGTGTCTTCACATCTTTCTCGGCGATCTCGGGAAGCGGACGCCAATAAGAATCTGCAAGAGGGGAAGACTTGAGCTGTTCCGTGTGATATATGACGGGATCGGTATGAGTGGTCTCGGTATATGAATGTGTGACAAGAACGGGGACACTGCCTGAAGTCTCCTGTGTTCTGGCCTTTGAGATTATCTTGGTGACACCTAAAGTGATGAGAACGACTGCCAGGACAGCAGAAACAGACAAGAGAATAGTTAGCAGCTTGCGAAGCTGCATGATCTCTTTGCTGTCCTGATTATAATGATTATTATTAATTTCATTATTATTAAACATAGGACAATTATACAGACCTGCCCTCAAAAGAACAAATACGCCAAGCAAAGCAGTGTAACCTGTGTTAAAATCTTCTTGTAAATCCTTTATTTTTAAGGTGTTGAACCGCAATGATCGTACGCAACTGTTCAGGTGGAATAGTTTTTTCAGGGGATAAAGTCCTTCTTGTCTGCAACGATAAACAGGAATGGGGCTTCCCTAAAGGCGCTGTAAAGAGCAGCGCAGATCTTTCCTTGTCTGATTTTGCAAGGGAAAGAGTCAAGATCGAGACGGATGTTGATGCGAGAGTCATAGCTCCCTGTGGCAAGACCAATTACGAGTTCTATTCGATATCAAGAAGAAAACCTGTGCATAACAATATCTCATGGTTTGTTATGGAGACTAAGAATGAGGCGTGCCAGGCTTTTCCGGATTCCGGAACAGTGGACTGCAGATTCGTGGCAATATCCACAGCTCTGGATGAGATTACATACAGCCAGGATAAATCCCTCCTCATGATGGCATATCAGAAGTACAGGGAGAGCATCAAGGATTGAGTCCGGTCATTACCCTTAACAAAACAGGCGATTCGAAGATCGAAGTCAAGAAGTCGGTCTTTATCGGCAGGAGTTTTCATATTTCATCTCCTGAAGAAGCTTCTGATTATCTTTCCGAAGAGCGGAAAAAATACCCGGATGCCAGACATCTATGCTATGCATGGGTCATTGGCGGTGAGAGTGCAAGACAGAAATCCAGCGACGACGGTGAACCTCAGGGAACAGCAGGCCAGCCTCTGCTTGAACTCCTGACATCCAACGGATTTACGGATTCGCTTGTATGTGTTACCAGATATTTCGGAGGAACGCTTCTTGGCAAGGGCGGTCTTAAGAGGGCATATACCGACAGCGGCAGACAGGCGCTTGAAGCAGGAGAACCGGTAGAACTCATTCCGGCATTAAGCTGGCGGGAGCACTGTTCATATCCTGTTTTCGAGATGCTCTCGCGAAAAGCAGGGCAATCAGGCTGGGTTATCGGAAATGTGGAATACGGGCAGGATGTTGCCTTTGATATAACCGTACCGGAGGAGGATCAGAGTGAGATCACAAGATACTGTCTTGATCTGACCGGCGGCGCACTTGTGCTCAAGGATCCTAAGAGCCTTCTTACCAGGGGCGGGAGTGTCTCCATCTCCTGACTTGCGATTTGATTCAAAATCGCCCAAAATATGTTGGTGGTTCGGGATAGACTTACCGGTAGATAATCGGATATTGAGGTAAAGAAAATGGAAAACGGAAATAACGAACAGATTCAGGAAAAGCAGCCTGCGAAAAGAACTGACGGCAAGGACAAAAATCTCCGTACAGCTCTTTATGTCATGGCTGCACTTCTTTTCATCTGCGTTTTGTTTTCCGGGATCCAGTCACTTTATATTTTCAGACTTAACAGCGGACTTGAAGGGATACTTTCATACACGAAGATCTTTCAGGGTGATGAGACAGAACCGGGTGATGCTCCTGTCAGCGCGATAGAGTCTCTGGCAGGTCCGGAGGCGACCAAGGCTCCTTTGCCGGATCCCTGGTTCTCGATAGAAGAAGCAGCCTCAGTATCATCTCCGGATAAGAAAAGGCTCTCTGTAGTAGAGATCTTTAAGCAGGTCAGCCCTGCCACGGTATCGCTCAGCATAATCAGCAATGACACGGGAAAAGATACCAAGATCGGTTCAGGTACGGGATTCATTATTACCGACACAGGTTACATCGTTACAAACCAACATGTTGTGGATATGTCCGATCAGGACATAAAGTCTTTTTATGTTACCGTAGTCCTTCCCGGCGAGACTGAACCTGTAAAAGCTGAGATAATCGGAAGCGACGTTCAGACTGATATAGCTGTCCTTAAGGTAAATGCGGATAAGAAGCTGCCTTGCGTTACGCTTGGCGATTCGGATACTCTTCAGGCTGGTGAGCTTGCCGTAGTTATTGGCAATGCCATGGGAACATTCGATGACACGGTTACGGTAGGCATAATCTCCGCACCTTCAAGAGAGATCAACAGAGGCGGTTACCATGTTGATATCATTCAGACAGATGCGGCGATCAATCCCGGCAACAGCGGCGGTCCGGTCATCAATTCATTTGGTGAAGTGATCGGCATCACGAATGCCAAGATAGCGACATCCACGTCTGAGAATCTCGGCTTTGCCATCCCGATCAACTCGGTTAAGGGCATCATCGAGAGCATAATCAATTACGGAAAGGTCGTAGGACGTACTTTTCTGGGAGTCTCAGTACAGTATGTTGCCGAAGATTCATACGCAGGTGCGCGCGGCGGAGTCTATGTTGCCGACATAGTAAAGAATGGTCCTTCCGACAAGGCAGGATTGAAACTTGGTGATATAATACTCAAACTTGACGGTGTTGAAATAAAAGAACCCGGTGATATTATTAAGGTGCGCGAGGCGCACAAAGTAGGCGATAGTATAGAAGTCGTTGTTGACCGCGACGGCAAGCAGATCACACTTACGCTTACGATCGGCGACAGTGCCGATGCATAATATACGCAAGTAAAAAACTGATTTAAGGATGATATTTATATGAGCTCAGATGCTGGCAAGAAACTCGGAACAAAGATCCTCGCATGGATACTTATCGGAGCAATGCTCCTTACTTTTGTTTTCGCGATCATAGTAGTGCTGATCCAGCAGAGCGCAATGGGTGGTATCTGATCTATACCTTAAGGTACGTCCTTAATCTGGCTTAATCCTTCGTTATTGAATTTCCATGTGTATTCTTCAGCTTTTGCCTGTATGAACTGCTGATAGTTGTTCATACTGAGGAAGCTGTTTACCATGTCATACCATTCGGGATTTAGAGATTCCGAGATGTAGTAGACAACATAAAAAGTTCCGTTATCCTCGATCAGAGTCTTATCACCAAACTGTCTGTCAGGAGAGAAGATCCATTCGGCAAGAGCCTTCGAATACTTTGCCTGATAGATCTGTGAATCGTGAACTACCGACAACTGTCCTGCCAGGATATAGTCGTTATAAGTATTTTCTGCTTCGTTGCAGCTGTCCGTATCGTCGATGCTGTCATAGACTTCCTGTGCCAAAGCCTGTGTAGCGGCTATATCAGTAGTGCCTTCTTCCGTGGACTGGACATTGGCCGTCATGATGAAGCAGTTGCGGAGCTTTTCGGACATACGCTCTCTTGATACAAACACCAGGATGATGGGGAAACCGTCATCGTCAGGGAAGATGACTGCATCGCCGACTTTTCTGCTCTCGTCGAAGAGCCAGTCTCTGATCTCGTCATGTGAGATATCCTCGTAGCGGCAGTCAGGAACGAGCTGTGAATCGGGTTCCTTAAGCGTATTAGCGTATACTCCGGAGAAATAAGGTGCTGCACATTCCTCGAACTTGGAAGGATCGCCCTTCATGGCATCGATTATCTTTTGTGCACGGAGATTTGCAGTGTCGATAAAACGCTGCTCTCTCTGTTCGAAAGTCATTCTGAGGAGCTTATAGCTTACAAGGTCATAGATGTTCTTGGACTGGTTGTACGCTTCTTCTGCCTGTTCATCAGAAGCGGAGAGCTGCATTAACTTCTCGCCTTCGGCATAGTCATCTGTGAAATACTTGCGGGCAAGGGTATTGATAATGCACTGTTCGTCGACCTGGCTTCCGAAAACACCCTTGATGTAAGTGTCGAGCGGAACACCGAGTTCGTCAGCTTTGCCCTTGAGCCAGTTTACATAAGCGATAGCACGGTCATAGTGTGTTTTCTCAATCTCATAACCCTGAGCTGTGGCATCGTCGTAGAGGATCTCGATCTTCTGGAAATCCTGGGCGGTAACATATCTGAAGTAATCTCTGTATGTAGCGAAATTATCATCGTCGACATAAGGTGATGAGAGCATCTGCTCTGTGTCGGCAGCGAAAAGATCGACACCTTCACTTAAGAGCTCGTAGTGATACATAAAGCTGAACTCAGCACTGGAGATATCTCTTCCGTGAATCGTAAGAGGGCTTAAGAAAGACTTATCCATGCCTGTATCAAGAGCAAAAGATACGGCTGCAATGATGGCGACAAGGACGACGCCTAAGACTACAAATGCAAGTCCGGTGTTTCTCTTCTGCTTCTCGTGGTCTATAGCGGCCTCATTCTTATCAAGATTGATCTCTGTAGGAACATCGCTTGTTTGGGGAGAAGCAGCAGCCTTGCGGCCCTTACGCTTAGGAGAGGCCGTGTGCTCCGGAGAAGCTTTGACATCTCCCTGTTTACCTGTAAGAAGTTCAGGATCGATCTCAGCAAGATCGTTTAATGTGACACTTTTCTTGGCAGGCTGGGCAGGCTCGTCCATATAATCCTCAGAAGGTGTGCCTTCTGATTCGCCGGTAACTACTATATCTTTATTCTGCCCGTCAACCGAAGGCTTACGGGAGTCCTTATTATCGTTTTTGTTTTTGTTGCTTTTACCCTTCATTATCTTTCCCCTTGTATATAAATAAGATACAGGCTATGGACACTTTACCATAAAAGAGGGACCAACTTGGTCAATTTATGCTATTATTAACACGTTTGTAATCTAAGAATAATAATAAAAGAGGAATTATGTTGGGGAAAGATAGGCTAATACTGAAAGAAAAAAGAGGCACTTTCGATATATTGAGAGAATACTGGCCTCAGTTTCTTCTTGCGTTTTTGTTCCCGACACTGACGGTTCTTGCGGCATTTGCGGTAACCGGATGTTACCCGTTTGGTGACAGGACGATCCTTACTGTTGACCTTTATCACCAGTACTGTCCGTTCCTTGTTGCCTTCAGGAACAAGGTGCTTTCAGGAGAGTCACTGTTCTATAGCTGGAATGACGGTCTGGGACAGGAATACTATGCTGCTTATGCGAATTATGCGGCAAGTCCTCTTAATATCTTCTCCTTGTTCTTTACCGCGAAGACCATGCCGGTCTTCATCGGATTAATTACCTGTCTTAGAGCAGGCCTCGCTTCCACATTTATGCTCCTGTTCCTTTCTGCCAACGACAACAGAAGGATCGACAACATTACAGTGGTATTCAGTTCCTCATACGCTCTCTGCGGATGGTTCATCTCGTTTTTCTGGAACATAATGTGGTGCGATGCAGTCGTTTTACTGCCTCTTATAGCACTCGGATTAAGAAATCTCCTTAAGGACGGCAAGTGCGGGCTTTACATAGTTACTCTTGCCATAGCCATCATAAGCAATTACTATGCCGGCTATTTCATTTGCCTGTTTATGGTACTTTTCGCACCTTCTTACTATCTGTGCCTCTATTCAAGGGAGAAGCAGAAGGGCGATCCCGGCAGACTCTGTTTCAAGACATTTATCGTTTCAGCTGCCCGCTTCGCACTGTCCAGTATTGTTGCGGCCGGTGCATCTGCAGTTCTGACGATCCCCACATATCTCATTCTCAGGAACTGTTCCGCGACAGGTGATGAGCTCAAGGTCGATTATGCCCTCGGCACCAGTGTTTTCGACTTCTTCGGAAGACTCATGGTAGCTGCAAACCCGAATATCAGAGATGGTATGGCAAATGTTTACAGCGGCATAGTTATCGTTTTGCTCCTGCCTTTGTTCTTTATGCTTCCTGCAAGAACAGGCATTAAGTTAAAGCACAAGATAATCTTCGGAACACTTCTTGTGATCATGTATCTGAGTTTTACGAACCGTACGCTCAATTTCATCTGGCACGGCATGCACTTCCCGAATCAGATACCTTACAGAGAGTCTTTCATCATGAGCTTCCTTTTGGTATTTATCGGGTTCCTTACGATAAGACGCATAAGAAGTCTTGGTTCCAAATATGTAACAGGTTCCGTATTGATGTCTGTGGCGTTCCTGGTTCTTTTCGAAAAGCTGGGCACAGGCAACGAGGGCTATATCCAGATCGGAACGACCCTTCTTTTTCTGATCGTCCAGGGTGCTGCACTTCATACAGTAAGCAATATCAGGGCAGGGAAGAGCGAATTCTTCTGTGAGACACTTCTCACCGTGACCATGATGGTAGAGATGTTTGCAGCTTCTCTTATCACGATAGGTCTTGTATGCAATCACGAGGGATTTACAAGTTATGCTCCTTACGGAAGGCACCAGGTTGAAGTATCGGCTTATGCTGACAAGGTGGAAGGTACTGAAGGACATAAAAACTTCGAGCGTTCCGAGCTTTATCCGAACAATGTCTGTGATATCCAGTCACTTTACAATGTTAAGGGCCTTTCGATCTTCTCCTCGACAGCTAGAGAGAGCTTCGTAAAATATATGAGAAACTACGGTTTCCATAACAACAATATCAATGGCCTGCGCAATGCCGGTCTTACCCGTGTTACTGCTACGCTCCTGGGTGTCAGGAACCTGATCGAGATCGATAAGACTCAGACTGTTCCTCCTCTTTTCGAGCAGGAATATAAGGACAAAGTGATCACTTCGTGGGGCAATACTGATGCCCTCAGCATCGGATACATGACAAGCCCTGCTATCCTTGATTATGCTCCAAAATATGACGACAACACTGATGTCTTCAGCAAGACGAACGAGTGGGTCACAAGCATGGGTGCCGGAAATGTCTATAAAAAGGTAAAGCTTACTGCAGGAGACGACTCCGGACTTACTACCACACAAAGAGAGGGCGAACGCCTTACATTTACTTATTCAAGCAATGTTCCGAATGTTGAGTATTCATTTAATGTCATCGTAAATAACGCTGACATCGGATCAGATGTTTATGTCTATGCCAACTCACGTAAGGGCGGTTCTGTGACTGTCAAGGTTGGCGATGAGACAAGAAAATATGAGATCAGGAGTTATCAGATCATCAGCCTTGGAGTCTTCGACGGAAGACCTATGGAGCTTACAGTAAAGTATTCGGAATCACCCGGAACAACGCTCCTCGTGTATGGTTATCAGCTTGATAAAAAGGGTTATGACCATATGGTGGAGACCCTCTCTGATGAACAGCTTGAGGTATCAGAGTACGATACCACATCATTGTCCGGACACATTGATGTTAAGGAAGATGGCCTTATGTTCCTTACTATTCCTTATGCAGAGGGATGGAAGGCTGAAGTAGACGGCGAACCCGGCGAGATCGTTCCTGTTCAGGATGCTCTTATGGGGATCAGGCTTAAGAAGGGAAGCCACGATATCAAGCTTTCTTATGCTCCTGCAGGCTTTAAGGCAGGTCTGATCATAAGCCTTGTTTCAGTCGTAATAATCGCTGCTGTAATTGCTGTCCCGGCTATTGTGGAAAAGAGCAGAAAGAAAAAGGTGCCTGCCGTTCAGGCACAGCCTGAAGGTACCATAGAAGAGATCCCTGTTTCTGAGGTTACAGAAGAGAACCTCAGAACTGACGAGATGCCTTCTGAGCCCGAAAAGCAGGAAGAGACTTCAGAAGAGACGGGTGACAACGGCGAGCCGGAGGTGAAGGATGAATAATACCAAAGTAAAGATCAGAACCTACGATGGCATCGTCTTCAGCTTTTTAGCTGCCATTATCATAGCTGTTGCCGCACTTAATACAGGTCTTCTCACAGAACCCGGCAAGTTCCTTCCGTCAGGTCTTTCTATGCGTAATGAACCTATGAATGAAGGAATCCTTCAGGGTATAGATCTTGCCATTGAGGATATTGAATTTATCAGATCGGGAAACGCTTCGTCAGATCTTTGGAGGCTCCTGACCTTCGTTCATCTTGATTTTTTCTTTTATCTGGCACTTCTGATCCCCCAGGCAGCAAAAACCATTCTTATGACGGGTTATTATGTCCGCTTCGGTCTTTGCTGTTCGGCTATGTATTACTTTCTTTCCAAGCATTTGAAGCTTACAAGGTTCCCGTCTTTGCTTCTCGCATTCATGTATGCTTTCTCGACACAGCTGATCTTTACGGCCCAGCTTCACGAGGTCATGAACATGGCTTTCATGATGCCTGTTCTCATGTCTTCTTTTGATTCATATCTGAGAAAGAGGACCTGGAAATCATTTGTCCTTGTCTGCCTTGCTTCATTCGCCTTGGGTGCTACTGGCGGGTTTGGTCTTCTTATCGGCATACCCGCAATGATCTTTATAGGTCTTTTTATGTGCATCAGCCTATACAGGACTTTCAATCAGGCGTTCAATTCCTGGCTTAAGATACTTGGCGGTGTTATCACAGGTGCTGCCATGACAGCTGCTTTTTCGATTCCCGGTTTTATGGGTATGAAGCCTGATATTGATATAAAAGAATCATTTACATCAGCAAAGGTAACCTTTACTGCATATGATTTCTTCAGATCAACTTATCCGCTCCGTTCCGGAAACATGTATCTTAATAAGGAACCTCTTTTCTATGTCGGTGTCCTTACGGTTATGGCAGTGCTGGCATTTATCCTGAATGAGAACATTCCGGTCAGGATAAAGGTATCTTCCTCTGCTATAGCAATTGTGTTCTACGCTACATGCTGTTCCTCATTTGTGAATGAGGTAATAAGCATTTTCGGAGCAAATCCCATTATGAATTCTGCCCGTATCATCTGCCTCGAAGTACTGGTCTTCATGCTGGCAGGAATAGGTCTTAAGAATGTTAAGGGTCTATCGAAGGGCGAACTCATAGCTGTCGCACTGATCCCTATGGGATTCCTTATCGTTGCAAACAACAATTCTTCTGGAACCACTCTTGCAAGTCCGATCCTTACCGCTACTTTTATCGCGATACTCATCGAGGCCGGTATCATCTGTGCTCTTGCCAGGGATAAGTTCACAAAGATCTCCAAATACATAGTTCTTTTCATAATGCTTGTCCTTGTTGGTATCAATACGGCATTCATAATGTTTAACAATTCCGTCTCCAGAATGACTGTCGAAGAATACTTCTTGGGTGATGAGGAATCTTTGTCAGAGGGTCTGGTCTATGACGCTGAATTCGATATTCCTGCTGTAAACGGCGGCGGTAATTACCTGATCATTCCAGAAGATCTCAGTACTTATAACAGCGAGGGTGCTGCAATCTACGATATTAATTTTATTTCCCAGAATGTTTCCGGAACTGATCTTTTCGACGAGGTATTCCTTACACTTGAAGACGAAGATGAGATCAAGCAGAAGAGTCCGGACAGATTCGGACTTGATGCCGGATATAATGTTCTGGCTTTTAATCCTTTCAACGTAGATGCGGATGAGAGGATATTCGTATATTGCAACGCCATGAATGGTGCAGCTTTGAACATAATAACAGCTGATGGTGAAGGCGAGAGGGTATTTACCGGCCCGTTCCTTACAGAGCTTGAGTTTGTATCCGGCAACATCTCTTTGGAGTTCACAATTGATTCAGAAGGTGAAGAAGTGTGCAATATATGTCTTTATAAACTTAATAAGGAAGCCCTTGATGATATGAAGGCATTGTCAGGCGAGGCTAATCTTTCAAAGTTTAAGATCAATGTCGAAAAGGTTGACGGTACATGCACGCTTATCCTCCCGTATCCTTATGATGAATCAAAGGTGCGTGTAAACGGCATTTCCTGTAATACATTTGAGCTTTGCGGAAAAATGGCAGCAGTATTTACATGTGACGGCAGCAGCGAACTCACAGTCGCAGTTGAACGCAAATCCTCCGGCGTATTTCCCGGAATACTGATCAGTTCATTTGTTGCTCTCTGCCTTATCGCAATTCCCATATGCCAAATGTATAATGAAAAGAAGAAAGTATCCTGCGAAGGGAACGCAACTGATGTTAAGTAAGAAGATTACAGACGGCACGGAATTCGTTGTGTTCGATATGGAATGGAACCAGCCGATGCCCGGCAAGGAATATCCTTTTGATGTCAGCAAGCTGACTGGCGAGATAATCGAGATAGGTGCATTGAAATATGTCTATGATAATGGCGAGCTCTTGTACAGAGACGCCTTTTCATCAGATATAGCACCGGTCAAATATACAAAGCTCCATTATCATGTTAAGAAAGTAACTCATAAGAAGAATGCTGACCTTTTAAATGGTGAGCCTTTTAAGGATGCATATTCAAAATTCCGCAAATTCTGCGGTGATGCGATCCTGGTAGGCTGGGGAAGTTCTGATCCTTCCATGCTGAAGATGAACCTCGAGTTCTTTGACATGGACTCCAAGCTGAATATGTTCTTCCTGGATCTCCAGCCGATCTTCTCACTTTTCGCAGGCCTTCAGGGAACCCAGCGAAGTGTGGAAGCAGCGGTTGATTTCTATAATATAGATAAAAAAGAGATATTTCACAGTGCAACTGCCGATGCCCACTATACAGGTGCAGTATTTGAAGAGATTTTTAAGCACAACAAGCCCTCAGAGGTAATTTCTGCTATCTCGAGTTCATCGATAGATCCTGACGTGCCCTCTGATTTCAGCTTTGTTGGCCCGGAATGTCTGGACAGCACAAGTGCTTTCGCTACATCCAAGAGTTTTATGAAGGTTTGTCCTCTTTGCGGAGCTCCGCTTTCTGTTAAGATCCCTTCCTTCAGAATCAGGAAATCCCAATACGCACTGCTTGAATGCAGGGAACATGGAGAACTTTTCTCCAGAACGAGAGTTAAGAAAAACAGGGCAGGCAATCATTACGCTTCAGCTGTTATGAGGTTTGCAACACAGAACGATTATTGGCTTGTTGCATCAAAAAAAGAGGAGTTTGATAAGTACGGAGAAAAGGGCAAACCCGTTGAAAAGACAGAAGATGAAGAAAAAGAAGCGTAATTTGTAAACGAAATGTTAACAAACTATGTAAAAAAAGTTAGCAAAATTCGAATTTTCTGTTGAAATTTGAATTGAGATGTCATAAAATAGGCTCAGATAATAAGGTGAATTGTGCGGGGTATTCCCGCCTGACACATTAGAATATAACTTCAGACCATAATGAAGGAAGGTGCTTCTTATGATTAAAAGATTAAGTAAGGCAAAGAAGAGTAAGCAGGGCGCAATACTTGTTATTGTTGTTCTCATTTTGGCTCTCGCAATGATCTTCATCGCTTCAGCTATGATGCTTACCCAGGCTACGAGAAGGCGTTTGTATTCAAGAACGATGTCCAGCCAGGCAAGACTTACGGTTACTTCTGCATCAGAAGTTTTCCTCGAAGCTCTTAAGACTCAGGAAATCTCCGACGCACAGATCGACGCGCTTCTTGCAAAGAAGGCCGCACGTGCAACATCTAATGATCAGAAGATAAAGATGGTTGTTGCTGGTGTTCCGGGTATGTCTGAAGACCCTAACAACTGCACTTACGTTGATATCTACAAGGATCCCGCTAATGCTGAACTCGTATATGCTGATTTCTCTACAGTTATCGGTGACGAGAAGCCTGAGAACGTAAGAGTAGTTCTCCGTGAAGGCGAATCAGAACCCAGCCTTGGCCACCGTTTCATGAACCAGATCGAAGTATCCGCTCATGTAGGCATTGCAGAACTCCGTTTTACAAGCGGTGTTGGTATGTGGAATAAGACAAAGTATCCTACAAGCCCTTCTGATAACACAATCGTTATGAGAGGCGGTATCAAGACACAGACATCCGGTTCAGTAGTTTTCTCTGAGATCATCTTCGGTGAAGGTGCAAGCATCGCATTGGGCGGTGGTGACGTTTATAACAACAACGTTGTATTCCTTGATAACACAACAATGATCGGTAGATCTTCAATGACTATCAAGGGCGACATCTACTTCATTGGTAAGACTCACAATACAGCCGGCATGTCAGTTCCTGCTTCAGGAACATATGCTAACAATATCGACCTTTGGGGCGGCGGAATCAAGAGTACCAATTTCGTATTCTCCGGAAGAGGCGTTCAGAATGATACTGTAGACCAGAATCATAAGATCAAGGATATCGTTACAAATTCTTCCAAGAAGTGCTATTTCGTAGACAGCAATGGTAACTGCCTTACATCCGGCGGTACTAAGGTTACTAAGAAGAGCGCTCAGTCTCAGTCTGGTGATACATATGAAGTTGATAATGCAGGCGCTGGTACATCAGGCGTTCCTACAGGTATCACAAACAACGTTAAGAGATATCAGAAGTACGATTACAACTCTTCTTCAAATCCGTTCCCTTCAGCTGCTTCAGTATTCAAGACATTGAATCCTGACGGTAAGGTTCAGACAGTTACTCAGGATGGCGGAATTACTCTCAGCTATACTACATACAGCAAGGATGGCAAGAAGACATATGCTGCAGGTTCTGTTATCCCTAAGGGTGATACATATGTAGTTAACCCTGTTACTGCAAAGTATCCGACATACAAGAGAGAGGGCGGTGTAGCTACAGGCGCTCCTGAGAAGACACTTAACCTCAGCAACCTTTCATCAGAAGCTACTGACAGATTGTTGGTTCTTGATCCTGGTTACTATTATGTAACAGGTAACTCACAAACAGTTACAACAACATCGGACAACAGCAATCTTAAGCCTTATGTAATCGCTATCGACGGCGCAAATGCAGACAAGTATCGTTTCTACTTTGCTAAGGATCACACATTCTTCCTCAATCTTTGTGTATTCGCTGTCTATAACGTTCAGGATCCTGGTGTTCCGGTAGTATTCATCATGGAGGAGGGTGCTAAGATCCAGCTTTCTGGTGCTAACTACAGAGTCAACAGCAGTAATAACATTCTCTGTAATTCAGGCTTCCTCTCAATGAGCCGTGCTGCTACTGCAGGTGATCTTAAGACTTACATTCACTCCACAAGCTATGCTAGTGAATCTAAGAACTGGAGCGACGACTACAAGAAGAATGATAATACAACAGTAATTAAGTATTCAAAATTGTATGACAGCATCCACACACCTTCGATCTTCATCTATGGTGCTAAGAATAACAAGTTGGTATTCTCTGACAGCACAATTCTTGAAGCATATGTTGGTCTCTATGATAACGGTGCGTTCGGTGTACTTGATGGTACTGCATCAGTTATCCCGATTTACGGCAGAATCGAAGCTAACGAAGTTCACGGATATAAGAACGACAACAGCTTCGGCGTTAAGGATGATACACCGGTCGGCGACATCAGCATGCCTTACTGCCCGCAGCCGAATCAGGACAGCGGAATGCCCAGCAAGAGACCTGCTAAGTCCAAGTATTCAGTAGCAAGTATGATCTACTATTACGATAACAACGCCGCTACACCTACTACAATCTGATAGATATAGGCTATGCAATCAAAAGGCTGTCTCAATCGAGACAGCCTTTTTAATTGCTTTTGAATAAATTGATATAGTGGATCGGCAGAAAATATATCATTCCAGAACTAGTGGATTATTTAAGTAAATTATGTCCTCGGCGATGGATTTGGATGACTGGATAACGACCTTGTGATCAGAAGGATCTGCCACATCGTAAAACATGAGGCTTTCCTTGGATACTGCAATAAACTCTGACTTCTTAATAAGACGCAGCATCTCGTCATATAGCGGATTATTCTCATCAAGGAGCCTGACTCCTTTGTCAATCAGATAGACAATAACAGTATTGTAGGAAGATTCACAAATACTGGAAATGAAATCAACCAAAAGCCCGCGTCCGTGATCAGAATCAGAAGAATAATAGTCATGCTTGATAACCACATATCTGGCATTAACATCCTCATCAGTCTTTTGAGGCATAACTTCAAGGATTGTATTGTCAGAGATCTTTTCTTCTAACTGCGGCTTTGAGTACTCAAGACTGCTTTTTTGCTTGCTGTTCATCAAAGTCCCTCCCATCGGAAGATAAGAAGCGCATGGAGCGCTGAATTGAATTCTTGCTTGTACCCCAAGGCTTATCCGTATTTCTATAGTCAAACTTTAATGTGAAATATTCGACATCAGAGATCAGGGATTCAAATGTCTGGGTATTGTTGTTATACAGGGCTTCGACAAAATCTGAAGCCTCGTTCTGAGACAACTTGGCTGCCTGTCTTAACAAAAGTGATGTGTGGGGAAGACAATGGAATTCCGCATTTAAGAATTTATCCTTGAATTCCTTATCATGCGAAAACATCCAGCATATGACCTCAATATAATGACCCATTGCCTCATCGAGATTGTCACAGATAGGGCAGAGCTTAATTCTCTTATCGATAAGATCAGCGACACTGTTAAGCTTCTGCTTATAGTCAGAGCTGCGTCCTTTTAATAGACCTGCCTTCTGAGGGATTCCTGCCTTAAGCTTCGGATTCAATTCCTCATTAAAATCTTTTAAATGTGTATGCATGACAAGGCCTAAGCCAAGTCTGTTTGTAACAGCTTTATTGAGCTTTCCCATATGGACAGGGCAAAAACCTGTCTTGTTAGTGATCTTCCTGGTGTCAGGCTCCATAAGCGAAGGTCCGAGATAATACTCGAGATAGTTATTCTCAGCTTTATCGCGAAGTCTGCAGATGGGGCATCCGGAATGCTCATTATAAGCATCGTTTACAGGGATCATATATATTTTTTCCATTAAAAAACCTCCTAGGCTTCCTGCTTAGGCAAATGCATGAGACGGTTAGCTCTGACATTTACACCGTTCATAGTAATAGAAGTAAATTCTTCAACAGCGTTTCCTACACGCTGCTGAGCAGTTTCAAGAACTTTTTGAGCGTCATAACCGTAGTACAGTGCCAGGTCAAGGCTGATCATTACTCCGAAAGTCTGCTTTTCGGTCTTAAAAGAAGTAACCTCGGCAAATCCAGGGACATCCTTGAGAACGATCTTGATCAGATCAAGGATTGCATCGTCGGAGATAGAGTAGGAGCCGAGTGAAGAGAAGGTGGGTCTTACGACGGTACGGTCTGAATCAGGAGCCAGAGGCGTAACACCACGTTCACGGTCGAACCTTTGTCTCAGTTTACTGAAAGGATCCGAGAAATATCCGGAGAATTCATGTTTGATCTCCATGCTCGGAACAGGAATTGTATGCATTCCTTCAGTAAGTCTGGTGTTGCGGGCCAGACGACGCTCTTCCTCTGTTGATACGTCTTCGATCCTGATAAGCATCGAAGGTCTGTTAAGCCAAAGGTTATCGCAGATCTTATTAAGCATAGAATCCGAAGTGCCCAATACCATAAGTGCACGGGGCATGGATTCAACAAGGGCACGACGCATAACGGAAGATCTTGTAGGATCGACGAAGATAGCCTGCCTTACAGATTCCATCTTAGTTGGAGCCTTTTTTGCGGATGTGCCGGCAACAATACGGCTTCCGTTTATTAGAAGTCCGTCATCGATTATGTAGTAGATATTGTTATCACGGGCAACCTTTATCGCACGTGTACTCTTACCGGTACCTGAAGGTCCGACAAAGGCAATAACCGCGATATTAGACAAAACTTCACGTGTAAGCTGCTCGCTTGAAAGGATCAGCTCAGCATTTCTTTCGAAGTTTTGGGCACTGTAGTCAGAATTCTGACCCTGGTATGAAGGATTAGACCTGTCGAATCTTTTGAGCGTGCCACGAAATTCAGACAGTAAAGTCTTGCGCGCTACAGGAACGCTCGCAGTCGTGGCCTGCTCTTGTTTTAATTCGTTATGGTTGTCCAATTCTAGTGTCCTTTAACCGTTCCAGTTATGGAAAACTTCCTGGATATCCTCGTTCTCATCCATCATATCGAGCATTTTCTCAATCTGAGCTACTGCATCGGGATCTGTAACTTCAGCAGTTGTGATAGCTACAGGACCGAGAGTTGAATCAGCGATTACGTAGTTCTTAGCTTCAAGTGCATCTCTGACATCATAGTAATCTTCAGTGGTAGTTGAGATGATGTAGAATTCGTCGTCGCTGTCAAAATCGGAAGCGCCGCTGTCCAGTGCATCACCCATGACCTGATCCTCATCCTCATAATCTTCCTTGGAGATAAGGATAGTTCCCTTCTCGTTGAAGAGGAAAGATACGGAACCGTCAACACCTAAGTTTCCGCCGTTCTTATCAAAAATATGTCTAAGATCAGCAGCTGTACGGTTACGGTTGTTGGTAAGTGTCTTGACCATGATGGCAACACCTGCAGGACCATAGCCCTCGTATGTGATCTCCTCATAATCGTCACCTTCACCGGCTTCAGCGGCTTTCTTTATGGCACGATTGATATTATCATTAGGCATGTTGGCAGCCTTTGCCTTGGCAACGACTACCTTAAGTCTGGAATTACTGTTAGGATCAGGACCGCCGGCTTTGACTGCTACGGCGATTTCTTTAGCGAATTTGGTAAATACAGCTCCCTTTGCTGCATCGGATGCTTCCTTTTTTCTCTTGATGTTGCTCCACTTAGAATGACCTGACATTAGTGATCCTCCAATAAAATTCTTTTATATAACCTTAATATTATACATTTATAAGAGACAGAAAAAAACCGTAGAGTGTAAAGAGATGGGTGTAATATTCGCGACATATGATTGTCAAAAATATTTTTTGTGCAAGTTGTCTTTCAAACTTGTTATTTAATGAATTCTGTTGTATAGTTCTAACATCTATGCTTGGGCGAAGTGCGCCTGTCTGTTTAGTGTGCATTACTTGAGTGTATATTCTTAAAGAATTTGTCGGGAGGGTTCGATGAAAAGATTAGGTGATATTCTGGTCGAGAGCGGCTTCCTAAATGCTACCGAACTTGCAGAAGTGCTTAGTGTTCAGAAGGAGACCGGTAAGCGTCTTGGTGAGGTTATCGTTGAGAGTGGATTGATGTCGGAGTTCGACATCCTGAGAGCGGTATCCAGCCAGTACAACTATCCGATCATTGATTTGTCGGGTATTGATGTTGACCCTAAAGCAACAGCATTGCTTACACAGAAATTCTGCGAAGAGAACATAGTATTCCCGATTGGTTTTGATAATGACAATCTGGTTGTCGCTATTGATGACCCGATGAACATCACAATTGAAGATGAATTGCAGTTCCAGACCGGATATCAGATCTCGTTGATGCTTGCAACTCACTCTTCCATTGTTGACGCTATAAAGGTTCACTACGGAAAAGAGAGCGCTCAGAAGGCAGCTGAGGAACTTGGTGTCAGTATGGAGGCAGATAACCTCGAATCCGACAGCGAACTTTCCGAAGCAGTTAACAGCGCCCCGGTTGTTAAGCTCGTTAACTCAATGATCGATTACGCTATCCGTTCAGGCTCATCCGATATTCATATCGAGCCTCTCGAGGATCGTGTAAGAGTCCGTATCCGTATCGACGGTGTCATGCAGGAAGTAATGACCAACCCGATTTCCGCAAAGGACGCCATCACAACAAGAATCAAGATCCTCGGTGGTATGAACATTGCCGAGAAGCGTATCCCTCAGGACGGCCGTATCACTACAGTAATCAACGGCGAGCCTGTCGACATGCGTGTATCCATACTTCCTTGCGTTACAGGTGAGAAGACGGTTATCCGTATCCTTGCCAAGAACGACGCAAACTTGAACAGATCTTACCTCGGTATCAGTGACCGTAACAATGAGATGATCGACAGAATGATCAAGATCCCTCAGGGTATCGTACTCATCTCAGGTCCTACAGGTTCAGGTAAGACAACAACACTTTATACACTCCTTTCAGAGAAGAATACTGAAGAAGTTAATATCATTACAGTAGAGGACCCTGTAGAAATCAGGATCCCCGGATTGAACCAGGTACAGGTTAACGCAAAAGCAGGAATGACCTTCGCAAGTGGTCTTAGATCCATCTTGCGTCAGGACCCTGATATCGTCCTCGTCGGTGAGATCCGTGACGGTGAGACAGCCGAGATCGCTATGAGAGCCGCTATCACCGGACACCTCGTTTTCAGTACAATCCACACCAACGACGCTGTATCTTCTATCAACCGTCTTATCGATATGGGACTTGAGCCTTACATGGTTTCTTCCGCATTGGTAGGCGTTGTATCCCAGCGTCTTGTACGTCGTATCTGCACTAACTGCAGAGAATCCTATGAACCTGATGAGTACGACAGAGAGTACTTAAGACTTGATGCAGGCCAGAAGCTTTACCGTGGTAAGGGCTGCACAGAGTGTAATGACAAGGGTTATAAGGGACGTATCGCGATCCATGAGATCGTTATCGTTACAAGAAAGATGAAGACTTTACTTGAGAGAAGAGCAAGTGAAGATGAAATGCGCGTACTCGCAGTTGAAGAAGGAACACAGATGCTCCAGGATTCAGCTAGAGACCTCGTACTCGAAGGTATTACGACGGTCAGCGAGCTTAACAGAGTTGCTTACACGATTGACTGATAAGGAGGTTTTTTAACGTGGAAGGATTTAGTTTATCGATCGAATCGATTTTGGCTGAATCGGTTAGAATGGGAGCATCCGATACTCATATTACGGTCGGACTGCCGCCTATGATTCGTGTTGACGGTATGTTGATGCCGTTGGGCAATCAGCCGCTTACAGCTGCAGATACTGAATATCTCTGCAAGTCAATGATTGACAAGTCCAGACAGCAGTATCTGAACGAGAGGGGTGAGATCGACTTCTCTTACATTGTTGAGAACTACAGCCGTTTCAGATGTAATGTATTCAAGCAGCGTGGTACTTATGCACTTGCTGCAAGAACAATTACAAATGAGATCCCTACATGCGAGCAGTTGGGTCTTCCTAACATCTTCAAGGATCTCGTTATGAAACCCCGTGGACTTATCCTCGTTACAGGTCCTACGGGTTCCGGAAAGTCAACAACACTTGCTGCCATGATCGGACATGTAAACATGAGCAAGAAGTGTCATATTCTTACTCTCGAGGAACCTATCGAGTATCTCCATATGCACGGAGAAGCTATGATCAACCAGAGAGAAATCCACGAGGATACACTTTCATTCGCTAACGCACTCAGAGCTGCTCTCCGTGAAGACCCGGATATCATCCTCGTCGGAGAAATGCGTGACCTTGATACAATCAGTACTGCTATTACCGCAGCCGAAACAGGACACTTGGTTCTTTCAACACTCCATACATCCTCAGCTGCTGATACAGTTAACCGTATCATCGACGTTTACCCGCCGCACCAGCAGGATCAGATCAGAGTTCAGCTTGCTACATGTCTTGTTGCCGTTATCTGTCAGACTCTTGTACAGAGAATCGGTGGAGGCAGATGTGCTGCTTTCGAGATCATGATCTCCAACGACGCTATTAAGAACAATATCCGTGAAGGTAAGACATACCAGATCGACTCTACTATCGCTACAAGCCTTCAGCAGGGTATGTGCCCTCTCGATTTCTATCTCGCAGAGCTTGTTAAGCGTAATATGATCACAAGAGATACTGCTCTCCAGAGATGCAGAATCCCTGAAGATCTTAAGCGTTTCATTAATAACGCAGGTCAGACGAACACTCCGTTGTTCGGTGATCTGGAGTTTGCCTAATATAGGTGCTAAACAGAAATCTGATAAGGAGGGAAATATTAGATGGCTAATTTCAGATATCAAGTTATCGATTCCAACGGTAAAATGTCTGAAGGCATAGTCGAAGCAACTTCTATTGGAGAAGCGTCTAGAAAGCTCAAGTCCGATGGCAAATACATTGCCAGCTTGTCACTCGACAAGGGCAAGGGCATCTGGAACATGGAGGTTGGCAGCCCCAAGCTCAAGACACAGGATCTTGTTATCATCTCCAGACAGCTTGCTTCACTTTTGTCCGCAGGTATCACTGTTGTAAGATCACTCGATATGCTTTATCAGCAGCTTGAATCCAAGAAGGCTAAGAAGTGCATCGGTGAAATCTATGAATCGGTTCAGAGCGGTCGTTCGCTGTCTGAAGCATTTAAGGAACAGAGGGGCGTCATTCCGAACATTATGATCAGTATGATCGCCGCAGGTGAAGAGTCCGGTCGACTCGACGAGGTAATGGAGAGACTTGCTGAGCACTTCGCAAAAGATGCTAAGCTCAAGAATAAGATCTCATCCGCAATGGTATATCCTAAGATCCTCGCAGGACTTACTGCTGCAGTAAGTATCGGTTTGTTGACATTCCTCGTACCTAAAATCGGCGGCGTTATCGCGGATCTCGGTGGTAAATTGCCGGCATTAACTCAATTCTTATTGAATCTTTCAGCTTCACTTACAAAATTCTGGTACATCTATCTTGCAGTTGTAGGAATCATTGTCTATGGTTTTAAGCTTTGGAAGAGTTCAGAGAAGGGTGGAGAGACATGGTCAAAGATCATGCTCAAGATGCCTGTTGTAGGTAAAGCTACAAGAATGAACGCTTCAGCAAGATTTACCAGAACAGTATCCACACTTTTGAAGTCAGGTATCTCAGTTCTTCAGGCTGTTGAAATCACAGAGAAGTCCCTTGATAACCTTATCCTTCAGAAGAAGCTCGCTCAGGCTCGTATCGAGATTAGAAAAGGTACATCCCTTTCAAGATCTATCAGAGATATCACAGAGTTCCCGCCTATGATCTATGCAATGGTCTCAATCGGTGAGGAGTCAGGTACTTTGGATACGATTTTGCAGAAGGCAGCTGACTATTTCGAAGATGAGGCTGATGCAGCTACACAGAAGATGGTATCTGCACTCGAGCCTGTCATGATCATCATCATGGCTATCATCGTCGGTGTAGTTGTAGGCGGTATCGCAATGCCTATCTTCACAATGGCTCAGTGGATCATGTAATCCCCGCAAGGTTTGAAAGGAGAAAATAAATGGATTTTTCATTAGGAAGAGGATCAAATGAACTGGTAATCGATTGCTCCAGCTCAGATCTTAAAATCGCTGTCGGGAATTACAATCCCAAGACAGGAAATATTTCAATCGAAAAGATGGGCGTTGTTTCTTTGGAAGGTGACGCTATCAACGATGGTGCTGTTGCAGATTCCTTCGGTATCGTAATGGCATTGAAGCATGCTCTTGCAAGACTCGACATCAGAATGAAGAGTGCCATCATCACAACAGAGGGTGCTTTCGTTCACAGCAGAGATCTTGAACTCCCTGTTGTTAAGGAAGATCAGCTTAAGGACATGGTTAAGTACGAAATCTTAGGTCAGGGTTCCAACAGAGATATGTCAATCGATTATCTCGTATACGGAACAACAAAGGACGCTGAGACAAATGCAGATAAGCTCCAGGTTAGAGCTACTGCTATTCCTACTGATGTCATTAAGGATTATCGTGAATTCCTTAAGAACATGGATCTCAACCCTGTATCTCTTGATGTTAACCCTAACGCTGTAAGAAAGCTTTTCGAGCAGGGTATCATCAATGGTAACGTTAATATCAAGCAGGCAACGATCCTCTTGATTGAGCTTTCAAGCAAGACAACTACAGTTACAGTTCTCGATAAGGGCTTCCCGGTTCTTTCAAGAAGACTTCAGTTCGGCCACGGAAATATCAGACAGGTTGCTGATTCCGTCAAGAAGCTTCAGAGTGGTAACCAGCAGTCATCTTTGGCTAGAAGACTTAATATCACAACATCTGAAGCTGAGGCTAGTGTACCGATCGAGGATATCGATGTTTGGAACGAGACAGTAGCAGAGACACCTGCTCTCCAGAGTGCTGTTAATGCTTACTTTAAGTCTCTCGTTGACGCAGTATCCCGTACAGCTCAGTTCTCAATTGCCAAGTATCATATTGATGCAATCAGCACTTGCTTCCTCTATGGTTCAGGTGCAGGCTACAAGAAGATAGATAAAGAACTTGCGCGTCAGCTTGGAACGCAGGTCGAGATTCTCAAGGCTCTTAGCACCGTTAATGGTCCTAAGGATTTTGTACTCGGTCAGTTCGTAAATTGTTGTGGCGCTTTGATTCGTCACGATTAAGGAGGGGTACACTTTATGGCTAAGGTTAACGGAGTTAACAAGAAATTATTAGCAAAGAGGGATATGAACTTCTTTGCTGAGTTTACAGCCAATGCGGCAAAAGCTGCAAGAATGTTGGGCTATGGTGTTGCTGCCGGTGTTTTGGTAGTTTTCATCGTAATCGCATTCATCGTTGCTTTCTTTATTAGAAATACAATGATCAAGAGCAGAATCAGAGACATGGAGAATCTCCTTGCAAGTCCTGAATACGCTTCTCTTGAGGCAGAAGCAGCTAAATTGACAGAAGAGCTCAATGATATTACAAATCAGTACTATGCACTTACTCAGATGCGTAAGAACGTAGACCTCATCGATCCTGTTAAGACAGATCTTCCTGATGTTCTCGCTAAGTGCATCCCCAGTGATTCATTTATCTCTGCGTATAAGCTCTCAAATTCACAGTTTGATATTGAGGGTTACTCATTCACATACTACAGCCCGGTTGAAATGGTCAACTTGCTGAACCAGAAGAATGTATTTACTGCAAGACCTACGATAACTACAGAGCGTGTTGAGCAGGAATCAAAGGGTGAAAAGACAGATCCTACTACAAAGATCACGACAATAGATGCAATCAACAACTATTATCGTTTCACAGTTTCAGGTCTGTTGGTCAGCAACGTTCATATTTCAATCATCCGTTATCAGGATGGTACAGAAACAACTACAACACTTGGTGGTATCGAGACAATTACAGTTCAGGCTGGCAATTCCTACGAGATCCCGGATGTTGCTGAATTCACATACGCAGGCACAACATATCAGCTTACCAAGGTTCTTGTCGATGGTGTCCAGGTAGAAGAAGGCAGCTTCAATACCATTAAGGAAACAGGCAAGTTCACAGATGCAGCACGTAAGAACTCTGAAATCCAGTTCTTCTATGCACCTAAGGCTGCTCAGGGCTGATAGTAAGGGAGGAAACAGTAATGAATAATCTTACAGCTAGAGAAAAGGGCTTTATGTATGTAATCACGCTTTTGATTATTGTTGTTCTCGGTTACTTCTTTGGAATCAGAACACTTAATAATAAGTATGATGAATATAAAGTTCAGTTACAGACATTAGAAGACAGAAAAGCTCAGCTCGACCAGATGAGAATAAACAACGACAGTATGGCTCGTGAGATCAAGTATCTTAAAGAGCAGATCTCCGATTTGGAGTTGTCCTTCATCGACAAGCTTGAGACAGAGTGCATTGAACAGTACGTTCTTAAGACATTCGAGACAGAAGGTTGTCCTTTCTTAACAAACTGCACAGCTACAGATGTTGGTATGAGCGGCGTTTCATATCCTGACGGAAGTGCTTCACCTGACGGTCTCGTTTGCATGCAGGTAACTGTTACTTATGTATCTACAGACGGATATACAGTTACACAGTACAACCGTAATCCTGACTTTACACCCGGTTCAGAGAACCCTGCTATCCAGAATGTAACCAAAGTTAAGACAGACATGGGTAAGGAACCTTACAATGAGAGAAAGGGCTACAACGAGTTCATTTCTGCTCTTAAGAAGATCAATGCAGAGAATCCTAAGTGCATCAAGGTTGACAGCATCGACGCTTCAACAGTAGACGGTTACATGAAGCTCACAGCTCAGATCAGCTTCTATGGCACAAGCCTTACCAACAGAATCTCTGTAGACAACAGCACAGCTCCTTATACAAGCTGGTCCGGTTCAACTAACATTGACACAGCTGGCGGATTTATCGGATTCCCTTATGTTTGCGATAAGGAAGAGAGTTTGTGGTACGGTGTTGAGAACCCTGATATGCAGATCACAGCAAGCAAGCCTTTCGCTTCTTACTATGCTAACTATGTATTCAAGAAGAACTATCAGAACAGCGGAAACAACATCAAGAAGCTCATCGGCTTCGGTAAGAAGAATGTTGAAGATGCTGCAGCTGCAGCTGCAAATGATGCTTCTAAGAATGCCGGAAAAGACGCTAAGAAGAAGGCAGCTTAATTACCCCAAAAACAAATTGTGACAAAAAATTGAAAAATTTTGAAAAAAGTGTTGCATTTGTTCATAATAGCTTGTATAATCAAGCTACAAACTCAAAAACTTACAGGAGGAATCTAAAATGAAGAAGATTCAGAAGTCAAAGAAGGGTTTCACCCTCGTAGAAATGGTACTCGTTATTGCTATCATCGTTATCCTTGCAGCAGTTCTCGTTCTTGGTATCGGTGCTTACCTCAACAAGGCAAGATTGGCAGCTTCCTCAGTTAAGGAGCACAATAGCTCTGTAGAGTACGTTAGCGGCGTAATCGATCAGGAGCTCTAATAACTAATCAGCTCTTAGTTTGATTAAAGTAAACTAAAAAAGTAGCGGAGAACTTAGTTCTCCGCTATTTTTTTATTTGTTAATGAATTATGAATATTTTTTAACAAATTATTAACTTTGTAGTTGAAATTTGCACAGAAGTCAGTATAATACAAATAAAGAAGTATTAGATAAAGCCTAATTCCTGGAGGGGTTTATGCGCAGACTAGATAAGAAGAATTTATCCAAGACAGGATTCTCACTCCTTGAGATTATTATCGTTGTAGCGATTATTGTCGTACTCGCAGGCGTTCTTGGCGTTGGTGTTGCAGGTTTGATCAACACAGCAAACAACGCGAACAATGCAGTAGCAAACTCATCCGCTTCAGTTAGTGAATTGATTGAATCCGGTGAATCCAGGTTAGCAGATTATGACTTTGCAAATTAACATCCAGAGGAGTAACAGATATGAAGCGTATTATTAAGAAAAGTAATCGTAAAGGTTTTACCCTCGTCGAGACACTCTTAGCTACATTCATTCTTGTTGTAGTTTCTACAATGTTGGTCAATGGTTTCATTTCAACAATGGGTTTCTCTTATCAGACTTCCGTTTACAGCAAATCAGGTTCCAATAACTACGCAGCTTGTATGAACAAGGTAGCACAGTGGAACACATTAACTGACTGTGGAGATGGTGGAAGAGAAGAAAAGGGCAAGGATTATTACACAGCTAATGGTAATAACCATAAGAAGCTCTCTTTCAAGAATACACCCTCTGGCACAAAACTTGAGCAGTTATATGTTGGTATTGAAGCTAAGACAGACCTTTCCGAAACAGTTCCTCATACATTACCTTTCGGAAATGCAGCATATGCTCCTAAGGATGGTACAGCAGCTCATGGCGGAGCCGGATCAGATCAGCTCGCTGATAACAGAAAGGCTATCGTTTACTATCCTGAGTATTGGAAAGGAAAGAATGCTTCCTCTTTCAAGAAGATCATTGTCATGGGTGACTATTCACAGAGTCCTGTTCAGTATTACTGGGTAGTAAGCCCCAGCGGTGGTACAAATGAAAAAGAAGATCTCAGCGGTTTAGGTACTGACGATATTATCGGCAAGTTGGGCGATACACATAAGAGCTACGAGCAGTAATAGGCGGGTGATGATTTTATGAAAAAGACTGTAAAAAACAGAAAAGGTTTTACCTTAGTTGAAATGCTTTTGTCACTTGCCATCATTTGTATGATCGGCGGTGTAATCGGTGGCATTTGTGTTCAGATTTCCAATTCATTTGTTACTACTTACAACATTGATGACTCTGCAGATTATGCTATGTTATATGCCAAGGGTTTTGAGAATTCATTCCTTGCAAGCACACAGGGTGCAGGTTCTACAGGCAACAAGTGGTCTTGGTATATGAGCAACCCTTTGGGAAATGGTGGCCATCCTTCACTTATGGTTAAAGAACCTTCCGGTACAAGAGAAGTCTTTACACCTCAGCACATCGGCAACAGCACCACACCTTCAAAGTGGTCAGTTTTTATGTTCTTTGCAAAGGACGAGCATGGTCCTGCGACAAGCAAGTCAGTTCTTATAAAGTATCGTATATTTATCAAAGATAACTACAGCAGAACAGACTATATCTACAGATACGACGGAAGCTTCTGGGTACCCCGTTTCCAGGAAAGAGCTGAACAGGCAGGAGCTACAAACAGAAAGATCGAAGTTCTTACAACAGCACAGGATAATACATCATATCCTATGACAAAGAAGACTTTCACAGATCATTACGGCTTCGCTGAGGGTTCTGGTGCACTCAGTGCTATTGAGGCTTCTCTTGAATCTGAAGGCTCAGCTACATACTACACAAAGATCCAGTACCTCTGGGGCTAATACTTTAATAAGTTAAATGACACAGGCTCTGCAGATAATCTGCAGAGCCTTTTTTATTAATATTATGCAAGGTTTATAATTAAGATCTAATTTGATAGAATTACGTAAAAAAATACGGGTGAGGAACATCATGAAGATAAAAGTCGGTCTCGATATAGGTGGAAGCACAACAAAGATAGTTGGAATGAGGCAGGGCAAGATAATTGCCAGGGACATAGTAAAAGCTGCAGATCCTGTTACCTCAGCATTTGGTGCAGTCGGAAAACTGATAAATGACAATTCTCTTTCCATAAATGATATTGAGCAGATAAATATTACGGGAGTAGGTTCCGGATTCCCGGCAGGTCCTATTCTTGGAATAAAGACGGTTGTAGTAGAAGAGTTCATAGCAACAGGTCTTGGAGGATTATATCTTTCCGGACTTGATCATGCTGTTGTCGTAAGTATGGGTACAGGTACGGCATATCTTGAAGCAAATAAGGACAAGGTAAGACATATAATCGGTTCAGGTGTCGGCGGTGGTACTCTTGTCGGATTAGGACTGGCACTTACAGGAACAAGAGATGCTGTTAAGCTCTCTGATATGGCAACCGAAGGTGACATCCTTAAATGCGACCTCACTATCGGAGACATTACCAAGACAGGCGTAACCGGTCTTCCTATGAATGTAACAGCTTCTAACTTCGGTAAGGGTGCAGACGATCTTTCTCGTGAGGATAAAGTTGCCGGAATATTTAACCTTGTATATCAGGCGATCGGCACAGTTGCTGTTATGGCTTCAAGACAGTGCAACTTAAAAGATATTGTATTCACAGGCCAGCTGACAGTGCTCAAGGAATGTCAGCAGTATCTTATACCGTTCGAAGATTTGTATGGTGTTAACATGATAGTTCCTGAAGACGCTGTATTTGCTACGGCGCTGGGCAGCTGTCTTACAGAAGGGCAGGATAATAAGTGAGCAGTAAGAAAAAACTTGCCAAAGACCGTGCATGGGAACTGGATTTCCTGAGAGGAATCGCTATTCTCATGATGCTCTTCATGCATATGTCATGGGACGTCAGATATGAGTTCGGGGCAGATGTTTTTTCGTATCTCGAGAAGGGCTGGTTCTGGTCCTTTATTCATCCTGTTATCGTAGTTCTTTTCGTAAGTGTATCGGGAATCTGCTGCACCTTTTCGCGCAATAATGCAAAAAGAGGTCTGAAGCTTTTAGGGGCTACGGCAGGAATGTATCTTGTTACTTATCTGGTGACGACATTTGCCGGCATAAACTGTCTGATCCTCTTTAATGTGCTGGCAGTTCTTACGTGCGGCATATTCCTTTATGCTTTGATCTCTTTCATCGAAAAAAAGACGAATGCGAGACCTGACGTGATAAATGTCATAACAGGTCTTATAGGTCTTTATATCGTTATCTGCGGTTGTGATATCCATTATATGGATTATGCTACAGACAATCTTTTGTTCCTTCCTGTTGGCTTTGACATTAAGGGGGCTCCATGGATGGCGGATTATATGCCGCTTTTCCCATGGCTTGGAGTGTTCCTGATAGGATGCGTGATCGGAAGGATGTGCTATAAGGATAAGAAGACTCTTTTCGCCGGCCGTGGCAAAGTAATGAATGCCATTTCCAGACCTGTCGAATTCATCGGCAGACATTCGCTCATCATCTATCTGGCTCATCAGCCGGTCGTATATGCTGTCTTGTATCTGATCTTCATGATCATTAATCCTGCAAAATGAAGATAAGAAGCAAGAAAAAGACAAGGAAGGCTCTGAGGATCACGGCAGCCGTATTGTTACCTGTTATATTTGCAGCAGCTGTTTTGTGCAATAACTATATCCCCAGGGATGCTGCGGATATTTACTGTCAGAAGGTGTTTCCTTACCTGTCAATTCCGATGCAGAGCTTCAATATGTTTTTCCAATTCTCGTTAACGGAGAATGTCGTTGTATGCGGTGTGCCGCTGCTCATCATCGGGATAATTATCTGGCTTGTATTCCTGATAAAGAAGATCCTTTCCAAAGGAGCTCTTACATATCTTTATAAGTCATACAGGAATGTATTGATACTTGGAATCGTCATGGCGATATGTTTCCAGGCGATGCACGGTGTCAATTACAGACGTACACGCGTTACTGATGAACTTGATTTTATAAGCGATGAACTTACTTTTGAGGATTACTGTGAGGCACTTCAATGGGCTTATGTCGGTATGATCGAAGCGAGAAACCATCTTGGCGAGGATTATAACGGCGTTGCTCACATGCAGGAGAGCTTTGAGAACTCAGCGACATTTGCCTGCTCACTGATAGATTCTTTCAGTGATAAATATAACATCCCGTTAAGCAGGAATTATGTCAGAGCCAAGCCCGTATCCATGAGCCATTACTGGAGCTATACGCATATAGTCGGCATGTACGATCCATTCCTGGCGGAAGCAAATATCAATACGGATTATATGGGCGTAAATGAGTTCCCTATCACTCTGTGTCACGAGTTATGTCATGCAAAAGGATATGCAAGTGAGACGGACTGCAATATCTTATCGACTCTGGCATGCTGTTCTTCTTCAAGAGCCGACTTCAGATATGCAGGTTACTATGAGATATTTTGGAACCTTTATTATGTTGCTGAAGACATAGCAAAGGCGACCGGTCAGACAGTTCCACAGTATCCTTCCACATCTGAGATGGCGCCGGTATATAGAGACGCCAGAGCATCGGCTGCTTATTGGCGAAGGATCGACGCTGAGGTCGAGGACATTAGAAAGAAACTCGGTATAGATATTGCTGAGGCGAGCAACAATGCCAACGATGCATTCTTAAAGAGCAATGGCGAAAAGGGCGTGGAGTCATATAACGTTCCTGACAGTGTTTATGTAAGGTTCTATCTGACTCATGTAAAAGGAACAGCGGATGCTTGAAGTAATACTTAAAGGACATGACAAATACTACGGTGTGTCGGATGTCGTAAGGATGTTCTGCGGCGTTCCCGAGGAATTGAAGGACGAGGGAAAGGTCATAGCTCCTGAAGGTCCTGATATTACACTTATAAACGAACTTTTCGAAGACGGAAGGTCAGTTACATATTCAGAGAACAAGGCATACGAATTCAAAGGGGAATTATTGGAGCCCGGACGTGAGATCAGGAGATCTCTTTATATGGCGCTTTCAGATATTACCTCGAAAACAATGCCGTGGGGCTGTCTTACCGGAATAAGGCCTACACTGGTGGCATGGGAGGAAGACAGTGCGCGTTCGCTTGAAGAGAGATATTTTGTAAGGCCTGACAAAGCTGAACTGGCATTTGAGACATCGAGGGAAGAACAGAGGATCCTCTCACTTATTCCGGAAGAGAGTCTTTGCATATATGTAGGGATACCTTTCTGTCCGTCAAGATGCGAATACTGCTCTTTCATTTCTTCAGATATCTCATGTCATATGGACAGGCTTGCCAATTATGAGAAGGCATTGGAAAGAGAGATCGAGCTCATATCAGGAACAATAAAAAGACCGATAGCAGCTCTTTATGTCGGAGGCGGCACTCCGACAGTTCTGGAGGAAAAAGAATTCTCGTCTCTTCTTGATTCGATATATTCGAACCTTATTATACCTTCAGGCTGTGAAGTTACTGTCGAAGCCGGAAGACCTGATACGATAACTGAAGGCAAGCTCATATCCATGCGTGATCATGGAATAACAAGGATATGCATAAATCCCCAGACGATGAGATCAGATACGCTTGCAAGACTTGGAAGGCGTCATACCGCTGAAGATGTAATAAACACATATAGGAAAGCGACGGATCTTGGCTTTGATCTGATCAACATGGATCTTATTGCAGGTCTCCCTTATGAGAATGCAAAAGACCATATTGAATCCACCAAGAGAGTGATAGAGCTTGCGCCTGCAAACATAACCGTGCATACGTTGTACAAGAAGAGACGTGCCAGTATCAGCAGGGAACAGGTCATGGATCTTGAGATGGCAAGAGGCAGTCTGGACGAGAGCGTTGCTGAGAGCTATGAACTGCTTAAGGCGGCAGGTTATCATCCTTACTACATGTACCGCCAGAAGGATACGGGACATGGTCTGGAGAACACCGGATTCGCAAAAGGCGATACCGGCAATCTTTATAATGTTGCGATGATGAGCGACTGCAGAGATGTTCTGTCGTTTGGTGCCGGCGGAATGAGCAAAAGGTGTTTTGCCCAGGAAGGCGAGCCTTATAAGCACAGGGTCGAGAGATGTGCGACCATAAAAGATGCTCTTTCTTATATCAGGAGAGTAGAGGAAATGGCTGAGAAAAAAGCTGAGTTTTTCTCTATGTAAACTCCAATAAGAATAATTGATTAACTTTGTAATAAAAATTATCAAATCATCTTGAAAACTAAGGTCTGCTTTTTTAGAATCGTCTTATGAGTAAAAGAAGACCAAAGGTTGTTGCGTTTCTGTTCGCGGTCATGTTTATCGTTATAGGCGCCGGTTTTATCCTGAGCGTTTTGAAGGCTAATGCCTATAACAGCGAAGGGCGTACAGATCATAATTATCAGGCTTATACTTACGATTTCTATCTTTCGAATAATACGGGTGATGAGATCTCGGATAAGATTACGGCAGCATAGTACGAGGACAAGGCTTTGATTGACAGTTTTAACATACAATTGGCTTTCCTGATCTTCGAGTCAGTTCTCTGCTTTGTCTTGACGCCACTTTATGCTGTGAGCAAGGATCCGATGCGCATCAGAAAGATCGTCATCGTGGCACTGAATGTCACCTGCGGTTTCATGCTGCTCTGTGAGTACTTATTCTATGTTTATCACGGAGTGACCAAGCCTGTTGATATCGTGATAATGTATATCGTTAACGCGGCAGTATACTATCTGGTTGTTATCCTGCTGTTGTTCTATGCGATGCTGGTATCGATAAGACTTTTCGGAAGATTTGACTTCAAGCGCGACATGCCGTGCAGAAAGCGAATCGTTACGGTCTGTTTGCTCATCGTCATCGAATATGCATTAGTTACCATATCCCAGTTTACAGGCATCTACTATTACTTTGACAAGAGCAATGTATATCAGAGAGGACCTCTCTTCTGGCTTGCAGCTATCATACCGACGATCGGTGCTGTCCTTGTAGCTTCTATCATTATCCAGTACAGGGAAAAGACAACAGTAAGCCAGCGTATGGTTCTGCTTTCCTATCTCGTTCTTCCTGTAGCAGGTGAGATATTCCAGTTCCTGTTCTTTGGCAGTTCCCTCATGAACATCTGCATTGGTTTTTCTGTCCTGCTCATGTATTTCGAAAATGTCATCGATAAAGAAAAAGAGCTCATCAGAGCGACCAAGACTGAGATCAGGACCGGTCTTGCCAATGAGCATGCATGTATCGAATGGCTTAATTCCATGAAGGGTAGAGAAGAGCTTAAGAAGTATGCTGCAGTATTTTTCGATCTAAGAAAATTCTCTGACATAAACCGTGTTTACGGTATCGAGAACGGCAACAGGATACTTGCAAACTTCGGCAACATTATGCTCGGAAAGATAGAGAGTGATGAGATCCTGGGAAGACAGTTCGGAAACCAGTTCGTCGCGATCGTCAAATCACGTAACCTCGATGATCTTCTGAAGGTGTTGGAGGGTGTCGAAGTACCTTTTACAGATGAAGAAACAGGCAATGAGAACAAAGTAACTCTCTCGGCACGTGTAGGTGTCTACCAGATAGACAGGACAGATCTCGAAGGCGAGGATCTCCTTGTATATGCTGCTCATGCACTGGTCGCAGCCAAGTCAAAAGACAATGATGATGTTGTATGGCTTACGCAGGATCTGCTTGAAAGTGCTGCTTCGAGGAAGAAGCTCGAAAGTGATATTAAGAAAGGACTTACAACAGGAGAGTTCAAACCCTACTATCAGCCGAAGGTTAATATTTCCACAGGCAAGCTTTGTGGAATAGAGGCTTTGTCACGCTGGATCCACGAGGAAAAGATCATTTCCCCTGCGGTGTTTATTCCTGTAATGGAAGCAAATGATACGATCCGAACTTTGGATATCACAATGCTTAAGCGCGTATGTGAAGACATCGCTGACTGGATCAGTCAGGGTATAGCTGTTCCGGTCGTCTCCATAAACTTTTCAAGACGTAATCTCTCTGACAGTGAGATCGCAAAGCGTATCGATTCCGTCGTAAGAGCAACAGGTATTCCCAAGCAGCTTATTGAGATAGAAGTCACAGAGACAAACGATGAGTTCTCGATAGATGTCTTGAGAGATTTTGTAGATGAACTTCACAAGCTCGGATACAAAACATCGATTGATGATTTCGGAAGTGCCAGTTCATCACTTACTCTGCTCCGCGAGATCTACTTCGATACATTGAAGATCGACAAAGGATTTGTTGATCACTCAAAGAAGAGGGATATTGCTATCCTTAATTACATAATCAAACTTGCAAAAGAGATAGATATCGATATCGTTGCCGAGGGCGTTGAACTTAAGAATCAGGTCAATATCCTCGACAAGCTTGGTGTTGATGTTATTCAGGGCTTTTATTTTGACAAGCCTCTTCCCAAGGAAGAGATGACTAACAGACTAAGAGCACCTGAGTATAACAAAGACTATATAGATGTCTGATAATACATATTTCGAAAACTGGGGGGGATTTCTGAAGTATGACACCTGTTATCAACCTGTATGCTGTTGTTGTGGCAGATTTTATCGGTCTCAGCATTCTGCTGCTCATTCTTGCCACCAAAGGCTGGAATCTTCCGGGTCGTAAGGAAGAAAGCCACATTTTGCTTAGAATGCTTATTGTGTCGATAGTAAACTGCATTGTTGATGCTTTGGTATCTGCATTTGACGGACGTGTCGGACCTGGCCATGAGTTCTATCATGCCGTGTTATTGGCAGGCAACAGTTACCTTTATGCCTACAATGTTATCGTAGGTGTATTTCTCGTTCATATGATCGTTAAGCATATCGACAGAAGCCTGTCCAGGCTTCAAAAGATATTGCTCTGGTTCATCAGTATTGTCCAGAGTATACTGCTCATAATAAATCTCTTCTATCCAGTCGTATTTAAGATCGACACGAACAACGAGTATCACAGAGGACAGTTCTTCTTTGTGTTTATCGTAAGCGGCCTTGCGCTTGTCATTTACGGTTATGTTTACTATTTCTCATCAAAGATCAAGAATCCAGCATTAAGGTATTTCCCTGTTTTCGAGTTCCTCCTGCCGATACTTGTCGGCATGCTGATCCATTCGACAGTCTATGGAATATCACTTCTTCCTGCATGCTTTGCGGTATCTCTGGCAGGCATTGTTATCTCGTTCCAGAATGAATGTATCTATATCGATAAGCTCACAGGCGTCTATAACAGATTCGAACTCGACAGGGAACTTCGAAGACTTCAGAAAGCGAAAAAGGATACCGTCGTTGCATACATGCTCGATCTTAACGGCTTTAAGAAGATCAACGATAATTATTCCCATGAGGAAGGTGACCAGGCGCTCATCGCGTTTGCCGGAATCCTTAATGAAGTGTTCGGTTCAGTAGGAACAGTAATAAGATTTGCAGGAGATGAATTTGTAGCTCTTGTCCGCAAGGGTAAGGAATCCGACATCGAGCTTTATAAGAAGAAAACAGCTGAAGCTGTTGAAAGATATAACGAAAACTCAGGCAAACCTTATAAGCTGTCTGCAGCCGTCGGAGGAAAGGTCTTCGACTTCAGCAAAGAGGATACCCAGGATCTTGTAGTGGTCATCGACAAGATGATGTATAAGGATAAGGACGATTACTATAAGGATCACAAGAGAGAAAGATAAATAAAAACGGCAGGTAAGATTCCTGCCGTTTTTTCTGGTCGAGGTGACAGGATTCGAACCTGCGACCCCATGCTCCCAAAGCACGTACGCTACCAACTGCGCTACACCTCGATACTTACGGCGGATATTATATATGTTTTAAGGATTCTCTGCAAATAAAAGACCCGCACCTTGTGATGCGGGTCCTGATCATTGTTTTAAGATTGAGATTACTTAACGATCTTGATCTTGTTTCCTACGAGAGGGATTGTGAAGTACTGAGTCTTAGCTGCAGCTACGATACCCATGATCATGAAAACAACAACTGCTACCCAAACAACACCGCCGATGATCCAACCTACTACCGGGATCCAGCAAAGTATGCTTGAAGCGCCGCCGAAGATCGTAAGGATGATTCCGTTGTTAACGTGGCTTCTTACGAAAGGTGATGTCTTCTCAGGTGAGATCAAAAGGCCCAAGAGCCAAAGAAGACCAATGTATGCAAAGATTGAGAAAAGCTTTGCGTTCTGGGGAAGCTGCTCAGATGTGTTAACCTGAGGGTTCTGATTTTCTGCCATAGTAAGTGCTCCTTTACTTTGAAAAGCGTTTGATTCGCGATATAACATTAATTATCCGCTTACGTTATAATATCATATAAAAATCAGACAGGAACAAGGCATTTTGATTAAAGTTACCAGTTATAAAAGCGACAATATATACACATACGGATTGGGTGCCACTGTTGCCATGGAATATCTGCTTAAAAAGCGTGATTCCGTAAAGGGCGTTATCCTTCATCCTGGCTTCAGATCAGAGGAGACTATAGCGAAGATAAAGTCCATCTGTGCAGACGATATTCCGGTATCGACAGAGGAGAAGCCTTTCAATATCCTTTCCAAGAAAGATAACTGCTTCGTGATAGTTGTTATCGAAAAGAAGAAGGAAAAGATCTCTTCCGGCAATCACATGGTCCTCGTCAATCCCTCCAACTGCGGCAACATGGGAACGATCGTCAGAAGCTGCCTGGGATTTGGTGTAAAGGATCTGGCAGTAGTCGGAAAGACATCCGCTGATCCCTGTGATCCGAAGACGATAAGAGCATCTATGGGGGCCTGCGCCAGTGTGAGGATTGAAGTTTTCGACGATTTCTCTGATTATCAGAAGAGATTCCCTGAGAATAATCTCTATCCGTTTATGCTGGACGGAAGCACCAAACTTCAGGAAACCACCATAAGCAAGCCCTTTTCGCTCATTATGGGAAATGAAGCCACGGGTCTTGACCCTAAGTTCCAGCACATCGGAAAACCCATAAGAATCGAGCATTCAGGGGATATCGACAGCCTTAATATTACAATTGCCGCAAGTATTGGTCTTTACGAAGCAACTAAGGCTTGCGAATAAAAAACAATCGTGATACAATTCTTCGGTAATTTGAAGATATATATATCTTATAAAGGAGAAGTAAGATGCCTAATATTAAATCAGCTATCAAGCGTGTAAGCGTTTCAGAGAAGAAGGCTGCTGCCAATAAGAGCAAGAAGAGTGCTATCCGCACAACTGTTAAGAAGGCAAAGGCTGATATCGCTGCAGGCGAGAATCTTGATGCTACAATCAAGTCTACACAGAAGGCATTGGACCAGGCTGCTGCTAAGGGCCACATGAGCAAGAACGCAGCTTCCAGAACAAAGTCCAGACTCGCTAAGGCTGCTAACGCTGCTAAGGCTTAATTAGTTTTTTGAAAGAATAACAATAACCGTCTGTCGGATGATCCGGCGGACGGTTTTATTCTGCTTATTTAACTATTACAGGGATCGCGCTCCACTCGGAAGCAGTATCTTTTCCGTAGAGTTTCCATCCAAGCGATGCAGCTCTCATATCAAGTTCGAATATTTTTTTAAGCGACTCATTCTCTGACTGGAGTTCCAGACAGTCTGAAGGTCTGCTGATCACAGGGATCTTCGCGCATTTTCCGATTATCTTGAGACAGTATTTGCCCTCGTTATTAAATCCGAGGACTCTTATATAGGGAGGACGCTTTATCTCCAGATAAGCTCTGTCCTGACCTGTCATCATGCTCGCGAGGGCTCTTTCGATCCTGGAAAGGGTATATCTTTTCGTAGAGATCTTACTCTCGAAAAGTTCGAGACCCTGATCTTCATCGGCTATAGTTCCGGATCTTAAGTCTGAAGCAAAATTTCTGATATATCCTGAAAGGTCATCGCTCATATAAGCTATGTCATCAAGGTTATCCGATGATGATGCCTTAAGCATGCAGCTCTTCATATATCCTGCATAGTCCGGGAAAGAGAAGGTGTTTCCTGAGTTTGCAGAGAGCATTACTCCCAAAGAGATGTCCGGCATGAGTCCGTTAAGACCTGACGCTATGGCTGACCTGCTGTAATTTACGGAGGCTTTGCCGGTAATAACCTTACGTATGGCAGTGGCGCTTGCAAATGATTCTTCAGTATTTGGATCATGATATCCGCTTCCTTCGCGTTTTATCATGATGACATTGATCTTGTTCTTTTTATCGATCTTTTTGAGTGCGAGGAGATAATCGAGGGCGAGGATCGAGTTGGGTGACGATAAGACAGCATCCAGGTCGCCTCCGATGCCTTTTGCCTTGGCAATGTCTTTAACGGCCAAGCTCCTGGCTTCAGGAAAACTTATGCCCGTATCGATATATGTATTTAATCTGCTGTTAAAATCCTCAGTTTCAAGATCCAGTTCAGCAAGTGATCTTAAAAGGAAAGTATCGTCAGTATCTACTCCGAAAGCGATATCGGTTACGACACCCGTTGAGACAAGTTCAGATATGGCACCTTCAGCGAATCTGGACGAAGGCGCGCAAGAGAAGCTGAATGGAAGTTCCAGCACGACATCGGCTCCGCCCAGGAGAGCCTGTCTCGCGCGGACGGCCGGCGGGCAGATAGCAGGGAGTCCCCGCTGGGTAAAGAAGCCGGACATTACAGGCATAACGATGGCACGGGGGTCATTTACGATCTCACGAGCCTTACGTATCAGGTATTCGTGACCGTTATGAAATGGATTAAATTCCGCAATAATTCCTATAACCCGCAATTTAAGTAAATCCTCAGCTTTTGGTATAATCAGTGACTGTAAAGATTATATTTCAAAAGGCGGAGTTTATGCAACGCAGGGACATTTCGGAGATGGGCCGCGGAAAGGTCATTACATGGGCGATAATCATTGCCCTTGTCTTAGGCGCGACCGTTTTCTATCTGTTCTATACCGGAAGGTTCGGAGGTGGATCAAAGCTTAAGATCACTTCACCTTCACGTCTGGGCTATGAATGGAGCAAAGTTGCTGCCGGCAATAACATCGTAAGCGATTATCTTTTCAGCAGGTCAAAGACCCTCATCGTTGAAAAGGGTGGAGACGGTATCCTTGCAGCTACTTCATATACGATCGCAGGAAGACTTGTAACACAGGAAGCCGTAAGCTCCGGCACATATGGTCTGTCCGATCAGGCATTGCTCCTGAAATGCTATGTAAGGGGAGGCGACAGAGCCAAGGCAGTCGCACTTAAGGAAGAAGTCATCAAGCGCTTTAAAACATCAGACGGCGCATATGTTCCTTTTGTCTACAAAGATCCCGATAAGAACAGCGGATCTGTCAGATCTTCAGCTGCCATGATTGAATGGCTTGATGCCATGATGGAATACTATGTCACTTACGGAAGTGATGTGGACTATAACGAGATCAAGAGTCTTGTTGGGATACTTTTCGACAACGAGGGCAGGATAAAACCCGAGAAGTTATCTGTAGCAAAATACGCCGAATCCCTTTATGTAAGCCTTGAAGATACGAGCGGTTTCAAAGCTGACGATGCCGGTTCATTAGAGCAGCGTTACGGCACTATAACCGGTGATTCCGAAGGCGACCTGGTTGACACCAAGGAGCAGGAGGCTGAGATCGAGGGAGTATTGCTGTCGAGCATTAATCTCAGACTCATAAGAGATCTCGAGAACAACAAGCTCATAGCTGAAGGCGCTTATGAGAAGGCACTTAAGAGCGTTAAAGGCGGCTTTGCAGGCGGCGGTTATTCTTTCTATGCATATGCGACATCAGGCAAGATGGACTGCGGCGACTATGTATACAGCGGTCATGATGTCGGTGTCATAGACGTAGGACAGAACCTTAAGACCATGAAGAATCTTGCTGAAGTAGGTGAACTTGACGCTGAGTCTTATGCAGAGTTTAAGGGTACTGCGCTCAACAGCGGCAGGATCTACAATGAATTCGTCATGATGACAGGCAATTACGCCGGCAATGAAGCCCTGAATGCTTATACTGACGGGCTTATGATCGCTTACTATATGAATGACAAGGACCTCTACAACACGCTTTCTGTCACTCTTGGAAGAAGAGTCGCGACTAAGTCTACGAGCCCTGCGATCTACATGATCTTCCGTGAAGAGGACGAAAGATACGTTTTCTATGCCAGAGAGAATCTCTCTGCCCGTATGGCAACCTCATAACCCCCTTTTTCTTAATTGAAATAATATAGGTTTACGAGTATACTTTTGACGACTAAAAATTCCAAAAGGAGATGTATATATATGGCATTTATTGACGACATCATGGCCAGAGCAAAAGCTGACAAGAAGACTATCGTTCTTCCTGAGTCAATGGACAAGAGAACTTTTGAGGCTGCCGAGAAGATCCTTAAGGCAGATATGGCAAATCTTATCATCATCGGTACACCCGATGAGATCGCTAAGAATTCCGAAGGTTTTGACATTACAGGCGCAACACTTGTTGATCCTTTCAACGATCCCAACAAGCAGAAATATATCGACAAATTCGTTGAGCTCCGTGGCGTAGATACCATGGTAGCTGCAGCTAAGAAGAAGGCTGAGAAGAAGGGCCTTTCCGAAGAAGAGACAGCTGCTCTTGTAGCTGACGCTCAGAAGAAGGGCATCACACCTGAGAAGGCTGAGGAAAAGATGAATTCAGATTACATGTACTATGCATGCCTTATGTGCAAGTGCGGTGATGCTGACGGTGCTGTTTCCGGTGCCTGCCACTCTACAGGTAACACTATCCTTCCTGCACTTCAGCTCCTCAAGACAAAGCCCGGCATCTCTTCTGTTTCCGGCTTCTTCCTTATGGACGTACCTAACTGCGATCTTGGTGAGCATGGTCTCTTCATCTTCGCTGACTGCGCAGTTAACACAGACGTAGATTCTGCTAAGCTCGCTGAGATCGCTAAGCTCTCTGCTGAGTCTTTCGAGCAGTTCATAGGCGCTCCCGCTAAGGTTGCTATGCTTTCATATTCATCATATGGTTCAGCAAAGCACGCTGATGTTGATAAGGTAGCCAACGCTGTTAAGATCGCTAAGGAAAAGTATCCCGATCTCGTAGTTGACGGTGAGCTCCAGCTCGACGCTGCTCTCGTTGAGGAAGTAGGTCAGTTAAAGGCACCCGGATCCCCGGTTGCAGGCCATGCAAACACACTGGTATTCCCTTCACTCGAAGCAGGCAATATCGGTTACAAGCTCGTTCAGAGACTTGCAAAGGCTCCTGCATACGGACCTGTCCTCCAGGGTCTTGCACTTCCTGTAAATGACCTCTCCAGAGGATGCAATGCTGACGATATCGTCGGAACAGTTGCTATCACAGCAGTTCAGGCTCAGGCACAGGGCTGATTTTTTAGTTAAGTTTAAAGACAGGAGAAAAGTCTTATGAAGATTTTAGTTATCAACTGCGGAAGCTCTTCCGCCAAGTTCCAGCTTTTCGACATCGACACAGGCGATGTTCTTGCTAAGGGTAATGCCGAGAGAATCGGAATCGACGGTAAGCTCACATATAAGCCTACCGGCAAGGATGAGTTCGTTTCCACAGAACCCATGCCTGACCACAAGGTTGCTGTAAGAATGATCCTCGATGCACTCGTTGACAAGGATCACGGTGTTATCGCAGATGTATCCGAGATCGCAGCTGTAGGTCATAGAGTACTCCACGGCGGTAAGTATTACAGTGAATCCGTTATCGTTAATGACGATGTTAAGAAGGTAATCAGGGACTGCTTCCCGCTCGGACCTTTGCACAATCCTGCAAACCTCATCGGTATCGAGGCATGCGAGGATGTTCTTCCTGCAGGCACACCTCAAGTTGCAGTATTTGATACAGCATTCCACCAGACAATGCCTGCTAAGGCTTACACATATGCTCTTCCTTATGAGCTTTCTGAGAAGTATGACATCCGCCGTTATGGTTTCCATGGTACATCTCACCGTTATGTAAGCCACAGAGTAGCTGATTTCCTCGGCAAGAAGTATGAAGATCTCCGCATCATTACTTGCCACTTGGGCAACGGTTCTTCATTCGCAGCTGTTAAGGACGGCAAGTGCCAGGATACATCGATGGGTCTTACACCTCTTGCAGGTATCTGCATGGGAACAAGAACAGGTGACATCGATCCTGCAATCGTTCCTTTCCTTATGAAGAATGAGAATCTTACACCTGACGAGATGGATACACTCCTCAACAAGAAGAGTGGTGTTCAGGGTGTTTCCGGTGTTTCTTCAGACTTCAGAGATCTCGAGAAGGCAGCTAACGAAGGCAACGACAGAGCTAAGCTCGCACTCGATATGTTCGCATATCAGGGCAAGAAGATCATCGGTTCTTATGCTGCTGCTATGGAAGGTGTTGACGTTATCGTATTCACAGCAGGTATCGGCGAGAACACAGACCACATGAGAAAGGCTATGTGCGAAGGCCTCGAGTTCATGGGTGTAGAATTCGATGAAGCTGCAAATGCAGGTCTCAGAGGTAAAGAAGCAATTATCTCCAAGCCTTCTTCAAAGGTTACAGTTTGCGTAATCCCTACAAACGAAGAGCTTGCTATCGCTCAGGAGACAGAGCGTCTCGTAAGATAATTCCGGGTGACATAAAATATATAAAGGCTGTCTTCACGTAAGACAGCCTTTTTTAATGCTTATTAAAAACAGCAAAAGTATCAGTAATTGAGATCAACACCCTTCTTGATATCCTTATCCGCACCGAAGATCGTTACCGTATCACCCGCTTCGAAAAGGAAGTCAGCAGGGAATTCCAGAATGACTGAACCGTTTCTTCTGATCGATAAGACGTTAAGGTGGAGCTTTTGTCTGATGCCGAGCTCAGCCAGGCTCTTGCCGATCCATTCTTTGGGAACTTCGATCTCGAAGATAGAATAATCGCCGGGGTAATCGAGGTAGTCAACTACTCGTCCTGAGCACCAGCGGATGGCTGCCCATTCTGCAAGCTGCTTCTCAGGGAAGACGACTGCATCAGCGCCGTTGGCTAAAAGGAACTTCTTCTGGACAGAACGTGCAGCTCTTGCGACAACGCGCTTTGCGCCGCATTCTTTAAGAAGCGAAGTGGTCTCGAGTGAAGCCTGGAAATCATCGCCGATCGCTACGAAGCAGACATCGAAATTCTCGACTCCCAGTGACTTGATAAATGCCTCATTCGTTGCATCTCCGATAAGTGAGCTTGTGACCATTCCGAGAACAGGTTCTATTCTCTCTTCAGAAGAATCAACAGCGAGGATCTCATCACCCGCCTTGTTAAGCTGGTCAATGAGGTGATAGCCGAATCTTCCGATTCCGATTACGAGTATGCTCTTCATAAAGTTTGTCCTTTCTGCCGGATCAACCGACCGCTATGTTGTCTGCCGGATATTGCCTGTTGCCCAATGATTTTCTGGTAACAGCAGCGAAAACAAGGGTAAGGCCGCCGACACGTCCTGTATACATAAGTATCATGAGTATGATCTTGGATATCGAGCCGATCTGTGTGGTGATGCCCATGGTGAGACCGACTGTGGCAACCGCCGAAGCGCTCTCAAACAAAGTCTTAAGGAAAGCGATATTCTCGATCTTTGATATTGCCATGGCACCGAAGACGGTGATGATGATGTCGAGCATGAATACTGCAACTGCACCTGTTACTGCTTCATTTGTGATCCTGCGCTTGAATACGGCAGGTGACTTCTCGCGCTTGAAGAAAGCTATCATTGTAAAGAAAAGAACAGCGATCGTCGTGATCTTCATACCGCCTGCGGTAGATCCCGGAGCTCCGCCGATGAGCATCAGGATGATCGTCATTACGATGCCCGTACCTGAGAAATCATTGTAATCAGTGGTGTTAAATCCTGCAGTTCTCGGTGTAACTGCCTGGAAGAGAGAAGCAAAGAATCTCTGTCCGAAGGGAAGCTCGCTATATTCACCGAACCAGAGATAGACCATGGGTACAACTACCAGAATGATCTCCATTACGATGATGATCTTGCTCTGAGTGCTATATTTATAGAACTTTAATCCGTATCTTTTGATATCCATCCAGGTAAGGAAACCCAGACCTCCTGTAAGGATAAGGAATACAAGAGTAATAACGATTACAGGGTTGTCCATGTAAGGAACCATCGATGAGAAAGCTCCATGGGAGCCGTTTAAGTCAAAACCTGCATTACAGAATGCGGATACTGAAGTGAAAAGAGATACCCAGATACCTTTCAAAACGCCGTGTTCCTGAATGAATACAGGTGACATTGCAGCTGCTCCGGCAAGTTCGAAAATGACGGTGCCGGTGCAGATGAATCTGGTGTATTTCGTGATCTCACCGAGGTTAGGAGCAGATACTGCCTCCTGTAATGTAGCTCTCGCATGAAGACCGATCTTCTTGCCGATGAACATTGTAAGTAAAGTTGTCATGGTAACAACGCCCATACCGCCTATCTGGATGAGGGAAAGGATTACGAGCTGTCCGAACCATGACCAGCGGGTGGCCGTATCATAAACTACAAGGCCTGTAACGCTGCTTGCTGAAGTGGCAGTAAACATCGCATCAAGAAAGCTGGTCCATTCACCCGTTCTTGTCGAAAAGGGAAACATAAGGAGGACCGCACCGAATACGATCAGAAATACGAATCCCAGAAGAATGGTCTGGGAGCCTGAGAGTCTAAGATGTTTTTGTCCGCTTTCGCTCATGTTGCTATTATATATCTAACTTTTATTTTTTAATAAATAAATTGTCCCATTATTTGACGGTCAACGGTCTGCATTACTGATATAATTTCCTAGTAATTGATTTTTCAGGGAGATATTTGTTTTGGCAGACGACAGTTTCAGCAATTCAGAGGATTTTTTCAGAGACCTCGAGAGTATATACGGCGGACATGAAGATGTGATCCCGGATCAGGATGCGGACAAGCTTTTGGAAGGACTTAATCCGGAGCAGAAAGCGGCTGTAACTCATCTGAACGGACCGCTTCTTATACTTGCAGGCGCAGGTTCAGGCAAGACCAGAGTCATTACTTACCGTATTGCTTACATGATGCAGAAGCATAATGTGGCACCTTCATCGATCCTTGCCATCACATTTACCAACAAAGCTGCCAACGAGATGCGTCAGCGTATCGAAGGCCTTGTCGGAGACCGTTCCAAGTATATCTGGTGCGGCACTTTCCACAGCATTTTCGCCAGACTCTTAAGACGCCATGCCGAACTGCTCGGTTATTCACAGAATTTCTCCATCATCGATTCTGACGACCAGCTTAAGCTTGTTAAGGATTCTATGAAGGAACTGGATATTGCTGACAGCCAGTTCAAGCCCAAGTCTGTTCAGATAGAGATCTCCAATGCCAAGAACAAGTTCATCGGCGTGGAGGAATTCTCGCTTTATGCCGGCAAGGAATACTACTTAAGCGTTGTCGCAAAAGTCTATAAGAGATATCAGGAGAAGCTCATGGCAAATAATGCCATGGATTTTGACGATATCCTCGTAAACATGGTTAAGCTTCTGGAGCAGAATCCCGATATCGCCGAGCTTTACAGAGCGAAGTTCAGATATATCATGGTGGACGAGTACCAGGATACGAATATGCCGCAGTACCGTGCGATCATGCAGCTTGCGGCAGGTGACGGCAATATCTGTGTCGTAGGTGACGATGACCAGTCCATCTATTCATTCAGAGGCGCGGATGTAAGGCTTATCCTTAAGTTTGAGAAGGATTTCCCAGGCGCCAAGGTCATTAAGCTCGAAGAGAATTACCGTTCCACCAAGACTATCCTCGAAGCGGCTAACTGCGTTATTGCCAACAATACCAAGCGTAAGTCCAAGCATCTTAGGACGGGCGGCCCTGAAGGCGAGAAGATCATCGTCATGAATGCCGATACGAGCCAGGGTGAAGCTGACTTTGTCGGAAGGACCATCAAGATGATGGCTGACAAGGGTAAGTTCAAGTATTCAGACTGTGCTGTTCTTTACAGAATGAACGCACTTTCCCGTAACATCGAGACTACGCTCCATAATCTTGGGATCCCTTTCAGAGTTTATGGCGGCATGAGGTTCTATGACCGTAAAGAGATCAAGGATGTGCTTGCATATTTAAGACTCATCAACGATCCGAGGGATAATATCGCGTTCGAGAGGATCATCAATGTTCCCAGAAGAGGAATAGGCGATGCGACTATCGAGAAGATAAGACAGTATGCGATAAGCGGCAACATCAGTATGTTCGAAGTGGCAATGCATGCTGTGGATTATCCTGAGCTCGTCAGGTCGGCTTCCAGGATATGTGCTTTTACAGATCTTATCAATTCCATGAAGGACAAGCTCAGGGAAGATGAGATGGATTTTGCACAATTCGTTGACTATGTCGAGAATGAGTCCGGAATCATCGAAGAGATCACGGAGCAGCGTGAGAAGAAAGGCGAGATCATCGACAGAGTCGAGAACTTAAAAGAACTTTTGTCTGAAGCTGCTGAATACGACAAGGCACACAGGGCTGAACCTGTTGACATGGATACTCTTGAGATCGACAGCGGTGACGGACTCCCCGTCGAAGTGAATGAGGATTTCTTTTTCGATACTGCAACAGCGGATACGACAGAGGGAATATTAGGCCTTTATCTTGAGAATGCTTCTCTCTTTACCGAAGGCGATGAATTCAATGACGGTGATGATTTCGTAAAGCTCATGTCCATCCACAGCGCCAAAGGTCTTGAGTTCGGTGCGGTATTCATAATCGGTCTTGAAGAGGGAGTCTTCCCGAGTTACAGATCGATCCAGAGTTCTGAAGATACCGAAGAAGAAAGAAGACTCATGTATGTTGCGATCACAAGAGCCAAGAAGAACCTCTTTATAGTCCTTTCCAGACAGAGAATGCTCTTCGGTCAGACCAACTGCAACCAGCCTTCGAGATTTATTAAGGAGATAAGACCGGAACTGCTCTATCTCATGGGTTCGAAAAGGAAACCTGCCAAGGATATTCCGGAGGGACAGTCCAACAGGGAGAAGTCAAAGAAGTCCATTGCTTCTGCCATCAAGTCGCAGTTCACGGCCGACAAGGCAAAGCAGCAGGCTTCGCGCGAAGGACAGCTTAATCCGGGTGACCTTTTCGAAGGAATGAAGGTGGTCCATCCGAGATTCGGTGAAGGCGTTGTCCTCAAGGTCGAGCCGGTCGGCGGTGATGCCCTCATAACAGTTGATTTTGATGGAATGCGTAAGAATATGCTTGCCAATGCGGCGGGACTTAAGAAGGCCTGACCGTAATATGTAGTATAATATTATATTGCGTTATATAAGGAGACTACACTGATGTCAGACAATCTCAGTTTCCAGGACCTTTATGCCGACAGTATAGCCAGCATCGGAAAGTCAGATAAGATTTCCGATGCTACAAGTGCCAAGATCAAGATGCTTCAGGATCAGAAAGACAGGATCTTAAGTGTCAATGCGACAAAGTGCTCGGAATCAAGGGGCAGGATTAAGCCTGAGAAAGACGGGGATATCAGGAACTGCTTCGAGCGTGATATGGGCAGGATCATATACTCACAGGCTTTCAGACGTCTTAAGCACAAGACGCAGGTCTTCTTCAATCCTGCAAATGACCACATCTGCTCAAGACTCGAGCATGTAATCTATGTCGACTATATTGCTTCTACAATAGGAAGCGCTTTGAACCTTAATGTCGATCTTATCAAGGCAATTGCCTTAGGCCACGATATCGGCCATACGCCTTTCGGCCACAGCGGCGAAAGGATCCTTAACAAGAAGCTTAAAGAGATCGACGACAAGCTTTACTTCGAGCATGAATCCAACGGACTCCGTGTCCTTAATATCCTTGAGAAGAGAAACGGCGAGAGTGGTCTTAATCTTACTTTTGAAGTAAGAGACGGCATCATCTCACACTGCGGCGAATACTATTCCGAGAGGAAACTCGAACCCTGCAAGGACAAGACAGAAGAGGATATCTCCTATCTCATTCCCAAGAAGTACCGCAAGGTTCCTGCGACCATGGAAGGATGCGTGGTAAGATTTGCAGACAAGATCGCCTATGTCGGAAGAGATATCGAAGATGCATTGAGGACAGGTGTTATTGCCAATGAGTTTGATGTGCCTGTCGTCGTTGACGGCATGGGAAGTTCCAATTCCGAGATAATCAATTTCCTGGTTCAGGATATTATCGAGAACAGTATCGACAAGAACTGCATAATGATGAGCGATCATGCGGGCGATGCGCTTGAGCATACGCTTAAAGAGAACGTCTCCAAGATCTATACGGCTACGAGCGTTAAGACATACGAGAAGTACTGCGATGTCATGCTCGAGGGACTTTTCGATGCTTTCTATCAGGCAGTTCAGAATGTGGACAGAGCTTACGATTCCAAGTCGTCTGCCATAAGGAAATTTGCTGAGTTCGTATGTAATCACCCCGAATATAAAGCTCACGAGAATACACCTCTTCCGATATATGTATCTGACTACATAGCCGGAATGACAGATTCTTTTGCAGTAAGCAGCTTTAATGAGATCTATAAGAGTTGATGGAGAATCAATAATGGATAAGAAGGAAGAATATGGTTTTTTCGCGATGCTTGACCGCATGCAGTACATCGAGAGATGGGCTTTGATGCGTAACAGCAGAACAGAGAATATTAAAGAACACAGCTTTGATGTGGCAGTGATCGCGCATGCTTTGACTCTGCTTCACAACGATCTCGAAAAAGATAAGGAAGGCGCTATCCTTCCTGATCCTTATAAGGTCCAGGCATATGCACTTTATCACGACTGTACCGAGATCCTTACGGGAGATCTTCCGACACCTATCAAGTACAGGAACAAGGAGATCACTAAGGCTTATAAGGAAGTCGAATCTGAAGCAGCTGCAAGCCTTGTTGAGCTCTTGCCTGATGAAGCAGGAATGAGAGAGAAATATCTTGATCTCCTTGCACCCGACAATTCCACAGAAGAAGAGAAGCTTATTCACAGGCTTGTTAAGGCTGCAGATAAGATCGCAGCATATATCAAGTGCTTAAGAGAAGAGAGCAGCGGCAACGCTGAGTTCTCTGCTGCAAAGAAAGCGACAGGCAAGATCATCCGCGATATGAATATGCCTGAAGTTACTTATTTTATGGATCATTTTGTCCCTTCTTATGGTTACACCCTGGACAAGATAACCGGGAGGGATGATTAACTGATGTTTGTTAAGCGCCCGGAGTATTTTGCTGTTGCAGTATTGGGCTGCGTAATGGCGGTTGCCGCAACAGCCATTACATTGTTAAGTCTTGATACCGGAATCCAGTATCCCGGCAGAAGGGCACTTAAGACTTCTGACGACATTGTTGCCCGTGCAGGAAAACTTACGGCAAGTACTGATCAAGAGGTCAAGATCGCAAAGTCACGTGTGGAAGACGGTCTTATCTCATGTGGCGATTATGTCATCTCGGTAATGACTTCACCTGAATACCTGCTTAAAGGTATTTCCGATGAGCAGTTTGCAAATGATCTCTGCCAGGTCATCTATGGTGAGATCAGGAAAGACGAAGTCGGCTATATCATCGGAGATCTTAAGAACCATACAAGAGCTTATACGATAGATCGCGCCATAACATCTGAGAACAGACATCTTAAGGCCTCAGGAAAACCCGCGGAAAAGGGAAGTGTAATATCTGATGTTACCCTGGCTTCAACTATTGATTCTCCTGATCAGTATACCGTCGGCATCAGAGAAACTGCAGGATCTTATTCTGCCACGGGAAACGAAGTCAGGACTGATTTTTTCGTAGACGGTTCGCTTTACTACGGCTATCTGAAATTCAACGATAACAACACTTCAGGTCACCGTGAATTCGTTCTGTCCTGGGATACTGCAGATTGTGCTCCTGGAAGGCATGAAGTATATGCACTTATCAGAAGTTCTGACGGCAGAGGCACAGTAATATCAGGTGGTGAGATCACGATACCGGAAAAGACAGGCATCACACCCGGATCTGTCGAATATACATCCATCCCCGCCGGACAGAATACTTCGTGGTATATGATCGACTGCAGTGACGGTGATTGTTATATCGATTTTGCAGGTCTTTCAGATGACATCAGAGTATCGCTCTACGATCTTAAGGGTGAACTCGTCGGTGTTAATGAGAATCCCGGATTCCCTTATGCAATGCTCAGGGGCAAAAAACAGGATGCTGCTGCCGTATCAGCTGAGACCGGTATCGCCGGTGTTACGAATTGCTATTACATATGTGTAAGCAGAACAGCATCTGACACAGAGGCAAAAAAAGACATCAAATTTGCGATGATCCAGTCAAAGGACTGTGCTTATTTTGATGGTCAGTATATGGCTGTAACAAGTGATGAAGGGAACGGTCATGTAAAGCTTACTGACTCCGAGAAGAATACTTACGATGTCGAAAAGAGCAAGGCCGGGATCATTCCGATCAACGGTGCGCTTTCAGGCCTTTATGTATCTGATGCGGTTACGACAAAGAATCTAAGCATTTATCCTTCATTCGATTACCTTACACGTGATTATGCATACTATGCTGATTCGATAAAGAGCATTGCCTTAAGGTGCACCGCACTTGAAGGATTTACTGCCAATATCGCAATAACGGCTGATCTGAACGGTCAGGAAAAAGAGCTTTCCCAGGGTGAGATCTTCAATCTTCCTGATGGTGAGACTACTATCACATGCACGGTCACAAGCTTTGACGGCACTAAGGAATCTTACAGATTCTATGTCCTGAACGGAGCAGACAAGGGAGGATTCTATCAGAGTACACTCTCCAAGTTCCCGACCAGTTATTACAGCGGACTGTGGCTTATACATAAGCTCAGACCGAACTACGTTATTACGCCTTACTATACGAACCTCACATTTGAGGAAGCGCTTAACGCTGAAGACAAAAAGGGAAGAAGCCTTCTTCAGAGATCTTCTTTCCCATCCTATGTCAAACCCGACAGCCAGGTATACGATAAGCCTGACTGGATGGCAGCAAAGACAGAGGTCGTAAGCTATTATCTCGATCCGAGGAACTTCTTCACACCTGAGAAGATATTTGCTTTTGAGATGCTCGGCTTCAACCCGAATGTTCATACGATCGATGGCGTTAAGGCGATAATCAAAGGATCTTTCATGGACGGCTCTTCAGATTATGACTATGCCAAGATCATATACGAGGCAGGTAAGAATGCCGGTGTGTCTCCATACTTCCTCGCCAGCAGGATCATTCAGGAGATGGGGTATTCCGGCGAGTCACCTCTTTCCAGAGGAGAAGTTAAAGGCTTTGAAGGTTACTATAATTTCTTCGACATCGGTGCTTATGCCACCACTGAACCGGGAGGCGCAGTGATCAACGGTGCCAAGTATGCACAGTGGGGCAAAGACTGGGACGGAAAGGAGATCACCGATGCGGAAGCAGCTTTCCTCCTGCCGTGGGATTCAGTCGAGAAATCGATAAAGGGCGGAGCATTATGGATCGCTTCGGGTTATATCGAAAAGGGACAGAATACACTTTATTTCCAGAAGTTCGATGTACTTGATGACGGAACTGACAGGTACAATCATCAGTACGCACAGAATATAATGATGGCATATTCTGAAGGATTAAGAAATCACAGAAGTTATAATCTTATTGGTATGGCTGATTCCAAATTCGAATTTGTGATCCCGGTCTATATCAATATGCCTGAAAAGTATGGGAGCTTGCCCGGATGAGAAAAACAGGAGACAGAATGATCTTTAGATTAATCGCAAAAGCAGGCGCAGGTCTTCTTGCGGCTGTTTTTGTCGTTATATTCTGTCTTTCCGGCATGGTCATAGCTGAAGAGGAGATAGTAATCTCGGCTACCCCAAGGAAAACAGATCTTGGCCCGGGCGATCTTCTTATAGTGGATGTGGTTGCAAGTTCCATGCCTGCGGTTACGAGATTCGGTCCCGTGCAGTTCAGCTTTGATGCTGACAAGGCAGAGTATGTAACTCTCGAGCAGGGAAAAGAACTTGGCAGTTTTGTTTTTACCGAGACACAGAAAGACGGTGTTTATTCTGTTACAGGCATGGATGTGAATGCAGGCGCAGGAGCTCAGGCTGATAACGATGATGGACCTACAGCTTCCTTGTATTCTGATGATCCGGTAATCCTTTTCTCTGTATTTTTAAGAATACTTCCTGACAACAAAGGCGATATCAACTGCTGGATCAATGATCCCGGTGAGTTTGTCTCTTATGATAAGAAGATTATTTCAAGGATAGGAAACAGTGTAAATCTTCCTGTAAGGAGAACCGGCATATCGAGTGATGCCACGATCGCTTCTCTCAAGATCAGAGGCGCTTCGATCACGCCTGATTTCAATCCTAATATCACTGAATACAGCTGCTCTGTCGAGCGTTCTGTAACTGATGCACAGATCAGCACGATATCCAGCAATCTCTGGGCAGCTGTGGTCATCGATGGAAGCCAGCATCTTGTAATGGGTGACAATACTGTCAGGATAGACGTTACAGCTCAGGACGGTGTTAACCGTATGAGATATACGATCCACATCTTAAGAAGAGAAAGTAACGTTCCTGATAATGCTTCACTTGTTGATCTTAACGGTAATACCTATACTTTCCTGGACAGCCCTGAGGATGCCAAGATACCTGAGGGTTTTACCCAGACAACCAAGAACATAAACGGATACAGCGTTCCTGCCTATGTTAAGGAGGGCGTAACCAGTATCCTCTTGTATCTTTTCGATGGAACACAGTCACCCGGATTCTATTTCTATAACAGCAACACGAAGACAGTGCGCCGCTATGAACCGGAGAATACGATAATAGAGATGTCTTCGATATTAAGGATCGTTCCTGTTCCTTCTGATGTGATCATACCTGATGAGTTCAAGCCTGCCGAGTACGATACCGGCACGAGGATCCTTTCCGGATATGAGAATGCTGACGGTGATTTTATCTGCTATCTTTCTGATGATTCCGGACGTGCAGATTTCTACTATTTTGATAAACAGGACGGTACTATCAGCAGGTACAGATTTGCGGACAAAAAAGCGGAACTTTTGTACTCTTATCTGTTTGACGTTTTCCTTGTTATTGCTATTATTGAGGCGGTCATTATAACTATTACGGTATATATTGTCAGAAGAATGGTTTCCGGAAGAACCAATCCGAGACCGAAGAGAGTGTAAAGGAAAACAGATATGGGAATGATAAAAAAGATCGTATTCGGTGATCCGAGTTTTACCGAGAGCCAGGAGAAGAAGCGTAAGCTTTTCATGTATCTTGTAAGCGGCGGACTTACAACTGCTGCTAACTGGATCGTATATATCATTTTCGATATTGCCGTAAAGGCTGACATGGCTGTGTCTCTTTTCGGATTTGAATTCTCACTTAAGATCGCAGTAAAGCAGATCATCGGCTGGATCGTTGCAGTTGTAGTAGCTTATGTGCTTAACAGGATCACTGTATTCAGATCTAAGGGCAATGTTTTCAGGGAACTTATCACTTTCGCAGGTGCCAGAGTTATTTCTTTCCTCGTTCTCGAGCTCGGAGTAATGTATCTGATGATCTGGGCATGTGAGGCGATCACCGGCGTTCCTGCATCGACAGCTATGACTCATATCGGTTCGTTCGCATTTACTTACGATTATCTCGTTAAGCTCATTAACTGTATTTTCGTAATCATTGCCAACTATGTCCTTAGCAAGCTTATGGTCTTCAAGAAGAAGGATATGGTGGATTACAACGCGGAAGATGGTGCATCATCCGGGAAAGAAGAGACCAATGCCTGACAGCAAGGTGCCTGAAGTACTTAAGGGGGCACTGCAATTCGGAATCAAACCCGGACTTGAGCGCATCACAGAACTGATGAGGCTTCTTGGAAATCCCCAGGACAGTTTCAGGTCAGTTCATATAGCCGGCACTAACGGAAAAGGTTCCGTTGCCACATTCATCTCATCTATTCTTGCTTCAGCTGATATGAAGGTCGGTGTGTTTACATCGCCTTATCTTGAACGCTTCACTGAAAGGATCAGGATAATTGACGGCAGGGAAGGCCTTGCCCGATATGTTGAAGATGACAGCTATGGTGAGATCGGGCAGGAAGACCTTGCCAGATATTCAGCCATGGTAAAAGCTGCACGCGATAAGATGGTGGCTGAAGGCCTGGCAGATGAGCCTACCGAATTTGAACTCATTACCGCGATCTGTTTTCTCTACTATGCCGATCAGAAGATCGATGCGGCAGTTCTTGAAGTGGGACTTGGCGGAAGACTTGATTCGACAAACATCATCAAAGACCCGCTCGTCACGGTCATTACTGCTTTAGGACTTGATCACTGCGGCGTGCTGGGAAATACGATATCTGAGATAACTGGCGAGAAAGCTGGAATATTCAAGGAAGGTTCTCCTGCTGTATGCTTTGACCCTGATCTCATGATCGTTCCTGATGAGATGAAAAAGGATATCAGGGATACGATCCTTTCCAAAGCAGGCGAAAAGAATGTCCCGGTTACATTTGCCGGAAGTCAGGATAGCTATGACAGCGCAAGCTTTACTTCCGACGGAAAGATGGAATTCATCTACGACGGAGAGCGTTATGTGACATGCCTTAACGGAAAGCATCAGATAGGAAATGCCATAACGGCGATCGAAGCAGCCAGAAAATGCGGGATTCAGGAAAGCGCCATCAAAGAAGGCATCGCCCTTGCCAGATGGAAGAGCAGGGCAGAGATCCTAAGTCTTGATCCTGTAGTCGTGGTAGACGGCGGTCACAATCCCCAGGGAGCTCAAAGCCTTGGTGAAACTCTGAATGAGATGCTCGGAGGGGAACTTAGAGGCAAACCTGTAAGACTTCTTATGGGTGTCATGGCTGACAAGGACGTATCAGGTATACTCGAAGCCTATAAATCATGCGGGATAAACATCAAAAGCGCGGTTACGGTAACTCCTGATAATCCAAGAAGTGAACCCTGTGATGTTCTCGCGCGAAAAATCAATTATGTGTATAATATCACCGACGATTTGGAGGCAGTTCCTGATCCTGTCGAAGGAACGAGACTTGCTTATGAGAAATCGGTCAGGGACGGTATGATACTTCTGGCGACCGGATCGCTGTATCTTACAGGTCAGATTAGGGCCACACTGAAAGGATTGATCGGATGCACGACTATTTAAGCTTATGTATGTTAATACAGCCTATAAATGAGTCGAGTCTCATTCTCTTTGACGTGAGCAATGAAGAAAAGGCCCGCATAGTCCGTCAGTACAACAGAGCCTTGCAGAACAGCCAGGGTGACGGCACGGACGTTGCACAGATCTTCTTAAAACCTCTTATCTCACAGTATCAGAAATGGGGAGACCCTGCCCTGATCTTCGGCCTTTGCCTTGCAAGGGAAGGTCAGTTCAAGAGAGCTGAGGGAAGCCTTGTTTTCGCAATCCAGGGTGTGCTCGGAACAGAGCAGTATCTGACTATCGCCCAGGAAGCATTAAGAATGGTAAGAGAGGATATCAAGAATCCTCCGCCGGATCTTCCACCGGCAGATATTGCAGGAAAACTCAAGAATGCCCAGATGGCATCAGGTTCATCACCTGCCGCAAGGGCTAACTTCCAGGCACCTATCCTTACAAGGGCGCAGAAGACATCCGAACCTCCGCAAATGGCTTCCAGCAAAGAACGCAGGGATATCCTTATGCGTTCCGGCGGAGTTGCTGATGAATTGCCTGATGATTCAATAGATATTGAGGATATAAAATCTCCCAGAGAGAAGATGAAAACTTTAGTCGTTGCAGGCATTGTAATTCTGTCAATGTTACTAGTGACGCTTTTACTCATATTTGGTATTATTCCTCTGGTAAAACAGGTCGAGGCCGGAGCTGATGCCCAGGACAGACTTGAATATCTCTACAGAGAGTTCCACAGAAACAGGTACGACCCTGAGGTATCTTCTCTCGTAAGTGCTTATGAATCAAGCTATGGAACGATCGATTTCGGCGGTATGCCGAGCAATGACACCGCTCAGCATATGATCGATGTGGAGAGCCAGGTGGCAACAGGAACATCTAGTGAGACTGAGACAACTACGACTGCAACCGAGCTTACGGCTTACACGGCAGGAACTACGAATCAGACTTTGGGAGAAGTTTAATGAATTATATAAGCACAAGAGGATGTGAAGGAAAGTTTTCTTCAAGCGAAGCGATCATTAGAGGTATCGCTCCTGACGGAGGTCTCTTTGTTCCGGAGTCAGTTCCTCAGCTTACCAAGGAAGACCTCGAGAGAATGCAGACAATGCAGTTCTATGAGCTGTCTGCTTTTGTACTTTCAAAGTTCCTTACAGACTTTACCGAGGCTGAACTTCTCGACTATACAAGACAGGCTTATGCAGAGGAGAAGTGGGGCGAGAATCCCATTCCCCTCGTTCAGATGAACGAATATAACGACAGGGAATACATTCTTGAACTCTGGCACGGACCTACGTGCGCATTCAAGGATGTTGCTCTGCAGCTTTTACCTCACCTTATGACTGCTTCCGCAAAGAAGACAGGTGTAGGCAAGAAAATCTGCATCCTTACAGCTACATCAGGTGATACAGGCAAGGCTGCACTTGAAGGCTTTAAGGATCTTCCCGGAACAGAGATAATCGTATTCTATCCGACAGGCGGCGTATCTGAAGCACAGAAGCTCCAGATGGTAACGACAGGCGGAGACAATACTCATGTAATCGCTGTCAACGGCTGCTTTGACGATGCCCAGACAGGTGTTAAGAAGATCTTCGGTGACAAGGAACTTGCAAAGGTCCTTGATGATCACGGCGTAATGTTATCTTCCGCGAATTCAATCAACTGGGGAAGATTAGCACCTCAGATCGCTTATTATGTATATTCTTATGTTGAACTCGTAAGGAAGGGAAAGATCGATCTTACTGAGTCATTTAATATCGTTGTACCTACAGGTAACTTCGGTAACATACTTGCTGCATGGTTTGCAAAGCAGATGGGCATTCCGGTAAGAAAGCTTATCTGTGCTTCCAACCGCAACAAGGTATTGTGCGATTTCTTCTCCAGCGGTATCTATGACCGTAACAGAGAGTTCTATAAGACCACATCCCCTTCAATGGATATCCTTATCTCTTCAAATCTCGAGAGACTTCTTTTCGAGATCGCCGGAAAGGATTCCAAGAAGGTAACAGAGTGGATGACAGCTCTTAACGAAGAAGGAAAGTACAGTGTTGATAAGGATACACTGAAGGCTCTGCAGCGTCTCTTCGTCGGCGGATTTGCTGATGAGACAGGTGTATCAAAGACCATCCTTGAAGTATATGACCGCACAGATCATGTTATCGATCCTCACACAGCTGTAGGATTCAACATCTACGGAAGATATCACACAAGATCAGGTGATGAGAGCAAGACAGTCTTCGCATCTACAGCATCACCGTTCAAGTTCGCACCGGCAGTTATGGATTCATTAAGAGGAGCAGGTTATTCGAATGATAAGTCGATACCTGATATCATTGCCGAACTTGCCGAGGAAAGCGGTCTTGTCATTCCGCAGTCCATTGCCGAATTACCGTCTCTGGAAGTAAGGCATAAGGACGTTATCGAGAAGGAACAGATGGAAAGTAAAGTCCGCGAGATTCTTCTCGACTAATTGCAATCTAAGGCTTTTTCTTTCAGAGAAAAAGCCTTTTTTATAAAAGGGGGAAACAAAATGAAACGTTATCTTGTATTAGAGAACGGCAATGTTTACGAAGGCGAAGCAATGGGCGCCGAAGGAAGTGTCATTTCCGAGATCGTATTTACCACGGCAATGACAGCTTACCTGGAGACTCTGACTGATCCGAGCTATAAAGGCCAGGCAGTAGTCCAGACTTTTCCCCTGATAGGAAACTATGGAATCATCACACCTGATATGGAAGGCCCCAAGGTCAATGTATCAGGTTATATCGTAAGGGAAGCATGCGACCTTCCTTCGAACTTCAGATGCGAAAAGGATCTCGATACATTCCTTAAAGAACAGAACATTCCCGGCATTAAGGGAATCGACACAAGAGCACTTACAAAGTGTCTCAGGGAATCAGGCACCATGAACGGCGCTATCTGCAGCAGACCTGACGAATTCTCGATAGATGAGATAAAGGCTTATAAGATCACAGATCCGGTTAAGGAAGTTACAACTGAAAAGGAACAGGTCGTTCCTGCAAACGGTGAGACCCTTTACAGGGTTGCGATGTTCGACTTCGGAATCAAGCGCAACATTATAAGAGAGCTTTCCAAAAGAGGAGTTGAAGTAACACTCCTTCCCGCTGATACACCGGCTTCAAGAGTTAAAGAGATCGATCCTGACGGAATCTTCCTTTCGAATGGTCCTGGAGACCCTGAGGATAACGTTAAGGCAATTGAGACAATAAAGGAGATAAAGGACTGGGGCGTTCCGGTAATGGGAATCTGTCTAGGTCACCAGATCCTTGCACTTGCCCATGGATTCAAGACATCAAAGCTCAAGTACGGACACAGAGGTGCCAATCACCCGGTAAGAGATCTTGATACCGGCAAGGTATATATCTCATCCCAGAACCATGGCTATCAGGTAGTAAGTTCCTCGATAGATACAGCTGTCGCAAAGGAATACTTCATTAACGTAAATGACGGAACAAATGAGGGAATAGAGTACCTTAACAAACCATGCTACTCCGTTCAGTTCCACCCGGAAGCATGCGGAGGACCTAAGGATACGGAATTCCTTTTCGATAAATTCTTGAAGATGATGGATGACAGGAGGAACAAATAATATGCCGCTTGATAAAACAATCCGTAAAGTACTCGTTATCGGTTCAGGCCCTATCGTAATCGGTCAGGCTGCCGAGTTCGACTATGCAGGAACACAGGCCTGCAGAGCTTTAAGAGAAGACGGCATCGAGATCGTACTTCTCAATTCCAATCCTGCCACCATCATGACTGATAAAACGATGGCAGATAAGATCTACATCGAACCTCTTACTCTTACAACAGTTAAGAGAATCATCGAGACCGAAAAGCCGGACTCCATTCTCTCGGGTCTTGGCGGACAGACAGCTCTCACACTGTGCATGCAGCTCGCAAAAGAAGGATTCCTCGAATCCCACGGTGTTAAGCTCCTCGGTTCTTCTCCCGAGTGTATCGACAAGGCTGAAGACCGTCAGATGTTCAAGGATACGATGGAAGCGATCGGTCAGCCCTGCATTCCTTCCAAGGTCGTAACCACAGTAGAGGATGCGTTGGACTTTGCTGAAGAGATCGGTTATCCGGTCATCGTAAGACCTGCATTCACATTAGGCGGAACGGGCGGCGGAATCGCAAAGGATAAGGACGAACTTTTCGAGATCGCCAGAGGCGGACTTGCCCTGTCTCCTATCACACAGGTACTCATCGAGCGTGGTATCGCAGGATGGAAAGAGATCGAGTTCGAAGTTATCAGAGATAAGGACGGCAACGTAATTACCGTCTGCTCAATGGAGAACCTTGACCCTGTAGGAGTTCATACAGGTGACTCCATAGTTATCGCTCCTGCCGTAACGCTTTCAGATAAAGAGTATCAGATGCTCAGAACAGCATCTCTTAACATCATCGAAGCATTAGGTGTTGAAGGCGGATGTAACTGCCAGTTCGCACTTAATCCGAACTCATTTGAATATGCGGTAATCGAAGTTAACCCGAGAGTTTCAAGATCATCTGCGCTTGCATCAAAAGCGACAGGTTATCCGATCGCAAAAGTTGCCACAAAGATCGCTATCGGTTACAGGCTCCACGAGATCGTAAATGCCGTAACAGGACATACATATGCGGCATTTGAACCTGCACTGGACTATGTGGCTGTTAAGTATCCGAAGTGGCCTTTCGATAAGTTCGTATATGCGAAAAGAGATCTTGGCACACAGATGAAGGCGACAGGCGAAGTCATGTCCATCTCTGATTCCTTCGAAAGTGCTCTCATGAAGGCAATAAGAGGTGCGGAGATCTCAGCTGATACACTTCACCTGAAGAAGATGGAAGAAGTATCTGATGAGGATCTTATGCCTCATTGCGTCAATGCCACAGATGAGCGTCTGTTCTATGTTGCTGAAGCTATCAGACGAGGCGTTGCAATAGAGAAGATCCACGAAGAGACAAAGATCGACATGTGGTTCTTATCCAAGATCAGAAATCTTGTTGAATTTGAGAAGGCAATCGAAGGCAAGGACTTATCTTTTGATGAGTATGTAAAAGCTAAGAAGTACGGCTTCACAGACAAGGCTATTGCAAGGATCACAGGCAAGCCGGTAGAGCATAAGCTCAAGCCTACATTCAAGATGGTTGATACATGTGCAGGCGAGTTTGAAGCTCATACACCTTACTTCTATGCGACATTCAACACACCTGAAGCAGGTGGTGAGAACGAAGCTGATTTCGAGAAGGCAGGAGATAAGGATAAGAAGACTGTAATCGTATTCGGTTCCGGCCCGATCCGTATCGGTCAGGGAATCGAGTTCGACTACGCTGCAGTTCACTGCGTAAATGCATTAAGAGAATTAGGATACAGAGTAGTTATCGTAAACAACAACCCTGAGACTGTATCCACTGACTTCGATACAGGTGACAGACTTTATTTCGAGCCTCTGACACCTGAAGATGTAATGAACATTGTTGAGCAGGAAAAGCCTTTCGGTGTAGTAGTCGCTTTCGGCGGACAGACAGCTATCAAGCTTACGAAAACTCTTTCCGAAAACAACGTTAACATTATCGGAACTTCTGCTGATTCCATCGATATGGCAGAAGACCGTGAGAGATTTGATGAGCTCCTCGAAAGACTCGGAATCGCAAGACCTAAGGGCTTCTCTGTCCTTACTCTCGAAGAGGCTTTGAAGGCTGCGAACTCTCTTGAATATCCTGTCCTCTTAAGACCTTCATACGTTCTTGGCGGACAGAACATGATCATCGCATTTAACGATGAAGACGTTAACGAATACATGAAGATCATCCTCTCTCAGGGCATCGAGAATCCTGTTCTTATCGATAAGTATATCCAGGGCAAAGAGATCGAAGTCGATGCTATCTATGACGGCAAGGATGTCCTCATTCCGGGACTTATGGAACACGTCGAGCGTGCGGGAATCCACTCAGGTGACTCCATCGCGATGTATCCTGCAAAGCATATCTACGATGACATGTATAAGAAACTCGCAGATACCACGATCGCTCTTTGCGACGGCCTTAAATCAACGGGTATCGTTAACATCCAGTACATCGTAAAGGACAACAGGATCTATGTTATCGAGGTCAATCCGAGAGCTTCAAGAACAGTTCCTTACATGAGCAAGGTAACAGGAATTCCAATGGTCGATGTTGCAATCGAAGTAAGCCTCGGAACAAAGCTTGCCGACATGGATTACGGTACCGGATTCTACAGACAGTCACCTTACACTGCTGTTAAGGTACCTGTATTCTCATTCGAAAAACTTACAGACGTTGATACCCAGTTAGGACCTGAGATGAAGTCAACCGGTGAGGTATTGGGCGTAGGCAGAAACCTTTCAGAAGCTCTTTACAAAGGTCTTGTGGCAGCAGGCTACAAGATGTATAAGGGCGGCGGTGTATTCATCACGGTAAGGAATTCAGACAAGATGGAGATCGTCGAGATCGCGAAGAAGTTTGATTCCATGGGCTTCAAGCTCTATGCAACACACGGTACTGCTGATGCGTTGAGACAGGCAGGAATGGAGGTTACCGCGGTATCCAAGATTCACGAGTCAGATGAGAACAATACTATGACTCTTCTCGAGAGCGGCAAGATCAATTACATCATCTCGACATCCGCAAAGGGAAGACTCCCTGCAAGAGATTCAGTTAAGCTCAGAAGAAGAGCCGTAATGCTCGGTATCCCCTGCCTTACAGCTATCGATACTGCAGATGCTCTTGCAGACTCTCTTATGAGCCACTTCTCAGAGATCAACACAGAGCTCGTTGATATCAACAACATGCGTGACAAGCGCCGTAAGATCAACTTCACAAAGATGCAGGGATGCGGCAACGATTACATCTATATCGACTGCATGGAGAACATGGTATCTTCACCTGAATCACTTTCAGTCTATATGAGTGACAGACACTTCGGTGTAGGCGGTGACGGTATCGTCCTCATCGCTCCTTCAAAGGTCGCTGACTGCCGTATGATCATGTTCAACCTTGACGGTTCTGAAGGCATGATGTGCGGTAACGCGATAAGATGCGTTGCAAAGTATATGTACGATGAACGCGGCCATAAAAAGAGACACATGAAGATCGAGACAAAGAGCGGCATCAAGTCACTGGAGCTTATGACATCAGGCGGTGTTGTAGTAAGAGTTAAAGTTGACATGGGCAAGGCAGAACTTAATCCGCCTAAGATACCCTGCACGCTCCCGGGTGACAGAGCGATCAATGTTCCGGTAAATATAGACGGCGATCAATATAACATTACCGCAGTATCAATGGGTAATCCTCACGCTGTTGTATTTACTGATCTTGTGGATGTTATGGACCTCAATACGATCGGTCCGAAGTTCGAGTATTCGACAGACATCTTCCCTGAAAGAGTCAACACGGAATTCGTTAAAGTCATCGATGATCATACACTCAAGATGAGAGTATGGGAGAGAGGCTCAGGCGAGACCATGGCTTGCGGTACAGGCGCCTGTGCAACAGTTGTTGCAGCATGTGAGAACGGTTTCTGCAAGAAGGGTGAAGACATAAGAGTCATTCTTAAGGGCGGAGATCTCATTATCAGATACACAGACGATGCAGTCTTCATGACAGGCAACTGTGATAAGGTCTTCGAAGGATCCATGGAGGTCTGATGTTAAAGATCAATAGAACTTTCAAGGCTGCTGTTTTTGATATGGACGGACTGATCCTCGATTCAGAGATGACAGTCCTTCATATCTGGGAGCAGCTTGGTGAGAAATACGGTTTTGAAGGCATCCGCGAATACGGTATAAGCGTTATCGGAAAGAATAAGAAGGCTACCGTGGATGAATTTGCGAGAGTGTACGGACAGCCCGGTGAACCTTATGAAAGGGAACTCCGCCAGATCTATAATTTCCTGGCAGAGCAGGGCAAGGTCCCGCTGAAACCTCATACGATAGAACTCCTCAGTGCAATGAAGAATGCAGGGATGAAGATCGCCATTGCATCATCTTCCACCAGGGAAGAAGTTACTTCACAGATGGAAGTTCTTGGCGCTCTGCCTTACTTCGATACATGTGTCTGCGGTGATCAGGTTACGAGGTCAAAGCCTGATCCCGAGATATTCCTTAAGGCATGCGATGCTTTGGGTGTCAGACCTGAAGATGGCGTCGGCCTTGAGGATTCATTTAACGGAGTCCGTTCGTGCAAGGCTTCCGGCCTTTTTACGATAATGGTTCCTGATATCATTCAGCCTGATGATGAGATGAAGGCGCTTGCAGATATTATCCTGCCTTCATTAAAGGATGTTCAGGATTTCTTAAACCTCAAGTGATTATTGTTATAAAGATAGTTCAGCACGGATGCGCCGATGATTATCGCGTATCCGATTATGCTGAGCCAGTCAGGGATCTCGCCCAGGATTATCAGTCCGAGAAGTGCGGTGAAGATTACCGTTGAATAGTCGTATATCGATATCTCCTTAGCAGGACATGCGGCATAAGCGGATGTTATGAATATCTGTCCGAAGCATGCGGATACGCCTGTCATGCAGCAGTAGAAGAACTGGAGCAGTGATATAGGCTGGTATGTGAATATGATAAAAGGTATCAGCGCGATGCATGAGAAAGTCGAGAAGAAAGCTACAACGACTATACCGCGCTCACCTTTGAGGGTTGCTTTCCTTAAAAATGTGTAAGCTATGCCTGCACATATTCCTCCGATAAGTGCTATCACAAGTGGAAATACAGAGTCTCCGCTGATTCCGAGATTGCCAAACAGGAAAGAAGGCTTTACGACAAAAACTGCGCCTACGATGGCAGTAAGGATAGCAGCCCACTGGAATCCGTCGGCGGCTTCCTTAAGCACGATTATCGAAGTTAGCATCGCGAAAAAAGGAGACAGCTTGTTAAGCATCATCGCATCGGACATGTTGGTGTTGGAGATCGCATAGAAGTTTGCGATCACACCGATCGTTCCGAATCCCGCACGCATGAGAAGATAAGGCCATGAGCCCTTCTTGATCTTAAACTTCTCGGGAGATCTCGCGAGGATCGTGTAAGACATGACGATCGCGACAAGGTTCCTGAAAAATGCTTTCTGGAATACCGGCATGTCGCCTGCGAGGTTGATGAATAATGCCATGCATGCAAATGAGAATGACGATAAGAGGAGATATATGATGCCCTTTTTCCTGGGCGACAACTTATCGAAAACCTTGATCTGCATGAATAAACCCTCTGAATTACTATCTTTCAGCAATAAAAATATAGCAATGTACAGGCGTTGTCTATATAACTTCTCTTGTTCAAAAGATAGATTGACACGGCTATCTGCGCTCAATACAATGAGAGGGTTGCTAAAATATTATAATCAAGAGGTCTAAATATGCTCAGAGTTGGTATCCTGGGGTGTGGAAACATAGCGGCAAAGGTCGCTGACAGTCTCAAAGGCAATAAGAAAGTTGCCATTTGCGGAGTTGCATCCAGAGAAAGAACAAAAGCCAAGAAGTTTGCAGCCGCACATTGCCCGGATGCAAAGGTTTTTACAGGTTATGAGAAGCTTGCCCAGAGTCCGGACATCGACCTCATCTATATAGCAACACCCAACACTTATCACTATGAACACGCGATCCTTTGCATCAAGGAATATAAGAACGTGCTCATCGAGAAGCCTTTTGTCATGAGCAAGGCTGAAGCTGACAGCATCTTCTTTGAAGCTAAGAACAGAGGCGTGTTTGTAGCTGAAGCTATGTGGACATCCTATGTTCCTCTCCATAAGCTCGCTCTCGAGTGGATCGCAGACGGAAGGATCGGTGCAGTCAAATATGTAACTGCAAATCTCGGATATGACATCGAGAATGTTCCCAGACTTAACAGCACGGTTCTAGGTGGTGGAAGCTATCTTGATCTTGGTGTGTATACGACTAATTTCGCACTCTCATTCATGGGTGATGACATCAAGGTCTCAAGAGTCTTTGCAAGAAAGGTCTCTTCGGGAATCGACAGGGATACCACATATTCCATGGAATCTGAAGACGGCAGCATGCTCGGAAACTTCTATGTAACCATGTGCGCAGATACGGACAGGGACGGTGTGGTAATAGGAGAGAAGGGAAAGATCAGATTCAGCAATATCAATAATTACCGTAAGATCAGCCTTTATTCACCTGATGATACGCTCCTCGATGAAGCCGTCGATGACAAGGATTATCTTCACGGTTATGTATATGAATTCGAGAGCTGCGCTGATGCTATCTCGAAAGGTCTTATCCAGGCACCAGATATGCCCTGGAGCAGAACGATCAAGATCGCTCAGATCAATGACACGGTCCGTGCAATGATGTGATATGACAGATACTATTTCAAAGCAGTCGAAGAACAGAAAACTACTAAGATTCATTGTTTTCAATGGAATCGTTGCAGCCTTATATGTGGTGCTCACATATTTCCTCGCTCCGATCTCTTACGGCCCCATCCAGGCAAGAGTATCAGAGGTTATGACAGTCTTCCCGGTATTCTCCTGGGGCATGATCCCCGGCGTTACACTTGGATGCTTTATATCCAATCTCTTAAATCCTGATAATCTTGGTCCCGTTGATATCATTGGAGGAACTCTTGCGACACTTATCGCTGGTGTATTCTCACGCATGATCGGCAAGAAGAACATGTGGCTCGGAATAATCCCTCCTGTCCTCGCGAACGGAATCATCGTAGGAGGATATCTTCCGTTTCTTCTTTTCGACGAAGTAACATGGCAGAGCGTTGCTCTTACCATGCTCTCTGTTGCAGCAGGTGAAGCTGCAGTATTGGTAGTATTGGGAATCCCGCTCATAGCGGTAATAGGAAAGACAGGTTTGAAGAATAAAATATCATGACACAATATTTTGATCCTAACCCGACAACTCCTTCAGACAGAAAAGTGATTCCGTACAGAATGAACGGAATAAACTTTGAATTCTTTACGGATACGTCGGTTTTTTCCAGAAAGAACATAGACTTTGGAACAAATCTCATGATCGATGCCATCGTTAAGGACATCAAGGAAAGAGGTCCTAAGATGGAGCGATTTGTAGATCTCGGATGCGGCGTTGGCGTCGTCGGGATCGTCATCAAATCATGCTTCATGGCTTTTGACGTAACCGGTGTGGATATCAATTCAAGAGCGGTTGCACTTGCCAGGGAGAATGCCGCGAACAACGGTGTTAACTGCAGATTCATGTCCAGCGATATTCTTTTCGGAGTAAGAGATGAACGCTTTGACATCATCGCCACAAATCCTCCGGTCAGGGCAGGAAAGAAGACTGTATTCGGATTCTACGAACAGTCTTACGAAGTCCTTAATTCCGGCGGATACTTATATGTCGTGCTCCAGCGCAAGCAGGGTGCGCCTTCAACAATGGATAAACTGAAAGAGCTCTTCGGCAATTGTGAGACTTTGGCAATTGACGGCGGATACAGAGTTATGAGGGCGAGAAAAGAATGACACTTCCATATCCTTTTGTTGAATCATATATGATGTTTTTTATCTACAGCTTTATCGGCTGGGTTGTTGAAGTTGTTTACTACGGTATCACCGAGGGCAAGTTCATCAACAGAGGATTCCTTGCAGGCCCTTTGTGCCCTGTCTACGGATTGGGATTCTATGCTGCTATCTGGATATTCGAGCCTTTGAGGAGCAACTTCTTTGTCATCTTCTTCGGAATGGCAGCAGCATGTACGATAGTAGAACTTATAGCAGGTGTTATCCTCTATCATATGTTCCATATGCGCTGGTGGGATTACTCTGATTACAAGCTCAATTTCAGAGGCTACATCTGCCTCAGATTCTATATCTATTGGGGTATTGCTGCATCGTTAGGTATCTATGTCCTTCATCCGCTCGTAAAGATGCTTATCCGTCATATCGACAGACGCGTTATGATCGGAGTCCTGATCTTCTTTACTTTGGTTCTCATAACAGACATTATCACGACGGTCATTACCATCATCGGATTCAAGAAAAAGTTCGAAGCTATGGAGAAAGTCGTCAGCGGAACGAAGGTTGTATCTGATCTTATCGGATCCCAGATCTACGGTGCGGTAGATACGATCGTTTCCGTAAGCGAACCTACAAGAAACCACTACGAACAATATAGGAAACTGATCGACGAGAACAGAAGACAGGAAAGAGAACTCGCTGCACAGCACAGGGCAGAGGAGAGGGCTTTTGCAAACCAGTTTACTGAAGTCGAGAAGGAAAGCATAAGGCGTGCGAAACAGAGTGCCACAAATGCGATGGGTTCACTCGTAACTTCATTCAAAAACAACGAGAAACGTCTCGTAAAAGTTGTTATGGTCAGATCAAGTGATGCGGGTGCAGCCGTAATGAGATTCATCAAGAGAAAGACAGAGAATGGTAATGATGAGATCTTCGATATTCCGGATGAGGATGCATCCTTGAAAGAGAAAAATGCATAAGCATTGATCAACGCTCAATATTTTTAAGGAGAATAAAAAATGTCATCAGCATGTGATTCATGTCCGTCAAAGAACGGATGCACATCCCAGGATTCCTGCCCGTCAGCAAACGGCATTGCAAAGGATCCTCTCGCCAGCGGTTCTTCTATCAAGACCGTAATCGGCGTAGCAAGCGGTAAGGGCGGCGTAGGCAAATCGTTCGTTACATCAGTTCTTGCAGTACAGCTTGCAAGAAAGGGCTTTAAAGTCGGCATTATGGATGCTGATATTACCGGTCCTTCAATTCCTCAGGCTTTCGGCCTTAATGAGAATTTAAGAGCTACAGACGATCAGCTTATCGTTCCTGCAGAGACTTCAACAGGCATAAAGGCTGTCAGTGTAAACCTCGTTCTTGAGGACAAGGAAGCTCCTGTAATCTGGAGAGGTCCTGTTCTCTCATCTCTCCTCAAGCAATTCTGGGGACAGGTCAACTGGGGTCCTTTGGATGTTCTTTTGATAGATATGCCGCCGGGAACAGGTGATGTTCCGCTCACAGTATTCCAGTCCATGCCTGTTGACGGAATTGTACTTGTAGCAACAAGCCAGGATCTCGTTTCCATGATCGTAAACAAGGCACGCAACATGGCTTCCATGATGAAGGTGCCTGTTCTTGGCATGGTCGAGAATATGAGCTTCATTAAGTGCCCTCACTGCGGCGATGAGATCAGACTTTACGGAGACGGTTCAACGATCGAGAAGTCTGCAGCCGAGATCGGTTCCAAGGTAACAGACAAGCTCCCGCTTGATCCCGAAGTAACAAAGCTTGTCGATTCCGGCAATGCCGAGAAGGTCAGCGAAGATCTCCTTTCCGGCACAACTGAAATGGTCATTGAGCTTATAAAGAAGTGAGAATAAGATTATTCACGTTGATTACGGCTGTTCTTTTTTCCTTTGTACTATTCTGCGGATGTTCAAAGGAAGATAAGAGCAGCCTGAATAAATATCTCGGAGATTATTCTTACAGCGGTTCTGCTGTCTGTATGGTCTATGAACCCATGGAAGGTGAGACCGATGACAGCGGAAATCCTTTGTACGGAGTCCAGTACCGTGAGATCACGGATTACGACGGGCTTGTCGTATCCGGCAATACGTTTTTGATCTATTTCTACAGCTCGATGGATAACAGAAGTGCTCAAGTAACAGCAGCAATGGAAGATCTCTCAGTAGCATATAAAGAAAAGATGAACATCATTATGCTTGATGCGATGGTGTACCGCGACCTTATGGGAAAGTATGAGATAGAAGCCGTACCTGAGTTCGTTCTTATCAAGCCAGGACAGGCAGATAAGAAGTTTGACTGTTCGAAAAGTGATTATTGGACCATCGACGATGTGGTATTATGGCTTGCAGAAAATGGTATTTCATAAAGGTGGATCAACATGGGTAATTTAGTATCTGTATGCACTATCGGACAGGACAGCCACAGATTCGGTGAGCCGGCAGGCGATACAACGATTAGGCTCGGCGGCATCGATATTCCTTTCGACAGACCGATCGAAGCAAACAGTGATGGCGATGTGGTCTTTCATGCGATAACAAATGCAGTTTCCGGTTTTATGGGAATAAATATCCTGGGCGGAGAAGCAGATAAGATATGCCTCGAAAAAGGAATAAAGGACAGCGCTGTATATCTTGAAAAAGCGCTTGAATATCTTAAGGACGGAAAGATCATTCACTGTTCAATTACAATTGAATGTCTGCGCCCCAAGCTTATGCCTCATATCCCTAAAATGAAGGAATCTGTAGGAAAGATCTTAGGTATTCCCGTATCTTCTGTTGGCATCACCGCAACAACAGGTGAAGGCCTGACAGGATTCGGAAGAGGCGAGGGAATACAGGTATTCTGCATCCTGACATTTACGAAAGAGATCTGACAGATCAGTCGTGGAAAGGTTCGCTTTCCCCTCTTGATCTTACTATCTCTGAGGCTATAGCAATATCCTCAGGTGTTGTGATCTTAAGGTTAGAATAAAGTCCCTTTGTAAGAATTACTTCGAGGCCGAGAAGCTCTGCAAGTGCAGTGTCGTCTGTTGCAGTTATGCCTTCATTAATGGCCTTGTCATAGCACTTCCTGATCCCGCCATAACGGAAACCCTGCGGTGTAAGTATCTCGTAGAATCCTGATCTGTCAGGAGTGGAGATGACTTTTACTTCTCCTGAAGGAAGTACCTCGATCTGTTTTAATGTGTTCTTAACAGGTACAGCCGAAGCGCATACTTCGTGAACCATAAGTCCGTCGATGCATGCTGTGATCTCTTCTTCAGTAATAAGGCAGCGTGCACCGTCGTGAACAAGAACGAAGTCATCTTCTGCTGCATCAGTGATCAGGCCGATGCCTTTGGATACAGATTCGGTCCTGGTGGCACCGCCAAGAGTGAATGAGATGTTGATATCGGAAAAATACTCCGAGCACATCGCTTTAAGTGTATCGATGAGATCGTTTGTCGTGACAAGAATGATCCTGTAATCAAGACCCGAATATCTTTTCCTGCATACTTCTGCGATAGCGCCAAGTGTCCTTAAGATAACAGGACTTCCTTCCACATTCCTCATAAGCTTGGGAAGACCTGCTCCCATTCTTGTTCCGCTTCCTGCGGCAGGTATAAGAAAATAACATTTGCGTTCCATATGAATACCTCCGGTTATGAGAAGAGAATGTCGACTGCTTCCTTAAGGTTATCTGCATAGATGAATTCAGGAAGTCCGCTGCTGCCAAATGCATCACGGGAGATGCCGGAAAGCTCCTTCTCCAAAGCTTCCTTGGAACTTCCGGGAAGAACTACCGTAGTGATTCCAAGCTTGGCTGCTGTCGTGCATCTTTTAACGATCCTGCTGACAGGTCTGATCTCACCTGACAGACCGACTTCGCCCAATATTAAAGTATTAGGTCTGACACTGACTCCTCTTGCTGAGGATACAGCGGCAATGCATACGGCAAGGTCAGTAGCCGGATCGCTTACCTTAAGACCTCCGATAACGTTGATAAAACAGTCCATTGAAGTAAGGCCGAGCGATAACAGCTTCTCGCATACAGCAAGCAGCATGAGGACACGTCCGCGCTCCGGACCTGATGTCATTCTCTGCGGATTGGCATAGACTGTCTGAGTGCATAACGCCTGTACTTCGATAGTCAGGGCATCATTGCCTTCGAGTGTGGAAGTAAGGACTGATCCGGGACTGTTAAGAGGTCTTCCTGCTACGAGGAGAGCTTTGGAACTGTCGACGGGAATAAGACCTGATTCGCCCATCTCGAAAAAGCAGATCTCATTGGATCTTCCGAATCTGTTCTTGGCGGAACGGATGATCCTGTATCCTCCGGTATTGTCACCTTCAAAACTTAAGACCGTATCGACCATGTGTTCGATCGTCTTGGGTCCTGCGATGGAACCGTCCTTGGCTATATGGCCAACCATGATGATCGTGATGTTATTTGTCTTGGCAATGCGGATAAGTCCTGCGGCGACTTCACGTATCTGGGCAACTCCGCCGGGTGTTCCCGCAACCTGTTCGGAATAAAGGGTCTGGATGGAGTCGATTATCGCAAGGCAGGGCTTATGTGTCTTAAGCTGTTCTGCTATGGCTTCGAATCTTGTCTCGCCGCAGATAAGGATATCCCTGCTGATCTTAAGCCTTGAAGCGCGCATGCCGATCTGGGCAGGTGATTCCTCGCCTGAGATATAAAGGACTTCGCCGTCAGCTTTATATGAATCGGCAAGCTGCATGAGTATCGTCGACTTGCCTATGCCGGGTTCACCGGCTACGAGTGTGACGGAACCTTCGGTGATGCCGCCTCCGAAGAGCTGGTCAAGGCTTGCCATGCCGGTCGAGTGCCTCTTATAGTTCTCCTTGCCGGCATCCTTAAGTCTTACTGTAACTGCAGAATCTGTCCATGAATACTGGTTGGCGGTAAATGCGGGAGCATCCGTCTTGGCCTTTGCAGGTGCCTTCTCAGCCGGTGCTTCAACAAATGTGTTGAACATGCCGCAGCCGGGACACTTGCCCATCCATCCCGATGTCTCATATCCGCATTCCTTGCAGAAAAATGTAGTCTTCTTAGCCATATCGCTTATCCGTCCGTTTATTATTAACTGAATTATAACAAAGGTGCGCTTCGAATAATGGGACAAAAAACGTCAGCTTTCAAGTCACTGAAAGCTGACGCTTGTGTTTTCTTTAATCTGTAATTGCCTCTGAATTATAAGGTCTTGAAATACTCACAGGCTTTCAGGGTATTCTCATAAGAACCGAAAGCAGTGAGGCGGAAATATCCGCTGCCGTTTGCACCGAATCCTTCGCCGGGAGTTCCGACGATTCCGAAGCGGTTCAGGATCGAATCGAAGAAGTCCCATCCGCCCATGTTGTCAGGACACTTAAGCCAGATGTAAGGTGAGTTTACGCCGCCTGTAAAATAGATGCCCTTTTCAGTAAAAACCTCAGCAAGAGCGGCTGCATTCCTTTTGTAATAAGCGATATTAGCCATGCAGTCTTCAAGCCCCTTGCCGGAAAGTGATGCAGCTGCGCCCATCTGTGTGACATAGGATACGCCGTTGAACTTGGTTGCCTGACGTCTTGACCAGAACTTGGAAAGCTTTACACCGCCTGCTTCCAACGTGTCGGGTACTACAGTCCAGCCGCATCTTACGCCGGTGAATCCCGCAAACTTGGAGAATGAAGATACCTCGACAGCGCAGTTCTCAGCACCGGGGATCTCATAGATCGTGTGGGGCTTGTCTTCGGTGATGAAAGCTTCGTATGCTGCATCGAAAATAATGAGCGAGCCTGTCTTAAGTGCGAAGTTTACCCATGCCGTAAGGCCTTCGTAGCTGTATACCGCACCTGTGGGGTTGTTAGGTGAGCAGATATAGATTACTGAAGGTTCGATATCTGTGTCAGCCGGAGGAGCGGGAAGGAAGCCGTTATCACTGGTTCCTGCAACGAAAGATATCTTGCGGCCGTTCATGAGGTTGGAATCGACATAAACAGGGTATACGGGATCAGGGATTATGACCGGATTGTCGCCAAGGATATCAGGGAGATTGCCCAGGTCGCTCTTGGCACCGTCGGATACATAGATGGTGCCGGCAGTTACTAAAGGCGCACCGATAGACTTATAGTGATCAGCTATAGCGTTCCGGAGGAAATCGTAACCGTATTCGGGCGGGTAACCGTGAAATGATTCTTTGCTGCTCATCTGCTTAACTGCGGATTCCATGGCGGAAGTGATGGAGGCAGGAAGGGGGAGCGTGACATCTCCTATGCCCATCCTGATGATCTCCCTGTCAGGGTTTTCTGCCTGGAACTTCTTTACGCGCTTTGCGATGTCAGAAAAGAGATATGTTTCTTTTACGTCAAGAAAATGGTTGTTGAGCTTGATATCCATATGGCTGCCTCTTTATAAATTTTGGGAACATTTTACCACCGCGGAAAATAACAGTAACCGAAAAGTTTTCGTGCATTTGCACAAATGAATGTCTGAAAACCTAAAGGCTGTGTAAAAAGTTTTTGAGATGCCTTGAAGAGTGTATAATGAACTGGATATTGGGAATCTTTAAGCGTAATTCACAGTCTGACGGAGAATAGAATTGGAAAGCCAGTGGAGTGTCTTTTATCCTGAGAAATATGCGAATCCTGTTATTGATACGGATGAGACCCTTTTCATGCGCATAAAAAGGGTCTGCACCAAGTATCCTGACAGGATTGCTGTCGAATACGGAGCGAGGAAGATCCTCTTTTCGACTCTTTTCGATATGATCAATGAGACTGCCCTGGCCTGGAAGGCACTTGGGATAAAAAAAGGCGATAAAGTAATACTCATGATGGGCCACAACCCTATGAATGTCGTGAGTGTCTATGCCCTGGACAAGCTCGGCGCGGCAGCAGTCCTTGCGGTTCCGAATCTTGCTACAGAACAGTTCGAACAGTTTGCCCAAACGGAAGGTGCGGAATACTGCGTTATGAGCTGTAACCAGTATCTGAATTACGAACAAGTATTGAAGAATACACCGGTAAAGACTGTTATCATTGGTAAATACAAGTTCATGATCTCCGGAAAAGACAGATTTGCTTATAATTTCTACCCTCTTTCCAGCTACGATAAACCCAAGCCTAAGAATGTTCCTGAAGGCATCAGGCTCATGTACTGGAAGGACGTAATGGAGCTCCCGGTGGAGGAGACTTCCAGGGCAGATGACGTATACGACAGGGACAGTCAAAGACCTGCGCTGTATCTGTTCCCGAGCGAGGTCTCATCAGGCAAAAAGTGTGTCAAGTTCAACGGAAAGAGCATTAACCTTTCCGCCAACCTTACCGAGATGGTCTTTAAAGCAAATGAAGACCTTACGGGAAAGCCTGCAAGAATGCTTTGTCTTAATGAGATCTGTTTTGCATTCGGATTCGTGGCGGGAATACATAATGTTCTTTCAAGTGGACAGACTGTCCTTCTTTTTACCTGGTTCGATCCTGACAGGATGTTTTTTGCCATCAGGACATATAAGCCGGATGTTCTTATCGGATTTAACAGCACGGTCGCTGCGATCAATAAGATCGGAGGACCTTCTGACATCCTGAAAAGTGTGGACAGGATCATTGTCGGAGGAGGACTTCTTACGAGCAGCCAGAAGGCGATGCTCTTCGATATTGCACAGACATCGGGAAGGAAGCTTTCAGTATGTTCGATCACATTAAGCGACGAGCTTCTGACATATGCATATGGCCCCTCTGATCTTCAGAGCGACAGACTTATCGGTTTTCCGCTTCCTGGAGTCCTCATGAGGATAGCTGACGGCGAGACAGGTCTTGATGTCCCTGAAGGCAGTGAAGGCGTGATCGCCGTATGTTCCCCGATAGCGGCCGGTGTAGGTCCTGATGAGGAAAGGACGGATAAGGAAAACTACAAGAAACTTCCTGATGGAAGAATATGGTATTTTACCGGCAATATCGGCAAGCAGGACGGCAATAAGATGTTCTATCTTGTGGCCAACAAATCGAGGGAAGCAAGGATCAACAGTTTTCCCGTATATCCCGAAAAAGTCGACGAGGCGGTTCAGATGACACAGGGCGTTATTGAAGCCTGCTCTGTCGTTATCGAGAGACCGGAAGGTCCTGTCCTGGTATCGGCCGTGGTGCCGGAAGAAGAGTACTTCTACGATAATTCCATGATGGAGGATTTAAGAGACCGCATTAAGAACGAATGCGAGCTGACACTTCATGAAGCCATGAGGCCTTCTGAGGTTTCCTTCTTCGTCTCTTTGCCCAGAGATTCCAAAGGCGGGATCGATTTCGAAGCTGTAAAGGAAAGGATAGAAATGATCAGAAATGACGATATCTCAGATGACAGCCTGACGGATACCGGCGTAACAGAATAAGCAATAAAAATATTTTCGTGATATTATTCATTAAGTCATAAGGGATGACGATAGATTTGGATAAGGATAAAGGAGTTGAACTAAATGAAAAAACTTTCAATCAAAGCTATCGCTCTTATCTGCTGTTCGGCAATAATCCTGTCTCTTGCAGGATGTTCCGGGACTAACAACAGAAGCAGCGGAAGGAAAAAAGCAGGCAACAGCAAGCCTGAGGGTACTACAGAGACCGATCAGACATATTCGAGCACTGTGGATTCCTCAGATCCGACAGGATCAAATCCAGGTTCAGGAAACTACATTCCCACATCAGATAAGCTTACATATCCTGATCACGTGGCAACATACGATGAAGTACATCCCAAGCATGCGCCTGGTTCTTTGAGCGGCCCTGATGCTATCAAGGAGCTTTCTGCCGTTGAGACAGAGATCCTGCAGCATGAGATCAACTGCTATGCTGATGCGGATATCCTTTTCGAGAATCCCCAGAAGTACGGACTGAATATTACTGACGTCTCTTGGGGTGAATTCACCACGGATGAGGACTATGCCAAGGAAAAGGAATTCTATTCACAGCGTCTGCAGAGACTTCTGAACATCAATTACGAGTCTCTTACAGGTGATGACAGGCTCTGCTATGACAAGCTTGTCTATGACATCGAAGAGAGCATCTACGGCTATTCTTATACATCTTTCGAGTATTACTCGATGATCTTCAATTATCTTGTAGGACCTCAGTCTGAGATCCTCTTTATCCTTGACGTTTTCTCATTTGACAGCGTTAAGGATGCTGAGAATTACATCCTTCTCATAAAGGATCTCGACAGATACTACGACAAGATGTGTGAATTCGAGGAGAAGAGAGCAGCATACGGATTTGCTTCTTCCGATAACAGCTATGAAGAGGCGGCAAAGTCTTTCGATAATCTCGTTAAGCAGAAGGATGACTGCTTCCTCTACGCTACATTCGAGGAAAGACTGGACAGGATCCCCGGATTGTCTTCTGCGGATAAGACAAGACTTATCCAGGAACACGAAAAGGCTATGAAGGAAGTCGCTTTCCCTGAGTTTGAAGAGTGCGCAGCACGCATGAGAAAGCTTAAGGGTTCCGGCGGTGTTGATGCAGGTCTTTCAGCTTATAAGGGCGGAGATGCTTACTTTGCAGCTCTTACAAGACAGATCACCAACAACGGTGCGACAGTTCAGGAAAGCGTTTCTGCACTTGAGGCAAGGATCAAGAAGGTCTACACCGATTACACCACGATCGCTACTTCAGGAATGGACTGGTATCAGGAATATACAAGTCACGCATATTCTAAGGGCGACATCAATAAGAACCTCGACTTCTTAAGAGGGCAGATAAAGGCAGATTTCCCTTCTATCCCTGCACATGAATACTACATGATGGACGTTCCGAAGGTATTTGAGGAGAACTTCTCTCCTGCGGCATATCTCGGATATCATCTCGACAACTTCAATGCCAACCTCCTGATCATCAATCACAAGAGTGCTGATACAGATAAGGACTTCGGTGTTACCGTAGCGCACGAAGCATACCCCGGACACATGTTCCAGTCGCTTTATACACGTTCACACACATCTCATCCTTATATGTTCCTGTCAGCATCCACAGGATATCTTGAGGGTTGGGCTACATATGTCGAGAATTACTCGATGAAGTATTTCACAGGCAAGGGTGTAACGGATGCAATGAAGCTCGTTCAGTGCGAATCAGTCCTCTCACTCCTTCTCAGCACAAGAGTCGATTACGGTATCCATGTCGAGAACTGGTCACTCAAGGAGTGTGTTGATTATCTCAACAGCTTCGGATTCTCTGCCACAGAGGCTTCTTTCGGCAAGTTCTATACACTTCTCGTTACTGACCCCGGATACTATGCCAAGTACGGTATGGGCTATCTCTGGACACAGCAGACGATGGAGGATATGCGCGCCAAGTACACGAACAAGTCTGACAAAGACATTCATACGGCGTACCTTGAATCCATGACCGGACCTTTCAATCAGATCAGGGATAACATGGACAAGAAACTGTCTGCATAACAGGACATCCTGTTTGCCACAAAAAAACACCAAAACAGCCCCGCGGGTCTTTTGCATAAAGATGCAGTCCGCGGGGCATTTTTATTGGCTTTCAGGGCTTACATTACCATTTAATTAATTTTTATATAAAATGATTGAGAAAATAATCGTTGTGTTATAATTAACCTGAATATTTATACGGAGGACGGCTCATGGCTACCTTAACAAGGCTTGCAAGCACGCTGACTGCGCGCTATTTTCCTTCCAGCTCGCTAACGGACGCTTTCTATCTTGACGGCAGACTCTGCGGTAAGAGAGAGACCAGACAGGCTGATATCACCATTGATAAAGACGAGAGAGGCTTTTTCTTCTCCCTTTTCACACATCCTACGATCGAAGGTTTTGAACCCGGTACTATCCCGCCGTTCGAGCCCCAGCTCCGTGGTCTTTGCAATGAAGTTAAGAACGGCCATAAAGAGATCGATGCAATGATCGAGAGGTTCCTGTCAACTGCAGTTGAAGTTGCCGGAACGAACAAGCTCATGGACAACGAGATAAGAGATCCTTATTTCTCCGGCGTTATCGTCAGAGATTCGGAAGCTTTCGCAGTTACCATCGGCGGCGGTCTTGCCTTCCTCTACAGAGATGACACGATGTTCCCGCTTACTGATGCAGGCATCCCGATGGAACCCATCGATGCATACGGCAACAGAGTAGGCGATTTCCAGTATTACTGCTCTTCAAAGACAGCTAATGCTCTTTGGTCAAACTTCTTCACACTCACACCTGACGACTGCATCATCCTTTGCAACAAGGCAATCTACGATGCATTAGGTCAGAGGGAGATCTTGAGGATCCTCACAGACGCTGAAGACCAGTGCGATGCTGCAGGACTTATCCTCACACAGGCTTCCGCAAGAATGCCCAACACACCTATGCAGATCTCCATCTCATTCGTTGAGAGCGTTACAAGAGAAGAGAAGAAGGGCCTTTTCGGCAGAAAGAAAAAGAAGGACGACTACGAGGAAGAGACACATGAGCTCCTCGAGTCTACAGTAGAAGGCGGCGAGGTAGGTGCTGCAGCAAAGGCAATCGCTGATGCAGGCTTCGTAAGCCTCACACCCGAAGCACCGCTCGTAATTCCTGAAGTTGACGATGCACCTGCTGACGGCAGTATTGCATTTGGCGACAAGGCAGGCCAGCCTGACGCTCAGAAGATCCCTGATGATGCTCCTGAGTTCCCTGATAAGACAGAGCCTATGGAAGAGCTTTCAGCTGAGGAAGCCATGAGAAAGATCTTCGGCGACATCAAGGATGCAACACCTGCTAAGCCTGAAGAGATCAAGGAAGACGAACCGGCTCAGTCACCGTTCGTTTTCGACTTCGGTTCAGCTGATACGACTGCAGAGCCCAAGACTGATACAGCTGCTCCAGCTATGGAGACAGTATCCACAACAGAATTCACACCTGAATCAGATGATTCTCCTACGAAGCCCGTTACAGATATCAATTCGCTTCTGTTCAGTGCCGACGGCGCTACGATCTTCTCCAAGGCCGGAGCCGATGCAAAGGCTGAAGTTAAGGAAACATCTGTTGCAGACCTTAAGGAAGAGCCGGTCATCCCTGTTGCTCCTGTTGCTCCTGTGGCTCCCGTCGCACCCGCAGCACCTGTTGCTCCGGTTGTTCCTGTTGCCGCACCGGTTTCCGGCACAGTTCCTCCGGTCGTAAACAAGCCCGATGAGATCGTTTTCGCACCTGCAGATGTTTCTGCTGATACTGATTTCCTTGAAGTACCCAGTGTTGAAGACACATTCGATCCTTATGGAAATACAAGCGCTCAGGAGCTTAAGAACACTCCTCCGATCGTATTCGGTGAAGATGTTTTCGCTCCCAAGTCTGAGCCCGTTCCTTCTGAAGAGGTCTCCTCCATTCCCGTACCTGAGTACGAGCTTGCAGATGAGAAGCCTGAATTGAAGGAAGAAGATAAGCTTAACGTTGATTTCCCTGTAACAGAGAAGCAGGAACCCGCTCCGGCTGTATCTGCTCCTGTTGCATCTGAAGAACAGCATGAGGCTCCTGCAGCTCCCGTCATCGAAGAGGTCATTCCTGAAGCAGTTACAGAAGCTCCTTCACAGGATGAGATCGTTCTTCCGTTCGGTAATCCCGCATTTACAACAGGTACTGAGGAAAGCACACCGGTCAAGGCCGATGACATTCCCCAGATGCCGCTTTATGACTCTGACAACTACAACAATCCTGTTAATGCCGTCGGTTCCGAGCAGAATGTCTCACAGCCTTTCGACAACGCTTCTGTATATGGCGATTATGCGAATGCTGATGTTCCGGTTGACGGTGCAGGCGAAGTTCCTCCGTATCAGCCCTATGGTGCGGAAGCATTCTCCACTGCTGATCAGAGCAGCTATGGAACATACGGAAATCAGACAGTTGATATGCAGGGAGGTGTACCTATGGATAATAACGGATATCCCGGATATGGTAATGATGGTAACGGATATGTTCCCGGTTACGATCAGGTTCCTCAGAATGGTTATCCCCAGCAGGATTATCAGGATCCCAATGCTGCTTACCAGGATCTCAGTGCCGGATACCAGGATCCGAATGCAGCTTCCCAGTACTACCAGCAGGATGCACAGCAGGGCAGCGGCTTTGGTGATTATTCAGCTCAGCCCCAGCAGGCATATGGCGATGAATTCGCCCAGCCTCAGGCATCTGCTTCTTCATCAGCTTCATTAGATGACGAGTGGTTCAATAACATCCTCGGCGTTGATGACAGCGGTGCAGTCTATGGCGGAGAGCAGACATACGGATACAGCTCACCTGCCAATACAGAAGCTCAGCCTGTAGTATCTGATGCTTTGCAGCAGCAGGCTCCGTACAGCAACCCCGCACAGACATCTTACAAGCCTTCCGGTGCAGGTCCGAACAATAATGGCAGACCTCAGAGCAGTGCACCCCGTACGGCTTCATCTGCCGGCAAGGGCGGAAACGGCGGCGGAAAGAAGATGAAGCTTAACCGTAATGGTTATATGTTCATCGCATTCCTCGCAATCCTTCTTATCTGCATCATCATAGTTATCTCTCTTATCGCAAGAGGATGCAGCAAGAAGAAGCCTGTAGAGACATCTGATTCTATTCAGTCCACAGAGGAGACAACACCTCCTCCGACAACGACAACACAGGCTACACTGCCGGATCCTTCAGCTCCTATCGGATACTTTAAGTTCTCTGATCATATCGGTTACAGAACATGGTGGGATCTCTTCCATACTGTCTATAACATCGATATCGATAAGAACAACGATCCGAGAATCGCTATCATCCTTAAGTACAACAAGCTCGACCCTGCTACTTACACAGGTCCTAACAGCGAAGACATGCTCTTGCTGCCGCCTAGAGGAGTAGTTACAGGTGAGATCCCGATCACATTCAATGCCGGCGGTTCTTCCACAGGAGAGACAACTGCTTCGGCACAGACAACGCAGGGTGAAGTAAACAGTTCGATCCACCTCACGTAATCTGAAGCGAAAATCATTTTTATCAATAAGACCGCCTGCTGTGTATTTCACGGCAGGCGGCTTGTTTTTTGGCTATTTAGTCAACTTATTTTGTAACAAAAAAGTAAGATACAAGTATATAATGCTATTGCTCTAATAATAACGCGCGAAAAGAGGGTTAATAACATGCATAAGAAACTGTTCATACCTGGACCTATTGAGGTTTCGCAGGATGTACTGGAGAAGATGGCTACTCCTATGATCGGACACAGAACAAAGGATATGTCCGCACTTCAGCAGTCAATCTCCGAGAAGCTCCAGAAAGTAATGATGACTAACAACACTATTGTTTTATCTACGTCATCAGGCAGTGGTCTTATGGAAGGTGCGGTAAGAAGTTTTACAAAAACCAGAGCAGCTGTATTCTCAATCGGCGCTTTCGGTAAGAGATGGCACAAGATGTGCACATCAAACGGCATCGCTGCAGATCTTTTCGAATCTGAGCTGGGTCAGCCTACAACACCTGAGATGATCGAAGCAGCTCTCTCAACAGGTAAGTATGACCTCATCACGATCACACAGAACGAGACCTCAACAGGTATCCACAATCCTATGGATAAGCTCGCAGAGGTTTATAAGAAATATCCCGATGTTATCGTCTGCGTTGACGCAGTTTCATCCATGGCAGGTGACTATATCCCTGTAGATGAGCTCGGTATCGACGTATGCATCACATCAACACAGAAGTGCCTTGGCCTGCCTCCGGGAATGGCTATCGCTTCCGTATCCGAGAAGGCTATCAAGAAGGCTGAGACAGTAGAGAACAGAGGTCTTTACTTCGACTATCTTGAACTCGTTAAGTTCGTTAAGGAAAAGCCTTATCAGTATCCTTCAACACCTTCAGAGTCACACATGTTTGCTCTGGATTATCAGCTTGATAAGATCCTTGCAGAAGGCGTTGAGAACAGATACAAGAGGCACTGCAAACTCGCAAAGATCGCTCAGGACTGGGCAAGAGAGAATTGTGCTCTTTACTCCAATCCCGAGAACCTTTCAGTTACAGTAACATGCGTAACAAATACAACAGGTATCCCTACTTCAGATCTCATCAAGGCTATGGGCGAGAAGGGTTACCTCATGAGCAACGGTTACGGCCCTTTGAAGGATAAGACATTCAGAATCGCTCACATGGGTGATCTTACGGAAGAAGAACTTAATACATACTTAAGCGACCTTAAAGACACAATAGCTGAGCTTCAGGCAAAAGCATAATTAATGACGGGGGAATATTTAAAATGAAGATCCTTATTACAGAGAGCATCGCAGAAGAGAGCGTTCAGTACTTAAGAGACAGAGGCTATGAAGTCGAGGAGTACCTTGGCCATTCTCAGGAAGAGATCGAGCAGTATATCAAAGGCTTTGACGCTATCATCGTAAGATCTGCAACAAAGATCAATGAAGCACTTTTAAATAACGCTGACTGCCTTAAAGCAGTAGGCAGAGCCGGAACAGGTATCGACAATATCGATGTTAAGGCTTGTACAGAGCATGGCGTAATCGCTCTTAATACTCCTACAGCAAACAACATGGCTGCAGGTGAGCTTGCAGTAGGTCACGCATTCTCCATCTTCCGTAATCTTTGCGCAGCAAACGAAGGCGTTCACCACGGTGATTTCAGACGTGGAAACTGGGTAGGAATCGAGCTCGAGGGCAAGACAGCAGGCGTTATCGGTCTTGGCCGTATCGGTTCCATCGTATCCAGAAAGCTTAAGGGTGTAGGCATGAACGTAGTTGCTTATGATCCTTATGTACCTCAGGAAAAATTCGACAAGATGGGTGTTACAAGATGCAAGACTCTTGATGATCTTCTTGTTCAGTGCGATCTCATTACTCTTCATACTCCTAAGACAAAGGAGACATACGGCATTCTTTCCAAGGAGCAGCTCTACAAGTGTAAGAGAGGCGTAAGGATCGTTAATGCTGCAAGAGGCGGACTTGTTAATGAGCAGGATCTCGCTGATGCTTTGGCTGACGGTCAGGTCGCAGCAGCTGCAATCGATGTTTTCGATAAGGAACCTTCTTATAATAAGGCACCCGGCGAGCAGGAGTACGATAACGTTCTTCTCCACGCTCCTAACTGCTACATCACACCTCACCTCGGAGCTTCAACTGTTGAGGCTACAGCTAAGGTAGGTCAGGGTATAGTAGAGCTTATCGATGGCGCTTTGAAGGGCGAGCTTGTTGCAGCTATCAACATGCCTCAGTTCTCCGGCAGCATCGAAGAGATCAAGCCTTACTGCTCTTTGGCTGAGAAGATCGGCCGTATGTACTATCAGGCAGAGGCAACACCTATCAAGAAGGTTGAAGTAAGATACAGAGGCGAGCTCGCTGAGAGTTCCGGCACAGGCATCATCACACTCTCACTCATGATGGGTCTTTTGAAGGGTATGGGTAATGACCACGTATCTTACGTTAATGCGCAGGAGTGCATGGATGAGTGCGGTATCGAAGTAGTTGAGACAAAGACAGAATCCATCCAGAAGTACAATAACCTCATCAATGTTAAGTTCTGCACAGAAGATGGCAGAGAGCTTAAGATCAATGGTACAGTATTCGGACCTGATACAGAGGTTATCGTCTCATTCTTCGGTTACGAGATGAACTGCCCTCTTTCCAACACTGTTCTTGCTCTCAAGAACAATGATGTTCCGGGCGTTATCGGAAGGATCGCTACTATCCTCGGATCACACAATATCAACATCGCTTCCATGCATTGGGGAAGAAAGAACCAGGATGGTTCTGACAACCCGCATGCACAGGCATTCGTTGCAATCGACCAGCCTGTATCCCAGGATATCATCGATGAGCTCAGCAAGGCAGAGGGCGTACTCCGTGTATCTCTCTTAGAGCTCGGCGACTAAAGAACACAAATTAAACAGATCATTCAGACCGCAGAGGTGAGGCCCATGAAGTACCACTATTCGAGAAAAGAAGGTTGGTTGGGCAATCCCTGCGGTCTTGTTTATTTCAAGGGAAGATATCATCTGTTCTTCCAGCTTAATCCTTCAAGTTTCCGTTATGGCCCGATGCATTGGGGTCATGCGGTCTCTGATGATCTTATCAGCTGGGAAGAATCAGATATCGCTTTAAGTCCTGAAGGCGAGCTTTGCTGTAATTCAGGCTCTGCGGTGGTTCATGACGGAAAGCTCTGGTTATTCTTTACTTCGCTTTCCAATGACAACCGCGAAAAGGTCTGCGCCGCAGTATCTGAAGACGGCATTAAGTTCACCAGATTCGATAATCCTGTGGCGACAGTTCCATATGAGGGCAATGCCAAATTCAGGGATCCTTTTGTAATGAAGTACGGAACCGGTTTCCGCATGATAGTAGGCGCAGGCAAGTTCGGTGTGGCAAAGGTACTTCAGTATGAATCTGACGACCTTATCAACTGGAAATACAAGGGCGAGATGCTCTCTGACGGAAGATTCGGAAGTGTCATCGAGATGCCTCAGATTATTGAGGCTGAAGGCAAATGGGTCTTCATTATCCAGAGCGAAAGACATGTTCCCACGAAAGTGTTGTTTGCTACAGGAGAATACGACGGTGAGAAGTTCATTTTCGATGATGAGAACGATCCTTTCAAGCCGGTCGATACGGGCTATGATTTCTTAAGTCCGGTAACAATGGAAGACAAAGACGGACGAAGGATCGTGATGGCCTGGCTCTTCTCCATGAAGATGAATTCATCTGCGATAAGTGCACCCTGTGAGCTTAGTATCTCAAGAAAAGGCGAAGTATGCCTGATGCCAATAAGCGAACTTAGGGACAGACTCGTTAAGGAAAGCTGTTTTGTAAGCTATGCATCCGGAAGACTGAGAGTGCAGTTTGAAGGACGCACACTTTTCGATAAGGCATACAGAGAATGCCCTGATATAAGTGTTCTCGAGGATGTGGGAACTGTCGAAGTCTTCCTTGACGGCGGCAAAGAGATAATATCGATGTTCGTCTGCTGATAAGTATGACCAGGATTCTCAGGCAGGGTGAAGGATATCAGATCCTCTATAAAGAAAGAGGCGAGGACAGCGAGAAGATCGCACCTGACGGGCTTTCTGTCCTGTCGAGACTCGATGTGCCTGTCCCGGGGATCATCGCCGCTGCAGATTCAGGCAAACGCATAAGGATCACCGGTAAAAAGTATTATCTCGTGTGCCAGGGTAGATTTGATGAATCAAGCGGCACCATGGAAGACTTTTTGTTCCATGATTCCAGGACCAACAGGACTTTCCCGGTAAAGAGGATGAGAAAAGGCGTTAAAGAAGCCAGACTTAAGTATGATGTTATCTCCTACGATGAGGAAAAAGATCTGTCCTATGTATCCGTTGTGCTTGATACGGGGCGCACGCATCAGATAAGAACACAGTTCGCTTCAAGGAAACATCCGCTTGCAGGCGACGGCAAGTACGGAAGCAGGATCAAGTGTCCTATAGCGCTCGTGTGCGCGGAGATGACATTTGATGAAGGCGAAGGAACAAAGACCTTTACCATCAGTACGGATCCAAAAGAAGAATTTAAACAGGTGTTCTGATCAGCCCTTAACGGAAGATGGAGTGACCTTATATACGACTACTCCGCCATTCTTGAAAACAGGTTCGCCTAACTGAGCAAATACCTCAGAGTTATCGTATCCGTAAGCGAATCTTTCCATGTCACCCATGACGATATATTCGATATGATATTTATCTATCAGTGCCTGAACATCTTCAGGTGATTCACTGTAGTAGATATTATCGACATCGTTATGTCTCGGTGTGATATAAAGCTTCCAGACATCCTTATCAGGATCTGAGACAAGGATGTCATGCTGCTGGTCTACAACACCGTGGAAACGCCAGAGCCATTCATGTGTCTGCCATCCGAAAACCGTCGGAAGACCTGTGTAAGCAGATACTATGCAGTTGTCAGTATAACTGTCACCATAAGCTTCGCAGATAACAGGACTGCCCTTGACCTCTGAATTAAACCAGTTGATGCAGTCCAGGTATGAATTAAGGTTGCCCTCATAGTAATCGGTAACACGTTCACTTGCGTGATGTTCGATATACTTGGTACCGTCGAGGCCTTTGTAATTTGATTTAACGAGATCGCCTGAACGCTGCTTCAAGGCTGCCATCGTGTAATGTGCAGGAACTAAGAGCATGAGTGCGAAAAGAATAGCAACGGCAAACAGAACGGTGGAATATCTGCCCTTCTTATTTACGAACCATACAAGTCTTATTACCGCATAGACCATGGCGATGGACAGGATAATGAATGCTGCGAACGTGAACTTGAACATCGTATTCGATCTCAAGTACCCGCCGGTGTAGATATCTCTTACATAGAAGATCTCCGGTGCGGCGATCAGCATTATTCCGACGATAGTCATACCGCAGACGAAGATGTCGATAAGATTTCTCCTCGCAAAAAATGCCTGGATGGGATTGTAATACTTATTCTCATCTCCGATAACATCAGTATTTACAGGTGTTTCCTTTTTCTTTGCTTTTACTATGGAGACATATCTGTAGTTCTTCGATGCAAATACGAGGACCATGAAAAAGACTGTGATAATGATATGTGTTCCGTAGAGGATGAAAAGCTGATAAAGAGAAGAGTGGTTCTTTACTTTTCCAAGTGAATTCGAGATCATGTCGAAGTTCATATTGAAGGGAAGAGCTGTCAGTGTAGCAAATGAGAAAAGGAAACTCATCTGGAAAGATGTTCTCGGAAGTGCTGTAGGACTTACAACACAGAACAGGAAAACAGCCACCATCAGTATTGATTCAAGAGAATAAAGGAGCAGCGGATTGCTGCCCTGCGCCAGATAGATCAGAAGTATTCCGCCGACGTTAACCAAGAAGACAAGAGCGCCGGATATGTTGGTGAATACTGGTGTCTGAATGGTATTGATGATTAGGAATCCCATTGAGCAGAAGACGAAGTAGATGAGAAAATCCCAGTAGTTCGTCATCTGGGCGCATCCTAAAAGGATTGCACAAAGAACAAGGTGCAAAGTAATAGTCTTCTCGAACTCGGGTGCAAGTCTGGATTTGCCTGCGCTTAAGTTATCAAGAGTGAAGCGTACAGATGCCTCTTCTTTGCCCGGGAGACTGACTTTGCATAACAGTGACAGGATCACAGCAGAGATAAGAAGGACGATCATCATGGAGATAACATGGGCGTGAAGATCTCCGACTATATATGAATAGAAAGGAAATTCCTCGATGGTGAAGTCACCGCCGTTTGTGGTTACCTCAGGATTCCAGCCAATATATCTGGTGCTGTCAGGATAGAAGAAATTGTCTGTTCTTCCGACATTGATGCCCCACTTCTTGAAAACGCCCAAAAAGGAATTGCCGATGCTGTTCTCATCATAGAAGAAGGAGTGCGAATTGCCCCAGAGAGAAACGGCGCAGCCTGTAAGCAATCCGGCAACATACTTGACCCATTTGTTCTCGATGAAGCCTTTCTTTATCGAAGCTTCGATAAGAAACTTTCCAATCGAGAAGCTCATGGCAAAAGGAATCGCCGTAGCAGAACACATGGCAAGGTTATATGCGACACCGGTATTGATGCCGGTAGCCTTCATGACTACTGCCCAGATGAACTGACCGAAATAGTAGTAGTTAATGGAATAGCCTGAAAGCCACATATCGTTTGCAGGAAGTGAACTGTTCCTCTGCATGGACATGAGGAAACCATAGTCCATATATTTTTCCTGGCCGTTGATGTCGGGAAGGAATCCCTTGAAGTAGCACATAAGGAAAAAGATGACGAGGAATGCTGTCTCTTCGATGACGATGGCTTCGATAAATCCTTTGGTATTAAGCTTGTTTACCAGCGCTTTTCTGAAAGTCTTCGGTGCATAACACAATGCAGCGACTATGGCAGCGGACAGGATAATGCAAAGAATATTAAGCTTGAATATCTTAAGATGCGTCAGTGTCCATAAGACCAGGCAAGTGAAGATAAGTCCCATCGGCTGTGACAGGAAAAAGCCGCCTGATGAGAAATCTTCCCAGAGCTTGGCTGCAAGAGGAAGAGTTACAAGTCCGATTATGAGCAGGAAAAAAGACCACCAGAGACATGATGCCGTATCCTTGCTTCCCATGGTCAATACGCCGAGTATTGTAGCTATAGAGAAAGGTATAAGCAAAAGGAAATAGCGTAAAGGCGAATCTGAGTCAAAACGCGGGTCGTAAGACTTACTCATGACAGAACTCCTTCGATAGTTTTTGATGCAGCTGTATCCTGGGCATTGAGCTCGGTTACAGGCACGTGTTCATTACTCCTGTTAAGAGTATCCTCATAAGATCTAATGATCTCTGAACTGATCTTTCCTGCGAGACTTACTACAGAATCCATGTGGTTTTCCGGTGCGTCATTAGTCGCATACTTTGTAAGACCTGTTGAGCATACGAAAAGATTCTCACAAGGATTTGTAAGATCGATCTCAGGATATTGTGATGTCAGGGCATATCTGGTCTTTGTCAGACGCCATGATCTGACATCGGATTTACGGAGTGACGGATAGAGTTTTCGAAGTCCGGCAAAATACTTGAGCATGATGTTCGCATCAGAATCTATCCAGAGACTGTCTGTTATCGAGCATGAGCCGACAAGGTAGACGACGGAACCGCCGTAACCTCTCTCTCCGAAAGCATTTGTATGGTTAATTATCGCGTTGAACGGCAGGCCGGTATCCTTCGGAGGAACCTGATAGAACATCTGTGACACTTCGTGCTTCATGACCATCATTGCAGTGATCTTTGCACTGTATGTGATGTTCATCAGAATATCCCTGTCGTCCATCGGTATGGGAAGTCCATGACTTACATTTACGAATGTTCTGCAAGAGCCGGTGAATACGACATAAGCGGTATCGATAACGACTCTGGTGGAGTTGGAAAGAATGCAGCTTGTACGGTACATTCCGCTGCCAAGTCTGGCGATCTCAGCGACTGTGGTCGAATAGCAGATGCGTCCGCCGTTATCTGTTATGGCCTGCATGAGACTTGAGATAAGGCAAGCAAATCCGCCGTTATAGTAACCGACTTTACGGTGGGATGCTTTTCCTGACCAGGCTGAATCGAACCATTCGATCTTATCGTCGACACCCATCTCTTTGGAAAGGGCAAGAAGTGACTTGTCGCTCTTTCTTAGGTGGTGGGGAAGGAGTTCAAGATATTCTCTTCCGATTCTGGTGTATGCGAGAAGACCACCGGGAGAAGCAAGCTCCTCAACGATGGTAACGTTAAAGCCGGCCTTGGCCAGCCTCATGCCGCATGTCAGACCGGACAAGCCGGATCCGATTATGCAGACGGTTTTTCTCTCGTCTGTAAATACGCCTTCAGAATCCATTAACCGATCTTCTTTGCCTCAAGATAGAATCTCTTCTCAAAAGCTTCACCCATAGAGAAAGTCTTTCTGGGGAATACACCTTCTTTTTCGACTGTGCCGAAGAAAGTATCCTTGCTGATAGCGGGAACAAGAATGCCCGTATTGCCGGTAGTGGAGAGCTTTCTAACGGAATCTTCACCATGAATGTAATCGCATTCAAGACCTAAGCTGTCGATCATCATCTGAACGGAACCGACAGCAAGAGTGTGAGGAGGCTTGGCAAGTGAGACCTTAACATCTTCCTTGCCTTCAGTAACGACGACGAAAGTCTGTTTGCCGTCGTCTGATCCATTGATCTCGATTCCGGAATCCTTGAAATATTCCTTTGCCTTAGCAATGAATTCCTCGCCGGATATATTGAAGATAACTCTGTGGATAGGCTCAAAATCAAGTCCCTTGTCGTGGATGTTAACGATCTCGGCAAGAGCATATCTTGCAGGATGGGTCTTCTTCTCCTCATCTGAAAGACCAGCTCTGATATTCTCCCAATGCGCTTTTGCGGAAGCGAGTGAGTGATTGCCGTCTCCTACGAGGAAGAGGAGACCGTCGCTGTTCGCGTCCTTGAGAGTCTTAAGACCGTTTACGATAGATTCCGCGATAGCTGTGCCGTCGGGAATGAATGTGCCGGTGATATGTCCTGAACCGAGCATGAGGTCTGTATCGTACAAAGGCTTGATGCCTTCTGCTTTTGCCATTTCAAATGCTTTCTCTATTGTGATGCCCTTGGGGTCATCTATGAGGATCATGATATGGGGAAGTTCCAAAGGAGAATTAGCCCTGATCCTGACTCTGGGAGGGATCCTCGAGAGAACGGTTCCTTCTGTTGCCCTGCAGATATTCTTGTTGCCGGGTTCGAAGCTGTAGCCTTCGAGATCGATCGCAGCCACAAGGCCCTTTCTTGAAGGATGAAGTTCAGTTGATCTGTCGACTAAGATAAAGCCTGTGCCGGGACACTGGAGAATGCCCTCATCAAGATACTCCTTTGCTGTCTTAGCAATGGATTCAAGCTTTTCTGTTTCTTTTTCTGTGTTGAGATAGACCTCAGGAAGAACAAGATTCAATGTGGAAGGAGCGTTTCCGGTCTCCTTCTCGCAAGCTGCCCAATACTCAGGTTCTGATGTGTACTGATCGCATGCGATAACTGCCCATTTCTTAAGGTCTGTACCATTCTGCGGAATAAGGATATCCGGTACCGCAAAGCCGAGATCACTAACGGTTCTCATTCAATTACCCCTCTAAACAATAAAAGTGCATATCATTCTATCACGGTCCGGGACCGATTTGGGGATTAATGTGCTTTTTGCCGCTATATTATTTATTTTAGACGTGATCCTGAACGTCTTTTGGGAATAGAAATCATGAAACAGTTCCAATTATACGGTCACGGCTATGTTTTTCGCATGTTTTTCGCTCAAAGCCATTAACCAAAAGTACATTTAATGGTACTATGAACACATTGAAATCACAGGAGGAGAAGTCCATGGCTAACAGCGAATTGTCAAAACTCAAGATCTTGTTTATTTACGACTATTTCAAGAACAGACTGGGCATCGGTGATCAGGATGCGGTTTCCGTAAGTGACCTTATCAGTTATCTTGAGCAGATGACGGGAACCACGTTTGAACGCAAGTCGATCTACGCTGATATCAATAAGATCAATGAATATGTTCAGAAGTCAGGACAGACTACGGATGACTCCTGGATCTTTACTGAAGGGAAAAAGTATAAAAGGTCAGATCTTAAAGATGAGATCAGCATAGATGAGGCAAGACTGATTGTTGATGCGATAAGTACGACGGCGTTCGTTGATTCGGATCTTTGCGAGAAGATCATGAAGATGTTCCCGGCATATTTCACTGAGTCATACCGTAACCGTATGCTTTATTCCCACTATGAGAAGGTCGACAGCAAGAGTATGCTGAAGCTCAATAATATCCGAGGTTGCATAGATGCGGAGAGCGCCCTGACCTTCAATTACGGATACATGCTCGGAGGCGAACTTACCGAAAAGACTCAAAAGACCGTATCTCCCATGGCTCTCGACTGGGAGAACAACTGCTACTATCTGATCGCCATTGATAATGAGAAGGGACAGGATCTGGAAAGGGATCAGACCCTCTCGGGTGCCCTCAGAAGATACAGGGTGGACAGAATGGCGAACCTCGCTTATTCAAGCAGCAAATATATCAGTTATAAAACGAAAAAAATAAAAGAGCAGGAGCTTAAGCGCTTTGTGGATAATTCACTTTCTGCTTATGCCAGCACCAGAAAGGTCCCCGTGGAGCTTACGATCATCGGAAAGACCCGTAAGGATGTCCTTAAGGCTTATGGTGCCTTTGATTCGAGGATGCGCCATGACATCAGGATCAATGATGACACTAAGCTCGATAAAGGAATCCTGAAGATCAATGTCATGACGGGAGACGTTCCGACGCTTTATACTGACCTTTTCGAGCTTTCCACATTCGACGATGTTACTGTCACGATAGATAATGAGGAGATTTGCAGGAAGTATGCCGAATATATAAAGAAGGCGGCCAAGGCGGCAAAACTTCTCAAGCTCTGATTGCAAAGCGAAATCAAACGATTTATAATTTTTAAGTTTTATTTTTATTAAGGAGTCATGCACCTATGAGACAATTCACTTCGAAAGAGCTAAGAAAGACCTGGAAGGAATTCTATATTGAACGAGGTCATGTTGATGTAGGTGCCGTTTCATTAGTATCTGACGGATCTACCGGCGTATTGTTCAACGTTGCCGGCATGCAGCCTTTGATGCCTTATCTCCTTGGTGAGAAGCACCCTCTCGGAACAAGGCTCTGCAATGTTCAGGGCTGTGTCCGTACAAACGATATCGATTCAGTAGGCGACAGAAGCCACGTCACATTTTTCGAGATGATGGGAAGCTGGAGCCTTGGAGATTATTTCAAGGAAGAAAGATGCAAGTGGAGCTATGAACTCCTTACCCAGGTATTCGGATTCGACAACGATCACCTTGCTGCAACAGTTTTTGCAGGTGATGAGAATGCACCCAGGGATGAGGAAGGCGCCAAGTTCAGAATCGCATCCGGATTCAAGCCTGAGAATATCTACTACCTCGGTGCAGATGATAACTGGTGGGGACTTGAGTACGGCCCCTGCGGTCCTGACAGTGAGATGTTCTATATCGCTGATGTTCCTGACTGTGGTCCGAACTGCGGTCCCGGATGCAGCTGCGGTAAGTATACCGAGATCGGTAACGACGTATTCATGCAGTATGAGAAGCATCAGGACGGTACCCTCACACCTCTCAAGCAGAAGAACGTAGATACAGGCTGGGGTCTTGAGAGAATCCTCGCTTTCCTTAACGGCACAAAGGACGTCTATAAGACAGACCTTTTTACTGAGGCTATTGCTTATATCGAGAAGGCTTCAGGCGTTAAGTACGATTCTGATGAGAAGCTTACTAAGTCAATGAGAGTTCTTGCTGACCATATCCGTACAAGCGTCATGCTTATCGGTGATGCTGCAAAGCTCGTTCCTTCAAATGCAGGCGCAGGATATGTATTAAGACGTCTTATCAGACGTGCTGTAAGACACGCAAGAACGCTTGGCCTTTCTACAGAGCAGATCTTAGGTCTTGCAAAGATCTATATCGACAGCGTTTACGATGACAGCTATCCGCTTCTTACAAAGAACCGTGAGTTCATCCTTAATGAACTCGATAAGGAGATCGCAAGATTCGAGAGTACACTCGAGAACGGTATCAAGGAATTCAAGAAGATCCTTGATGACAAGAAGGCAGCAGGTTCTTCTGAGATCGACGGTGAGTCAGCATTCTATCTTTACGATACATTCGGATTCCCTATAGAACTTACAGTCGAGATGGCTTCCGAAGAAGGCCTTAAGGTCGATGAGGATGGCTTCAAAGCTGCAATGGAAAAGCAGAAGGAAACAGCAAGAGCTGCAACCAAGGCTAAGGGAGATCTCGCACTCAGTGTTAATGAGATCCCTGATGAAGTAGCCAAGGATTCAAATGCCACAGAATACGACGGTTACGATAACCTTAAGTGCGAAGCAAAGGTCATCTATATTCTTAGATCAGACGAAGACGGCATAAAGTCCGTTGACAGCGCTTCCGAAGGCGACGACATCATCGTAGTTACTGACAAGACTGTCCTTTACGCCACGATGGGTGGTCAGATCCACGATGAAGGTAAGATATTCACTTCAGGTTTTGAAGCTGAGGTTATCTCAGTAGATAAAGATGCTGCAGGCAAGTATCTCCATACTCTTAAGGTTACTAAGGGTACTGTATCAACAGGTGAGACAGTCAGCATCGAAGTAGATAAGAAGAACAGACTTGCAATCGCAAGGAACCATACAGCTACACATATCCTGCTTTCAGCTCTCCAGAAGGTATTGGGAGATCACGTTGAGCAGGCAGGTTCTTATGTAGGCAATGACCGTTTGAGATTCGACTTTAACAACTCACAGGCAATGACAGCTGAGGAGATCAGTAAGGTTGAAGAGATGGTAAATGACGTTGTCCTTCAGGCACTTCCTGTTGAGACAAAGGTCCTTGCTATAGATGAAGCTAAAAAGCTTGGTGCTACGGCTATCTTCGGTGAGAAGTACGGTGAAGTCGTAAGAGTCGTTGCAGTCGGCGGTTTTGATGCACCTTTCGATCTTGAGTTCTGCGGTGGTACACATCTTACAAACAGCAGCCAGATCGGTCAGTTCAGGATCGTATCAGAATCCGGTATCGCTGCAGGTATCAGAAGAATCGAAGCTGTTACCGGTGCAAGATGCTATGAGATGAGCAAGGCAGACAGAAGCCTCATCGATGAGGCAGCAGCTGTCCTTAAGACTCCCAAGGATAAGATCGTAGAGAGGATCGAAGCTCTTCACGCAGAAGTTAAGACTCTCGAAAAAGAGATCGCAGATATCGAGAAGGCAAAGGCCGGTTCTTTTGCTGACAGTGCAGTATCAAGTGCTAAGGATATCGGCGGCGTTAAGGCTGTCATCGCTTCTTGCGACGCAGCTGATGCAGCTGCTCTGAGAGATACAGCAGATAAGATCCGTGACAAGCTCGACTGCGGTGTAGTATTCCTTGCTGCAAACGGCGGCGACAAGCTCCTTTTCACAGCTATGGCTACCAAGTCTGCTAATGAGAAGGGTGCTCACTGCGGCAACATCATCAAGGAAGCTGCAAAGGTTGCAGGCGGTGGCGGCGGCGGACGTCCCGACATGGCTCAGGCCGGCGGTAAGGATGTAAGCAAGCTCAATGAAGCGCTTGCTAAGGCTGAGGAAGTCCTTGCTTCCCAGGTAAACGGTTAAGGAGAAATACCATGTGCATATTCTGCGATATAGTTGAGGGCAAGATCCCTTCATCCAAAGTATATGAGAACGATTATGTTCTTTGCTTTAATGACATTAATCCCGTAGCTCCGGTACATGTTCTTGTCGTTCCGAAAAAGCATTTCGCGAACATCAATGAACTTGCCTCCGATCCTGAGGGCGCGCTTTATTCTGCAGAGATCACAAAAGCGATCGCTGAAGTCGCCAAGATCAAGAGTGTAAGCGATGCTTACAGAACGATCAACAACTGTGGTGAGGGTGCAGGACAGACTGTAATGCATGTTCATTTCCACGTTATCGGCGGCACAAATCTTACGGAGAAACTCATCTGATCCTATGGCAAGAATGAGAACTAAGCGCAATATTCCTGCGCGCATGGAAAAATGTCATGAGCGCTGGTTTGAAGCGCCCATGTTGAACCGCGGCAAGTGGAGAGAAGCTTGCGGCTTTGCAGAAGATGTTCCGGTCTGGCTTGAGATCGGATGCGGCAAAGGAAAGTTCTGCACCGAGATGGCTTTAAGACATCCGGAAGTTCTTTATATCGCTATGGAAAGAGATGCCTCTGTAACTCTTGCTGCAATAGAGAAAGCTCATGCTCTTGAGATCCCGAATCTCTTCTTTATAAGAGGCGATGCAGGCATCATTGAGAACTATTTTGCCGAAGACGAGGTCAACAGGATCTTCCTTAATTTCTCTGATCCATGGACAAGGCAGAACAAGCCCAAGAGACGTCTTACATACAGAGATTTCCTTGCCAAATACAAGGTCATGATGAAAGACGGCGGTGCTATTGAATTCAAGACTGATAATGATGATCTTTTCGATTTCTCTCTTGAGGAATTCAAGGAGATGGGATTTACTCTTACTGATGTAACAAGAGATCTTCACAACAGTGAATGGAACGAAGAGAATATCCGCACTGAATTTGAGCAGAAATTTGCCGATCAGGGTATCCCGATCAAAAGAGTAGTAGCAAACATGTGACGGACTTTTTGTAAGATTATTTTCTTACAAAGAGATAGGTGTTTCCGCCTTTGAATTTGAGCTCATAATCGTTGTCATGCGATATCGATGTGAAAAGATATCTGTCGGTCGACTCGCTTACGACAATGTAATTGAATCCGTATTTATCAAGGAAGTCCCTGTAATAGATCTTTGCAGATCTTAAGTCGCACCATTCGCCATAGTAATCGAATTCTTTGTTGTTCTGCTCTAAGAACAGTTCGGCTCTGCCATCGATGTAGGGGTGGAACCCGTTATATTCGAAGTACTGTCCGTCATTGAAATTGGCATAAAGGATTATGGGTTCATCACTTTCTTTCAGTATCTCTATGATGCTGTCGAGGTTCTTGTAATAGGACCAGAATCCGCGGTTGGCGGCTATCGCTTTAACCAGTGAATTCCCGCATGTAAATGCTGTCGTTATTATCAGGAACACGGCGGCAAGGATCTCTATGGTACGTGTTATCTTGCTCCTGATCTTCTCAGGCAGTTTGACTTCAAGATCTTTAATGGCATAAGTGAATGCCGGCATTCCGAAAAGGATGAAATACGGTATTCCTTTTCTGTGAATGGATCCGAGGATGAGTGTTCCGAAGAACAGGCAGAAATGCCTGACTGTAAATGAGTTCTTCCTGAAGAAGAAAACGATGACCGCCATAATGAATAAGATGCCGAAAATAATCCTTCCGTAAGTAGTCGTGATGTTTGTCGGAAGCATCTCAGCGATACTGCCATTCAGTTTTGTGTCTCCGTATGAAGAGAACAGGTAGAAGACATTCTCCATTCCGTAAGGATTGATGAAGCCTGCTGCGGCACTTAATACAAAAGACAAGATCAGATAAAGAAGATTGCCGTTTGCTTCAAGTTTTATTGCCCTGTAATGAACCGGAACCGCTCCGGCTATAAACGGGATCATGAAGATGAACATCATCAGCCACATCGAGGCATGAAGGTTGATTACCGCAAGCGATATAAAAGGCATGCCGATGAGATATCTGAGCTTTTTTGTCTGGACATGCTTTTCGAGAAGATAGACTTCCAAAAGCAGAATGGTAAATGTGAAAGTCTGAGGTCTTGTGACTATAAGCGGAGCGAAGATTATCACATTCGATACACAGGATATTAAGACTGATACCAGCTCATTCCTTGAGATGAGTAGGCACAGGCGGTAAGTGAGGACACAGATTCCTGCGTAACATGTGTAAAGTATCGCGAAAAGACCGATCTCACCGAACCTCGAATAGGACAGATAGAAGATCACGGAAGATAGCCACTGCTGTACTACGATCTTCATGTTCGAGTGCATTGAAAGGAAATCCGTGTGCGGGAATCCGTTGTTGATTATATATTCGCCGGTCGGATAAAGGAAAAAGAAATCGTTATCAAGATGGCGCAATTGGAAACAGGCAACTACGAACGGGAAAAGGAGAAGAATGTATTTAAGCCATGCGGGCAGCTTGTTTTTAACAAGTTGATGGTCAGTCATTACCAAAACTCCGTTTGTTGATTGCCAAATTATAACACGCGATAAATGAAGCAAAAATCGTTTGAGGGAAAAAAGGGGCAATCAGTCTCTTTTTTATTAAAATTTACAATATTATGACAAAAATGCTGTGGAAAACCCCTACCCAGTGGAGTAGAATTCTTACGGTGCAGATAAATGAGCACTATTTTAAGTTTAATAATCCCGTTTAAGGGAATTTAGGAGGAATTCAATATGGCAGTAAAAGTTGCGATTAACGGTTTCGGTCGTATCGGTCGTCTTGCTTTCAGACAGATGTTCGGCGCTGAGGGTTATGAGGTTGTAGCTATCAACGATCTTACAAAGCCTTCCATGCTCGCTCACCTTCTTAAGTATGACACAGCTCAGGGCGGATATGCTGGTGTATTCGGCGAGAATAAGCACACAGTAACATCTGACGACGAGGCTAACACAATCACAGTAGACGGTAAGACACTTAAGATCTACAAAGAGTCTGACGCTAACAATTGCCCTTGGGGTGAGCTTGGTGTTGACGTTGTTCTCGAGTGCACAGGTTTCTACACATCTAAGGAGAAGTCTCAGGCTCACATCAACGCTGGCGCTAAGAAGGTTGTTATCTCTGCTCCTGCAGGAAACGATCTCCCTACAATCGTTTACAACGTTAACCACACAACATTGACAAAGGATGACAAGATCATTTCTGCTGCTTCTTGCACAACAAACTGCCTTGCTCCTATGACAAAGGCTCTCAATGACTATGCTAAGATCCAGAGCGGTATCATGACAACAGTTCATGCTTACACAGGCGATCAGATGATCCTTGATGGTCCTCAGAGAAAGGGTGACCTCCAGAGAGCAAGAGCTGGTGCTGCTAACATCGTACCTAACTCTACAGGCGCTGCTAAGGCTATCGGCCTTGTTATCCCTGAGCTCAACGGCAAGCTCATCGGTGCTGCTCAGAGAGTTCCTACACCTACAGGTTCTACAACAATTCTCCACGCTGTAGTTGCTGGTGAAGTTACAGTTGAGGGCATCAACGCTGCTATGAAGGCTGCTACAAATGAGTCTTTCGGCTACACAGAGGAGAAGCTCGTTTCTTCCGATATCATCGGCATGAAGTTCGGTTCACTCTTCGATGCTAACCAGACAATGGTTTCCAAGATGGATGACGGTAACTCCCTCGTTCAGGTTGTTTCTTGGTACGACAACGAGAATTCTTACACATCTCAGATGGTAAGAACAATCAAGTACTTCGCAGAGCTCGGCTAATAACTGGCTTTAAGAAACTGATTAATTGAGGCGTCTCTTATGAGGCGCCTCTTTTTTATTGATGATATGTTCCGCGGCTGAACAGAGGTGGTTGATATACCCCGCGGACGGCCGGAGATGGCTGATTGAACCTCTGTTATACGGAGATGGATGCTAATATGACCCTCAGTTGGCCGGAGAAGACTTTTGCTGATTTTTTGCCAAAACAGCAGTGATTTTGGCAAGGATTTTAGCAAAACGTGACTGTTTTGCCATTTTAGTGCTGATTTGAGACCTGATTTGGCAAAATTTCAGCAATTGATTCCGCCTTGTTTTCGCTGGTGAAATGCAAGATATATAATCGTGCTCATTTGAACTCGAAATGAGTACAGTTTTTAGCACTGGGTGTTATAAACTGAATTCACTATTTCTAACTATATAAGAAATATACGCGTGCGCGCGAGGGAGGGTTACAAGGTCAGAGATAGATCTCGACAACGGTTGCTTCAGGAACGCATAAGAACCTGAAGGGAAGGATTCCGCAGCCAAGCCCCCTTGATATGAAGGTCTTGGTTCCGTAGAGGTCGAACTGACCCTGAATGACATTCTTCTTGGGAAGTGTATCTGTTGTTCTTAACACGTTGAATTCGAACTTGAAAGGCAGCTTCATCTGTCCGCCGTGGAAGTGTCCGGAGAGCATGAAGTCAGGCCTTGCTTCAGGATCGAGATGAAGGATGGAATCAGGATTATGAGCGAGCAGTACTACGGGCGCATCCATATTGCATGCAAGCTTTTTCTGCCATATGCGGTGAACCTTACCGGAATCAGGAACACCGGCAATATAGATCCTGGCCCCAGTCTTGCCCGAGGAAAGGGTTACATATGAATTATCAAGACTGATAAAACCCGATTTGGCAGGGGCGTTTTCAAGCATAAAGTCGTGATTGCCTGATATGCCGTAAAAGGGGAGACCTAATTCCTCGCAGCAATCCCTGACGGCATTAACGTAGTCATAGCCTTTTTGAGCGTTTTTAGGGTAGGTTACAAGGTCACCGCCAAATATAACGGCATCAAGCCCGGAGCTCTTGTGAGCCCTTCTGATCGAGTTACAGATGCGTTTTGAGGTAACAGGACACCATTCATTATGGATATCAGAGAAAAAGAACAGACGAAGATCAGCTGTTCCTTCAATGTCTTTCGGATTTAAAGGGAGCTTTTTTACGTTAAGTTCACTGCCGGAACGGTCAACAGAAGAAGATCTTTTCATCTTGACCTTATCGTTGATAAGAAAGAAAGGTTCTGTCAGACACCATAGGATATAAAGCAGTGCAAGACCTGCCAGTATCAACAAAACCACTAAAAAGATCCCCATTATCAGGACAGTTCTCCTTTTTTCTTAATTATATAATATGCAGCGGCCAATCGTGTGTTATAATTCATACAATCAATCATGATTTTTACAGGAGGAATTTAGGATGCCTAAGACAGAAATCACATACGAGATCGTCCAGCAGATCGGTGTTCTTAAGGAGAACAAGTCCGGTTGGCAGCGCGAACTTAATATCGTTAAGTGGAATAACGGTAAGCCGAAGCTCGATATCCGTGATTGGGGCCCGGACCATGAGAAGGTAGGCAAGGGTATTTCTCTTGATTTTGAAGAGTACAATACACTCAAGGCTTATCTTGAGGATGGCGACTTTACTTCTCTTGACGAGTAATAATTCGTTTTAAGATTTCTTTTTTATATTATGAATTTATATAGGCGCGTATTTATGCGTCGTGATTCAGTATGAGAAGCGAAGAACGAGCTGGTATTATCACAATAGTTATGCTTTTTTTGTGGGGGACTCTGATTGCAGAGCCCTTCCATATTTTTGCGCGGTTTATTGCCATTGCAGTGCAGTATGCATCTAAGGGCTTAGGTGCGAACGGAATCGTCTCTTCGCTTATTCTTTATGTCGTAGCTGTATCTACGGTAATACTTCTTCAGAAGATCTCATCGACCAAGCTGGGTGTTTTCGTTCCGTGCCTCATATCAGTGGGTTTTATAACTATGCTGCTGGTGAAGAATATCCGCAATCTGTCAGTTGTATACAGCGATGCTATCTGTCTTGCTATACCTGCAGCAGTCGGATTGATCTTCTATATCATCAAGTATGAGAACGGACTTAAGTGGGTTACGGACGTGTATACATACTCTTTGGCTGTAGCCCTGGTCAATGCGCTTTTATTCGTTCCGATCGCAAAGCTTAACGGCACGATCGACAAGATTCTTTATATCACCAACTATAACGATCTCAACATTACAAGCAGTTTTGCAGGTCTTGCAGGAATTCCTGAAGTGGTATGGGGATTATTCCTCACTGCTTTTGCCGTGCTTCCGGTAATCTATCTTGCTACTGTCGGCAGGAGGAAATGATATGGAACAGTTGGATATGTTTTCAGGAATGATGTCTGTTGATCCCGAGCGCGAAGAATACTTGGAGCTTGTAAAAAAGCTTAATCACTTTGCCGAGCTTTACTATTCCAAAGACGAGCCTGAGATCTCTGATTACGAATACGACACCATGAACAACAGGCTTAAAGCGATCGAGAAGGAACACCCTGACTGGGTTGTTCCCGAATCTCCTTCGAAAAGAGTCGGCTGGAAGGCTGAGAAGGGTGTCCTGGTAAAGCATAATGTTCCGATGCTCTCGCTTCAGGATGTTTTCTCCAAAGAAGAAGTATATGAATTTGTTGATTCTATCCGCGGGGAGTTTGGCGATGAGGCTGAATTCCTGGTAGAGACAAAGATAGACGGCCTTTCCATGGCACTGCGTTATGAAGAAGGTGAGCTGAAGCTTGCCGTTACGAGAGGCGATGGAATTACAGAAGGCGAGGACGTCACCATGAACGCCCGCCAGATCGCTGACGTCGTAAAGCAGATGAAAGAGCCAGTTCCTTATATCGAGATCCGCGGCGAAGTCTACATGACCAGAAAGGCTTTCGAGAGCGTAAATGCCAAGGCGGAGGAAGAAGGCAAGAAAGCTTTTGCCAATCCCAGAAACTGTGCAGCAGGTACTTTAAGACAGATCGATACCAGGATCACGAAAGAGAGAGGTCTGTCTTTATTCATATTCAATGTCCAGGAGACAAGAGGCATTACATTCAACACACACCTTGAAGGATATGAATACCTTAAGCGTAATGGTGTAAAGGTCATAGAGAAATGCTATAAGTGCAAGACGGCAGATGAAGTGTGGGATGCGATAACGAAGATCGGAAACATGAGAGGCGAACTCGAATACGATATAGACGGTGCCGTCGTAAAGCTCAACAACCTGTCAGAAAGATCCAAGCTCGGCAACACGATCAAGTTCCCGAGATGGGCAATCGCGTATAAGTATCCTCCGGAAGAAAAGGAGACCAGACTCCTTGACGTTGAGGTCAATACGGGAAGAACGGGAAGAGTTACTCCTGTTGCTATTTTCGAGCCCATAAGCCTTTGCGGAACGATGGTATCACGTGCTACTTTGCACAACCAGGATTTTATCGATCAGCTTGGACTTGGAATTGGAGATACTATAATCGTATATAAGTCAGGGGAGATCATACCGAAGGTAAAAGATGTTAATAAGGCCAAGAGACCTGCTGACTGGAAGCCTTATGTGATGCCTGACTGCTGTCCTTCATGCGGACATAAGCTCGTAAGGGATGAGGGCGGCGTCGATCTTAAATGTGTCAACATGATGTGCCCGGGCACTCTTGTAAACCGTATTGTCAATTTCGTATCCCGTGACTGCATGGATATCAAAGGCTTTGGTACAGAATACATCAGGAAGCTTACAGAAGAAGGTTATATCAGGGATATAGCTGATATTTTCGAACTGAAGGATAAGAGAGATGAGCTTATAGAGGGCAAATATCTCGGACTCGAAAAGAATACAGACAAGCTTCTTTCTGCAATTGAGACTGCAAAAAATGACACGCCGGCAGATAAAGTCCTTGCGGGACTCGGCATACCCGGTGTAGGCAAAGCAACTTCAAAGGAACTTATAAGGACATTCGGCTCTATCGATGCGTTATCTGAAGCTGACAAGGATGCTCTTGTCGCAGTCCAGGACATTGGTGACATCTCTGCAGAAGGCATTTATGACTTCTTCCGTGACGAGGGCAACAAAGCTCTTATGGCACGTCTTAAGGCACTGGGTCTTAACTTTGCCAGAGCTGAAAGTGAAGTTCAGGGTTCTTCTCTGGAGGGTCTTACATTCTGCATCACAGGTACTCTTGAAGGCATGTCCAGAAGTGATGCTGAAAGCCTTATAGAGAGCAATGGCGGTAAGCCTGTGTCTTCAGTTTCCAAGAAAACATCTTATCTTCTCATGGGTGCCGATGCGGGATCCAAAGAGAGGAAGGCAAGAGAACTCGGCGTTCCGATCATAAGCCTCGACGAATTGAAAGAAATGATAGCAAAGGGTTAAGCATATGGATATTGCTGAAGAAAAAGCCAGGATCAGAAAAGAGATAAGAAGGAGAAGATCACTGCTTTCTCCTGAGACTTTATCTGAGATAGACAGAACGCTGCCTGACTTTATCGCTGCGATAGATGATCCCGAACTCCGTTCGAAGCTTAAGAAAGCGAAAAGGATCGCACTCTACAGATCATATAAAGGAGAAGTTCCCGTTGACGGGCTGGCCGAATCATTTATAAAAAGAGGCATCAAGTGCTGCTTTCCGAAGATAACAGATCAGGACATGGTCTTTTACGATTGTGATTCACTTGATGATGTTAATTTTTCAAAGTCTTCCATAGGCATAAAAGAACCGTCAGATACAAGTGTTCCGGTTGATCCAAAGGACATAGATGTTGTCGTGCTGCCTGCGCTTGCATATAATGAAGAAGGCACAAGGCTTGGCGCCGGAGGTGGTTACTATGACCGCTATTTTGGTTCGTTGGGAAGCCGCAGACCATATCTTCTGGGTATCTGCTATGAGTTCCAGCTGTGTTCTGATGTTCCTTCGACAGATCAGGATATCAGCGCTGATTTTATAGCGGTAATACCGGGAGATGCATACGAGGAGTAAACAGTAAGCGATGCGTTATTTTATTGTGAATCTGGCCGTTCATCTGGTAGTGACAGCAATCTTTGTTGCCTTTACCTGCATTTGCGCCGGAAGAAACAAGGCTAAAAAAACAAAGCATGTCGTAACTTACTTTTTCCCGATCGCTTTTGCTTTGATAGCCATAATCGATATCGTTATGTATACGGCACCGAGACTGATGGATATCAACAGCATGATCAACAGTAATTACTATTACAACACAGGTACTGTCGAGAGAATAGGATTCATGAAGAACTATTTCGTTATCGACAAGAATTACTACTATTTAAATCCTCTCCGTAATAATCTGCATGAAGGTGATGTGGTCAGAGTTAAGCACACTCCTTATTCGCTTTTTACGGTTGATATTTCTACTGTTGAGGATACCGCAACTGCGGATCCGGTTTCCCAGACAAAGGAAACAACTTGATCTTTAATTGAGACCAGTCTCAATTTTCTTCAAAAAGTCTCATTTCAGGGGCCTATTTTTCATTTTCGGACACTTTGCAGACACAAGGCTGCTTTGAGGTCTTAAACTTTCAGGTATCAAAACCCGGAGGTGAACGAACTATGGAGAACACGGCAATTGGTAGAGGCGCTGTCGAGATGTCAGTTGTATGCAGTGACTTAAGTCTTCTGGAGAGTATTAATCTTCTTCTTCGTGACAACGGCGTGATATCCATCGAAGATGAATGTGGTGTACTGCATTACATAGTCGATGGCAGAAAGAACAGAAGTGCTGCGGCAGGCAAGGTTACCTCTTTAAGCTCAGCGAGAAGAAGGAATACTGATAATGATAAGACGTATCTTGAGCTTTGCATCAAATCCGTTCTGCGTGAATATGGATTCGATCCTTCGCTGATAGGTACCGAACTGATCTACAGATCGATCTACGATTCATATACAAGAGGTGTGCCGCTGCCTTCGACAATGAAGCTTATGTACTGCGAGACAAGCAGTGAATTCGGTCTAAGCTATGAACAGTCTGAGAGGAACGTTCGTTATGCGATCACGAAGAGCTGCCTGAAAAAGATGAGGAGCAGGGCGGCTATTAGATGCATCCAGTCCAGGATAGAAAGACGAATGGGATTAAGAGATCCTCTGGAATAAAAACAGGCTCCGTAATAACGGAGCCTGAAAGGATTTAAGTTTAAGTGAAGATTACTTCTTCTTACCCTTCTTAGCGTTAACCTTATCCTTGAGAGACTTTCCTGCCTTGAATGTAGGAACTGTAGATGCTGCGATCTTGATCTTATCGCCTGTAGCAGGATTACGTCCGCTTCTTGCAGCGAGCTTCTTTGTCTTGAATGTGCCGAAGCCAACAAGAACGACCTTGTCATTCTTTACGAGAGCACCTTCAATAGCACCGAGGGTAGCCTTGAGAGCTGCTTCTGCATCCTTCTTGCTGAGGCCTGCATCTTTTGCAATCTTGTCAATAAGCTGTGACTTGTTCATGTGGTTTCCTCCTGTGTAATAGCCGCTGAAAGGCTTATTTAGTAATGATTTCATTATTGATTTAAGTAAAATGCTTGTCAATAGGTTTTTGAGCAAAAATAAAGAAAAACGTATAATAACACTTTGCTTGTCAAAGTATTTACAAAGGATCCTTCGGAGTAAAAAGATTACTAATTTGGTATGAGGGCAAATGATAATAAATGTCGTTTTGATACAAGATTTATTCGTGTTGATAGTGTATGCTTGTAATGCAAATAATTAACCGGAGGAAATAAATATCATGATAGTTACAAAAGATACAATCATCGGAGATGTAGTAATGCAGGATGAGGGCATCGCACCTATCCTTATGGCTTCAGGCCTTCACTGCCTTGGCTGCGTAATGGCTTCAGGCGAGACTATTGAAGAGGCTTGCATGGTTCACGGCATGGATTGTGATTCTCTTGTTGAAGAGATCAACAACTACTTCCAGTCCAAGGGCTGATATTACTGCCGTTATCTGACGATAATAGTTTAAAGGCTGTCTTATTAAGACAGCCTTTTTGTTTAATATGAAGCAGACATGATTATCTCGAATTTTGTGCCTTTTCCCAGGGTGCTTGTAACGTTGATCTCCGCATCATGCTTGTCGCAAATGAGCTTTACGATAGCAAGTCCAAGACCGGTACCTTTGATATTGACTCCTGAGTTGTGGGCTCTGTAGAAACGGTCAAAGATCCTGGGGATATCCTGTTCGGGAATACCGATTCCATTATCCTCGACTGTAACATGGATCTTTTGTGTCTCGATATGTGAGACATCTCCTGTTCTCCATGCCTTGATGACGATCTCGGCTTTGGCTTCAGTGTAATTGATGGCATTGGAGATCAGGTTCTCGAAAATACGTGAGAGCTTTGCAGGGTCAGCCTTGACTATGAGGGAGTCACGGGGAGGAAGATCCAGGGAAAGATGCTTTTCGGTATCTTCAAGATCCATGGAATACATTACTGTAAGCTCGTCGAGCATCTCGGCTATGGATACAGAAGTAAAGTGGAAGTCAGAATCGCTGGATTCCATTCTGGTGAGCTCCATGATATCTGATACGATCCTTTCCATCTGTTCGGAACGTCTGACGATATTGCTCAAGTAGGAATTACGCTGTTCAAGAGTTAAGTTGTCCTGTGCTGACAGGAGAAGTTCAGCGTATCCTCTGATCGCAGTGATCGGTGTTCTTAAGTCATGGGAAACATTGCTTAAGACATTCTTACGTGCAGCTTCGCCTTCCATAAGCTTCTTGTTGGTAAGCACGAGATCGCGGTTGATCTCAGAGATGAATACGGTCTTTTCTCTTACCTGACGCTTCAGTACGGCAGCGTTCCTCTTGATCTCCCTTTGCTGTGAAATATAAGAACTTACAAGTGAGAGTTCGGCGATGAACGTGAATACGACGAAGATGTTACTGTATGTCGGGATCGTATAGACGATCATGCTGTCCATCAGTATTGCAAGATAGAGCGCGAGGAACAGGAGACTGAACATCAATGCCCAAAGAAGTGTCTTCTGGTTTTCTTTGTTATAGAAGAAAAGGTCTATAAAGATGGCGAGCGTGACTGTTGCCACTGCGAACATCAGAGCAACGAATTCGGGAAGCATTATGCCAAAGCCTACATCACAAATGTAGTAAGCGATTATGAGTATGAGTCCTATCGCGAAAACCAGGTGATGAGCATATTTAAGAAGTCTTTTCTTTTGCTGTGCCTGCGTGCTTGCAAAGAATTGTGTATTCTCCATGAATGCCGCTGCAGATGCGACGATAAGAAGTACGAATCTCAGATCGGCTCTTACATGGCTGTTGACTGAAAGGAAACGGCAGTCATCAAGATAGTAGAAAAGAATGGCCATAAAACTTACAAAGAAGGATATGAACAGCCATTTATTTTTCGTGGCACCAAGGATGATGTTTGAACCTACACCGATGGCGACGAGGAAGAGCAGAGTAACTATGGCGAAGTGACCTGCGGTAATGACAGTACGTACATCGTTGGCAACACGGGTCTCTATGATCGGCTCTGAAAGAAGACCGGGGTTGGAAACTTTCTGCGTGCAGGTGATGACTATTACCAGATCAAGTTTTCCGTCTTCTGGTATGAGCGTGCAGTAATCTGCAAATGCCTTGAGATTAAATACGGGAGTCCTAGCACCTATCTTGTCGACAAATTCGCCGTTGCAGTAGATCCATGCTGTTCCGTTATACTTGTGGAATGTAAGTGACAGTGAGTTGATGTGTTCACTGCATTCGAAGTGACCGATATAAGCAGCGCTGTAACAGCTGTTGCCGTCCACGGTGAAGTTCTGATATTCAGGTGCTGAATCTGAATTGATCCATTCAGATGAGTAGTTATAGTCGAACCATCCGCGCCATGTGTCACGGATCCTGACGTTGTCAGCATATGTTCTAGAATTCAGAATCGCAGAAGAAGGCCAGAAACTGCTGTCTTCTTTATGTTCTTTCATGGCATGTTCCATGCTGGAATTAACCATGTCAGGTGTAACATTTGGAACAAAAGTCCATCCTTCGGATACATGGCTGCTGTATGGGCCGTCGAGAGCCAGGTCATCTGTGATCTCGAGTGTTCCCGTCTTAGGATTTTTTCTGGCTGTTGAATCCGTGGAGAATGTAATGCCGATACTTATGATGCCGGCGATTACGAGCATTAGGAGCAGCGCGAAGATAAAAGCGAGCATAGTACCGCCGAAGGTTCTGCCATGTGCGTCAGAACCTGAAAGCAGCTTTAAGCTTGATAGACGGCTGTGCTTGTACTGTGCCATTTGTTCTCCGAAAATGATGAAGCGGGACTGTAAATAAGCCCCGCATTCAGTTATAAATCTTATTCTTGATTAGAACTGTGTGTTCATGCTGTTCTTAACCGGCGGATATGCGAATGAGTATCCGATACCCCATTCGGTCTTTACGAATGTGATCTCAGGTGCGATCTTTTCCATCTTCTTTCTGAGGTAAGAGATGTTAACCATTACGAGGTGGTTGTCACACGGAGAATCATCACCCCAAACGTGAGAATAGATCCTTGTGAAAGGAACGATGACATTCGGTGTCTCAGCGAGGAGGCAGAGGATATCGAACTCACGGTTTGTAAGATGTAAAGGCTTCTCCTTGAGAGTGACTTCACGTGTCTTGATATTGATGCGGAGCGGGGGATACTCAACGAGGAATCCTTCACTCTTCATGTTTCTCTTAATATGAACATTGATTCTGAGGCTTAACTCAGGAAGGGAATAAGGCTTTGTGATGTAGTCATCAGCACCAACCTTAAATCCGTTGATAACGTCTTCCTGCTGATCCTTAGCTGTGAGGAAGATGATAGGACAATCTGTGAACTCCTTGATCTTAGGAGCAAGATCGAAAGCGCTTCCGTCAGGAAGCATTACGTCCAATACGATACATGAAAAATTATGAAGTTTGATCTTCTCGAGTGCTTCTTCGCAGTTTGTAGCAGTTACAACATCATATCCTTCGCTCTCAAGAAAATCACGATTGAGGACTAAGATATCACTGTCATCATCGACAAGAAATACTTTCTGCTTAGCCATTAAATTACCTCCCGTAGTTAATCTGTCTTATTCTCTTTATTCGTTTCCCGGTGTCGGGATCACGGTTTTATATGATTGTGATTTTTTGATTTTTCACACGCATAGTATACAACAAGTCAAAGTGGTTTTATATAGTTAAATGCGATAAGAATATTTTATTTATTAAAAAAGGCTTGCGTATATGGCTGTATTTATAGAAAATATGTTCGTTTTATGATAGTATCAGCGGTATGAAACGCATTATTTTTCACATCGATCAGAACTGTTATTTCGCTTCGGTTGAGATGATCTCAAGACCGGAGCTTAAAGATGTTCCGATGGCGGTTGCCGGAGATGCAAAAGCCAGACACGGCATCATCCTCGCCAAGAATGAACCTGCCAAGAAATATGGCATAAAGACCGCTGAAGCCATATGGCAGGCACAGGCCAAGTGTCCGGACCTGGTTCTGGTCGATGCGCATCACGAGAAATATGAGTTCTATTCCAGAAAACTACGCGAGATGTATTCAGAATATACGGACAGGGTAGAGCCCTTTGGTCTGGATGAGTGCTGGCTTGATATGACAGATGCCGTCTCAGATTACCGTGAAGCAGAAGAAGTAGCGCTTGAGATAAGGAACAGGGTAAAGGAAGAATTCAAACTGACATGTTCAGTCGGAATCAGTTTTAATAAAGTTTTCGCGAAGCTTGGAAGCGATTATAAAAAGCCTGATGCCACCACAGTCTTTTCGGATGAAGACTGGAAGGAAAAGATATGGCCGCTGCCTGCGGCTGATCTTCTTTTCGTTGGCAAACACACTGCTGAAAAGCTCTCCAAGATAAATGTAAGAACAATAGGTGATCTTGCAAGGACAGATGGTGCATTTATTGACCGTTATCTTGGCAAAGCAGGCATCATGCTTTGGGAATATGCGAACGGGCTGGACGATTCACCTGTAGCGGAATCAGGATACAAGAGGATACCTAAGTCAGTCGGCAATTCGACAACGACAGCTGAAGATATGACTTCAGACAGGCAGATAGAAAGGACTCTGCATATGCTGTCTGAAAGCGTGGCCCGAAGACTCCGCAAACATTCACTTAAGGGAACGGTGGTCCAGATAACTGTCAGAGACAGGGATCTTTCGATATATGAAAAACAGCGTATCCTCTATAAAGCCACTGATGATGCAAAAGATATCTATTCAGCAGCAAAGGAACTCTTCAAAGATTCCTACGACTGGAGCAAGGGTGTCAGAAGTATCGGTGTAAGATGTACAAAGCTGGTTAAGTCAGACAGCGGCGAGCAACTCTCTTTGTTTACCGAAGTTCAGAAAACAGAAAGAGATGACAGACTTAATAAGGCAATAGATGATATCAACAGGCGTTACGGCAACAGCGTTATCAAGAGTGCTGCTGAAGCTGAGACTGTATCAAAAGTTAACAGAGCTGCTAATATAGTTAATGATCCATTCCATCCGGAGGATGAATTCTGATGATCACGGCAAATAAGTATTTCCGCAGCCGGTTCGGACATAAGATGTATAAGGCATCCATATCGCTTGATGTTACCTGTCCCAATAGAGATGGGAATAAAGGTACTGGCGGATGTATCTTCTGTTCGGAGGGCGGTTCAGGAGAATTTGCCGCTACAGGTGATACGGTAACACAGCAGATCAGAAAAGCTGTTGACCAGGTGAAAGATAAAGCGGGAAACAATGCAGGTTATATAGCTTATTTTCAGAGCTTTACCAGCACATACTGCAGCCCCTGCTATCTTAAAAATGCGCTTGATGAGGCATCGGCGTGTGACGGGATCGAGGCTGTATCCATAGCAACGAGACCGGATTGTCTGGGACCTGAGATCATTGATGTGCTTAGGGAACAGGCTAAGAAGATGCCTCTGTTCATAGAACTCGGACTTCAGACTTCAAGTGATGAGACAGCTTTTCTTATCAACCGTTGCTATCAGACATCCGAGTATGATGATGCCGTTAATAAACTGCATGGCATCGGAGCAAATGTTATCACGCATATTATTTTCGGGCTCCCGGGCGAGACAAGGGATATGATGATGGATACGGTAAGACACTGCGTAAATGCCGGAAGTGACGGATATAAATTCACTTGTCTTTATGTACTTGAGAACACCAGGCTCGAAAAGCTTTACAGCGAATCAAAAGTTGAGATACTCGGGATGGAGGAGTATTTTGATATTGTAGAGGAGGCATTAAAGCTTCTTCCTGAAGATGCCGTGGTTCACAGATTTACAGGCGACGGCCCGAAGAAGATACTTATTGCTCCTGACTGGACAAAGAATAAGAGACAGGTTATCAACTACATCAACCGGAGGTTCGGCTTATGAAGAAATATGTTTTGCAGACAATGAATGCCGTGCGTAAATATATTGATGAAGAGATGAAGAATGCTCCGGCAGAAAAGACTTCTGAGGTCCTCACCGAATTCGAGAAAAAGATAGAGTATTTCCAGCATGAAAGACTCATCCATCTTCTGGTTACATTGGCTTTTGCGACATGGCTCTTATTCGAGATATACTGCCTTTTCGTTCTTCCGGCAGAATTCCTTATCGCAGGGATACTTCTTGTATTGATATTCTTCGGACTTACCATCGGATATGTAATGCACTATTACTTTCTTGAGAATAGTGTGCAGAAGATGTATCACATGAGAGACGAGATCCGTGCGTTCATTAACAAGGATAAAGTGATCTGAAAAATCGTTAACCGTTTGGCATTTGCCCTCCAATATGATAAATTATTGCGGTGTGGAGGGGATATTATGCCGACAATAGTTAAATACATCCTGGTCTTTTTTATTTCTATGGTTCCCATCATCGAGCTGCGTGGCGCAGTTCCTATTGGTATTTCATGGGGATTGAACGAATATATTACTCTGGGAATCTGTGTTATCGGCAATCTTATCCCTGTTCCTTTTATCTACCTTTTCGGCAGAAAGATCCTTGAATGGGGAAGCAAGCTTAAGCATGGAAGCGGTCTTTTTAAGTGGGTACTTCAGAAGGGCGAGAAGGCCGGCCAGAAGCTTACAAATAATGCCAAGAGCAAAGGACCTTTCCTTGCTTTGATGCTTTTCGTCGGAATCCCGCTTCCCGGAACAGGAGCATGGACAGGAACTCTTGCAGCTTCTATGCTCGATCTCGATAAGAAGAAGAGTTCGGTCGCAGTAATGTGCGGCGTAGTCATGGCCGGAATCATCATGCTCTGCATCAGTTTGCTTGCCAAAGCAGGCATCCATTCGATATTCGACATTTTTAAGTGATTGTAATCCAAATATAATAAAACAAAGCGTTTTTAAGTGGTTGTTCATAAAACCACAACACTTTGATATACAAAGTTTTGTGCATAATGCACAACCAAATGATTTTCATTTGGTATCTATTGCGATATTGCGAACTCAATAGCCAGCAAGTATTATTAAGCTAGCTCCAAGGAATACGGAAGCGATAACTTCCAGATCCGAGGAAGGCCGCCCGAAGTAATTATCGAGCAGGCGCAGGGGAGAACCAGAGTTATGAGTCTGGCGAAGCCGAAGAAACGAAGCCGGAGACAACTATCAAAGGTGGATACGAAGTCCGAGATGAGAACTAAGGGAGTGACGAGCGAGTGGTTGAAGGTGTCTTAGGACATGCAAGCCACAGGTTGTAACAATTAGTTGATTCGGTATTCGGGACCGCGAGTAGGTGAGATGTCACCATCGACAGGAAAGAACCGGAGGCCGCAGCGGATGTTACACCGGTTCGTGCATACCGAGTAGCCGACCTGGCTGTCGAACTGCTTAGCAAGATCGAGAGGTTTTAGTGAAGCAGACCTGAATCGAATAGCGTTATGTTCGGTGAATGGAGACATGAGATGCACGGTGTGATTGAGGGTTGCAGCAAATCGATTAGTTGTGACGATATCACATAGAGCTCGGGTAGTGTTAGGAAAGGGCCTTTTGGTAGGGTGGAAGAGCGTATGAAGATGAGCGTGAATGCGTGGTCTTTAAAGGTAGTCTAATTTGGTTCGTTGGAGCGAATAATGAGATCCCGGTGATTCAGGTCACCGGGATCTTACTTTTGTGATCTTATAGTTTTCGATATGCTTATTTACGCTTGGGAATTTGAGCGATATAAGGAAGGTTTCTTCCGATCTCATCGTGATCAAGACCATAACCTGCAAGCCAGAGATCGTTGATCTCAAAACCATAGTATTTGACAGGTATGGTCATGAGAAGTCTGTCGGGATTAAGAAGCATAGTGCATAAAGTAATGTCCTTTGGCTTTTTCATCTCGAGGTTCTGAATGATGTAAGCAGTTGTAAGACCTGTCCTGATAACATCTTCTACGACCAGTACATGTTTGTCTGTAATATCGATGTCGATGTCCTTTGTGATCCTCACGATACCTGTCTTGGATGTAGTATCGGGAATGCTGGAGAACCCGACCATATCGACTTTGACAGGAAGATCGATAGCTCTTGTTAAGTCGGAAAGGAAATAGAGTGAACCTTTTATGACACCGATAACAACGAGTTCCTTTCCCTTAAAATCTTCAGTTATCTGCTTTCCGATCTCTTTGACTCTTTCACGGATAGTCTCTTCGCTGTATACCACATGCTCGATTTTCAGAGCTTCTTCAAGATTTGCCACTTCCAAAAATCCCCCTTAAGAATTATCAGTAAGTCCGCTAAAGAGTTTAAGACGGTCGACAAGTTCATTGAAATCTTTTTTATAAACAATGCGGATGTTAGTGCCCGGATAGAGTTCCTTTACAAGGCGCATCTTCTTGTTTTTCTTTGTAACATATTTCTGATCCATCGTGGTAAGTTCAAGGTAAAGATTGAACCTGGGCAGATAGAAATCAGGAGAGATCGCCATGGTGACATTGCCTTCAGCATCCCATTCGACCGGGAAAGTCTTTGGTTCGTAGAGCCACTCGATATTGTAAAGATTTAAGATCCTGGCAAATTCCTCTTCTGTCTCATTCTTAAAAGAGATATTTCTGCTCTGGTGATCTATCGTCTTGGAAGATTCGTTTGAACGAGAAAGCCTTACCCTGATATCGTGTTTACGTGCAAGTTCGGTAATCGCATCCACACATTCATCGACACTTAAACGGTCTGTATTGAGGATGAGGTCAAACTGTTCTGGTGAGGTAATATCTTTTCCGTATACAGTCTTGACGAACCTCTTGTGTTTACGGTCGCCGATATCAAGGACTTCGGTAGCTTCGTCATTAGTTATCCTGTATTTCTTGGCGATAGTATTGATTCGTGTAGCTTCACTTGCCGTAACCCTGACATGAATGGCATCAGGGAAACCTGAAAGCAAAACGCTTCCGCCCATTCCGAGGATGACAAGGTCCTTATCCTTTGATTCGGAAGCGAGCGTCCGAATCCTTTCAACAAGGATATCAGAATACGTACGGTTGCTTCCGGGAAGCGGCATCTCGAAAAACTTGGCACTTTCATTAAGCCTGTCGAGAGTTCCGGGATTGATTTCGCCAAAGAAATTATCAAGAGCATATTTCCTGGAGATGACGATTGTTCCAAGACGGCTCGCAAGAGCCTCGGCTATCTCATCTCCGAGACTTCCGTTCTGCCTTGAGATCGTGATTATTGCCATAAAAACCCCCGAAATCTGCCTGATATTCCAATTATACCCCAATAGTATTGGTGCTCAAAACGCGAAAAACCTCGAAAAACAAGATTTTTGAAAATATTGTTTGACTTTGAAGATAGTATTGGTTATAATCTCTCGTGCTAAGGATGCCATCTTAGCTCAGTTGGTAGAGCAGCTGATTTGTAATCAGCAGGTCGTGGGTTCGAGTCCCACAAATGGCTCCAAGTCTGAAACCCCCGTAAACATTGCGTTTGCGGGGGTTTTGCTTTGCTCAGATGCTGTCCTAAAAACACCCTCAAAATGCCGATTTGGTTAACGTTTGGTTAACGTTTTTATTTTTTGAATGAAATTACACAGCAAAAAGTTCTGAAATAAATTTCTCAAAAGCTTCCCTTTTGATCCTTCTGTGACTGCCGATCCAGATGACATAGGGGCAGTCTTTGTCATTAGTAAGCTCACGGATTTTGTTCCTTCCGATTCCAA
>Ga0256404_1000387_pt1 | contig 115309 bp, 84 predicted proteins | sample RumenRJG_01DNA_FD_185990 | JGI IMG/M metagenome (GOLD analysis project Ga0256404, IMG submission 185990) | Bovine rumen microbial communities from Lethbridge, Alberta, Canada - RJG_01 | ecosystem: Host-associated > Mammals > Digestive system > Stomach > Rumen | place: Canada: Alberta... | reverse complement strand
AAAAAAAACAACATTTGTATTAACCATTAAAAGACTCCAGCAATATGGATGAGAATTTAGAGAAGAAGCCGAAAAGACCGCGCATAAGCGAGGCCAAGCCAGCGATCGAAGACAACGAGTCGCCTCGTTACGAGAGACCCGATTACAGTCGTGAAACACAAGACAACCAAGGCCATGGCAGCTACCAGCCCCGATACAACCGCCCAAGCTACGGCGGCTACAACCAGCAGCGCGGCTATCAGCCACGTGGCGGCTATCAGCCACGCTACCAATCCAATCATTACAACAACCATCAGGCACCAGGCAAACAGCCCGACAATGCTGCCGGCGCAGCCGATGCCCAGGCACAGCAGCCCCAGCAAGATGGCTACCAGCCACGTCAGCAGGGCGGCTACCAGCAGCGCGGCGGCTACCAGCCACGTCAGCAAGGTGGCTACCAGCCACGTCAGCAGGGCGGCTACCAGCAGCGCGGCGGCTACCAGCCACGTCAGCAGGGCGGCTACCGCCAGCAGGGTGGCTACCAGCGCGGCCCGCAACAGGGCGGTTACCAGCAGCGCGGCTATCGCCAGCAGGGCGGCTACCAGCAGCGCGGCGGCTATCAGCAGCGCGGTCCGCAGCAAGGCGGCTACAAGCGCGGCCCGCAGCAAGGCAAGCACATGCAGCAGGGTCCACGCCCGCAGATGCGATTCACACCGCGTCCGCAGCCTGTGGAATATGAGCAACCCATCATCGATCCCAACACGCAGATACGTCTCAACAAGTTTATGGCCAATGCCGGCGTGTGCTCGCGTCGCGAGGCCGACGAGCTGATACAGAAGGGCCTGATCAAGGTGAACGGCGAGGTAGTGACCGAGCTTGGCGTGAAAATCACCCCTAAGGACACCGTAGAGTATGATGGCAAGGAGGTGATGAGCGAGCGCAAAGTCTACATCCTGCTCAACAAGCCCAAAGACACAGTGACCACCAGCGACGACCCCAACGGCCGCAAGACCGTGATGGACCTGGTGAAGGGCGCCTGCGAGGAGCGCATCTACCCAGTGGGGCGCCTCGACCGCAACACCACAGGCGTGCTGCTGCTCACCAACGACGGCGACCTGGCCTCTAAACTCACCCATCCAAAATATGTAAAGAAGAAAATCTACCAAGTGTGGACCGACAAGCCCATCAGCGAGGAAGACATGCAGCACATCGCCGACGGCGTTGAGCTCGACGACGGGCCCATCCACGCCGATGCCGTGAGCTACGTCTCGCCCACCGACCGCAAGCAGGCCGGCATCGAGATACACTCGGGCCGCAACCGTGTGGTGCGCCGCATCTTTGAGTCGCTGGGCTACCACGTGGTGAAGCTCGACCGCGTGTACTTTGCAGGTCTCACCAAGAAGAACCTGCCTCGCGGCCGCTGGCGCTACCTCACTCAGGAAGAAGTCAACTTCTTGAAGCAGGGCAGCTTTGAGTAGGAGCCACCCACACACAACCGCACGGCACCGCAGCACACACACACAAGCGCGGTGCCGCAGTTGTAACACACACACTCAACACACCGAGAAAAAATAAAACAAAAACACAATATTCACAACATAGTATGGAAATACAACGAACCAAGATTGTCGACATCTTCGACCCCGCGCTTGTGGGCAAGAAGGTGTGTGTGAAGGGCTGGGTGCGCACGCGCCGCGGCAACAAGCACGTGCAATTTGTCGCGCTCAACGACGGCTCGACAATCAACAACATCCAAATCGTGATCGACCTCGAGAAGTTTGGCGACGAGGAGCTCAAGCCCATCACCACAGGTGCAAGCCTGCACGTCGAGGGACTGCTGGTGGAATCGCAAGGCAAGGGCCAGAATGTGGAGATACAGGCCGAGAGCATCGAGATCTACGGCACAGCCGACCCTGCCGAGTACCCCCTGCAGAAGAAAGGTCACACCTTTGAGTTTCTGCGCGAGAAGGCGCACCTGCGCATGCGCACCAACACCTTCGGCGCCGTGATGCGCATACGCCACCACCTGGCCTTTGCCATTCACAAGTACTTCAACGACCATGGTTTCTTCTATCTCAACACGCCGCTCATCACCGAGAGCGATGCCGAGGGTGCCGGCGACATGTTTCAGGTGACCACGCTCGACCTCGACAACCTGCCCAAGACCGACGACGGCAAGGTCGACTACAGCCAGGACTTCTTCGGCAAGCACACCAGCCTCACCGTGAGCGGACAGCTCGAGGGCGAGCTGGGTGCCACGGCACTGGGCGCCATCTACACCTTCGGCCCCACCTTCCGCGCCGAGCAGAGCAACACGCCCCGCCACCTGGCCGAGTTCTGGATGATAGAGCCCGAAATCGCCTTCTTGCAGCTCGACGGCCTCATGGCACTCGAGGAGGACTTCATCAAGTACTGCGTGAAATATGCGCTCGACCACTGCGCCGACGACCTGGCCTTCCTCAACAAGATGATCGACAACAGCCTCATCGAGCGGCTCGAGGGCGTGCTCAAGGAAGACTTTGTGCACCTGCCCTACACCGAGGGTGTGAAGATACTGGAAGAGGCACAGCAGAAGGGGCACAAGTTTGAGTTCCCCGTGAGCTGGGGCACCGACCTGGCCAGCGAGCATGAGCGCTACCTGGTGGAGGAACACTTCAAGAAGCCGGTGATCATGATCAACTATCCCAAAGACATCAAGGCCTTCTACATGAAGCAGAACGACGATGGCAAGACCATGCAGGGCACCGATGTGCTCTTCCCGCAGATAGGCGAGATCATAGGCGGCTCGGTGCGTGAGGAAAACTACGACAAGCTCATGGCCGAGATCAACCGTCGCCACATGGGCACCAAGAGCCTGTGGTGGTATCTCGAGACCCGCAAGTTTGGCACTGTGCCTCACGCCGGCTTCGGTCTGGGCTTTGAGCGCCTGGTGCTCTTTGTGACGGGCATGCAGAACATACGCGACGTGATTCCCTTCCCGCGCACGCCCAACAACGCCGAGTTTTAGATTCACATTCTTATCAATATTGCTCATCGAGGCAGCCTGGTCGTTCTTGCCATGGCTGCCTCTTTTCTTTACAGCATCAATCAAAAAATGGATGATGCAAGTATCCTGAAAATCCAAGAAAAGCACACATTGTTGCGGCAACAATCTACAAGAGCACCCGCGGCGCGGGTGCTCTTGTAGATTTCATGAGGCGCTTGTGAGCGCAAGATCGGCTTACCTCACCATTTTCACTACAGTGCGGGTGCCGTCGGCATGGGTGATGACCGCCACGTTGATGCCCTCGAAGGGCACCGTGCTGCTCATGCCCAGCGTGTTGTAGTAGGTCACACACTGCACGCCAGCTCCAGTTGCCACTTGACTCACGCCGGTGACAACGCTGCCGTCGTCGGTGCCCACCTCGGTCACACTCTCGAGAGGGAACACCGTGAAGCCCGAGGCAGCCTGTGCACGCCGTGCCGGTGCGCTGCTGCCCGAGGTGGCAGTGCGGGTGATGAGCGCCAGGAAAGAGTAGACGTGATTGGCCTCAAAGCCGTCGGCCGCATCGATCATCGTGAGGTTGGCCACTGCCGAACCAGCGAGGCCGGCTGCATTCGACTTCACGTCGCCTTTGGCATAGGTGGTGGGCACAGAGAACTGCGCACCGTCGTAGCGAGCCCAATTGACTCGGGCAATCTCGCCCGGCTTGGGAGTGACAAAGAAGTAGCGGTGCTTGTTGCCCGCAGCATCGTAGGGCTCGGTGGCATCTTGCGTGCCGCCAAAGTTGGCCGCAACATAGTTGTTGGGCGTGTAGGCATTGTCGTCGCCCACGCCAGGCAGGGCATCGACAGTGATTTCAGGATTGAGGCTGGCCGTGTAGGTGCCCGTCACGCCAGTGAGCTTCTTGCCGGCATAGGGCGGGTCGGCCGTGGTGAGCTCGCGCGGCAGCACCAGGGCCACCCAGTTGCTCTGATCCCAATCGAGCGAGGCAGGTTGCAAACCGGCATTTTTCACATAGTCGATTTCACCGCTTGCTGCCACGCTCTTGGCACCCTCGGCATAGCCGTTGGCATCCTTGCAATAGAGCACACTGTTGCTGCCCGCAGGCGCGTAGACGTAGACACAGGTGAGGTCACCGTCGGTCACAGCCACCTTGTCGCCCGTCGTGCTGCCGGCAACAATGGCAGCCAGAGTCGAGGTGGAGAAAGCACCCAAGGCATTGATCTTGCCGTTGCCGAAGCGGGTGCTGTGGGTGCCGGCGGTGAAGTCGTCGTGGATGGCCGTCGCACGCATGCACTTGCGCACGTCGGCCACCGTCCACTTGGGGTGGGCCTGCAGCCACAGGGCCACGATGCCGGCCACACAAGGCGTGGCCATCGAGGTGCCGCTCATGGTGCCAAAGTAGCTCGTGCTGTTGGACTGGGTGATATACTGGTACTCCGAGCCACTCACGGTTGTGCCATAGTTCTGGGTGTCCATGTGGTTCACGCCGGCCACTACCGTCTGTCCAGGTGCCGTGATCCACGGTATGGCATAGTCGTGATCGGGGCCGTAGCCCTCTTCCACATAGCTCGAGAAGTCGGCAATGTCGCCCAGGCTGTTGCTTGATGTCACGGTGTAGCCCGATGTGGCATTGGCTCCGGCAAAAGACTTTCGCGACACATAGGCGCCCACGGTGATGACACCGCGGGCATAGCACTCGCTCGAAGCCGAGCACTTGTCGCTGCCCTGCACGGCGGTGTAGCGGTCGGCACCTCCAGCCTCGAAGTTGCCGTAGTAGCCGCTCTCCCACATGTCGATGGTGGCAGCGGCTCCGGCACTGGCGGGATAAACCATGAAGGCGATCTCATAGTTGTTGGTGACCGTGCCAGAACTGCTGCTATAAGAACGGGAGCGCAGGTTGAATGGCACAAACGTAACGTTGTACTTACCGCTGTTGGCGTCTTGCTCGATGGTCACATAAAGATAACTGGACGAAGACACACTGGAGTAGGCCGTATAGTAGCTGGAGAGGCCCGAAACCAGGTAGTACCCATTAGAGTTCATGCTGGCGAGGGTGATTTCATCCGACGTCCACACCTCGGCACCCGTATTGGCATTCACGACCATGACCTTGGCAGCCAGGGGCACACCAGCCGTACGGGTCCAGGCGCTTGCAGCACCACTATAGTAGTAAAATCCACCACGATCAATATCGCTGAAAATCTTCTGCTGGTAGCGGGTGACCAGCGGCGAGGCAGCAGTGGCTCCGGTCTTGTACACATACATGTCGTTGCCAGCCTGGTTGGCGGCGGCCAGCACCAGGATGTGGCCAGGGTTGGCAGTAGCCTGGGTATAGACCTGGCTCAGGTAGTCGGAGCCGTCGTGGGGACCGGCGACCCCGCCCAGGCTAAGGCTGATGACGCACGGTTTGCCCACACTGTCGGCATAGGCCGTGATATAGTCGACGCCATTGGCAATATAGGTGTTGTAGAGCGCCGCCAAACCACACAGATAGATGTCGCAGTTGGGGGCGATGCCCAGGAAGTCGCCATAGGCAGTGTGTATCTTCTTGCCTGCGGCCGTGGTGCTGGTGTGGGTGCCGTGCGACTCGTCGTCGCAGTCGGGATCGAGGCTGGCAAACTGGGTGGAATCCTTGTAGAAGCATTGCTTGTAGCTCGTTGAGGAACTGGTGCTGCTGCTACTGCTTGAGGTCACCGCCTTCACTTGGTACATGCGCTTGATGCGGGTGTTGCCCTGAGCATCGTTGTAGGCCTCGTGCTTGGGGTCGATGCCCGTGTCGACCACGCCCACAATCACGCCAGTGGCGTTGTAGTTGCGTGGCAGGTTGTGGCTCACTCCGGCAATCACCTTGTCCACGTTGGTCTGGCTGCGGGCACTATCGGTCATGAGCCTCATCACTTGGGCCACTTGAATGCGCTTCACGCTGCTCAGCGCAGCCACGCTCTCGATCTTGTCGACCGGGATGGCAGCGGTGACAAAGCCCCTAAACACACGCTGCACTCTCACCCCCAGTGCCTCGAGCTGTGCCACCGAAGTACCGTTGAGACCTATAAAAGCATCGATCACTTCCACACCGTTGTCGATGCGGCTCTGAGCCACCTCGAGCTGCGGTTTGCTGCCCGAGACGCGCAACGAGGGCGAGCGGTGAGCCCCCTTGCCGGCCATAGCCAGGCGGGCAGCACTGGCGGTGTCGGCGACGAGGCCAGCTCGCTGTGCCAGAAACATGCGTGTCGAGGCCGAGTACTTGGCGCTCAGTTGCGACCATGCCGCCAAGGCACTGAGACACGCAACTGCAACAAAGAGTAAAAATTTTCTCATAAGACTATTTCCTTTCTTTGACATTTAAATTTCCCTAAACATTTTAAAAGAATTGCACAAAATTACTATAAATGATTAGAAAATTAAGCATCATTCACACATAAAGTGAAAAAATTTACTTCAAGACGCACATTTCATTCAAAGCCGGCAGGAGAGTATCGTGCATGACACAAGAGGAAGAAAAAGACAAAAACAAACAGTTTATAATTCTGAAATATCAAAGAATAATAAAATATAATTCTGTGTTTTATCTATTTTGCCGACAATATAAGAATTATTTACTTATTTTATCAGAACTATTGCACGGCATGATTATTTGATAGAACTTTGCAATGTCGAAATGATAATAACGCAATCTATAACAAACATAAAAAAAGACAACAATATGAGCAACGAGAACAAGAAACTGCATTTTGAGACTCTGCAACTGCATGTGGGCCAAGAAGAGGCCGACCCTGTGACCAACAGCCGCGCCGTGCCCATCTACCAAACTACAAGCTATGTGTTCAACAACTGCCAGCACGGCGCCGACCGCTTCGGGCTGCGCGATGCAGGCAACATATACGGCCGCTTGACCAACTCGACACAAGACGTGTTTGAAAAACGTGTGGCCGCCCTCGAAGGGGGCACAGCCGCACTGGCACTGGCCAGCGGCGCCGCAGCCGTGACCTACAGCCTGCTCAACGTGGCCCAGGCCGGCGACCACGTGATTGCCGCCGACAACCTCTACGGCGGCACCACCAACCTGCTGGAGCACACACTGAGCCAGTATGGCATCGAGACCACACTGGTCGACCCTGCCGACTTCGATGCCGTAGAGGCCGCCTTCAAGCCCAACACCAAGGCGGTGCTTATCGAGACCTTCGGCAACCCCAACTCGAGCGTGACCGACATCGACAAGATTGCCGCCATTGCCCACAAGCACGACACGATAGTCATCGTCGACAACACCTTCGGCACGCCCTATCTCATACGTCCCATCGAGCACGGAGCCAATGTGGTGGTGCACAGCGCCACCAAGTTTATTGGCGGGCACGGCAGCTCGCTGGGCGGTGTGATAGTCGACGGGGGCAACTTCGACTACAAGGCCCATGCCGCCAAGTACCCCACCCTGGGCAAGCCCGAGCCCAGCTATCACGGGGCCGTGTTTGCCGACGTGGCCGGCGGGGCAGCCTTTGTGACCCGTGTGCGTGCCGTGCTGCTGCGCGACACTGGCGCCACCATCTCGCCGTTCAACGCCTGGATACTGCTGCAGGGCCTCGAGACCCTGAGCTTGCGCGTCGAGCGTCACGTGTCCAATGCCCTGAAGGTGGTCGACTTTCTCTCCAAGCACCCCAAGGTGGCCCGTGTCAACCACCCGTCGCTGCCCTCGCACCCCGACCACGAGCTCTACAAGAAACTGTTTCCCAACGGTGCGGGCGTGATCTTCACCTTCGACATCAAGGGCGGGCAGGACGAGGCCTGGCGTTTTATCGACCACTTGAAGATATTCTCGCTGCTGGCCAACGTGGCCGACGTGAAGTCGCTGGTCATCCACCCGGCCACCACCACCCACTCCCAGCTGTCGGCCCAGGAGCTGGAAGAGCAGCACATCTATCCCTCTACCGTGCGCTTGAGCATAGGTACCGAGCACATCGACGACATCATCGACGACTTGCGGCAGGCCTTCGAGTACGTGTAAACCGAGCGCTGCACACACACTACAAACTAAGCCTCACCCTCTGGCTGCGACCAGAAGGTGAGGCTTATATATTATGTGTGCGCCGCGCGGGCGAGGCTACATGTTTTTGTAGGGCAGCTTGGAGAGCATTTCGCCAAACTGCTTGGCGCCGCGCTCGAGCTGCGGGCCCACCATGGCCTTGATAAACACAGGCACGTCGAGCTGGAGCTCGGCCTGGGAGCGCGTGGTGTTGTCGTCGACCGGCTCCAGGTTGATAACCAGGCTGAAGTTGACAGGCGCCTGCGCCGCGGCATAGGTTATCATCGTGGGCTCCACCTTCTGGGCCACAACCAGCTTAACCGGTCCCATGGGCGACTCGATGGTGATGGCATCGGCGTCGAAGGTCACCTTTTTCAGGTTCTCCCTGGCGTCGTCGGCCAGGCTGTCGACGTTGGCATCGATAGTTTTCTTGAACGACGACGGGTCGCTGAGCTTGCTATATACCGTCGCAATGTCGCACGCGATGAGCTGCGGGTCACTTTTATAAGAACTCATTATATTATATAGTTTTTTACTCGTTGTTTATAAACAAAATGAAAACCAGCATCGATGGCACAGCGGCGCCGGGGCTATTCAAAGTCCAGGTCGGGAGTCCAGTGGGCGGGATCCTCGCGCCACTTCTGCAGGGCCTTCTCGTCGCTCTCCTTGATGTAGTTGGTAGCAATTGCAGCCTTTATCATCGAGCTGTAGTTGCTTATGGTGAGCAGCTTCACGCCAGCCTTCTCAAAGGCCTTGGTTGCAATCGGGAACTCATAGGTGAAAATAGCCACCATGCCCACGACCTCGCCGCCGGCATCGGCCACAGCTTGTGCAGCCTTGAGGCTGCTCTTGCCTGTCGAGACCAGGTCTTCTACAATCACCACCTTCTGGCCAGGCTTGATGTTGCCCTCAATCAGATTCTCCAGGCCGTGGTCCTTGGGTGTGGAGCGAATGTAGACAAACGGCAGTCCCAGCGTGTCGGCCACCAGTGCGCCCTGTGCAATCGCTCCCGTAGCCACGCCAGCCACCACCTCGGCATCGCCGAAGTTCTCCAGGATGAGACGCGATAGCTCCACCTTGATAAAGTTGCGCAGCTCGGGATAGGAGAGCGTCTTGCGATTGTCGGTGTAGATGGGCGAGTTCCAGCCCGAGGCCCAGGTGAACGGGTTGTCGGGCTGGAGCTTGATAGCACTGATTTTCAGTAATTTCTCAGCAAGAAGAAGGTCTAATTTTTTCATGAGTGTAATGTTTTGTATCGATAGATTGCTAATTACATTGTGCAAAATTACAAAAAACTTGCCCATTGAGGCAACCTGTTGCCATTAAAAAAGCATTAGAACCTGGAAAAACGTCAGCTTTTGCTGCCGGTTGTGGCCATGAAGGCATCGACGGCAGGATATATCGCATCGGGCTCATAGCCGCGGCTGGCAGCCAAGCGCAATAGAGCGGCACGGGCCAGGCGGGGGTCCTTGCCGGCCACGTCGCGCCACTTGTCGCGCAAGAGCTTGTCGATGTGCTCACGGTAACGGGCCGCATCGATCTCGGCAAGGGCCGCATCGATGGCCGTCTGGCCCACTCCCTTGCTCTTGAGCATGAAGGCGATCTTGATGCGGCCCCAGCCGTTGAAGTTAAACTTGTCGCGGCAGTAGGCTCGGGCATAGCGCTGCTCGTCGAGAAAGTGCTCGTCCTGCAGGCGCTCGATGACCTGTGCAGCACTGGCCGGGGTGAGACCCCAGGCCAGCAGCTTGGCCCGCACATCGCTCTCGGCCTGCTCGCTGCGGGCGCACAAGGCGGCGGCTCGCGTGAGTGCAGCCTCGGCACTGAGTGTTTTTTTCATCTTCATTGTAGTGTGTGTGTGCAATTGTTGCGCAAAGTTACACAAAAATTTCCAGGCTGCTCAGCCAGCGTGATGTCACTGCAGGCGTGCGGCTGCCAAGGTGAAAAGCGAAATCTTGATGCCGGGGATGCGTGCAAGCGTCTCGGCGCAGGTGAGCAAGGTTGCTCCTGTGGTCACCACATCGTCGACAATCATCACCCACTTGCCCCTGAGCTCCTGGCTGGCCTCGGGAATGGCGGCATAGAGCCCCTGCGAGCTGCGGTAGCGGTCGTAGGCCCCTTTGTGCGTGAGCGTAGCATGGGGCTTCACTGCCTCGATGGCCTCGTAGATGGCAATGCCGGTGTAGTCGCTCAGGCCCTGTGCCAGATAGTCGCTCTGGTTGTAGCCGCGCCTGGCGAGCTTGAAGGCGTGCAACGGCACAGGCACGAGATAGTCGACACCGTTCCAAATGCCGCTTGGGGCCATGTCGCAGGCAGCACGGCGGGCAAGCCAGCGCCCCATCTTGGGCATGTTGCGATACTTGATGTCGTGCACAATAGCGGCATAGGGATCCTGCTTCTCATAGTAGAAATAGGCCGCAGCACGCTCGATGGGAGTCTTGCCGGCAAAGTGCTGCTCCATGACGTTGAAGTCGATACTCTCGTAGTGGGTGCGCGGCAACTGCATGAGACAGCTGCGGCACAGGTAGGGCTCGTCGCTCCCGAGCGTGGCACCGCACACGGGGCACACCCGCGGCAGCAACACGTCGGTCAGGGCAGTCACGATATGGCTCAGCTTGCTCATCGTCGTCGAGGTCGAGGTCACGCCCGGGGCTCACATAGTGGCACAGGCATAGCGCCAGCGGCCATACTGGTCGCGGGCAACGGCCGCATCGTGCAGCCCGGCGTCGTGCAGCAACTGCTGCACCTGGCGACCGAAGCGCTGGTTGATTTCGAGATAGAGTTTTCCGCCCGGCTTGAGGCTGGCGGCGGCATAGCGGGCTATGGCGCGGTAGAAGAGCAAGGGGTCGTCGTCGGGCACAAAGAGGGCGCTGGCCGGCTCATAGTCGAGCACATTGGGCGCAATGGCCGTTTTCTCGCTCTGGCACACGTAGGGCGGATTGCTCACCACGATGTCCCAGGCCATCGGCTCGGGCGGCATGTTGAGCATGTCCTGCTGGCGAAAGTCGACACGGGCGTGCAGCGAGCGGGCATTATCCTGCGCCACCTGCAAGGCCGCAGCACTGTTGTCGACAGCAGTGACGTGGGCATACTTGAGAGCACGCGCCAGCGAGACAGCAATGCAGCCGCTGCCTGTGCCCAGGTCGATGACGTTGAGGTCGCTCGCGGGGTTCTGGTCGACGATCATGTCGACAAGCAGCTCGGTCTCGGGCCGCGGGATGAGCGTGGCCTCGGTCACCTTGAACTCGTGGCCGTGAAACCGCGCATGGCCCAGGATGTACTGCAACGGCTCGTGCTTGAGCAGCCGTGTCGTGATGGCCTCGATGCGCCCTGCCAGCACATCGTCCTGCTCAAAGGTGCCACGCAGCACCACATCGACAGGGCTGTAGTGCAGCACGTCGCCCAGCACGAGGTTGACGACGGCGTTGAGCTCCTGCGGCTCAAAGGTGTCCTTGAGCCGGGCACGCATGCGGGCAACAATCTCATCGGTAGTCATAATGCACAAAGTTAGGAATTTTCCCTCACTTGACCCAGCAACGGGAGTTAAAGAAGTGAAAAACGGGCGCCAGGGGCGTCCACTTTTGCTTCTTGACCCAAGCACTGGCGCGGTGCTACTTTTACAGCGCAAAAACAAAACCAGCACAGCCGTGAACACACCACCCCCTTTCAACATCGACGACATCATTGCCGAAAACCACCGTCGCCACGAGGCGCAGCAAGAGCCCTACGACCCTCTCACAGGGCAAGGCTGCTGCGGCGTGCGCGTGCACGTGGCAGGCAAGTGGCTGCCTCGCGCGCTACTTGAGGCGGTGCCAGGCTACGCGTCGCTGCCGCCCCTGGAGCAAGATCGCGAGCGCATAAAACACGACTTTGAGTTCTGGTGTGCCCGCTGCGCCTCCATTCAAGACAAGGTCACCAACCGCATCGTGCCCTTTGTGCCCAACCGCCCGCAACGGCGAGTGGCCGCTGCCATGGAGCAGCAGCGGCTCACGCGTCACAGCGTGCGCCTGATCGTGCTCAAGGCAAGGCAATGGGGCTCGTCGACCCTGGCCATACTCTACATGGCCTGGATGCAGATTGTGGTGCACCGCAACTGGAATTGCCTCATATGCAGCCACCAGCGAGGCTCTTCGGGCAACATAGGGCGCATCTACTCGCAACTGCTGCGGCACTACCCTGCCGAGATGCTCGACCCTGGCGTGAAACGGCTGGAGCTCAAGACGCTCGAGGGCATGCGAGGCGTGAAGGAGCTGTCGCCTCGCGGCGGCATCATCGTCACAGGCTCGGCCAGCAGCCAGGATGCAGTGCGCGGATTCAACCTGGCCATGGCCCACTTGAGCGAAGTGGCCTTCTGGAAAGACAGCGCCCGGCACGACCCCGTCGACGTGATGCGCACTGTAGAAGGGTCGGTGATGCTGGGCGGCGACACCGTCGTCATCCTTGAGTCGACCGCCAACGGCGTGGGCAACTTCTTTCACAACGAGTGGTTGCGGGCCAGCAGCGGCCAGAGCGACAAGCAGCCCATATTTGTACCCTGGCACGAAATCGAAATCTACCAGCTGCCCGTGGCCGATGCCAGGCAGCTGTGGGGCAGCATGGACGACTATGAGCGCGAGCTGTGGAACAAGCACGGCTGCACGCTCGAGCAAATCAACTGGTATCACCACAAGCGCAAGGTGTATCCCTCGCACAACGCCCTCATGGCCGAGTTCCCGAGCAATGCTGTCGAAGCCTTCGACAACACGGGGTGCTGCGCCTTCGGGCTCGAGAGCCTCGACAAGCTGCGCGACAGTTGCACGGCGCCCCAGTTCAAGGGCGATATCACCAGCCGAGGCGACGGCAAGAACCTGCAAGGCATAGGGCTGCTCGACAACACCACCGGAGGCCTCAAGGTGTGGCGCATGCCCGAGGCCACAGCAACGAGAAACCGCTATATCGCCGCCGTCGACATAGGGGGCCGCAGCGACAAGAGCGACTACTCGGTGATCACCGTCGTCGACCGCAAGGAGCTGCCCGACGAGAAAATGGAGGTCGTGGCCCAGTGGCGCGGGCACATCGACCATGACCTGCTGGCCTGGAAAGCGGCACAGCTGGCCACCTTCTACGGCCACGCCCTGCTCGTGTTTGAAAGCAACACGCTCGAGACCGAGCAAAACGAGAGCGACGACGCCGGCTACATTGCCGGCACCCTGGCCCGCGCCTATGGCAACATCTACTTCCGCGCCAAGGGCCGTGCCGGCTTTCACACCAACGTGCACACCAAGGGCCTCATCGTGCACCACCTCATCGCCCTGGTGCGCGACGGGCAGTATATCGAGCACGACCAGGAGGCCGTCGACGAGATGAGCTGGTTTGCTCTGCTGCCCCACGGTCGCTTCGGCGCCATCGAGGGCAAGCACGACGACATCGTGATGAGCCGCGCCATAGCCCTCTACATGGCCAGCCAGCTCAGGCGAGGCCGCCGCTTCGACTACAAGGAGTACTGCCGCGCCTTCGACATGCAGGCCAGCCAGTACCGCCTGCACTTCGACCGTGGCTAAGCCGCCACTCCCCCAAAAACGCTGCCAAAAAGAAAAAATGAGCCAAGAGAAAAAAACTTGCATAAAAATTTGGAAGTCTGGAATCGAATCATTAACTTTGAGCAGAATAAATGGAGAATTTCATTTTTAATGTTTAAAGGTTGATTGTTAATCGACGAGATTGACACATTCAATTACATTGATTAATATATATGTTTTTATAGATTGTAGATTTTAAGGAGCCCACGCTGTGAAGCGCAGGCTCCTTAATTTTTGCCACATCCACCACAGAGGCACCCGAAAGTCCAAAAAACAGCGAAAAAGAAAGCAAACACAGCACTATGGCGTTAAAAAGGTGTAAAAAAGCAATTTTTGCCCTTTATTATCTTAAAGGGCGGTAGCAATATTATGGCAAAATATTAATTTTACATCGTGAAAAGAGGGACAGCCGTCCAAAAATGGACAGCGGCAGGCCTTAACTTCTCGCGTTTTTATTGTAAATTTGCACTTCAAATAGACACATACGATATTGATGAACAAGAAATTTCCGTTATATGCCTTGATGTGCCTCATGCTGTGGGGCATAGTATCGTCGTGCAACGACGACAACAGCAACCGCGATGCCGACATCTACACCACGAGCTACTCCTCGACATTGATATCGGCATTCTCGCTGGGCAACAACGACAACGTGCTCTACAACCTCGACTCGGTGAAATTCTCGATCAACCAGGATGCAGGCCTCATCTACAATGTCGACTCGCTGCCCGTGGGCACCGACGTGACCCACCTCACAGTGAGCATGACCTTCCCCTACACCGTGCGGCAGGCCCAGTTTCACGTGACGGGCGGCAAGGTGATGAAAGACAGCACCTTCGACTACAAGAGCACAACCACCGACTCGATCGACTTCACCGGCCGCGTCGACCTGGTGGTCACCAGCTACGACGGCAACCACACCCGCACCTATAATATCAAGGTAAACGTGCACAAAATGGAGCCCGACACGCTCTACTTCAACCCCAGCCTGCGGCGCGACGTGCCCAACGTGAACGGCACGCTGAGTGCCGAGAAATGCGTGCTGCAAGGCAGCACCTACTACTGCCTGACCAACGACGGCGGCACCTACAAGCTCAACAGCGCTGTCAACCCGGGGCAAGGCACCTGGGCCGTCAAGGTTGTTGACTTCCCCTTCACACCGGCAGTAAACTCGCTGAGCGCCACCAGCGACGCCCTCTATATACTGAGCACGGGCGGCGAGCTCTACCGCTCGACCGACGCCGGCACCACGTGGACCGATTGCGGCGTGACCTGGCACAGCCTGCTGGGCGGCTGGGGCGACAAGGTGCTGGGCGTGTACTACGACGGCAGCACCTATCGCCACGACGAGTATCCGCGCCCCCAGGGCTACACCTTGACCGAGGTAGAAGACTCCTTCCCCGTGGCCGAGGCCTCGCCCCTGACGCCTGCCACCAACGAGTGGACCCTCACGCAGCAGTCCATGCTCTTCGGCGGCAAGAGCAAGAGCGGCAACATCCTGGCCACCACCTGGGGATATGACGGCACCAGCTGGGGCGAAATCACCGACCACAAGCTGCAATCGGGCCTGCCCGGCATGACCGAGGCCGTGATTGTGCCCTATGCCACCTACTCGGTCGACTCTACCAACCACACCGCCACCGAGCGTGTGACCTGGCTGCTCATGGGCGGCAAGATGCAGGGCGGCAAGCTCAACAACACCACCTATGTGTCCTACAACCAGGGCATCTCGTGGACCCAGGGCGGCAAGCTCTTGCAATTGCCCGCCACCATGCCGGCCTTCTACCAGGCACAGGCCTTTGTGGTCTATGAAACGCTCACGACGTCCTCATCCAAGGCCCGTCGCCGCAGCGTGACCAAGCCCGTGACCTCGTGGGATGTGCCCTACATCTACATCGTGGGCGGCCGCGGCGCCAACGGTGCACAACTGGGCAGTGTGTGGAAAGGAGTGATCAACCGGCGCATGTTCCGCCCCATTTATTGAGCCACAATAATCGCCCGAGCATGAAATTTTTGGCTCCCAACTCGCGTTTTCTATATAATAGATGAAACACTGTTATATGAAGAAAATACTGGCAATCACAGCCGCAGCGCTCCTGCTGGGGAGTGCTACAGCCACAGCGCAGGAATACCGCTACGAGATAGGACCTGCGCTGGGTGTCGACGGCTACCTGGGCGACGTGAACGACGGCAACATGTACAAGCATCCCGGCGTGACAGCAGGCGCCGTGATGCGCTACAACATGGACTCGCGGTGGGCCTTCAAGGCCAACCTGCTCTATGCCGGGCTGAGTGGCAACAGCAACGACATCGACCGCAAGATACCGGGCCAGGAGCCCTATAGCTTCAAGTCGCATGTCATCGACCTGGGCGTGCAGGCCGAGTTCAACTTCCTGCACTACGGCATAGGGGCCAGGTACAAGAACTACAAGCGCCTGTCGCCCTACATGGTGCTGGGTCTGGGCCTCACCACAGCTATTGTCGACGGCAAGGTCAACGTGTGTCCCAACCTGCCCATGGGCATAGGCGTGAAGTACAAGCTCAAGGAGCGCCTCAACCTGGGTTTCGAGTTCACGATGCGCAAGGGCTTTGGCGACAAGATCGACGGCTTGAGCGACCTCTACGGCGTGAAGCACGGCTTTGCCAAAAACACCGACTGGTACTCGATTGCCGTGTTCTCGATCACCTACGAGTTTTCAAAGCGGTGCACCAAGTGCCACTATGTGGAATGAAACATGGGGCCGCAAGAGAGCCAGTATTGATAGTGACTGAAACAACAACATAAAAAGAAACAAGTACCCGGCGCACAGCAGCAAGGGTTATAGAGATAACAACACAGAAATGTCGCTGATTGACGAAATAGACAAAACGCGCATCCCGCGCCACGTAGCCATCATCATGGACGGCAACGGCCGCTGGGCCAAGCTGCACGGGCACGAGCGCTCGTTCGGCCACGAGAACGGTGTGACCACCGTGAGGCAGATCACCGAGATCGCCAGCCAGATAGGCATAGGCTATCTCACGCTCTACACCTTCTCGACCGAGAACTGGAACCGCCCCGAGGCCGAAGTGCACTACCTGATGAACCTGGTGGTGACGGCCATCGAGCGCGAGACGCCCGACTTGATAAAGAACAACGTGCGCCTCACCATGATAGGCGACACGGCACGCATGCCACAATATGCCCGCGAGCGACTCGAGAAGTGCATCGCGCTCACTGCCGGCGACACGGGCCTGGTGCTGTGCCTGGCCCTGAGCTACTCGGCGCGCTGGGAAATCGTGGAAGCTTGCAAGCACATGGCCCGCGAGGCCCGCGAGGGCAAGCTCAACCCCGAGGCCATCGACGAGAAGGTGGTGGCCGCTCACCTGGCCACACGCGACATGCCCGACCCCGACCTGCTCATACGCACGGCCGGCGACCTGCGCCTGAGCAACTACCTGCTGTGGCAGATAGCCTACAGCGAGCTCTACTTCACACCCACCTACTGGCCCGATTTCACCCAGGACGACTTCTTGCGGGCCATCGTCGACTACCAAGGCCGCGAGCGCCGCTACGGCATGACAAGCGAGCAAGTCGAAAGCAAGAATATTGACCACAACGAACAAAACATATAATATGCGATATAAGGTATTTTTTCTTCTCATAGCTCTACTGGCTGGCACTGCCCACGGCTGGGCGCAAGACCAGACCAGGACTGTGAACGACACCATCTACAATCCCAAGGTCATCTTCTCGGGAAACCCGCAAAAGTATGAGATAGCTGGCATCAAGGTCACTGGTGTAGACAACTACGAGGACTACATCATCATAGGCTACTCGGGGCTGGCCGTGGGCCAGCGCATCGACATCCCGGGCGACGAGATCACCAATGCTGCCAAGCGATTCTGGCACCAAGGCCTCTTTTCCAAGGTGCAAATCAAGGTCGACAAGATATATGGCAACAAGGCATGGCTCGAGTTTGTGCTGCGCCAGCAGCCGCGTGTGTCGGTCATCAACTATGTGGGCATGAAAAAAGGCGAGCAGAAGGACATCACCGAGAAGCTTGGGCTGCAGGTGGGCAACCAGATGACCCCCAACATTGCCGACCGCATCAAGATGATTGTGGAAAAATACTTCAAGGACAAGGGCTTTGAGAAAGTGACCTGCGAGGTCAACCAGCGAGAAGACCTGAGCAAGCAAAACGAGGTGATTGTCGACATCGTGGTCGACAAGCACTCCAAGATAAAGGTGCACAAGATATACATCGACGGCAACCAGGTGCTGAGCGACGGCCGCATCAAGCGCACCATGAAGAAGACCAACGAGAAGGGCAGCCTCATCAAGCTCTTCAGCCAAAAGAAATTTGTGGCCAGCGACTACGCGGCCGACAAGCAACGCATCATCGACAAGTACAACGAGCTGGGCTACCGCGACGCCCGCATCGTGAGCGACAGCGTGACCAACTACGACGAGAAGACCGTCGACGTGCACATCAAGGTCGACGAGGGCAAGCGCTACTACATATCGGGCATCAACTGGGTGGGCAACACCGTGTATCCCACCGAGGTGCTGCAAAACGTGCTGGGCATGGAGAAAGGCGACGTCTACAACCAGAAGCTGCTCAACAAGCGCACCTCGACCGACGAGGACGCCGTGTCGAACCTCTACCTCGACAAGGGTTACCTCTTCTTCAACCTGGTGCCCGTTGAGACCAAGGTCGAAGGCGACTCGATACAACTCGAGATGCGCATGTACGAGGGCAAGCAGGCCCGCATCAACAAGGTGGTGATCAACGGCAACGACCGCCTCTATGAGAAAGTGGTGCGCCGCGAGCTGCGCGTGCGCCCCGGCGATCTCTTCTCCAAGAGCGACCTCATGCGCTCGGCACGCGAGATTGCCCAGACCGGCCACTTCGATCCCGAGAAGATGGACATACGCCCCGAGCCCAACGAGGAAAACGGCACCGTCGACATCGTGATGAACCTGCAGTCGAAAGCCAACGACCAGGTAGAGTTCTCGGCCGGCTGGGGGCAAACGGGCGTGATAGGCAAGCTGAGCCTCAAGTTCACCAACTTCTCGATACACAACCTGTTCCACCCGTCGAGCTACAAGGGCATCATCCCGCAGGGCGAGGGTCAGACCTTCACCATAAGCGGCCAGACCAATGCCAAGTACTACCAGGCCTACAGCATCTCGTTTCTCGACCCGTGGTTTGGCGGCAAGCGCCCCAACTCGCTCAGCGTGTCGGCCTTCTACAGCCGCCAGACGGGCATCAACTCGAGCTTCTACAACAAGATGTATCAAAACAGCTACTACAACTATTACAATAACTACTACGGCGGCTACTACAACGGCTACAACGGCAGCTACAACTACGAGGACGCCTACGACCCCAGCAAGTATCTGCAGATGGGCGGCATCACCGTGGGCTTCGGCAAGCGCCTCAAGTGGCCCGACGACTACTTCACGCTCACGGCCGACCTGTCCTACCAGTGGTACAGCCTCAAGAACTGGGAGTACCTGTACTACATGAACAACGGCACGAGCAACTCGCTCGTGTTTGGCCTCACGCTCGAGCGCAACAGCATCGACAACCCGCTCTACACCCGCCGCGGCAGCACCTTCTCGCTGGCCTTCCACTTCACCCCGCCGGCCAACCTCTTCGGGCACAAGAACTGGAAAGCCCTCTCGCAGGCCAACACCGAGGCAGCCAAGAAGGACCTGTACAAGTGGATCGAGTACTGGAAGCTCAAGTTCCAGGCCCGCACCTACACGCCACTCACCGACCCCGACGGCCGCTGGACGCTCGTGCTCATGACACGCGCCGACGTGGGCCTGCTGGGCAGCTGGAACAAGTACTTGAAGTCGCCCTTCGAGACCTTCTATGTGGGCGGCGACGGCATGTCGGGCAGCTACACCTATGCCACCGAGACCATCGCCCTGCGCGGCTACGACAACGGCCAGTTCACCCCGTTCGGCAGCGAGGGCTATGCCTACGACCGCTTTGTGATGGAGCTGCACTTCCCGCTCATGCTCTCGACCAGCGCCACGATCTATCCCCTGGTGTTTGCCGAGGCTGGCAATGCATGGACCAGCGTGAAGAAATTCTCGCCCTTCGACCTCAAGCGCAGTGCCGGCGTGGGCGTGCGCATCTTCCTGCCCATGCTGGGCATGATGGGCATCGACTGGGGCTACGGCTTCGACAAGGTGCTGGGCCAGAAGGGCGGCAGCAACTTCCACTTTGTGCTGGGTCAGGAGTTCTAAGGGGGGCCGACGGTTTAAACTATCGGCCTCATGCCGAGTCTAACGACAAGAATTGACAACATAAAAATATATAAAGAAGCACAATGAAAAAGATTGCATTACTTTTAGCCGCGACACTGGCACTTGCAGTGAGCGCCAGCGCCCAGAAGTTTGCCTTCATCGACCAGGAATATATCTTGAAGAAAATCCCAAACTATGAGATGGCAAACGAGCAGTTGAACCAGATTTCACAACGCTGGCAGAAGGAAGTGGAGGCCCTCGAGAAGGAGAGCGACACCATGTACAAGCAGTACCAGAGCGACATGGTGTTTCTCACCGACGAGCAGAAGAAGAAGCGCGAAGCCGACATCGTGGCCAAGGAGAAAGAGGCCTCACAGCTCAAGTACAAGTACTTCGGGCCCCAGGGCGAGCTCTTCAAGAAGCAGCAGTCGCTCATCAAGCCCATACAAGACGACATCTACAACGCCTGCAAGAAAGTGTGCGAGGAGCGCGGCTTCCAGGTCATCTTTGACCGCGCCAGCATCCAGGGCGCCATCTACGTGTCGCCGCGCATCGACGTCACCGACGACGTAATTGCCAAGCTGGGCTATTGAGAGACAGGCCCACACTCACACAAGATCACAACTTAAAAACAATAAAACACATAAAAAAATCAGAAAGATTATGCTTAAGAAAATTTTACTTGCAGTCGCAGTTGCTGCCCCCATGTTCATGTCGGCCCAGGCCGTTAAGTTCGGCGTGATCAACCCGCAAGAAATCGTCAACGTGATGCCCGACTATGCCACGGCACAAAACACCATCAAGACGGTGAGCGACAAGTATCAAACCCAGGCCAAGGCCCTGCAAGACGAGTACGACAAGAAGATGCAAGAATACCAGGACCTGACCAAGGCCAAGGCTACCGAAGCCCAGCTCGAGGCCAAAGGCAAGGAGATTCAAGACATACAGACCCGCTTCCAAAACTTCCAGCAGACCGCCCAAAGCGACCTGCAGAAACAGCAGGAGACCCTCATGGCCCCCATCGAGCAGAAGCTGAACAATGCCATCCAGAGCGTGGGTGCCAAGGGCGGCTACACAGCCATCTTCATGGAAGGCGCCCTCATGTACAAGGGTTCCAACCTCGAGGACGTGTCGGCCAAGGTGAAGGCTGAGCTTGGCATCAAGTAACGGCCACTCAAGGCAACTAAGACACAAGATGACAACACAGCCAGGAGATGCAACACATGCAAGCGCATCTTCTGGCTTTTTTATCCACAGCCGCATGGCAAGTGAGGAGCGGTAAAAGGAAAAAAATTAGTACCTTTGCCGCAAGATAACGACACAAAACCGTATTCACACTATGACAGCAATAAAGACAGCAATCATTGCGCTCGCAGCCGCCGCGCCGCTGTGCCTGGCAGCACAGAGCAAGGTCGCCACCGTCGATGTCGAGGCCGTGTACAACGCCATGCCCGAAAAGATGGAGGCCGAGGCCCAGCTCAAGGCCGTGTCGCAGCAGTACAAGGCCGAGTATGAGAGCGTGCAGAAGGAATTCAACCAGAAGTATGCCGACTACCAGGCCCTCGACCCCGGCACCCCCTCGACCATCAAGGAACGCCGCATGCAGGAAATACAAGAAAGCGACAAGAAGATACAAGCCTTCTTGAAGCAAGCAGATGCCGACCTGGCCAAGCGCGAGCAGGAACTCAACGCTCCCATCAAGGCCAAGATAGCCCAGGCCATCAAGACCGTGGGCAGCGAGGAGGGCTACACCTACATCATCGACTCGAGCAAGGGCACCATCGTGTATGCCGGTGCCGACGCTGTCGACGTCACAGCCAAGGTAAAAGCAAAACTCGGGCTACAATGAGTACAATTGTTTTAACACTTGAGGCGTATAATGTTTAAAAACTGTGGCATTTAGCACAAATTAATCGTTTTAACATTGTTAATTTTAAAATTGTAGCTAATTTAGCGCCCAAAATAAAAGAAACAACATCGACGACAATGAAAAAGAAATTAGTCCTCATGCTCATCGCCATGCTCTCGATTGCCGGCATGGCTCAGGCCCAAGACAAAGCCGCCCAGCCGCAAGAGGCGACCGAGCACGACGCAACCGAACCCCTGCCGAGCGAGTTCTACGGCTGCACACTCGACATCACCAAGCAAGGCGACGTGAAGAAGACACTCGAGTCGCGCAAGCTCGACGTGATTGACTATGAAGACGCCTATGTGGTGCAGAACGCCGCATTCAAGGGGTTCAACTTCAGCGCCGTCATGTTCCAGTTTGACAAGAAAAACGTGTTCACGAGCATCACCTTTCTCAACAGCGATCTCTCGCGCGACGAAGCCGTGAACTTTGCTCATGCACTCTACAGCGTGCTCAACGAGAAGTACACCCTCATCAAGACCGTAGTCAACGGCCTCGACTGCTACTTCACCAGCAGCAACAACGTGACCATGGTGCTCTCGACCGAGCCCAGCGGCGAGCGCTACTTTGTGCGGCTGGTCTACGAGGTGGGCACCCCCGACCTCAAGAGCACCCAGACCGATGCCAACGCCACCGTCACTGCCCAGTAGAGCAGCAGCAACAGCAACCACAGCGGAGCCATGCCAAGCCACAATGCAACTTGACGTGGCTCCGCTGTGGTTGTGGAAAAAATCACTAAATTTGCACTTGAGCCATCCTACAAGGCTCTCAACACATCAATCAAAAAAAAAGGAAACCTGAACGAAGATGGATATTACAGTAAAAGACTTCATGAAGATGCAGCCCAACAACCCCAAGGTGACCGAGGCCGACAAGTTCTACATGCGCATTGCCCTGCGACTGGCGCAGCTGTGGGACAACAGCCACCGCTTTGTGAACCTGCCCGAGGGCACGCGCAAGGCAGTGGTGCTGGCTGTGACGGGCTACTACCAGGACGTGATCGCCGATGCCGGGCTGTGGCGCTCGTTTGTGATGATGCATGAGCGGCTCTACGGCACTCCCCTGCCCTTTTACAAGCGTGCCGACGACTATGTAGACTACGAGCTCAATGTCGACGACCTGCGCTTTGTGATATGGTACACCATCGAGGGGCAACGCTATGAGAACTTCACCCTCTCGCCGCTCGACCCGGCCATCGAGTGGCTGGCCCGCCTCTTCTACAAGGTGCTCGACCAAAACTATGAGACGGCGCCCAACCCGGTGGAATACAACCTGGCCGTGGGTGTCGACCCCGACGATGTGGCCGATGCCAATGCCATCTACGACTTGAGCCACTGGTTGTTCTACGACAGCTACCTCATGAAGCCAGCCGCCAAGATAGCCCTGGCCCGCCACTTGATAGAGGCCCGCGACATCATCGAGAGCAAGCCTCGCGACCTCGACGGCAAGATACACGACCTGGAAGACCGCACCATGCTCAACAACCCCACCGGGCCGCTCTCGCTGAGCGTGGGCGAGTGGATAGCGATGATAGCCGCTGGCAAGTGGCCGCAGCTCGACCGCCACCCCGCCGATGCCGCGGCACAGCCCCACAAGCTTTACACGGCCTTCACCGCTGCCAACGGCGGCAGCGACATTGCCTTCTTTGCCAGCTACGACGAGATGGAGCAGTGGATGGTCGACCACATGGGCTGGTCGAACGCCGAGGGCGACATCATGCCGCAGCTGCGCAAGTATGCCAACTTTGTGGTGCTGGTCAACCGCAACCGCGGCATGCTCATTGCCCACGACGTGGCCCAGTATATCGCCCACCCGGCCAATGCCCTCTACGACCGCGAGGCGGCCGCCCGCGAGGGCCACAAGCTGGTGACCGAGCAGGGGCGCTGCCCCGTCGACCTGGTGAAATATGCCTTCACCCACCGGCTGCTGCCCGACGCCGCCCTGCCGGCCGACGACACCGGCCGCCTGTTGCACGACAACTGGGACTTCTTGCTGCGCCTCTACCAGCAAGGCTACTACAACGACTAAGCCCCCTGCCACCGCCATAGGACAAAAAAAACACAACATCGCCATGCCCGACATTAAACCCTGGCTGCTCCAGCGTGTCTAAGAGAGAAAACAAAAACGCGACATGCAGGAACTGCCACGGCACGTTGCTGCACATGAGTAGAATCAATCATTTCTTTTACACTTAATCGAAGCAACAATGAAACTCAAAGGCTGGATTCTTGAAGCAGCCATTCTGGCTGCCGGAGTCATTGTAATGGGACTGTGCCTGAAAACGGGCATCGACAACTATGTGAACAAAGACCGCAAGGTGACCGTGAAGGGACTCTCGGAACGCCAGGTGAAGGCCAACCATGTGACTTGGCCCATCACCCTGAAGGAGACCGGCGACGACCTGCAAGAGCTGCACATGGTGATGAGCAGCAAGAAGGCTACCGTGCTGCACTTCTTGAAAACCAACAAGGTAAACGCGGCCGACATTGCCGTGGCGCCGCCCACGGTGAGCGACCAGAACACCAACAGCTACAGCGGCAACGAAAAGAGCGGCCGCTACACCATCACCCAGGTCATCATCGTGTCGAGCAAGCAGGTCGACCTGGTGCGCAGCATCATCAACCGGCAGGGCGAGCTCATGGGGCAAGGCGTGGCCCTGATCAATGCCTCGAGCTACGAAGACACGGGCGGCGGGGTCACCTACGAGTTCACCACGTTTATGAAGATGAAGCCCACCATGATGCACGAGGCCATCTCCAACGCCCGCAGCACCGCCGTGCAGTTTGCCAAGCAGTGCGGCAGCGAGCTGGGCAAGATAGAAACGGCCAACCAGGGTGAGTTCTCGATCGACGACCGAGACAGCAACACGCCGTGGATCAAGACCCTGCGCGTGGTCACCACCGTCACCTACGCGCTCAAGGACTGACGCGCCCCCCCCTCACCCGGGGTGAAGAGGCCCATACCGAAACAAAGCAGATGCGCCGCCATGGCAGTGCATCTGCTTTTTTATCTGTGTGTGTGTGTGACGCGGTGGCCGGGATCCAGCCCGGGCGACGCGCGTTAATAGTTGAATATCTCTTCGGTAGTGAGGCGCTTCACGGTGCCCAGCTTCTCGAGGGCCTTCATGTCGATATTCTTCTCATCGCCCAGTATCACATAGCGATACACCTTGTGGGCCATGTTGCGCTGCTCAAAGTCGACCACATCTTGCAGGGTGAGTGTCGGCAGGGCCTCATACACGGTCTTGTCGAGCGGCTGGGCCAGGTGGTGCTCCTTGGCCTGGTATATGTAGTTCCACAGCACGCTCGAGCGGGTCACGCGCTTGCTCTGCAGGCTCTTGGTAAGGCTCTGCTTGGCAATGCCAAAGGCCGACTGGCTCTGCGGTATGGTGTCGAGAATCTGGTTGAAGACCTTGATGCAATCCATCATCTTGTCGTTTTGCGAAATGATGTGGGTGAAATAGGTCATGGGGTGACCCACCTCGGGATAGAAGTCGTAGTAAGCATAGGCATTGTAGGCCAGGCCACGGCTCTCGCGCAGCTCCTGGAACACGATGGTGTTCATGCCGCCGCCAAAGTACTTGTTGAACATTGCTGCCACCGGGGCGGTAGCCAAGTCGAAGGTGCGGCCCGTGTTGTGATACATGCGCATGTAGATGTTCTTGGCCTCGTAGGGGGCCACCAGAATCTCGGTCGTGGCCGGATTGGGCTGCTCGGTGTAGGGCTTGCCTTGCGGCACGGGGGCAAGGTGCTTGGGCGTCTTGTGGTACTTGGCCAGGCAGCTCGACAGCTCCTTGACGGTCATGGGACCGAAGTACACCACCGTGTGCTGCATCTTGTCGAACGTCTTGAGCCCGTCGACGAGCTTCTGCGGGTCGAGTGCGCGCAAGTGGGCTACAGAGAAAATGTTGCGGTTGGCATTGTAGGGCCCGTACACGCCATAGCTGGCCAGAACGCTGAAGTTGGCTTGCTGGTTCTTCTTGTTGTCGTCGCGGTTCTTCTCCACTGCGTTCACATAGGATGCATAGCTTTGCGGCGTGGCCTTGGCGTGGTTGAGCACGTCCTCGAGCAGGGCCAGGGCCTTGGGCATGTTCTCCGACAGACCGCTCAGCGAGATGTAGGCCTTGTCGACGCTCACGCTCACGCTATAGTTGCAGGCGAGCTGGTAGAACGCTTGCTTGACCTGGGCAGCCGTCTTGGTGGCAGTGCCTATCACGTCGAGATAGTCGGCGGCATAGGAGAGCTCCTTGTTGTCCTCGGTACCGAAGTCGTAGTAGAACCACAGGTTGAAGAGACCGTCCTGGCAGTTTTGCTTGTACACGAGCGGCAGGCCGGCGCTGGTCTTGGTGTCGGTCACATCGCGCTTGTAGTCGACAAATTGCGGCTCTATGTCGGGCACCTTAGTATTTTTCACCTCGTTAAGGAAGGGGCTCGAAAGGTCGCGGTTGGCCGGAATGGCCGTGATGGCAGGCTTGTCGATCTTCTTGAGTGTGGTGTCCTCGCCCTGGCGCTTGAACACGGTGGCATAGTCGTTGCCCAGGTAGCGGGTGGCAAAGGCCATGACCTGCTGCTTGGTGATGCCCTCGAGGCGGGCGATGCGGTGCACCACGCTCTCCCAGCTCTTGCCGTTGATGAAGGCGTCGACCATGGCATTGGCGCGGGTCGAATTGCTGAGCAGGCCCTTGTAGTAGTTGAGCTTCATGTTGCTGATGTAGGACTTGATGAGCTCGTCGGGGAAGTCGCCACGCTTCAGCTTGTCGATTTCGGCAAGCAGCAGCGAGCGCACTTGCTCAAGGCTTTGGCCCTTGTTGGGGGAGCCTTCAAGCATAAACGAGCTGTAGTCGTTGAGGTCGTTGACAAAGCAGCCTGCCCATTGCATCTTCATGTCCTGGTTCAAGTCGAGGTCGATGAGGCCGGCCTTGCCGTTGTAGAGCAGGCCCGAGATGAGACTGAGCGTGTCGCACTGGGGCGAGGAGGCACCCGGCAGGCGCCAGCCCATCATCAGGTATTCCGACTCGATGCCGTATACAGTGGTGTCGACCGGTGCCGTGATGGGGCGCATGGGGGCATACTCGGGGCGCGATAGCGCGGGACTCGGGGTCCAGGAGCCAAAGTAGCGGTCGATGGTGGCGATGACCTTGTCGGGGTCGAGGTCGCCGGCCATGCAGATGGCCACATTGTTGGGCACATAGTAGCGCTTGAAGTAGTTTTTGATATTGGTGATCGAGGGATTCTTCAAGTGCGCCTGGGTGCCAATGGTGGTCTGCGTGCCGTAGGGGTGCGTGGGATAGAGCAGGCGGTTGATGGCGTCGTAGCTCTTGCGGCCATCGTCGGCCAAGCCTATGTTGTACTCCTCATACACGGCCTCGAGCTCGGTGTGGAAGCCGCGTATCACCATGTTCTGGAAGCGGTCGGCCTCGACGCGGGCCCAGTTGTCGACCTCGTTGCTGGGTATGTCCTCGACATAGCAGGTCATGTCGTTGCTGGTATAGGCATTGGTGCCCTGCGCGCCTATCGACGACATGAGCTTGTCGTACTCGTTGGGAATGTTGTAGCGGGCAGCGAGTTGCGACACCGAGTCGATCTCGTGATAGGCCTGGCGGCGCTGTGCCGAGTCGGTGAGGGTGCGGTAGTGCTCGTAGCGGCGCTCTATGTCGTCGAGATAGGGTTTCTCGGCGCTGTAGTCGGTGGTGCCGAAGCGCTTGGTGCCCTTAAACATCAAGTGCTCCAGGTAGTGGGCCAGGCCAGTGGTCTCGGCAGGGTCGTTGCGGCTGCCGGTGCGCACAGCGATGTTGGTCTGGATGCGGGGCGTCTCCTTGTTGACGCTCAAATACACCTTCAGCCCGTTGGGCAGGGTGTAGATGCGTGTGCCCGAGGGATCGCCTGGCACCGTCGTGTAGGTGTAGGGCGGGGCAGCAAGTGCCGAGCCGGCTGCCATCAAGGCAGCCACAGCCAGCATGATGATTTTTTTGTTGCGTTTTCTCATTGCAAAGGTTATTTTATAATTGGTGAATAATGTATTTTGAATATAAACAGTGAGTGCAAGTGTTGCAAAGATAAACCTTTCTACACATTATTGCAACAATTTATTATATATATTGGCTTGTGGAGCTGTGCCCATGGCCGGGGGGGGAAAAAAAGAGGGCTGCCTCGCACCTGAAGCGGTGCCGAGGCAGCTCCTTGTAATAAATCTCATTTTGCCTGACTCAGGCCTTGTGCAGCTCGTTCTACACGAGGCCGCGGCCGTGGCAGTTCTTGTACTTCTTGCCGCTGCCGCAGGGGCAGGGGTCGTTGCGTCCTATCTTGGGACCCACATGCACAGGGGCTGTGGGGCGCTGGGCCTGTGGGTTGCGGCTGGCCGACTGGGCAGCTGCCTGGTTGGCTCGGCGGGCTTCCTCCAGTGCGTCGTCGCCGCGGTTGGCATTGTAGCGCTGGCGCTGAGCGTTGCGTTCGGGCTCGGGTGCGCGTTGCACGCTGTCGGGGTCGCCGGCGCTCTCGGGAATGGCGCCACGCATCAGGGTCGACACAGCCTTGTTGTTGAGGTCGGCCAGCATGCCCTCAAAGAGGTGGAAAGCCTCCTCCTTGTAAATGACAAGAGGATCCTTCTGCTCGTAGCTGGCATTCTGCACGCTCTGGCGCAGCTGGTCGAGCTCGCGCAGATGCACCTTCCAGTTCTCGTCGATCGAGAGCAGCAACACAGCCTTCTGCCAGGCCTTGGCCAGCGACTTGCACTGGCTCTCGTAGGCCTCCTTGATGTCGACCACGATGCCAAACAAGCGTCGGCCGTCGCCTATGGGCACGCGTATGAGACCCGTGGGCGTCTCGGCACCGCTGGCCCGCTGCTGGTCGACGATGTTGCTAATCACGGGGTAGGCCACATCGCACAGGCGCTCGGTCTTGCGGCGGAAGCCTGCCACGACCTCGTCGTAGAGCTTGTCGACGCGCTCGCCGGCATCCATCTTGCGGTACTCGTCATCGCCAAACTGGGGCTCGATGGCGAAGGTGGTGAGCACCTGCATCTTGAAGTCCTCGTATTCCTCGTCGTTGAACTTGTTGACTACGTCTTCGACAGCCTCGTAGATGGTGTTGATGATGTCGATGCCTATGCGCTCACCCATGAGTGCATGGCGGCGACGGGTGTAGATGACCTTGCGCTGGGCATTGACCACGTCGTCATACTCGAGCGTGTGCTTGCGAATGCCGAAGTTGTTCTCCTCGACGCGCTTCTGAGCATTCTCGATGCTCTTGGTCACCATGGGCGACTCGATGGCCTCGCCGTCTTTCAGGCCCAGGCGGTCGAGCAGTTTCACCGTCTTCTCGCCGGCAAAGAGGCGCATGACCTTGTCTTCAAACGAGACGAAGAACACCGAACTGCCCGGGTCGCCCTGACGGCCGGCACGGCCGCGCAACTGGCGGTCGACGCGACGGCTCTCGTGGCGCTCGGTGCCTATGATGGCCAAGCCGCCAGCCTCTTTCACAGCCGGCGAGAGCTTGATATCGGTACCACGGCCAGCCATGTTGGTGGCAATGGTGACCACGCCCAGGCCGTTCTCGTCCTGCTGTCCGGCCTGTGCCACGATGTCGCTTTCCACAGCGGTGCGCTCGGGCTTGGCGTTGAGCAGCTGGTGAGGGATGTGGCGCAGCTTGAGCATGCGGCTCAGCATCTCGCTCACGTCGACCGAAGTGGTACCTACCAGGCAGGGGCGGCCGGCGTTGCGCATCTTCTCAATCTCATCGATCACAGCGTTGAACTTCTCCTTGGCCGTCTTGTAGACGCGGTCGGGCTGGTCGTCGCGTATCACGGGTTTGTTGGTGGGAATGGTCACCACGTCGAGCTTGTAGATTTCCCAGAACTCGCCCGCCTCGGTCTCGGCCGTACCGGTCATGCCGGCAAGCTTGTGATACATGCGGAAGTAATTCTGCAACGTGATGGTGGCAAACGTCTGCGTGGCGGCTTCCACCTTCACGCCCTCCTTGGCCTCGATGGCCTGGTGCAAGCCGTCGCTGTAGCGGCGGCCCTCCATGACACGGCCCGTCTGCTCATCGACGATTTTCACCTTGTTCTCGTTGTCGACGATATACTCCTCGTCGCGGTTAAACAAGGTGTAGGCCTTGAGCAGCTGTGTCACGGTGTGCACGCGCTCGGCCTTGAGCGAGTAGTTCTGCAACAGCTCGTCGCGCTTGGCCACTTTCTCGTCGTCGGTCAGGGGCATATTGGTCACCTCCGAGAGCTCGGCGGCGATGTCGGGCAGCACAAAGAACTTGGGGTCGTCGGTACCCTCGGTGAGCACGTCGATGCCCTTGTCGGTGAGCTCGACAGTGTTGTTTTGCTCGTCGATGATGAAGTAGAGCGGGTCGGTCACGATGTGCATGTCGCGGCTGTTGTCCTGCATGTAGCGGGCCTCGGTCTTGAGCATGGCGGTCTTCACGCCCTCCTCAGAGAGGAACTTAATGAGTGGCTTGTACTTGGGCAATCCCTTGAAAGCACGATAGAGCAGCAGCACGCCCTCCTCGGCCTCCTTGGGGTCGTCGCTGCCCATCTTCTTGCGGGCATCGCTCAGGAGCGAGGTCACCAAGCGGCGCTGAGCCTCGTAGACGCGTTGCACATTGGGTTTGAACTGGTCAAACATCTCGTCGCCCGTCTTGTTGGGCACAGGGCCCGAGATGATGAGGGGCGTGCGGGCGTCGTCGATGAGCACCGAGTCGACCTCGTCGACGATGGCAAAGTTGTGGCTGCGCTGCACGAGGTCTTCGGGCGTCATGGCCATGTTGTCGCGCAGGTAGTCGAAGCCAAACTCGGCATTGGTGCCGAAGGTAATGTCGCAGTTGTAGGCAGCACGGCGCTCGGGCGAGTTGGGGCGGGTCTTGTCGATGCAAGCCACGCTCATGCCGTGGAACTCATAGAGGGGGCCCATCCACTCCGAGTCACGCTTGGCCAGGTAGTCGTTGACGGTGACCATGTGCACGCCGTTGCCGGCAAGGGCGTTGAGAAATACAGGCAGCGTGGCTACCAGGGTCTTGCCCTCGCCAGTGGCCATCTCGGCAATCTTGCCCTGATGAAGCACAATGCCGCCTATGAGCTGCACGTCGTAGTGCACCATGTCCCACGTGACCTCGTTGCCGCCGGCCATCCAGTGGTTCTGGTAGATGGCCTTGTCGCCCTCGATGTGCAAGAAGTCCTTGCCCTGGGCGGCAAGCTGGCGGTCGAAGTCGGTGGCAGTGACCTCGAGGGTCTCGTTCTCGGCAAAGCGGCGGGCGGTGTCCTTGACGATGGCAAACACCTCGGGCAGCACCTCGTTGAGCTTGTCCTCGATGCGGTCGAGCACCTCCTTCTCGAGCTTGTCGATTTTGTCCCACAGGGGCTCGCGCTGCTCGTAGTCGAGGGTCTCGATCTCGCTCTTGATGCGGGCAATCTCGTCGCGCTGTGGCTGCACATACTGTGCTATCGACTGGCGTATTTCTTGTGTGCGCTCACGCAGCTGGTCGTTCGACAGCTGGGAAATCTCGGGATAGATAGCCTTGATTTTGTCGAGCGTGGGCTTCAATTTCTTCACGTCGCGCTCGCTCTTGCTGCCGAATATCGACTTTAAAATTCCATTAAGATTCATATTGTACTATAGTTTCTTGTTTTATCTTTTTTCAAAACTCACCGGGCGGTGTCTCACTGCCCGCCATGCAAAAACACACACACGGACATGGGGCAACCCCAATGAGTTGCAAAGTTACTAAAAAATGTTTGGATTGAATAAGTTGGTGTATATGAATTTAAATGGAATAGCCCGGGGCCCTTATCTTGATGGGGCTTGCGGCGACGCCCGGCGTGCTCGGCGCGCACGCCGGCACTTGCAACGCCGCCACCGGCGCTGCCCACACCACATAGCCCAGCTCGGTGCAGCAGGCGCTCGAGGCCTGGTGGGCACAGTGGTGGGCAACATGTTTCTTGGTCTCTTGCTTGAGTTGCGACGATTGCTGGCGCAGCAGCCTGTTGAGCGCTTCCTGGCCGGCGCGGTCGCTCATGAGCTCGTTGTAGCTGGCACGCAGGCGGCAAGCAATCTCCTCCACCTCGTGCCGGGGCAGCTGCACCTCGACAGTGGCCACTGCCGAGAGCACCACCATCGATGCTACTATCGAGGTGAGCAGGCGATTGATTTGACTATTGTGAAGCATTGTTGCGGTTGAGCATTACATAGTTGAACGAGCGCAGCACTATCACCAGCATGAGCGGGTAGAAAGCGATGTTGAAATGTTGTGGCAAAAATGGTGCCACAATCATGAACACTGCCATTTCAACCAGCATGGCTCCGTGCAGCCACAGCAGTGGCTTGCGCCACTTGGGCACCCACACCATCACCGCCGGCAGCAGGTAGAACGGGTGCAGCCACAGGCCGTCGAGGTTGGGCGAGGTCGACTCGTGGGTGGAAACAAATATCAGGAAATACACAATGCAGCCTGCCAGGCCATAGGCGAGAAAGAGCACGCTGTCGCACAGGCGCGACAACCTGCCACGCCGCAGGTCGCGCCATGTGGCATAGCACACGGCCGCCAGCAGCAACACTGCCAGCGCGAGCGGCGTGGCCCACCAGGGGGTGGGCGGCAACACCGTGCCCTGGTCGCTGCCAGGGTTGAGCACGCGCGTGGCCGTGACCAGCGGCTCCTGGCCGCCGCCCGGGCGGTCGACCGTAGCTGCAGCCACAGCACTCATGAGATGCATGGGAATGAACAGCTTCTGCCGGTAGCTGATGACCGTGTCGGCACTGAGCCCCAGGGCCAGGTCGATGCCGAAGGCCTCCCACGGGTAGTTGCCGTTGTAGTGCGACATGATGTCGCGGTAGGTCTCCTGTTTCTCGCCCGTAGCGATGTGGTAGTGCAGCGACTTGCCCAGCACCCGCTCGATGATGTCGCGCGGCCGCGTGGCACAGTTGTCGCTCAAGAACTTGTAGCGGTAGGTGGCATTCTGCGGCAGGCAATTGAGAGCAAGCAACTGGCGCACCTGCCGGGCCTGGTCAGCAGTGAGATTGAGCACCTGTTCCACCACCTTGCGCCCCGAGCCCATATACTCCCTCAGGGCCACATAGCCCGGCAGGCCGCCGCACATGTAGTCGGTGTGGCCAGCCACAAAGCGGTATACAAAGTGAGGGGCGTTGAAGTCGAAGAGCCCGTAGTTGTAATAGGTGTCGCTCAAGCTGTCGGTCACACGCAACTCGGTGTGGCCGTAGATTTCATAAAGATTGCTTCCTGGATATATCGTGACCAGGCTCACCTGCACATCGCCAGCGCGGGCAACCCCTGCCGTGCTCACCTGGGAGACTGCCAGCAGCGATTGAAGTGCCAAAAAGAGCGATAACAGGTATACCTTACAAGATTGCTTCACTTCGAAATAAACAATATTTCATTCAAAAACCATTTCCTTGCCAGTATTTCAAATAGCAACTAAAATGGTCTAAACGACCTTATTTTTCGCAAAATTAAGAAAAAACGTGCAATTAGACCAATTTTTTTTGAAATTAACGCTCCAGAATTGTTGTTGTTTTCAAGAAATGTGTTATCTTTGCAGAGCAAAACAATTAGGACAGCAATATAAATATTGCACTTTTCTATACAGATTCTATTCATAAAATTCAAAAGTCCCACTCGTGACGAGCAGGGCTTTTTTTATTACCCTTTCGCTTGCCCACACCCAGGCCACCCAACATGCCCGAATCACACTGGCGTACCACTGCAACATCGCGCGTGCACGCGCACAAAAAAACCGACCGTGTCATCACGACAAAGCCGGAATTCATAACTCTTATTTAAATTACCAATTTTGAATACTAAAAAATGAATTCTAAGATTTTTTCTGCTACAAAAATAAGCACAATACTCTTTTTTGGGTAGGTCTAAATGTCGAATAAACTGTTCTGTTTTAGAACAACTTGTTTACATTAGAAATATCTAATAAATTGATACCGTTTTTATTAGAAACTTCTAATCTTCCAGGCACCGATTCACAACCAAGTCCATGCCCGACCTCTCCAACCATGGCGGCATTGCACGAAAAAAAAATCAGCCCTGTCGTCGCGACAGAGCTGAAAAGCAAAAACTACATTATAAAATTTACTTACTGCTTAAAAAAGTCTATCTTAAAATTAAAAAAAAAACATATGTACAAGTACTCTTAAAATCCTAAAAACTATCGTTGCCACTTTGGGGGTCGCGTGCCACTCACATGAGAGGCGCACATCGAGCCATCATGCGCAGCAACAACGCAGGGCAAAAGCCTGCTCACCGGTGTGCAGCCCGCCTCGACGGCCGTGGAACCAAGGCTCGCACAAGTCTTCTCGGCAGCTCACCAGTCGACTACAAATATACATGAACTTCTCATTTATCTCAACTCCAATGCATAAAATCGCCTGTTTTTTAGTCATATTTAATGTTAGTAAATCTTCATTATTATTTATCAACATATTTTTAGGATAAAACCTATAGGTAGCTCTACCACAACAAAAAAATGTCCACAACCCAAGCCGAGACACGAGCTATTTTTACCATATACATGAGTATAAATACATAAATTATAAGAAAAAGACATGAATACAGCCAAAATTATGGATTGGAAGAAAATTTAATGCACTTAAGATTTTATTAACACCGAAAATAGCAGGCATGGTCAAGCGCTCTACCAAGCTGTTCGGTCACGGTATCCTGAATATTGGGCAATGAACAACTTTACCGTATATAGCAATGGCGGATATGATGAAATCACGGGCAACCCTTATAATCACCTCGTTGAAATAAAGCCTCTGCTTTTTCCGTGTGTAATTGATACCTGCCTTAACTTGGTCCCTAAATTCATTTTGCAGATAAGGGGGGAGAAACAAAATAAATATCGATTAACACACTGATAATAAGAGTATTAAAGACATGTAGATTCTTTTCAACTTGGTCCCTAATTTGGTGTCTAAAAAGAATTTAGGGACCAAGTTGAGAAGTCTTCCCGTGTAGATATTACACATCTAAAGCTCTGCTAATTCCTTCTCGGCCCCGACAGGGGGAATTGTGTGCCTACTTGGCCTCACCTATCGCCGTCCCGCCCGGCGTGGCAGGCTGCTGCTGCGGCTGTTTGTTCTGTTTTTTTGGCCACTTGTCGCCCTGCAGCGGGATGGTGTAGTAGAGGCTGAACGAGAAACCCCACCGGCGGTCGCGCGGCCCGAAGCCGGGCACATACCAAGGGCGCGAACTGGAGTTTTTCTTGTAGTTGAATATGCCTTGGTACTTCACTTGCCACCCTGCCGAGATGTTGCGCCACACGTTCACGCGCAGGCCGGCAAGGAACTCGCCCCACAAGGCATGGCTGCTTTGGTCCTTGATGGCAAAGGTGTAGTTCTCGCCCCAGTAGGGATTGGAGTAGTCGATGGCCGTGATGTCGTAGTTGAACATTGAGTAGCCCATGCGCAGCCCCAGCACCACTTGGTAGCGCGGGTCGCTCTTAAACATCATGTTGTAGTTGGCCCCCAGGCGCACATAGGGCGAGAGCTTGCCCTTGTAGGTGAAGTTCATGTCGTCGGGCCTGTCCTTGGCATAGCCCAGTCCCAGCTCGAGCACCGGCTGCAAGCGGTTCCACATGTTGAGCGTGGCACTCACGTCGAAGCTACAGTACTTCTGGCCAAAGAGCTTGAGCACCGGGTCGAGGATGTTAACCCCCACCGTCACATCGGTGAGCTTGGGGTAGCGCGGATACACGCGCTTGAGCGAGTCGCGGCGCAGCCGGGCACGGGCGGCAGCCGTGTCGCCGCTCAGGTAGTCCTGCACCACCTCCTCCTTGGTGCCCTTGGCGGGGCGCAGCACCTTGTTGGTGCTGGGTTTCACCGGCGTCACATGGCGCTGTCCAGCGTCCTGTGCCTCAAGCGCAAAGCTGGTGAGCAGCACAACGACTGCAATCATATAGAGCCTGAACTTCATCAATTTTTCATAAAGATTTTTATCGACGTGCGGTCTTGGTTGGTGATGTGGGGATAAACGACAACCACCGAGTCGATGCGGTGAGTTGTATAGTCAACGCGCGAGATGTCGAAGAAAAACATGGCTCCGCAGTCGCGCGAGACAAAGGTGGGCACCGCCTGGCAGGCCAGTGTGACCGTGTCGGGGGCAACAGCGAGGCTGCTCTTGTAGGAAAACACAAATTGCGACTGCTGCACCGTAGAGCGCAGGGGCAGGTAGAGCTGGCTCACACTTTGCCCGGCAGCCAGCACGCTGTCGCCTGGAGCACCCAGGCCGCGCACCGTGAGGCTGTCGACCGTGGCAAGGGCGCCCGTGCCACTGTTGTAGAACTTGGCCAGCGGCACGGCGCTGCCGTTGTCGTAGCAGCCGTCGCTCGTGCACGAGCCCATGCACGCGATGCAGGCCGCCAGCAACGTGGCAGCAAGCAATCTACTGGTCAAGCCCGATTTCTTGTGATATCTCATAATGGTTGCGGTCGGAAGAATGCCTGATCAAGAGTTCGCCCAGGAAGCCCGACATGAAGAGCTGAGTGCCCAGCACCATGCAGGTGAGCGCTATGTAGAAGTAGAGCGAGTCGCTCACAAAGAAGGGATGCTCGGTGTGCAAGTAGTACAGCTTGAGGATGAGCAGCACGAGCACTGCCACAAAGCCCAGCAGAAACATGAGCGAGCCCATGAGCCCAAAGAAGTGCATGGGTTTCTTGCCAAACTTGGTGAGGAACCACAGCGTGAGCAGGTCGAGATAGCCGTTCACAAAGCGGTCGAGGCCAAACTTTGACGAGCCATACTTGCGGGCCTGGTGGTGCACCACCCGCTCGCCTATGCGGGTGAAACCTGCATTCTTGGCCAGGTAGGGAATGTAGCGGTGCATGTCGGCATACACCTCGATGTGCTTCACCACCTCGCGGCGGTAGGCCTTGAGCCCGCAGTTGAAGTCGTGCAGGTTGTGGATGCCGCTCACCCAGCGCGCCGTGGCGTTGAAGAGCTTGGTGGGTATGGTCTTCGACTTGGGGTCGTAGCGTTTCTTTTTCCAGCCGCTCACCAGGTCGTAGCCTTCTTGGGTGATCATCTTGTAGAGGCCGGGGATCTCGTCGGGGCTGTCCTGCAAGTCGGCATCCATGGTGATGACCACGTCGCCCTGTGCACGCTGGAAGCCCGTGTTCAGGGCAGGCGACTTGCCGTAGTTGCGGCGGAAGCACACCCCCTTGATGCACTTGTTTTTCTCATGCAGCTGCTCTATCACTTGCCACGAGCCGTCGGTGCTGCCGTCGTTGATCATGAGCACCTCGTAGCTGAAGTTGTTTTCCTTCATCACGCGCTCGATCCACTGGGCCAGCTCGGGAAGCGACTCGGCCTCATTGTACAAGGGAACTACTACTGATATATCCATTATATAATATTATAATATTGATACTGTCTGTTTTAAAAAAAACATCACTCGGCGCGGTGGTCCAGCTGCTGCCCAAGCGGCACCTTCTTGACCACCAAAGCCACAACGGCGCTCAAGAGGCTGCCCACAAACGACCATAGCCAGAATGCCGAAAACACCATCTCGATGGGCCGCGGCAGCATGTTGCCGCTCACCACACGGGTGAGCATGGCCGCCGTCTCGCGCGACTGCGGGTCGCCCGCTGCGTTGTAGAAGGCTATGCCTCGCTGGGCCATCTCGTAGAAGTAGCCTGGCCGCACAAATTGGAATATCGCCCAGGTGACCAGCCCGGTGATGAGCGAGGCGCATATCATGATGAGGATGCCCAGCATCCACAGGCCCGAATACTCGGTGAAGCCATACTCGGCGACAAACATCTTGCGTTGAAAGTAGTAGAGCATGCACGGCAGCATGAGCAGCATGGCCATGACCACGACCACCAGCCAGGGCAGACGGTCGGCATAGATGAGGGCGGCAGCCATCACACTCATGAAGATACCCATGGGCACCCCGTCGTTGGCCGCACGGCGATACAAGCTTATGTAGGTTTCAGCCATCGATGCGCTTTTACAACTCTACAAAGATACTTCAATTAAGAAGCACTACAAAATGAAAAGCGATTTTTTCGGCTTTTGGCGCTCGGCACAAAGCCGGTAGGCTGTGAAATAAAAGAGCGACTGCAACGTTGATAAGATAGATCAACACATTTCACACATGCTCACACCGAACGCAAACATGACAATGAGAAAAACGATAGTCGCCGCCCTGGCTTGCCTGCTGCTTGCAGGCGGAGCGGCCCAAGCCCAGCTTAACGTCAACAGAATTGTTAAAAAAGCCAAGCAGGCAGTCGCCAGCACAGCCTCGCAAGTCAAGACCAAAGTGAAAGACGCCGTCGACGACAGCGGCAAGCCACTGAGCAAGGTGGAAAACGCCGTGGCCACTGGCATACAGAAGACCAAGCAGGCGGTAATGAACGTTGACGAGACCACCGTCAACGGCCACAACTACACCTCGCTGGGCGACTTCAAGCCCGAGCAGTACGACCGCACAGCCACGGGATGCGTGAGCTTCAGCCACGTGCCCACAAGCTACGAGGAGTGCGACAGCCTCTACACCCGTTTTCTGGGCACAAGTGCCCAGGGTGCGGCAAGCATGATGGTGATGGCCCTGGCCATCTACGAGCGCGACCCGGCACTGGGCGAGAGATGCATCAGGCTCATCGCCACGCCGCAATGCGCACAGCAGGTGCTCGAGGCTTGCTCAAGCGGCCTGCCGGCCTACCAGGCAGCAGCCTGCCTCAAGGGCGCCGGTCAGGCCAACGGCTACCGGCCAAACACCCCCTACACTGTAGAGTTCAACGCCAGCGACCGCGTGAATGTGAAGACGGGCGACAGCTACACGCTCTATATCGACCTCAACAGCAAGGGCTGGCAAGAGCACCGGCGCACGGTTGCAATGTGCAAAACTCCCCACAGCCTCTACAAGGTGCAGGATTGTGAATCGCTTGTCGCTCCCTGCCTCAAGCCCCAGGCCGGCACGAGCACGGCGCCGTTGCAGTGACGCGCCCACGAGGCTACAGGTCGAAGAAATCAAAGAAGAACAACAGCGCGGCGCTGCGCCGGTTGGAGGCCGAGAGCTTGCCCAAGCAGCGACCCTGGCTGTCGCGCACCGTGCCGTCGCTATCCATCCTGCCCAGGTAGCGGCCCTGGCCGTCGCGGGCCACGCGATCGTGCCCCAGCTTGCCCAAGTAGCGGCCCTGGCTGTCGCGCACCGTGCCATCGCTGCCGATGCGGCCCACACAGCGCCCACAGCCATCGCGCACCGTGCCGTCGCTGTCCATCCTGCCCAGGTAGCGGCCCTGGCCGTCGCGCACCGTGCCACTGCGCTCTATCCGGCCTTTGTTTGTTCCCATAGCATCGCGCACCGTCTGTCCCGAGACGGCAACAGGGCCACACACAAGAGCGGCCGCGAGCACAAGCATTGCAATAATCTTTTTCATAGCATGTGTATAAAACATTGTTCTAATTATATTGAGACAGCCAAACATCAATTATGTTTAAAGCGGGTCCACATTTCACAGCCATAATTTTGAATAATTTATATTTTGCGCTACTTTTGCACAGTGTTTTGAAGATGAAAAGGGCATTGTACATATTCACAGTCATGCTTGCGCTCGTGCTCAGCTATCTGGGCACCGAGAAGCACATGACGACCCCCGTATGTGCCCAAATTGAGAGCAACACCCACAACGGCGAGTCGCAACACAAGCACCAGCCAGGCCAGCTGCGCGACCACAACCCTATCGACCGCGAGGCCACGGGCACGGTGATTGCCGAGTCGCAAAACATCATGCGCATATGCAACAGCCGCCCGCAGCGCACGCTCTCAGGCAGCTGCGCCCGCAGTGCACGCGTCACGGGCCAGAGCGCACTCTCGACCTCAACACATGTCACTACAGGCATGTCACGGCTGTCTCGAGGCGAGACAGCGCCATTCAGCACGTCCTCGGCCAGCGACTACTATGTCATTGCCCTGAGGCGCTTGTTGTGTTAGCCACCAGTATCTTTTGAGCAAGGCACCCCCTGGTGCCACCCTCTTCTCCCGCCCCGCGGGCCAGCGTCATGTCGCACACTTGCGGCAGGCAAGGGCCCGGCGAGCAAAACCAATTCACTCAACATCAACAAAGATACTCAACAACACAACAATCATGGCAAGTATAAAAAATCTCCAGATGGCCGACACGGTCCTCTCCAACCCCAATGTAGAATATCGCAAAGGCTTCATGGGCCTGGGCTCCAAAGCCATCTACCGCCCCACTGGCAGCCCCATCGCAGCACAGGTGCTCGACTACACGGCCGACATGGGCCGCAAGCTGCTCGACGTGATGGCCTGCCAGCCCCAGGAACTCGACAAGAAGCTGGACAGCGCCACAGGCATCGCGCCCACACAGATAGGCAACAATCACCTTGAGCTGTGCCTGAGTCGCGACCACCAGTTTGCCGCCTTGCAGCTGTTCACCTTTGCCGACCTCGTCTTCAAGCCCCTGAGCGAGGTGAAAATCTACACGGGCCATGCCGCCCAGCTCATAGCCAAGCTATTTTAACTATTAACCACCAATAAAAGAAAATGTCAACATTAACAATTGCAATTGTAGTCGTGTTTGTCATCGGTTATGCCTGCATAGCCCTTGAAAGCGTGACTAAAGTGAACAAAGCGGCCGTGGCCCTGCTCATGTTTGTTGCCTGCTGGGCACTCTACATGGTCGACCCGGCCAGCTACCTGCCCGGCACAGCCGCTGCCGAGATTCTGGGCAAGGTCAACTCCATCATCGAAGCCCACCTGGGCAGCACATCGACCACACTGTTTTTCCTGATGGGCGCAATGACCATTGTCGAGATTGTGGACCAGAACGGCGGCTTCAACTTTGTGCGCAAGGCATTGCACACCGAGTCGAAGCGCGCCCTGCTGTGGAAGATTTCATTCATGGCCTTTTTCCTGAGCGCCATACTCGACAACATGACCACCACCATCGTCATGATCATGGTGCTGCGCAAGCTGGTGGCCGACCACAACGACCGTCTCATCTACGCCTCGCTGGTGGTGATTGCAGCCAATGCCGGCGGTGCATTCTCGCCCATAGGCGACGTGACCACCATCATGCTGTGGAACAAGAGCCTCATCACCTCGGCCGGCGTCATCAAGGAGATATTCATTCCCTCGGTCATTGCCATGGTGGTACCAGCCATCGTCCTGCAATTTTCGCTGCACGGCAAGCTGGCCGCTGCCGGCGGGCCAGCGGTGAACAGCGAGAGCAACGCCTTCACCGACAGGCAGCGCAAGGTCATCTTCTTCCTGGGTGTGGGCGGCTTGATATTTGTGCCCATCTTCCGCTATCTCACCAACCTGCCCCCCTTTGTGGGCATCCTGCTCGTGCTTGCCCTGCTGTGGGTCACCACCGAGCTCTTCTACCGCCACCTGTGCGGCAAGGAGGAGAAAGGATCCATGAACAAGCGCGTGAGCAACGTGCTCTCCAAGATCGACATGAGCACCATTCTGTTCTTCCTGGGCATACTCATGGCCGTGAGCTGCCTTGAAGAGGTGGGCGTGCTGGGCGCTGTGGGCAAGTGGCTCAACCAGGTGTCGAGTGGCAACCACTATATCGTGACCGGCACCATAGGCGTGATATCGAGCATTGTCGACAATGTGCCCCTGGTGGCAGGCTGCATGGGCATGTATCCGCTGGCGGCCACGGGCGACTTTGCCGTCGACGGCATCTTCTGGCAGCTGCTGGCCTACTGCGCCGGCGTGGGCGGCTCGATGCTCATCATTGGCAGTGCCGCCGGCGTCGTGGCCATGGGACTCGAGAAGATAAGCTTCGGGTGGTACATGAAGCACATCAGCTGGATCGCCTTCCTGGGCTACATTGCCGGCATATTCAGCTATTTCCTGCTACGCACATTCATCTTCTAAATATATAAGCATCTTACTTTTTCGGCCCGGGGTTGCCTGCCCCAGGCACAACCGCCCGGCAGTCGCGACGACTGCCGGGCGGTTTCATTGTGTCGCACACAGCGGCTTGCACGACACAGCCAGAAACAAAAGGTGGCAACGCCGTCACAGCATTGCCACCTCTTCATTTATTAAGGGAGTTTAGATGTGCTTTTCCCTTGAGTTGAAATCACTTCCTCACCTTGGTCGAGCGAGTCGTGCCATCGCTATAGGTATTGACCTCGATGTAGACTTGACCGCTCTCAACATTGGAGGCAGGAACCTCGATACCAGCCACGTTGTAGTACACCGTCTTCACGATTTGGTTGGCATTGTGCACGTCGGTCACGCCGGTGCCTTCGAGCAAGTCAACCGTCCATGGGGCGCTAAACTGGCCGCAGGTGGCAGTGAGCACCACACCTTGGGCTCCAGCCTTGTGCACGGCCTCGTTGCCGGTGATGGTGAGTGCATCGTTGCTCGAGGTCCAGGTCACTCCATCGGGGGTGCCCAGCATCATTGTGCTCGCCACGCCACCGTAGGTGTCGTTGTCGTTGGTGAGCACCACTGCGGCAGCATAGGCGCGTGCGCAGTCGTTGCTTGTGAAGCCAGGTATCACCGGGAAGCTGAACTCATCGAGAGCATCCCAGCCGGCAGCTGCATCGACACCGCTGGTCGCAACAGCGGTAGGAGACGGCGCAAACTCGGTGAGTGCAGCAAGCTGCTTGACGCTAATAGGCGTAGCCTGGATCGTGTCTTGTGCAAAGGTGCCGAAGTCGGTCACATAGTAGGTGTTCTCTACCACATTGGTCGAGTCCCAATTTGCAGGCGTAACGGTGCCCACGATGTTGCCGCTGGTGGTGTCGCCAGCTATCACGCGGCCGGCATTGTAGCAGTTGTAGAAGCTGGTGCCGAGTCTTGTAGCGTTGCCACGCGAACTCTGGCCCACGAGGCCGCCCACACCCTTGGTGCCGTTCACGACACCGCGGTTGTAGCAGTTGATGTAGGTAGCCATCGACTGTCCGCCCAGGCCGCCCACGTTGTAGCTGCCAGCGGCATAGCTGCCTATGTTGCCCGTGTTGAAGCAGTTCACCACGTGGGCGATATAGTTGCCATAGCCGTTGATGCCGCCAGCGCCCTGCTTAGAAGTCTGGCAGTTGCCCGAGTTCCAGGAGTTCTGGATCACAACATAGTTGCCCATGATGTTGCCAATGCCCGAGGCGCCAAAGGTGGCGGTTATCTCGCCGGTATTGTAGCAACTGTCGATGGTGCAATAGGCCGGGATGCGGCCGCCTATGCCAGCTGCATAGTTGGTGGCAATGATGCCGCCCGTGTTGTAGCAGTTGGTGACATAGCTGCGCTCGGCCTCCGACTTGGCATCCTCGCTATAGCCGAAGATATTGCCGTTGTAGATACTTGCATCGGCCGTAATCGTGCCCGTGTTGTAGCTGTTCATCACGCGGCTGCCGGGAGTGAGGCAACCCACGAGGCCGGCGGTGGCATAGGTGGTCTTCAACGTGGTGTTGATGTCGGCCACATTGTAGCAGCTGTCGATGTAGAGCGGAGCCTTGTTCTTCGACGTGTAGCCTATGAGGCCTGCAACCGACGATGCACCCGAGAGAGCACCCTCGTTGCCGGTCGAGACGAAGTAGACGGTGCTGGCCGAGTTGCTGTAGGCCTGAATGCCAGCCACCTGGGCAGCCTTGCCGGCTGCAATCTCGCCCTTGTTGAGGCAAGCATAGTAGTGGCTGCCGTTGCCCACGGCCACAAAGCCTGCCACGTTGCGGGCCGAGGTCGAGGTGCCGGTGTAGGCAACCTTGCCGCTGTTGACGCTATTGTTGAAATATACATCATCTTCGGCGTTGGCGGCAAAGCCTGCCACGGCGTCCTTGCTGCTCGACACTGCGGCCTTGTTCTCGCAGTTGTTGAACACGGCATTCTTGTAGGCATAGGCAGCAAAGCCGCCCGTGCTGGCAGCTGTGGTGGTCACAGCCACATTGTTCACACAGTTGTTGAGCACGCCCTTCATTTTGCCCGAGAAGCCGCCGGTGTAGGTCTTGGCCGAGGTCACCGTGCCCTCAAGAGTGAGGTCGTTGACTGTAGCCTTGGCACCGATGAGGGCGATAGCGCCCTGGTAGCTGGCTTTGGGAGCATACTTGATGCCCTTCACCGTGTGACGGGCGCCGTCGAGTGTGCCGTTGAACGAGGTGACACCGTCGTAGGCGATAGCCACAAAGGTGGTGTCGCCAAAGTCGATGTCGTTCATGATCTTCACATACTGGCCTTCAAATGGATTGGTGGTTGCAGCCATGTACTGGGCAAATGCATTCCACTCGCCAGCGCTGTGAATCTGGTAAGGATCGGCCTGGGTGCCGCTGCCTGCCAGTGGCACTGGCGACACAGCCTGCAGCAGGTAGGGACGGGTGAAGCCGCCCAGCGTGGCCGTGAGCGTGTCGCCCACCAGCGACGAGGTGGCCGGCACCTTGAGTGTGGTGCCGTCGATAGCGAAGGCCTTGCCTTGAGCCAACTTCCAGGTTGTGCCCTGCACGTTGCTCAGGGTGGCGTTGTGCTGCATCTGCTTCACGGTTTCGCCGTCGGCAGCAGTCAGCACCACTTGAGCGGCCTCAACAGCTACGGCGTCGTTGGCAAAGCTCTTGAGCATGGGGTACCTACCCTTGCTGAAGAGCCACAAGCTGTCGGCATAGCCGGCAAGTGCCTTGCCACTGGTGAGCGTGGCGGTGGGCACAGCCTCGGCGCCCGGCATGCCGTCGTTGGCAGCAGCCTGGAGGCCGGTGGCCTGCTTGTCGTAGTAGCAATGCTCATAGGTGCCTATGCTGGCATACCCATTACCACCTATATTGCCTGTAGTTGTCAAGTCTTGAGTGAGAATGGTGCCGTAGTTCAGACCCTGGTAGATGTCGTTGCAGCCATCGCTCTTGATGGTACCGCTTATCGAGCCCACGATGCCGCCCACATTGCGGGGAGCGCTCACGAGGCCTGCGTTGACCACATTGCGGAACACGCCGCCCGACGAAGAACCCGAGATGCCGCCAGCTATGTGGATGCGCGACTCCTTGACAAAGTCGGAGAGCACCTTGGCCTCGACATTGCCCACATTCTCGCAATTCTCGATAGTTCCGCCATTGGTACCCGAGATGCCGCCCACGGTAGTGAAGCCCGTGTAGACGTTGCCGGCATTGAGCGAGTTCTTCACCACTGCGCCCTTGCAGTTGCTACCCACGATGCCGCCCACAGTGCCGCTATAGCCATATATGGTGGCATAGTTGCGGCAGTTGTCGACAGTACCCCAGTTGTAGCCCACAAAGCCGCCGGCAAAGCCCCACAGCTCGATTTGGCAGTCGGCAGCCAGGGTGAGGTTCTTGACCACGCCCATGGCGTCGGTCTGGCCTATGAAGCCCTTGTAGATGCAGCTCTTGGTGCCATTGCCTGTTTCAGGCTCGCCCTGCGGGTGGTCTTTCCACTGCACATACTCGAGTTTCATGTTGTGGATGGCATGGCCGCCGCCGTCGTAGGTGCCGGCAAAACGAGAATAGGTGTAGTTGGTGATTTGGTTGCAGATGCCCACAAAGGCGGTATCTTTCTCCAGGTCGATGTCGGCCGTCTGCAAGAAGTATACACCAGGATAGTACTGGCCCACCTTGGTAGTGAGTTCGCTCAGCTTGATGAGGTCGGCCTTGTTCTTAATCAGGAATGGAGACTCCTCCTTGCCCGTGCCCTCGAAGAAGCGCGGGGCAACCTTGAGCACAAAGAGGCGCGGAGTGATGGCCATGTCGTTGGGGTTGTAGATGACCAGGGTATCGGTGCCGAAGGTGCCGTTGAGCTTGAGGGTGGTGCCCTCGATAGTCACATTGGCGCCCTTGTCGGAGAGCTTCTCGCCCTCATACACCTTGGCCACACTGTTGCCCAGCAGGTAGAAGGTGGCGTTGTTGGCCACATAGTTGGCATTGTCGGGGAAGTCGGCGTCGAGCTTCAGCACCGAGGCGCCCTGTTGAGCCACGGCGTTGTCGTCGATGCCCTTGAGGCGTGGATAGAAGTTCTGAGTGAACGTCCACTTGTCGGCCGAGAAGCCCTTGGGGCCGTTGGCGCTGGTGAGGTCGCTTGTGAGCACGCGGTAGTGCTGGCTCTTGAGGTCGACCATCTGCTGGTCGAAGTACACATTCTCGACCGTGGGCGACGAGCCAGCTTCGATGGTGCCCAGCGTCTCACGCACCTCGGTTTCGGGCACATACTGGTAGGTCTCGGCATTGAGACGGCCGGTGTAGTAGCAATTCTTCACGGTTGACTGCACAGTGTCGTTGCCTTGGGCAGTCGAGTTGACATACGGCTTCAACAAACCGGTGATGCCGCCACACTGGCGCGACGAGGCCGAGCGCACGTGGCCCGTGGCATAGCTGTTGAGCACGGTGCCTTGCAGCACGCCCACGACGCCGCCCACACCCGACTTCGAGTCGAAGCCGTAGACGTTGGCCACGGCAAAGCAGCCGTCGACCGTGCCTTTATACACCTGGCCCACAACGCCGCCCAGATAGAGGTTGCTGTGGGTAGAGCCGTCGACCGTGCCGGTGAAGTAGCAGTTGGTGACCTTGGCGTCGGCATTGTAAGCCGTGCCCACAATGCCACCGGCCGTGTAGGTGTCGGTGGGGCCTGCAGCTTTCACTGTGCCCTTGGCCCAGCAGTTGTCGATGTGACCGTAGGTCTCGCCGGCGATGCCGCCATTGATGCCGCCTGTGCTGGCGATGGTACCCTCAAAGGTAGAGTTCTTCACATTGTTGCCCAGGGCCACGATGCCGCCCGAGCCAATGCCCTCGCTGGTGATGGTGCCCGTCACGTGGCAGTTCTCGATGTTGCCGTGGTCTTGGTAGCCCACCACACCGGCGGTATAATAGTACATCGAGGAGACTTTTACGTTTTTGAGCGTCAGGTTCTTAATCACACTGGCCGTGTCGGCACAGCCGAAGAGGCCGGCATAGCCCTTGACGCCCGTGTTCACGTTCAAGCCCGTGAGTGTGTGGCCGTTGCCGTCGAAAGTGCCCGAGAAGCGCTGGGTCCAGGCGTTGCCTATCGGGGTGAAGCGATAGCCCGACATGTCGATGTCGTTCTCCAGCCTGAAGTACTTGCCGTTGAACGACTTGGTGTGGAACGTGTAGGGACCGCCATAGGTCTGGTCGGGATCGTTGTTCACCTTGTCGGCCAGCAGGACGAGGTCGTCGAGGGTCTTGATTTTCCACGGGTTGGCCTCGGTGCCCTCGCCTTGCCACTCGGTGACAACGAGTTGCGGAATTGCAAAGTCGAAGTTGGCAGTGACGGTGCCGTCGAGCAACTTGCCCGTGTAGTACTTGTTGGTGCTCAGCATGATCCAGTTGCCCCAGGTGAGCTGGTTGCCGTTCACCTTGCCCACGATGGTTGAGCCGGTGGTCTTGCCCGTCGACCAGTCGGCCGGCAGGGTGTAGAAGTTGCCCATCGTGGAGCCGCCCTCAAACACGAGTTGCTGGTCGATGGAGAGCGTGGAATCGCTCTTGAGCACGACCTCGATGGTCTTGCCGTGGTTGCCAAAGTTTTTCACCGTGACCAGGTTTTTGCCCGTCTGGGCCACCACCACGTTCCAATCATAATAGGTGGTGTCGCTCGCATCGTTGATGTACTTGACGCGCATCTGGCCGTTGGCTTTCTCTATCTCGGTATCGTAGCCGGCATACACGATGTTGCCAGCATTTTTACCGCTCTTCACAAAGATGGCCCACATGCCGTCGAGCGTGATGGTGCCGTTGTCGTCGATCGTACCCGTGATGGGCGTGTCGTAGTCGGGCTCGGCTGCGCTGGTGACTGTGGCCAGGTCCATCTCGCCGTAGGTGTTGTGGGTGTAGGCATACTGGCTCGGAATCGAAATCGTCTTCTGGGTCAGGTTGACGCCTGCTTTCACGTTCACACCGCTCAACCAGAAGTTGGAGATCAAGATCGAGTCGTTGCCCACAGTCGAAATCTCGGTCGAGCTGCCTCCGGCGCCGTTGGTGGAGATGAGCGAGCCGTAGGTCATCACGCCTTTACCCGCCAGGTCGGTCACGCTGGCAACAGCCCGCTTGCGGGTCGCCTTGCGTGCCGGGTGCCGGGTGATAGCACCAGGCTTCAACACCGCATTCTTGACCACAGTAGCCTGTTGAGCATCGCCCGATACCTGCACAGCAGCGGGGTCGAGCTCTTGCCCGCCCTTCTGCATGTCGACCGCAGCGAGATCAACGTTCTGAGCCCAAGCCATCGATGTTGCCATTGCTCCAAAAAGCAGAAGCAAGGTAGTGACTTTTCTCATAAGCATTTTTTACATGGGGGGATTGATTTTTATAGTTCAGCCTGCCGGATTGGACGGCGCGCACCCCCGTTTTTAGACACGCTACCCAGTTGCCAGCCGACTTGGTTAATGCTTTCAGTAATTTAACAATTTAATATACTCATAACTGAATTATCACAAAAGTATCACATTTTTCTGTTAATTACAAAAAAATTTTAAGCAAAAAAATAAAAAAAACATTTGGAGTAACGATTCCATTCAATAGCGCACTCGCGTGTGCATGGCCCGCCACCCTACCTGGCGAGCATCTTCACCCGCTGGCAAGTGCCATCGGTGTAGCGCGTGACCTCGATGTTGACGCCTGGCACGGGCGTGGGGCTCACGAGGCCCGCTGGGGTCACATAGGTCACACTGCCCGCTGGGGCAACAGGGGCAACAGGGGCAACGGCGCTGGCCTCGGGGGCCAGCGTGTAGCGGGCGATGTAACCGCCCGGGTTCCACTGGTAGATGTAGACGCTGGCCGAGTCGCGGGGCTCGGCGTTGAGCCAGTTGAGCCGGGTGGTGCGGCCGGTGAACGCATTGTCGTGGCGAGCCACCACCGTCACTGTTGAGCCGTCGATCTCGCCAGTGCCGGTTGCACCCAGGCGGGCCACAACGAAGCCGTCGTTCCAGTTGGGACTGCTCGAGAGCATCACATAGTTGGCCCCGGCAAGGGCAAAGGCGCCAAAGCCGCACGAGGTGCCGCACACTTGCTCGCCCAGCTGATGCACATCGATGACCTGCGCGCCCGTCACCGAGTCGCAGTCGTCGAGCATGAAGTCGACAGGGTTGCGCGTGGGGTTCACATAGGTGTAGTGGGTCGTGCCGTCGGCTGCACGCCAAGCCTCAATCACATCCTCGGCCCCGGTGTGCAGCTGTGCATCGCCCTGCAACCAAGCCACAAACCGGTGGTCGATGTTGAAGTGGCGCTCCAGCCTGCCCTCCTTGAAGTGCATCGCATAGATGCGGTCCTCGTTCATCGAGGTAATCATGAGCGTGCCGCCCTCGCTCGAGAAAATGTCGCCCGAGGCGGTACCAAAGTAGTCGGTGCGCAGCGCCGGGCAGTCGGCAGGCAGGGTGACGTCGGTCACCATCGATCCATCGGCCTTGATGAGCCTGAGCTCGGGCGTGTCGACTCGCAGGGCAAGCGGGTACTGACCCAGACGCACAATCATGTTCATGACCCAGTCGTGGGTGAAGTTGCTGCCCAGGCCAGTGGCATAGCACAAGCCCGTGGCGCCGTTCTGGTCGTAGACTGCAATGCACTGGCTGCCGGCATTCTTGTTTTGAATGTAAAAGCGGTTGTCGTGCCCGAAGCCCTGACGCATGTCGACCCAGCCGTCGTTGTCGTAGGGGCACACGCCAGTATATTTCCAGTCCTGGACGAGCGTCATGCCGCCAGTCGTGGAAACTGCCGTCGCGGCACTGGCAGCGACACAAGCCGCCAGGCCCAGGAGCACTACCGCCCATGTCAACCCTGCCTTGCTCATTGCACCGAAAGCCCCCACAACATCGTCATTTCATCATCTTGGCCGTCGAGATCGAGCCGTCGGTGTAGGTGGTGACCACCAGGTTGAAGCCCCTGTGAGGCCCGTTGCTCTCGGCACCCTGCAGGTTGTAGTAGTGCGTGCCAGCCACCGTCTAAGTGGCCGTCACGGCATCGACGGCCGTGGAGATGCCAGGCGAGAGCAGGCGCAGGGGGTAGACGGCTACATTGGTGTAGCCGTCGGGCAACACGCCGTTGTCGCCCGAGTCGAAGCCCTCGTCCTCGCGGCTGGGCGCGTAGTTGAAGTCGCCGTCAAAGCCCGGATCGATGTCGAGCGAGACCTTGCTGCCCGTGCTGAACTCCACAATCACGGCCACATCATAGGCCCAGCGCACGTTGAACACGTCGTTGGGGTCGGTCACGGTGAGCGTGTTGCCCTCCCACAGGCGCATGTCGACAGCCACGCTGCCCGCCAGGTTGTGGCCGTTTTGCCAGGTGCCGCCCACGAGCTGCTTGCGCGCCGGCACATGAAACTTGCCATCGGCGCCCCACACGGCATATTGCAGCTTGGCATACTCCAAGTTCTTGGGCTTGACCAGGAACCACGTGTCTTGCTTCACAAAGTGGGCCGGGCAATAGGCGTTGCACACGGTGGCGTAATCGGTCACAGCCTCGCCCACCACGGGGTAGCCCTTGCTGTCGTATTGCGTCAAGTAGGCTTCGACGTCGATATAGAGCCCGACCGGCCCGGTGGGCGTGCTCGCCATGTTGACACGGCCACTCACGTTGGTAATCTTGTGGCCAACAAAGGGGGTGGCATCATAGCCGCTGGGAAACACGATTTTCACCCAGTTGCTCTGGTCCATCTCGGTGACGTCCTGCGTGGCGTCGTAGGCGTCGTAGAGATGATGGCTGGCAATCTGGTCGACGGTGGGCACCGACTTGTTGAGGTAGCGGTTGTCGTCCTTGGCCCAAAGCACATTTTTAAACAATGGCGACACATACACGCCCGTGAGCGCGTCGGTCAACGTGTAGAACTCGCCGGCCGTACCCGTCTGGATAAGGCTCCTGAGCGACAGCGACGGCACATCGCCCGCACCAGCAGCGGTGCTCCACGACGTGGCAAGCAGGGCCAGGGCGAGTGCAAACGTTAAGAGAATGTTACGCTGTATCATGGCTGCAACTGTTTTTTCCTTTTTATCTTTGTCACAAAGTTATAAAACATGTCTTAGATGACAAAAAAAACAGCAAAACACATTTATAATTGGAAGAAAGAATTAAAAAAGTTTTGCATTTGTCTACATCATTTATTAATTTTGCTTTGTTCGAAATTTATTCACAATTATTTCGAAACACTGCACGACGAATTAACCGACTTACTAAACAATATAAATTTTTATAACAGCTTAAGCATTATGAGATTAAAACACGCCCTAAGAACCGTTTGGTTGCTTGCCCTGCTTGTGATAGCGACAGCAATGTCGGCACAGACGCGGGTCACGGGTACCGTGTATGAGCCCGACGGCAAGACGCCCATGATAGGCGCCACCGTCATGGAGAAAGGTACCAAAAACGGAACAAGCACCGATGTCGACGGTCACTTCTCTCTCAAAGTGACTGGAAAGAGTCCAGTATTAGTCATTAACTCGGTGGGATACAAACGCCAGGAGGTGAAACCCACGGGCGGCACAGTAACCGTGAGACTCGAGGAATCGAGCACCATGCTCAACGACGTGGTGGTGACCGCACTGGGCATCACCCGCGAGCAGAAATCGCTGGGCTATGCCGTGTCGAAGGTCGACAACAGCGAGCTCACCAAGACGCAGAGCGGCAACTGGCTGAACTCGCTCAACGGCAAGGTCGCCGGTCTGAGCATGACAGGCGCCAGCAGCGGCCCCACCAGCACCATGCGCGTGGTGCTGCGTGGCGACCAGTCGCTCAACTACGGTGCCAACGAGGCCCTCTTTGTGGTCGACGGCGTGCCCATCACATCGGAGGGCACCTCGTCGGGCAGCGGGTCGAGCTACAGCAACAACGACGCCCCAGTCGACTTTGGCAACGCCGCAAGCGATATCAATCCCGAGGACATCGAGAGCGTGAGCGTGCTCAAGGGCCCGGCAGCAACGGCCCTCTACGGCAGCCGCGCCGCCAACGGCGCCATCATCATCACCACCAAGAGCGGGCGCTCCAAGAAAGGGGTGGGCGTGACCATCAACAGCTCGGTCGTGTTTGAAAAGGCTGGCTACTTCCCCGACTTCCAGTCAACCTACGGCCCTGGCAGCGACCTGGGCTACACCCCCTTCAGCATGTGGAGCGTCGATGCCGACCATGCCAGCGACGGCATTGCCCAGTCGCGCCACTACAGCCGCTACGGCTTCGGCGAGAAATATGACGCCAACCAGATGCGCTACCTCTACCAGAGCTACGACTGGGACACCGGCATGTACACCAAAATGCCCTGGGTGTACCAGAAAGACTGGTACACCGGCATCTTTGAAACCGGCACCACGTGGAACAACACCGTCACCGTCGACGGCAGCAACGGCAAGGGCAGCAACGCCCGCCTGAGCATCACCGACACCCACAACGACTGGATACTGCCCAACACCGGCTACCAGAAGCAGACGGTGAACTTCTCGGGCACCACGCAGCTCAACAAGTGGATAAAGCTCAATGCCAAGGCAACCTACACCCGCAAGCAGAGCGACAACATGCCTGTGATGGGATATGGCGCCTACAACCCCCTCTACCTGCTGGCATGGGGCTTCTCGTGCAACCCCATGCAGGTGTACCGCGACGAGTACTTCAAGGGCCGCTACACGCCTGCCAACGTGGAGGCCGGCATGATCGTGAACCCTGCCAGCTACTACAATCCCTACCGCTCGCTCTATGAGGAGCTCAACGCCAACGAGAAAAACCGCATATACGGCAACGTCTCGGTCAACATCAACCTCCCGGTCAAGGGCCTCACGCTCGACCTGCGCACCGGTCTCGACATGGACGACGAGTTCCGCCAGCTGCAGCGTCCCTACTACTCGCCAGGCCACAACAAAGGCTACTACCGCGAGCAGACGATACGCGACTACGAGTACAACCACGACTTCCTGCTGCGCTATGTGAACAACAGCTGGGTCAACAAGCGGCTGGGCTTCAACGTGGCCTTTGGCGGCAACGCCATGACCCGCAAGTGGTATCGCAGCTACATCACCCTCGACGAGCTGGGCGAGGAGGGTGTGTACAATGCCAACAACACCCCCATAGGCATCAACCCCACTCCCTACAACTACCACGCCAAGAAAATCGTGAACAGCTTCTACGGCTTCGCCTCGCTGAGCTGGGACGACACCTACTATCTCGACATCACCGGCCGCAACGACTGGTCGAGCGCACTGGGCCGCGGCAACTGGTCCTACTTCTACCCCAGCGTGAGCGCCAGCATCCTGCTCGACAAGGCCCTCAAGCTCAAGAACAAGGCCTGGTGGGTCGACATGCTCAAGATGCGCCTCTCATGGGCCAACGTGGGTAACGACACCAGCCCCTACACCCTGACCGACACCTACAGCCGCAGCGCCACCTATCCCGGCGGCTACAGCCTGCCCGGCTCGATGGCCAACCCCCTGATCAAGCCCGAGAACGTCGAGAGCTGGGAGCTTGGACTTGAAGCCATGTTGTTCAAGAACCGCCTGGGTCTCGACCTGGCCTTCTACAGCTCCAGCACCACCGACCAAATCATCTCGGCAGCCACCGACCCCATCATAGGCGCCTCGTCGCGACTGGTGAACGCCGGCAAGATCAGAAACCGCGGCATCGAGATATCGACCCACATCGTGCCCGTGCGCGCCCGCAACGTGGAGTGGAGCATGGACATCAACTGGAGCCGCAACTGGAACAAGCTCGTTGAGTACAGCGACGGCTGGGACCCTGCCACCCCGTTGCAGCTGGCTGCCAACGGCACCACGATAGGCAACCGCGTCTACATCTACTCCTTTGTGGGCCATGAGATGAACGTGATATATGGCAAGGGCTACCAGCGCGCTCCCGAGGGAGCCACCTACACCGACGCCGAGGGCAACACCCACGACTGCTCGGGCGCCATCCTGGTCAATCCCAAAAACGGCTACCCGCTGCTCGACACCAAGGCCGACCGCCGCATAGGCCGCGTGAACCCCATGTGGCGCGGCGGCATGACGCAGACGGTGAAATTCTTCGACTTCACCTTCAGCGCCACCTTCAGCGCCCAGTATGGCGGCCACGCCTTCTCGGTCACCAACTTCGCCCTGGGCTACCAAGGCAAGCTCAAGAGCACCCTGCCCGGCCGCCAAGACGGTCTTGTGGTCGACGGCGTGAACGCCATCGCCGGTGCCGACGGCAAGGTGACCTACACCAAGAACACCACCGTGACCGAGAACATCTCGACCTACTACAACTCCTACAAGTATGTGCGCGACAACACCGAGGAAAACACCTTCTCGACCAACTTCTTCAAGTGCAAGGAAGTGCGTCTCGACTACGCCCTGCCCAAGAAGATATGCGCCAAGACCCGCGTGCTGCAAGGCGCCAGCCTGGGCTTCTACATGACCAACCTGTTCTGCATCACCCACTGGCCGCAATACGACCCCGAGGTGGGCTCGCTCAACGGCGCCTATGTGACCTCGGGCATCGAGGCCATGTCGTTCCCCATGACGCGCAGCTACGGTGTGAATGTGAAACTCAGTTTCTAATCTTTCACGCCAATGCAAGCTCATAGCTATTTTCAACAATAGAAACCAAACACAACATATTAAGTATTCAAAAATGAAAACGAAATTATTATATATGGGATTGGCAATAGTGCTTGGGCTCTCGACGGTGTCGTGCACCAACGATTTTGAGAGCACCAACACCGACCCCAACTACATGAATGTGGGCGACCTGCACAACCCCTACGAGATGTTTGAGCCCATGTTCTACGGCATGGCTCGCAGCTGCTGGACCTACTACAGCTGGTTCTGGAACGACGAGCTCGCCCAGTACACCGTGTTCAGCGGCGGCACCACCCGCGAAGAGAACCGCTACAAGATAGGCGAGTCCAACTTCACCAGCGTGTGGAACAACTATTGCAACTACGGCAACAACTGCCAGCACATGATCGACATGGCCGTCAAGTATGACGTGCCCGCTGCCCAGGCCGTGGGCATGACCTTGAAGGTGCTCATCATGAGCAACCTCACCGACATCTATGGCGACATCCCCTACAAGGAGGCTTTCAAGGCCCGCAGCGAGCAGGCCATCACCAAGCCCACCTTTGAGTCGCAGAAAGAGGTGTACCAAGACATGCTTGCCGACCTCGACTCGGCCAACAACATCTATGCCGCCTACATCAAGAAGAACGCCTCGGGCGCCGATGCCGACTTTGCCCCCCTCGACTTGATGTATAACGGCGACATGGCCAAGTGGCAGAAGTTCAACAACACCTTGCGCATGCGCCTGCTGTGCCGTGTGAGCGGCCGCAGCGAGATGAACGCCGGCGAGCAGGTGCAGCACATGCTCGACAACCCCTCGCAGTATCCCGTGTTCACCAGCAACAGCGACAACGCCGTGGTCAACCTCACGGGCAACGACCCGTTCCAGAGCTACTTCCACAACATGCTCAAGAACGACTTCACCTCGAGCAGCTACCATGCAGCCGAGCAGGTGATCAAGCTCATGGTCTATGTCGACTCGGTGGGCATCCAGTCCTACTTCGACCCACGCCTGCCCATATGGTTTGTCGAGGGCAGCAACGGCTGGGCAGGCGCCATAAGCGGCGGCACGCCGGCCGAGCGCTCAGAGAGCAACGGCGACGCAGCACAGCTCAACTACGAGGTGTTTGTGCGCGATGCAGCGCCCATCAACATCATGGACTATGCCGAGGAGCAGTTCATCCTGGCCGAGATGTCGCTCAAGGGCGAGATCACCGGCGGCGAGCAGGCAGCACGCCAGTACTACGAGAACGGCGTGAGAGCCTCGATGCAGAAGTGGGCCCCCTGGGGTGCCTTCAGCGCCACCCCGCGCGCCATCACCGACGAGGACATCGACACCTATCTGGCCTCGCCGCTGGGCAGCTGGGACCACTATGCCAACAAGGAGCAGGCCATAGGCGAGCAAAAGTACCTGGCCCTGTTCTGGACCGGCATGGAAGCCTATCACGAGATACGCCGCACCGGCTATCCCGAGCTCACCCTGGGCAACGGCACCGACTACAACGACTACCAGTATCCTCAGCGCTTTGCCTACAACAACACCACCGTGGCCAACAATGCCGACCAGGTGAAGGCAGCCCTTGCACGCATGGGCGGCGACAACACGATGAAGACTCCCGTGTGGTGGAGCAAGCAGGCCATCACCGGCAAATTATTATTCACTTACTCTGCGCATTAATTGAACAAAAATGATGAAACACTATATCACAAGCGTGCTGCTTGCAGCCCTCACCGTTGCCGCAGCACTATCATTCACAGCTTGTAGCGACGACAACGACGCGGGCGAGGCCTTCTTCACCGTCTACGACGGGAGCAACGCCGTCGAGAGCTACAACTTCGACTACACAGCCGCCGACACCACGGTGTGGAACAAGGCCAAGACCCTGGTCGTGCGCAGCAACCGCCCCTGGAAGCTGGTGCCACAAGACGAGAACGGCTGGCTGCGCGTGTTTCCCGACGAGGGCGAGGGCGACGGCCTGATACGCCTCTCGCGCACGCTCAACAACAAGCCCGACACCCGCACGCTCACCTACAAGATCTATCTCGACGGCAAGGACTCGGGCAAGACCTTCACCGTGACCCAGACGGGCGCAGAGCCCTATCTCAAGGGCTCGGCCACCTCGTTCACCATCGCCCGCACAGGCGGCGAGAACCAGTTCACCGTCATCACCAACGTGCCCTATGAATACTCACTCAAGGGCAAAGACACCAGCTGGCTCACCGTGACCCGCAGCACTGCCGACGAGAACGTGCTCCTGCTCACTGCAGGCGAGAACCTCTCGGGCGACGACCGCACCATCACCTTGCACCTGCAGGGCACCGGCAACTACGCAGCCCTCACGCTCGACATCCCCGTCACGCAATTGAGCACCATCTTCTTCGACAACTTCGCTTGGATGGGCATCAACGGCATCGACACGCGCGCCGGTCTCTCGATACTGGGTTGGGACACCAACGGCGAGTCGGGTGCCCGCTTCGACAAGTGGACCGACGACGAGCTGGCCCATGGCTGGGTGAGCCGCAGCACCACCTGCTACATGCGTCCGGGCTTCTTCAAGCTGGGCAAGACCGGCAGCGGCGGCGACATCGTCTCGCCCAAGATCGACGAGATTGCCGGCACAATGGACATCACAGTGAGCTTCCAGGCTGTGGGCTACTCATCGGCCAAGGGCGCTCTCGACGACAAGGTGCTCTATGTGGGCCTCCTGGGCCCGGGCAAGATTGTGGGCGTGAAGGGCGCAGGCACTGCCGACCTGAACCAGAGCTGCTCCTATGTTGACGCCGACGGCACCACGCCGCTCACCCTCACCGGCTGCGCCTGCATCACACTCACGAGCGACAACAACTTCAACCCCACGACCGACCCCGACGGCCTGCTGATATGGGACAAGCCTGTGACCAAATACAGCGTGCTCATCGCAGGTGCCACAAGCGAGACCCAGGTGGTGATGATAGGCGGCGCCTTCGGCACTGCACTCAAGACCATAGGGCAAGGCAAGAACCGCGTCTTCATCGACAACTTCACCGTGCGTGCCGGCCTGGCTTCCAACGACTGACGACGCTCGACCGCCGCTCCCGCCCCTGCTCAAGGGCAAGACGGTGAGTGGTGGGTAACGAAAAGGTAAAATTTTCATAAACTGGCAAAGCTGTCCTGGCATGGCTTTGCCAGTTTCAACAAGATAACCTAAATTTGCAACACTCACATATCAAAACAACAATACTGAAGATGAAACGTATCATTTTATGCTTAGCGCTTATGACATTGCTCAGTGTGGGCGCCTATGCCCAAACCAAGGTGATAGCCCATCGCGGCTACTGGAAGACCGAGGGTGTGACAGGCCCCGACGACGCCACCACCGCCTCGCAAAACTCAATCAACTCGCAGAACGGCGCCGCCCGCATCGGGGTGTACGGCTCCGAGTTTGACATTTGGTCGACAACCGACGGCGAGCTCTTCGTCAACCACGACGGGGTGCTCAACGGCGTCACCATCCAGACCTCAAAAGCTGCCGACGTGAGAAAGCTCAAGCTGCCCGACGGCGAGTACATCTCCACCCTCGACCAGTACCTGGCCAACTTCACCAAGCACCCCGGCCTGGAAGTGGTGCTCGAGGTCAAGGAGCACAAAAACAAGCTGCAAGAAGACGCAGCCGTGAAAAAGGCCATCAAGCTCGTCGACAAGTATGGACTCATGAAACGCACTACATGGATCACCTTCTCGCTCAACGCCATGCTCGACATGCTCAAGTGGCTGCCGCAAGGCTCGCCCGTGTACTATCTCGACGGCGAGCTGAGCCCAAAGACGCTCAAGAAAATAGGCGCCGCCGGCCTCGACTACCAGCTCAAGGTGATGAAAAAGCACCCCGAGTGGTTCAAGAAGGCCCACGAGCTGGGGCTGAAAGTGAACGTGTGGACCGTCAACAAGCCCGAAGACATGCAGTGGTGCATCGATCAGGGCGCCGACTTCATCACTACCAACGAGCCCGTCACCTGCCTGCAACTCGTGAAATAATGGCATCACTGGCTCGCCACACCCGCTACAAGCGCGAGAGCCTGCACAGCATGAGTTGTTGTGCAGGCTCTCGCGCTATGTGGCCCTTTGCGTTGCTGTGCCCCTTGGAGCCGGGGTGGGACTACTGGGCGATGACGAGGTCGATGCCCAGGTCGTGGATGCGCTTCACGTTTTTAGGGCTGATGTCGCTATCGGTGATGATGAGGTCGATCTCCTCGAGGTCGCCAATCTTGGCAAAGCCGCGGCGGCCAAACTTGGAGCTGTCGGCCAGCACGATAGTCTTCTGCGCCGCCTTCATCATGAGCCGGTTGAGCTCGGCCTCACGCAGGTCGGTGGTCGAGAAGCCGAAGTCGAAGTCGATGCCGTCGACACCGATGAAGAACTTGGAAAACGAGCAGTCGCGCAATATCATGCCGCTGTACTTGCCCACTACCGAGAGGCTGCTGTGACGCAGCTGGCCGCCCAGCTGGATGATGTCGATATTCTCGTTTTGCGCAAGAATCTCGCTCACCTGCAGCGAGGCACTCACTACCGTGAGCCGGTGCATGGGCACAATGTTGCGCGCCAGGGCATGCACCGTCGTACCCGACCCTATGCATATCGAGTCGTCGGCACATATGAGCTTGGCCGCCTCACGCCCGATGTTGTTTTTCTGCTCGGGGGCCAGCTTCTCCTTCTCGTTGACCGAGCGGTTGTTGGCAAACGGGTTGAGCAATATCGCACGGCCGTGACTGCGATACAGCTTGTTGGACTTTTCCAGCTCGGTCAAGTCCTTGCGCACCGTGACCGACGACACACCCAGCGCCTCGGCCAGCTCGGTAACCTGCACAGTTCCTTTCTTCAACAGTGTGCTCATTATGAGTGCATGACGTTTATCTTTAATCATGATGCAATGGTATTTATACACAAAGGTATACTTTGAATATTACAAAGTTATAAAAAATTGAATAATTTCAGCGCTTCGAAAACAATTATTTCGTAAAAAACTTGGTGATTTTTAAAAATGTAGCTAAATTTGTTGCGAACAAAAAGCATATACGTTTCAAAGCAAAAATCAAAACGTCATTTTTTGTTTCAAAACGCCTGCCACTTGTTGATATAGACTAAAATAAAAGGAACTAATTATACTCTCGCCACAAAACTTATAGTAATGAACAACGAACTTAAAAGCCATTATGACGTCATCATCATCGGGGGCGGCATCACTGGAGCCGGCACTGCGCGCGACTGCGCCATGCGCGGGTTGAGTGTGCTGCTGGTGGAGCGTTACGACTTCACCAACGGCGCAACCGGCCGCAACCACGGCCTGCTGCACAGCGGGGCACGGTATGCCGTGACCGACAGCGAGTCGGCCTCGGAGTGCATCAAGGAGAACATGACCCTGCGCAAGATTGCACGCCACTGCGTGGATGAAACCGACGGTTTGTTTATAACTCTTCCCGAGGACGATCTCAACTATCAGGCCACCTTTGTTGAGGCCTGCCACAAAGCCGGCATCAGGGCCGACGTCATCGACCCTGCCCAAGCCCGAGAGCTCGAGCCGGCAGTCAACCCCACCCTCACAGGAGCAGTGAGGGTGCCCGACGCCTCGATCGACCCCTTCCGCCTCACCATTGCCAACGTGGTCGACGCCCGCCTGCACGGCGCTCAATTGCTCAACTACCACGAGGTGACCGGTCTCATCATCAATCAAGACCGCGTCGAGGGCGTGAAGCTGCGCAACAACCACACGGGCCAGCAGCTCGAAGTGCACAGCAGCCTGGTCATCAATGCAGCCGGGATATGGGGCATGCTCATCGCCCAGATGGCCGGTGTGAAAGTCAACATGTTCCCGGCCAAGGGCGCGCTGCTCATCTTCGGGCACCGCGTCAACAACATGGTCATCAACCGCTGCCGCAAGCCAGCCAATGCCGACATCCTGGTGCCCGACGACACCGTGTGCGTGATAGGCACCACCAGCGACCGCGTACCCATCGAGGAGTGCGACCACATGCGTGTGACCGACGAGGAAGTGCAAGTGCTCATCACCGAGGGCGAGAAGCTCGCCCCCGCGCTGGCCTCGACCCGCATCCTGCGCGCCTATGCTGGCGTGCGCCCGCTGGTGGCCAGCGACAACGACCCGTCGGGCCGCAGCATCAGCCGCGGCATCGTGTGCCTCGACCACGAGACGCGCGACGGCCTGGCCGGCTTCATCACCATCACCGGCGGCAAGATGATGACCTACCGCATGATGGCCGAGGTGGCCACCAACCTGGCCTGCAAGAAGCTGCACATCGACAAGCCTTGCGCCACTGCCACCACTGCGCTGCCTGGCTCAGAGGAGAAGAAAGACGAGGCCACCCTGCGCACCTACAGCTTTGCCCAGAAGGCAGCCGACGGCCGCCACGGCACCTACACCAAGCAAATCGACGAGGCCGACCTGGTCGACGACGCCCTGGTGTGCGAGTGCGAGGAGGTGAGTGTGGGCGAGGTGAAATATGCCGTCGACAACCTGCACGTGCACAACCTGCTCAACCTGCGCCGCCGCACACGCGTGGGCATGGGCACCTGCCAGGGCGAGCTGTGCTCGTGCCGCGCCGCCAACCTGCTGTGCAAGAGCGAGACCGCCAGCAAGGAGGCCGCCGACCTGGCCCGCTTTGTCGACGAGCGCTGGAAAGGCATGAAGCCTGTAGCCTGGGGCGACACCCTGAGCGAGGCCCAGCTCACAGCCACCATATATGAAGACTTATTAGGACTAAACCAGTTCTCAAGCAAGGAAGGAGGCAACCAATGAAATTTGACACCATCATTATAGGAGGAGGCCTCGCAGGCCTCACTGCCGGACTGGCACTGCTCAAAGCCGGGCAAAAGGTGGCGCTGGTGAGCGACGGGCAGAGCGCACTGCACTTTGCCTCGGGCAGCTTCGACCTGCTGGGCTACGACGCCCAGGGCCAGGCCGTGGCCAACCCCGTCGAGGCCATCGCGCAACTCGATGCAACCCACCCCTACAGCAAGGTGAGCGACATCGCCGCCACGGCACAAGAGGCACAGCAGCTGCTTGCCGAGTGCGGCCTCAAGACCAAGGGCGATGCCCAGGCCAACCACTACCGCCTCACCCCCATGGGTGCACTCAAGCCCACGTGGCTCACCATCGACGACTTTGTAACGCTCGACGAGCCCGCAACCGCACCGTGGAAAAAGGTGCTCGTGGCCAACATCATGGGCTATCTCGACTTTCCCTCCAAGTTTGTCGTGGCCGGCCTGCGCCAGCTGGGCGTGGAGGTCGACTTGAAAGCCTTCACCACCCCCGAGCTCACCCGTGCGCGCAAGTCGCCCAGCGAGATGCGTGCCACCAACATATCGAAGGTACTCACCCACCCGGCCGTAGTGGCCGAGGTGGCCCGAGAGCTCAACACGCTGGCCACGGGCTACGACGCCGTGCTTGTGCCGGCAGTTGCAGGCATGCGCGACGGCGGCGAGGCCACCTCGCTCAAGGAGCAGGTCGACACGCCACTCTACTATGTGGCCACCCTGCCCCCGTCGGTGCCCGGCGTGCGCACCCAGATGCTGCTCAACAAGCGCTTTGCCCAGCTGGGCGGCACCTTCCTCACCGGCGACCAGGTCACTGGCGGCAAGCTCGAGGGCGACAAGCTCATGAGCATCAACACTGCCAAGCTCGAGGACACCGAGCTCAGGGCCCGCAACTATGTGCTGGCCACCGGCAGTTTCCTCTCGCACGGCCTGGTTGCCAACTACGAGCGTGTGTACGAGCCCGTGCTGGGGCTCGACGTCGACTATAGCGGCGAGCGCAAGGACTGGAGCCGCTACGGCGTGTTCAACGACCAGCCCTACATGCACTTTGGCGTGGCAACCGATGCCAAGCTGCACGTGAAGAAAGACGGCAAAGTAATCAACAACTGCTATGCTGCAGGCGCCGTGCTGAGCGGCAACAACCGCGTGAAAATGGCCGACGGTGCCGGCGTCGACATGCTCACCGCCCTGCAGGCAGCAAAAAACATCTTACAGAAATAGAGAGGAATTGAGTCATGGCTAACAAAACTCAAATTGAAAGCAAGAGCATATTCAACTTCGAGCAATGCCTGAAGTGCTCGATATGCACAGTATATTGCCCCGTGGCAGCGGTCAACCCCGCCTATCCCGGCCCCAAGCAGGCCGGCCCCGACGGCGAGCGCTACCGCCTGAAGAGCCCCGTGTTCTTCGACGAGAGCCTCAAGAAGTGCCTCAACTGCAAGCGCTGCGAGGTGGCTTGCCCCAGCAATGTGAACGTGGGCGACATCATCCAGGCAGCCCGCATGCAATACAGCCAGCACAAGCCAGGCCTGCGCGACCGCATCCTGGCCAGCACCGACTTTGTGGGCACCATGGCCAACCGCTTTGCCCCCATTGTGAACACCACCCTGGCCTGGGGCCTCACCAAGAGCCTGATGCACGGCACCATAGGCGTCGACAAGCACCGCACCTTCCCGGCCTACACCAACCAGCGCTTCGAGACGTGGTTCAAGCGCAACGCGCAGGCCAGCCAGGACCAGTATGGCAAGCACGTGAGCTACTTCCACGGGTGCTATGTAAACTACAACTTCCCCAAGCTGGGGCAAGACTTCGTGAAAATCATGAATGCGGTGGGCTACGGCGTGCATCTGCTCGAGAAAGAACGCTGCTGCGGCGTGGCCAAGATTGCCAACGGCCTCTATGACCAGGCCCGCAAGCATGCCAACATAAACATCAACTCTATTAAAAAATCGGTTCAGGACGAGGGTCGCCCTGTGTTGACCACAAGCAGCACCTGCACATTCACCCTTAGGGACGAGTACGACCACCTGCTGGGCATCGACAACAGCAGCGTGCGCGACCAGGTGATGCTGGCGACCCGCTTCCTCTTCCAGCTGGTGGACCAGGGCAAGGTGAAGCTGGCCTTCAAGCCCGGCTACAAGCGGCGCATCGCCTACCACAGCGCCTGCCACATGGAGCGCATGGGCTGGACCGTATACAGCACCGAGCTGCTGAAGATGGTGCCCGGCATCGACTTTGTCATGCTCGAGAGCATGTGCTGCGGCATTGCCGGCACCTATGGATTCAAGAAGGAGAACTACGAGACGTCGCAGCAGATAGGCGCTCCGCTCTTTGAGCAAATCAAGAACGCCCATGTCGACTGCGTGTCGACCGACTGCGAGACCTGCAAGTGGCAAATCGAGATGTCGACCGGCGTGCCCGTCGAAAATCCCATCAGCATCCTGGCCGACGCCCTCGATGTGGAAAAAACCATCGCGCTCAACAGCTAAGTGAAAAGCAAGAGCTCACCCCGCCGCCCTTCAAAGTGGACAGCCGCAGGTGAGCATCTTCTTTTACAGGGCTGCACACAGCCGCCCCCCCCCCTCTGAAGCTGACTATTATTAACAAAAAAAATACATAACACATAACACACTATGAGTAATTTTCTAACTCCCCCGGCATTTAAGCCCGAGCAAACCGGCCCCGAGGCCGACGCCAGATACAGGAAACTGCGCTGGCAGGTGTTTCTGGGCATCTTCATCGGCTATGCCGGCTTCTACATCGTGCGCAAGAATTTCTCGATGGCCATACCGGCACTTGCCCCCTTCGGCTTCGACAAGGGCGAGCTCAGCATCGTGCTCTCGATGAATGCCATTGCCTACGGTTTCTCCAAGTTTATCATGGCCAGCATCAGCGACCGCAGCGATGCCCGCAAGTTCCTGCCCCTGGGCCTTGTGTGCGCCGCCGTGTCGATGCTCTTCATGATTGCCCCCGTCCAGTGGCTGGGCGCCGAGCACAAGAGTGCAGCCATCGCGCTCATGTGCGTGCTCAACTTCCTGGTGGGCTGGTTCAACGGCATGGGCTGGCCTCCCTGCGGCCGTGTGATGACACACTGGTTCAGCATCAAGGAGCGCGGCACCTGGATGAGCTTCTGGAACTGTGCCCACAACGTGGGCGGCGCGCTGGTGGGCCCCATGGCTGCCTATGGCGCCACCTGGTTTGGCTCGTGGTTCTACGGCGCCAATGCCAAGTACTATTTCCTCATTGGCACCTATGCCTTCCCGGCTGCGGTAGCCATCTTGATTGCCATCATTGCCTGGTGCTTGATACGCGACACACCGCAATCGTGCGGTCTGCCCTCGATCGAGAAGTGGAGCGGCAACTATGCCAAGAATTACAAAGAGAACGACGAGAAATCTATCTCGAGCAAGGAGATATTCAAGACCGTGCTCAGCAACAAGTTCCTGTGGTTTATCGCCATGGCCAACGTGTTTGTCTACATGATACGCTACGGCTGTCTCGACTGGGCACCCACCATTCTCACCGAGCGCGGCATCGACATCAAGAGTGCCGGCTGGGCCTACTTTGCCTATGAGTTCGCCGCCATACCGGGCACCATCTTCTGCGGCTGGCTCAGCGACCACGTGTTCCACGGCCGCCGTGCCCTGCCCACCATCCTGTTTATGGCCCTGGTGGCTGTGGCCATCTTCATCTACTGGCAAAACCTCGACAACCTCTATGTAGTGATAGGTTGCCTCATCGCCATAGGCTTCCTCATCTACGGCCCCGTGATGCTCATTGGCGTGCAGGCACTCGACCTGGCCCCCAAGAACGCAGCCGGCACTGCAGCCGGTCTCACGGGCTTCATGGGCTATGTGCTGGGCACCGCCCTGCTGGCCAACGTGGTGATAGGCTATGTGGCCGAGAATGCAGGCTGGAGCTGGACCTTTGCGCTGCTCATCATCGCCTGCCTGATGGCCATCCTGTTTATGGGCCTCACCTACCGCGAGGAGCAATATCTCGTGGGGGGCAAGAAGAGGAAATAATCAATAATAGAGAACGACACTTCATTAACATTACATCTTTTTAAATATCGAAACTATGTCAAAAGAAGAAGAAAAAACTGACGTCTATGCCTCATTGGGCAAAGACCGCAAGAGATTTCTGAGCTGGCAATGGAAGACCATCATCGTGACCATGATAGGTTACGCCCTCTTCTACTTCGTGCGCAAAAACATGAGTGTGGCCATGCCTGGAATCACTGCCGAGTATGGCATTACCAACAAGAGCTTCGGTTGGATTATCTTTGCCGGCTCGCTTGTATATGGTTTCTCCCGCTTCATCAACGGCTACACCGTCGACAAGTACAAGGGCCGCCTGGTGATGTCGCTGGGCCTGCTGCTGTGCGCCGTGAGCAACTTCTTTTTCGGTGCCGGCGCCAACCTGAGCACAATGATCACGGGCACCTACAACGGTCCCGACTTCATCAACATGTTTATTCTGATCATGGGTGTGACCATCATCCTCAACCAGTTTTTCCAGGGCATGGGCTATCCTCCATGCGCACGCATCCTGCCGCACTGGATACACCCCAGCCAGCTGGCCACCAAGATGAGTGTGTGGAACTGCTCGCACTCGGTGGGAGCAGCCCTGGCCGTCGTGGTGTGCGGCGCCATCATGGGCTCGCTGGGCACCGACATGAGCAACCACCCCGAGGTGGTGAAAGCCATCACGGCCAACCTGACCAACAACGACGTGGCCGACGCTGCCACCAAGGCCCTCTCCTATGCCGCCCACTACGGCGCCTGGAAGTGGTGCTTCTGGGTTCCGGCCTGCCTGGCACTGGCCGGTGCAGTCTTCCTGTTCACCTGCCTGCGCGACGAGCCCAAGGAGGTGGGGCTGCCCGACCTGCCTGGCACCAAGCTCAAGGTGACCGAGAGCAAGAACCCCAAGGCCAAGGCAAAATTTGAGAAAGTGATGGTGTGGACCAACCGCTGGGTGTGGACCTTCTGCATCGCCAACCTCTTTGTATATATCGTGCGCATGAGCATCCTCGACTGGGGGCCCAAGTTCCTGACCGAGGCCAGCGGCCTCGACATTGCCAAGGCAGCATGGACCACTGCCGGCTTTGAGATCGCAGGCATCATCGGCACCCTGTCGTGGGGCTACATCACCGACCACGTGTTCAAGGGCAAGGGCCACCACACCTGCGTGGTGTGCATGCTGGGCGCTGCCATCTTCATGGCCATCTTCTTTGCCATGGTGACGATGCACGTCAACAACCTGCTCTACATCTCGATCGTGCTCATGTGCGCCGGCTTCTGCATCTACGGCCCGCAGGCCCTCATCGGCATCGAGCTGGGCAACCAGGCCACCAAGGAGGCCAGTGCACGCGCCAACGGCATCGCCGGCATCCTGGGCTATCTGGGCAGCGGCCTGAGCGGCCTCATCGTGGGCTATGTGGCCGACGCCTATGGCTGGGCAGCCGTGTTTGGCACCATGATTGTCGTGGCACTCATCGGCATGCTCGTGCTCATCTCGATGTGGAAGGCTCCGCGCGACGGTTACGCACGTGCCAACAGCATCGACTACGACAGCGAGGATTAATCGCCGCCATGCAGCAGGCCCTCGCGGCCTGCCGCTGCAACCACAACTCACCCTCCCTGCAACCGGGAGGGTGATTGCACTCGACTGAACTTAAAGTCACAATATTGTAACAGAAAACCTAAAGAAAGAAAAATGAAATTTGACAGATACATGTCGCCGCTGGGCGAGGAGAAACTCATGGAGTGGTGCCGCAAGATAAAGCACGTGGCACTCGACATGGACGGCACCATCTACATGGGCTCGACCCTGTTTCCCTACACCCACAAGTTTCTCGACACGCTCACGCGCAACGGCATCACCTACTCGTTCTTGACCAACAACCCCACCAAGAGCCACAAGGACTACCTGCTCAAGCTCGAGCGGCTGGGCATCAAAGCCACCGACGAGCAGATGTATACCTCCTCGCTGGCCACCATCGACTACATCAAGCAGCACTACCCCAAGGCCAAGCGCCTCTTCACCCTGGGCACGCCCAGCATGCAAGAGGAATTTGTGAAGGCAGGTTTCGAGCTGTGTGCCGACGATGCTGCTTCCCGCCCCGACCTGCTGGTGGTGGCCTTCGACACCACACTCGTCTACAGCCGCCTGTGCCGCGCCGCCTGGTGGGCATCGAAGCCCGAAATACCCTATATCGCCACCAACCCCGACTGGGTGTGCCCCACCGACGAGGAGACCATACTGGTCGACTGCGGCTCGCTGCAGAAGTGCATCGAGGGAGCCACCAAGCGCAAGGCCGACGTGGTGATAGGCAAGCCCAACCCCAACATGCTCTACTGCATACGCGACAAGTACGGCCTCAAGAGCGACGAGATAGCCATGGTGGGCGACCGCATCTACACCGATGTGGCCACCGCCCAAAACGCCGGCAGCCTGGGCGTGCTGGTGCTCAGTGGCGAGACCACGCTCGAGACAGCCCTGGCCAACGATCCCAATCCCGACCTGACGGCCCTGAACATCGAGGTTTTCGGCCAATTGCTGGAAAAATCCAGAAAAATTTAGAAAATTTTTTTTAATTTTCTTTCGTTTTGAAAAAAATGTCTCTATATTTGTAAGGTAAAACCTGAAGGGACTTTTTGAAGCAAAAAAAATTTACAGTTTTGTTATAAAATAATCAAAGTTTAACTATTAACAATTTTTATTATGAAAAAAATTTTCTCATTATTATTAGGTTGTGCAGTCATGTCGGCACCCGCAATGTATGCCGAGGATGCAGCTGCAGTTGCAACACCTGAGCAACCCACTACAGCAGCAGTTGCCGAGCCAACTGCCGAGGCCACTCCAGCTCCCCAAGAGAAATCTACATGGGAGAAAATCCTGGCCAACATGCCCAAGATATCTGGTTACCTGCAGACAGGTTGGAACTGGGCACAGGACAGCTATGACAACTCTCACGCCACTTCTTCGTTCCAAGCCAAGCGCCTGCGCTTGATCATGGACGGCAAGGTGGGCGAGAAGGTAGACTTCCGCCTGCAAATCGAGGCCTTCAACGGCATCGCTGGCTCTACCAACGGCAACGGTCAGAAGAACCTGCAAGTGATGGACGCATTTGCAACTTGGAAAGTGATGCCCGAGTTCAAGATTCGCGCCGGTCAATTCTACACTCCTCTGGGCTATGAGAACTACGACATCTCGCCCAAGACCCTGGAAACTGTTGACTTCTCCAACATCGTTTACCGCATGGCATGCCGCAACCCCTATGAGTACAACTTTGTCGACTACGGCCGTGACCTGGGCGTGATGCTGATGGGTGATCTCTTCGACAGTGGCAAGGGCTTCCGCTACCTGCACTACGACCTGGCCTTGACCAACGGCTCTATTCCTTGCAAGGACGACGACAACAGCTCCAAGGACTTCTATGTGAGTGCAACTGTGCGCCCCGTGAAGTTCTTCAACATCAAGGCTACCTACAACTACGGCAAGTACAAAGACAACTCCAAGATTGCCGACGGCAGCAAGTACAACCCCATGCACCGCTTCGTGGTGGGCGCTTGGTACAACGATCCTCAAGGCATCGACCTGCGCGCCGAGTATGGCCTGCTCAAGTCTAAAGTCGACGGCCAGAAGCGTCTCGACGAGCAAGGCGCCTATGTGCTGGCTGGCTATCACGCAGGCAAGTGGCTGCCCATGGTGCGCTGGGACATGTATCGCGACAAGATGCAGAACACTGTGAACCCCAACGGCGAGACCATCCAAAAGTGCAATGCCAACTACAACTACAACCGTATCCTGGTGGGTGTGAACTACCAACTGTTCAAGAACGTGACGATTCAATTCAACTATCATCACTTCTTCTTCAACGACAAGCAGTATGCCAGCAACGGCGAGGAGTACAGCGGCCGCAACCAGATCCAACTCATGGGTCGTTTCTGCTTCTAATCGAGGCACCGTTACACTCACACATTGGAGTTTGAACAACGCAAGTTCATAGATTTCAAACTATAAAACTCTCATTATTCTATTAATTAACTTTTTTAACCAAAAACATTTTCTATTATGAAGAAGTTATTAATTCTTTTAGCAGTGTGTTGCTTAGGCACAGCAGCCTATGCACAGCACCTGGGCACAGAGTATCGCCTCAAGAAGGTGGTTCAAGTTCCCGGACGTCAGGGCGTCGCAGCCGATAAGGATTATTTCTACATCTCCGACACCCGCGGTCTCTACAAGTTTGACCACAACTGGAACCTGGTGCAAAAGCGTGTAAAGACCGACAAAGACGGCTTGTTCCCACATCCTGAGCTGGCCAACCACTTTGGCGACATCGACGTTTACGACGGCAAGATATATACCGGCAACGAGCACTTCAACCTGGGCCGTGGCGAGAACATCAGCGTCTCGATCTACGACGCCAAGACTCTGCAATGGATCGAGGATATTCCTTGGTCGCCAGAGTCGGGCCAAGTCGAGGTTTCGGGTGTTGCAGTCGACCGTGAGCAAGGCCTCGTGTGGCTGAGCGACTGGGTTGACAGCCGTTATGTGTATGCCTACAGCCTGGCTACCAAGAAGTACTACACCAAGATGCAATGCCGTCCTGAGCCCTACTGGTGCCAAGGTATCTATGTGTGCGACGGTACGATGCTGTTCTCGGCCGATGATGGTGAGTCGACTTACCAAATCCCCGACAACATCTACAAGGCCGACATCTCAGGTGCTCCCTACTTCGGTCTCAAGCAAGGTACCGAGCCTGTGAAGAAAGACCCCTGGAACGTGAAGACCGATGCCAATGGCAAGGTTGTGACTCGCACGGGCCTCATCGCAGCTGGCGCATTTGCACGTCCTCTCACTCTGTTCATGGAGATGAAGAGCTTCCGTCGTTGCGGCGAGATCGAGGGTCTTACCGTTGATCCCAACACCGACGACCTGCTGGTGCTCAACAACCGTGGCACTCAGATCATCCTGGGTATGAGCCAAGGCCCATTCAAGGAGGAAGGCTACACGGGCGAAATCCACGAGGTGTATGTGTATGAGAAAATCAAATAAGGATTAATCCTCTTCTCATAGACTCACTACAATACGGGCCTGGGCGCTACGGCGCTCAGGCCTTTTTTTGCGCCCTGCACACCCGGGGGGCATGTGCGGCCATGGCAAAAAGATGCAATTGTGCACGTCGAGTGAGTGCACGTGTCGAGAATTTTGAGTAACTTTGCAGTCCGCTAAAAATAAAACAATTATGCAAGTCATCAAGACCAAACAACTCAAGCCGCTTGCCGGCATGACCCTGCAAGAGCTGCAGGAGGTGAGCTCACAGCTCGGAATGCCAAAATTTGTGGCCAAGCAACTCGCCGATTGGATCTACGTCAAGCGCGTGTCGAGCTTCGACGACATGCTCAATATCTCCAAGGCCAACCGCCAGAAGCTCGCCGAGCGTTTCAAGGTGGGCCTCTACGGCCCCGAGAGCGCCCAGCACAGCGCCGACGGCACGGTCAAGTACCTCTTTGCAGCGGGCGACGACAAGAGCATCGAGAGCGTCTACATCCCCGACGAGGACCGCGCCACGCTGTGCATCTCGAGCCAGAAGGGGTGCCGCATGAACTGCTACTTCTGCATGACCGGCCGCCAGGGCTATCACGGCAATCTCACAGCCAACCAAATCGTGAACCAGATACTGAGCGTGCCCGAGAGCAGCCAGCTCACCAATGTGGTGTTTATGGGCATGGGCGAGCCGCTCGACAACCCCGACGAGGTGCTCAAGGTGATCGAGATACTCACGGCCCCGTGGGGGCTGGCATGGAGCCCCAAGCGCATCACCGTGTCGACAGTGGGTGTGAAACCCGCCCTCAAGCAGCTGGTCGAGACCACCCAGGTGCACATCGCCGTGAGCGTGCACAACGCCATCGCCCAGGAGCGCGGCTCGATGATGCCCATCGAGAAGGTGTATCCCATAAAGGAGGTGCTCGAGATGCTGGGCGAGTATGACTTTGCCCACCAGCGCCGCCTCTCGCTCGAGTACATCATGTGGCAATGGTTCAACGACGACATCAAGCACGCCGAGGCCCTGCGTGAAATCATTCCCAACGAGCACGTGCGGGTCAACCTCATACGCTACCACATGATACCGGGCGTGCCCAAGCTGCGCACCAGCAGCGACGAGCGCATGGCCCAGTTCCGCGACTACCTGAACGGGCACGGCATTACCTGCACGATACGCCGCAGCCGCGGCGAGGACATCTCGGCAGCCTGCGGCATGCTGGCCGGCAAGGTGAAAGACCTGGCCAAAAAGGACAACAGCAAGAGCAACAACACAACAAAGTAACATCACTTTTTCTTAATCCATAACCATAACCTAAAAGAAATGAAGCGAGCAATTACACTGTGGTTGCTGTGTGCTGCCGTCACCAGTATGGCTCTGGCAGCCAAGCAGCCCGCAGGCTACTACCAGCAGGCCCAGGGCAAGACCGGGCAGGCTCTGCTGAGCGCACTCTACAACATCATCTCAAGCCACACGTCGATAAGCTATAGCGGCCTGTGGACGGCCTACAAGACCACCGACTGCGACAGCGAGGGCTACATCATCGACATGTACAGCAACGTGCGATACCTCTACGGCCAGAAACAGGGAGCCAGCTACTCCAACATAGGCGACAGCTACAACCGCGAGCACTCGTTTCCACAAAGCTGGTTTGCCAAGGCCACTCCCATGAAGACCGACCTGTTTCACGTGGTGCCCACCGACGGCTATGTCAACAACCAGCGCGGCAACTACCCCTTTGGCGAGTGCGAGGGCGGCACACGCCTCACCAACGGCAGCTACCGGGCCAAGGGACGCCTGGGCACCTGCACCACCACTGGCTACAGCGGCAAAGTGTGGGAACCCGACGACGAGTACAAGGGCGACTTTGCCCGCATCTACTTCTACATGGCCACCTGCTACAACAACCGCATTGCCTCGTGGCCGGGCAACGACAGCAACGCCGCTGCCGTGCTCGCCGGCAACAGCTACCCGGTGTACAAGGACTGGTACATCGCCATGCTGCTCAAGTGGGACCGCGAGGACCCCGTGAGCGAGCGCGAGCGCGAGCGCAACGATGCCGTCTACGACATTCAGAAGAACCGCAACCCCTATGTCGACCACCCCGAGCTGGTGGAATATGTGTGGGGCAACAAGATAGGCACCGCCTGGCAGGAAAACGGCGACACCGCCACTGTGACCATCGTCACGCCCACAGCACTCCCGGCCATCGACTCGACCAGCACCTCGCTCACTGCCGCATGGACCGCCGCCAAGGGCGCCACAAGCTACACGCTGCTCGTGAGCAAGGTCGACACCACGACCACGCCCGTGACTCCTGGCACAAGCTCGCTGCTGCTCGACGAGGACATGAGCAAGGGCACCACCACCTGGACCACGGGAGGCAAGTACTACAACGACAACGGCTACTTGCGCCTGGGCACCGGCAAGGGCAACGGCAGCGTGACCAGCCCGGCCATCGACCTTGCGGCAAGCGCCGGCGTGGCTACTGTGGCAGTCACTGCCAAGGCCTACGGCTCCGACAGCAACGTGCCCATGCAGGTGAGCCTTGTCGACGCCAAGGGCAACACGCTCGCCAGCCAGAGCTTCATGCTCACGGCGGGCGACATTGTGTACACAGCTGTGCTCAAGGGCAACGCCAGTGCCGACAACAAGGTGAGGATTGAGAACACCACCACCGGCAAGCGCGTGCTGCTCAAGCAGGTGAAGGTGTATCGCGGCAACGCCGCGAGCAAGGCTCCCGTCGAGACAGGCGACACCGCCACCCGCACCGTGACCGGCATCACCGGCACCAGCTACAAGGTGACCTCGCTCGCGAGCGGCGCCGTCTACGACTACAAGGTGAAGGCAGTGTATGCCGGCGGCGAGTCGGGCTGGAGCAACGTGATACGCACCCATCTGCCCTCGGGCACGACCTTGTTGCCGGGCGACGCCGACGGCAACGGCCGTGTCGACATCACCGATGTCACCACGCTCATCAACAAGATTCTGGGCCATGAGCCCTCGCCGTTTGTCGAGGCCAATGCCGACGTCGACGGCAATGGCCGCTACGACGTGAGCGACGTGACGGGTATCAACATCATCATCCTGCGGCAGCAATAACACACCCCCTCACGCGTGCGCGAGCAATGACACAAGCGGGCTGCCCCCACATTGAGGGCAGCCCGCTTGGTGATTTGCCCGCAGCCCGAGGCCGCGATGTTTTGGCAAGAAGAAAGCCGCCTTCCTGCACAGAGGGCAGCTCTCATAGAGGTAAAAAGATGTTTTTAAGGAAACCGAAATGTTTAATCAATTTCTTCGTCGGCCTCATAGCCGCCCATCTCGCGCAGGGCGTTCTTGAGCATCACATACTGCTGGAACAGGTGGTTGACGGGCACCTCATCCTTGGTATAGTCGTGCATGGGCGCCTTGAGGAAGAAGCTCAGGAAGCGCTGTATGCCATAGCGTCCTGCACGGTGTGCAAGGTCCATGAGCAGTGTAAGGTCGAGGCACAAGGGTGCAGCCAGTATTGAGTCGCGGCACAGGAAGTTGATCTTGATCTGCATGGGATAGCCGAGCCATCCGAAGATGTCGATATTGTCCCAGCCCTCCTTGTTGTCGTTGCGCGGCGGGTAGTAGTTGATGCGCACCTTGTGGTAGTAGTTGCTGTACAGGTCGGGCTGCTTGTCGGCCACGAGGATCGACTCCAGGGTAGAGAGCTTCGACACCTCCTTGGTGTGGAAGTTGGCAGGCTCGTCAAGCACAAGACCGTCGCGGTTGCCCAGTATGTTGGTCGAGAACCAGCCGTTCAAGCCCAGGCAGCGCGTGCCTATGATGGGGGCGAAACCGCTCTTTACCAGCGTTTGACCCGTCTTGAAGTCCTTGCCGGCGATAGGCAGTTTCTTCTCCTCGGCAAGCTCCCACATGGCAGGAATGTCGACGGTGGTGTTGGGAGCGCCCATGATGAATGGAGCATCCTCTTGCAGGGCGGCATAGGCGTAGCACATCGAGGGGGCGATGTGCACGGTGTCGTTGGCCTTCATGGCAGCCTCGAGGGCAGCCAGTGTGCCGTGATACTTCATGTCGGGGGCAACGTAAATCTCGGTCGAAGCGGCCCAGAGCACAACCACGCGGTCCACACCAGTCTCCTTCTTGAAATTGCGTATGTCTTCGCGTATCTGCTGAGCCATGTCCCAGCGGTCCTTGCAGTCTTTCACGTTGTTGCCATCGAGACGCTTGGCATAGTTCTTGTCGAAGGCAGCCTTGAGGGGCTTGATGTTGACAAGCTCATCTTTCACCGGCTCGATATCTTTGGGTTGCAGCACTTGGGCGTTGCATGCGCTCTCATAGGCATTGACGGGATACACATCCCAAGCGCCAAACACGATGTCGTTGAGGTCGGCCAGGGGCACGATATCTTTGTAGTGCAGATATTTCTTGTCGGCGCCGCGGCCCACGCGTATTTTGTCGTACTGGGTCATCGAGCCCACGGGCTTGCCCAGACCCTTGCGCACCATCAGCACGCCAGTCATGAATGTTGTACTCACGGCACCCAATCCGACTACCATGATGCCAAGTTTACCTGTAGCAGGTTTTACATTTGAATTTGCCATAATTTGTAAGCTATTTTTGATAGATTAATGTATTCTGTTATCGTTTATAGTCATTTTCTTGCCCCGCCAAGGGGAAAGACGTGGCAAAATTAGTACCTTTTCCCAAACAAAAAAATTTTTTAATGCTAATATTTAGTTAAATTCTCCTATTAAAACACTTTATTATATAATTTATTTTAAATTCACATATTTAACTGGCAATATAAATTAAGTTTTGTTAATCGCACATCGGCTATTTTGCAAGCAAAAACACTCAAAACTCCCTATTTTGGCACAGCTCAAGCCCATGAAACACTTTTTTACATATCAAGCGGCTGGCTGCCGGCGGGCGGCACCGTTCCTTCCCCCCTCCAGCCCGCAGCCGCCCACGGCACGAAAACGGGAGGCAAAAAACCGAAGCCTCAATAGCTGAAATACAAAAAATTATCACTACCTTTGCCCCAAATAATTGTGCCCACGACGGGCGCAACATGCAACGACAACGAGCTTATAATAATTGAACTGAAAAAAATAGTATATACACATCAATCATGCAGATCGTAGAAGAGAGCGCTGGTGCACCCGCCAGCACAAGTCCTAATCGCAAGGAAACAAAGAAAAATGCAACCATCTCGATGCGCGATTTCCTGAGCGCCTGCTTGCACAACTGGTACTGGTTTGTGATCTCAGTCATCGCCGTGGGCTGCCTGGCCTTCCTGTATGCCAAGTCACAGATGCAGCAATACAGCGCATCGGCCTCAATCATAATCATCAACGACTCCTACAAGCCACAAGGCAGCCAGCAGCAGGTGTTTTCCGACCTCGACATCTCGGGCAGCAAGAACACGATTGCCAACGAGATTTACAAGATCAAAGCCACCTCGCTCATGGAGCAGGTGGTGGAACAGCTGGGGCTCAACATCCAGTACTACGGGCATGTGTACCTGCGCGACGTGAACTGCTACAAGTCGAGTCCGCTCGAGATCACCCCGCTCAGCGACAAGGTGACCTCGTTTGACATGACCATCGTGCCCAAGGGCGGCGACAACCTGGAGTACAAAATCAACGACGGCTCGTGGCACCGTGGCCGCTTTGGCAACAAGGTGAACACCGCAGTGGGGCCGGTAGCCATCATCAAGACCAACACCTACAACGAGCAATACGTGGGCTTTACCGTCGTGGCCAAGGTGAGACCAGTCCACGCTGTGGCCGCCGGTCTTGAGGCCAGCCTCACCGCCGAGAATCCCGACCAGGCTTCCGACATCGTGAACCTCACCATCAAGACCAACAACGCCGCCCTGGGCACCGACGTGCTCAACACCCTCATCACGCTCTACAACCAAAACGCGCTCAACGACAAGAACAGCGTGGCACGCAGCACCGAGAGCTTCATCGCCAACCGCATCGCCTCGCTCTCCAAGGACTTGAGCGGCGTCGACAGCCGCATCGCACAGCTCAAGGTGGGCTCGACCAATGCCACCATCTACAGCGACCCGAGCAGCACCATCCAATATGTGAACAACGCCAACGACGCCGACCTGCAGATGAGCATCGCCAACGACATGCTTGCCCACATCCAGCACATGGCTGGCAAGGAGCTCATACCAGGCAACACCGGCCTCAACAACGCAGGCCTCATGGACCAAATCACGGCCTACAACGAGGCCATGCTCAAGTACCAGAAGATAGCAGCCACGTCGAGTGCCGAGAACCCCGTGATGATCGACCTGAACAACCAGCTCAACACGTTGCGCAACAATATCGTGCGTTCGCTGCGCGGCTACATAGGCCAGTTGCGCGTGAAGGCTGCCAGCGCTCACTCGCAGGAGAGTGCCGCCACCGGCGGCCTTGCCTCGGTACCCAATCAGGAGAAAGCCATAAGCGAGGTCACCCGCCAGCAGCAAATCAAGGAGCAACTCTACCTCTACCTGCTCAACAAGCGTGAGGAAAACGCCCTGCAGCTGGCCATCACCGAGCCCAATGCCAAGGTGGTGGAGAAGCCCTACAGCATAGGCCAGATTGCCCCCAACCAGACCTCGATCGTGTCGGCCGGCGTCGTGCTGGGCCTCGTGCTGCCGGCATTCGTGCTGCTGCTCGTGTTCTGGATACGCTCGCTCGACACCCTCATCCACAGCCGCCGCGACATCGAAGACAACTGCAACATCCCCATACTGGGCGACCTGCCCGAGAAACGCAAAGACCAGAAAGGCAAGGAGCTGGTGGTGACCGAGACCGGCCGTGACCGCATCACCGAGGCACTGCGCATCGTGAGAAGCAACCTCGACTATGTGATGCCTAAGCAAGACACCGGCGTGGTGCTGCAGCTCACCTCGACTATGCCTGGCGAGGGCAAGAGCTTTGTGGCCGCCAACCTGGCCCTCACCTGCGCCTATGGCGGCAAGCGGGTAGTGGCTGTCGACCTTGACCTGCGCAAAGGCCGCTTCTCAGAGTACTTCGGCCTGCGGGCCAACGGCGTGGGCGTGACAGCCTACCTCTCCGACAACATCACCAATCTCGACGACATCATCACCAAGACCGACCTGAGCGAGAACCTCGACGTGATAAGCATAGGCGCCATCCCGCCCAACCCCACACAGCTGCTGCTCTCGAGCGAGTTCAAGACGCTCATCGGCGAGCTGCGCCGCCGCTACGACTACATCGTGCTCGACACCGTGCCCTTCGGCATGATTGCCGACGCCTCGATCATCAACCGCTATGTCGACCTCACCATCTATATCGTGGGTGAGGGCAAGATCGACAAGCGCTTCCTCGACGACCTGCAGCGCATGAGCGACGAGAAGAAAATCAAGAATCTCACCGTCTTGCTCAATGGCGTAAAGCTCAAGTCGAAGAAATACGGCTACGGTTACGGCTATGGCTACGGTTACGGCTATGGCTACGGCTACGGTTACGGCTATGGCTACGGAGACGATCCCAGCGACAAGTCAAGGCGCAAGAAGAACCGCAACAAGGCCTGAGCACGAGCTTAGCCCAAAGGGCACAGCCACACGCCAAATACAGCACACCGAGGCATCTCCTGCACAAGAAGATGCCTCAATTGCAATTCCAGAGCGCGCATTCCCGCCTGTGCCGCAAGCCGCAGCGACGGCCAAATTGAAGAAAAAAAACAAGCACAAACGTTATCTTTACACCCGCCACAACGCTCAATCGACAACAACCAAGCATGCCCATCAACACAATACAACGCCTACTGCTCTTGTGCGCCATCGCAGCCATCGCCACTGTAGCAAGCGCGCAACTCGAACCTGGCCAGGAGCAGCAACCTGCCACAGCAAGACCCCCGCTGGCCCTCACGGGCAGCAACCTCACCATCGACACCCGCCTGCAGTCGCTGGCCTTCAGCCTGCTCAAGGGCAAGCAAGGCAGCATTGTGGCCATCAATCCGGCCAACGGCGAGGTGCTATGCCTGGCCACCAACACACCGAGCGGTCCAAACGTGGGCATGGCCATCGCCAGCGCCCTCGAGCCAGGCTCCACCATCAAGGTAGCCCAGGCCCTCACCCTGCTCACCAGCTACGAGGTCGACGCCGGCACGGCCGTGGTGTGTGAGCGCGGCGGCACCTTCGGCGGCACACACGTGGGCTGCCACAAGCACATGTCGCCCATCAAGCTCAAAGACGCCATTGCCTACTCGTGCAACACGTGGTTTCTCACCTATTTCCAGGCCATGATAGCCGATCGCGTGAACTATGCCAGCCAGGACGAAGCCCTCACCATGTGGAACAGCTACATGCGCAGCATGGGCCTGGGCAGCCCCCTGGGCATCGACATCGCAGGCGAGCGCGGCGGACTGCTTCCCGACGTCGACTACATGAACCGCCGCTACAAAGGCCGCTGGAACGAGCGCACCATCATGTGGGTGGGCATGGGCCAGGGCGACATTCTCACCACCCCGCTGCAACTGTGCAACCTGGCCGTGACCATTGCCAATCGCGGCTGGTATATCACGCCCCACGTGCACAAGCTCACGGCATCGAGTTCCAAGCAGTATTCCACACGGCACGACACCGAGATCAACCCCATCTTCTACCCCATCGTGGTCGAGGGCATGCGCAAGGCCGTGACCCGCGGCACAGCCGCGGCCGTCAACACGCCCGCCTTCACGCTGTGCGGCAAGACCGGCACGGCCGAGAACGCAGGTCACGACCACTCCATCTTCATAGGCTTCGCCCCAATGGACCAGCCCAAGATTGCCGTGGCCGTCTACATCATGCACGGCGGCTTCGGTGCCGACCTGGCAGCCCCCATCGCAGCCCTCATCGTCGAGAAGTATCTCAAGGGCAGCCTGAGCAAGGCCTCGCAGGCACGTGCCTCGCGCCTGGCAGCCAAGCGCCTCTTTGCCGCTCAGGCACAGAGCGAGCCCAAGAAAGCAGTCCCGCGGCCAAGCCGTGGCAAATAGACAACGCGAAAGTGTGATTTTTTTTGTACTTTTGCATCAGGTAACAGAAACATCTAAAATATAGTGGTTTTATGAACACTTTAGCAACAAAGTACGATCCCAAAGAGGTCGAAGACAAATGGTATAAATACTGGATGGACCACCACCTGTTCAGGTCGGTCCCCGATGAGCGGGAGCCCTACACTATCGTCATTCCGCCGCCCAACGTCACCGGCGTGCTGCACATGGGCCACATGCTCAACGAGACCATACAAGACATCCTCATACGCCACGCGCGCATGGAAGGCAAAAACGCGCTGTGGGTGCCTGGCACCGACCACGCCTCGATCGCTACCGAAGCCAAAGTGGTCAACCGTCTGGCCCAACAGGGCATCAAGAAGACCGACCTGAGCCGCGACGAGTTTCTCAAGCACGCCTGGGACTGGACCCACGAGCACGGAGGCATCATCCTCAAGCAACTGCGCAAGCTGGGCGCCAGCTGCGACTGGGACCGCACGGCCTTCACCATGGACGAGGTGCGCTCGCGCAGCGTGATCAAGGTGTTTTGCGACCTCTACAACAAGGGCCTCATCTACCGCGGTGTGCGCATGGTGAACTGGGACCCTAAGGCCCTCACTGCCCTGAGCGACGAGGAGGTAGTGTACAAAGACGAGCACAGCAAGCTCTACTACTTGAAATACCGCGTGGTAGAGCAAAACGACGTGGCCAAGAAAGACGAAGGCAACATCCTGCACCGCGACGACAAGGGCTACTATGCCGTGGTGGCCACGACCCGCCCCGAGACCATCATGGGCGACACGGCCATGTGCATCAACCCCAACGACGTGAAAAATACCTGGCTCAAGGGCAAGCACGTGATTGTGCCGCTTGTGGGCCGCGAGATTCCCGTCATCGAAGACGACTATGTCGACATCGACTTCGGCACCGGTTGCCTCAAGGTGACACCGGCCCACGACCCCAACGACCACATGCTGGGCGACAAGTACAACCTCGAGAGCATCGACATCTTCAACGACAACGGCACCCTGAGCGAGGCTGCAGGCCTCTATGTGGGCATGGACCGCTTCGACGTGCGCCGCCAGATAGAGAAAGACCTGGCCAGCGCAGGCCTGCTCGAGAAAGTGGAGGCCTACGACAACAAGGTGGGATTCAGCGAGCGCACCAACGTGCCCATCGAGCCCAAGCTCTCGATGCAGTGGTTCCTCAAGATGAGCGACCTCACCAAGCCCGCCCTGGCAGCTGTGGAGAACGGCGACATCAACTTTGTACCCAAGAAATACATCAACACCTATCGCCACTGGATGACCGACACCAAGGACTGGTGCATAAGCCGACAGCTGTGGTGGGGGCACCGCATCCCGGCCTATTTCCTGCCCAAGGGCGGCTATGTCGTGGCCGAGACCAAGGAAGAAGCCTTGAAGCTGGCACAGGCCAAGGACCCCGACGTGACCCTCGATGGCCTGCGCCAAGACGAGGACTGTCTCGACACCTGGTTCTCGAGCTGGCTGTGGCCCATCTCGCTCTTCGACGGAATATGCCACCCCGACAACCCCGAGATCAAATACTACTACCCCACCAGCGACCTGGTGACCGGCCCCGACATCATCTTCTTCTGGGTGGCACGCATGATCATGGCCGGCTACGAGTATATGGGCGACAAGCCGTTTAAAAACGTGTACTTCACCGGCATCGTGCGCGACAAGCTGGGCCGCAAGATGTCGAAGTCGCTGGGCAACAGCCCCGACCCGCTCGAGCTCATCGACCGCTATGGCGCCGACGGCGTGCGCATGGGCATGATGCTGGCAGCTCCTGCCGGCAACGACATCCTCTACGACGACTCGCTGTGCGAGCAAGGCCGCAACTTCAACAACAAGATATGGAATGCCTTCCGCCTGGTCAAGGGCTGGCAGGCGGCCGACATCGAGCAGCCCGAGCACAGCAAGATAGCCGTGCAATGGTTCCAGAACGTGCTCGACAGCACCCTCGCCGAGGTCGAGGACCTCTTCTCCAAGTTCCGCCTCAACGAGGCCCTTATGGCTGTGTACCGCCTGTTCTGGGAGGAATTCTCGGCCTGGTATCTCGAGATCGTGAAGCCAGCCTACCAGCAGCCCGTCGACCGCGCCACGCTCGAGGCCACGCTGCGCTTCTTCGATATCCTGCTGCGCCTGCTGCATCCCTTCATGCCCTTCATCACCGAGGAGCTGTGGCAGCACATCACCGAGCGCCGCGACGGCGAGAGCATCATGCTCGCCCAGCTGCCCAAGGGCGGAAAGGTCGACCGCAAGCTGCTCGACGAGATGAACGAGGCCAAGGAGATCATTTCGGGCGTGCGCAGCGTGCGCCTGAGCAAGAACGTGCCCAACAAGAGCACGCTCAAGCTGCTCGTCGTGGGCAAGTGGACCAACCCGTTCAAGACCGTGGTCGAGAAGCTGGCCAACCTCGAGTCGATTGGGGAGACTGCGACCAAAGATGCCACGGCTGCAACCTTCATGGTGGGCACCACCGAGTATGAAGTGCCGCTCGAGGGCAACATCGACGTGGCCCAGGAGCTCAAGAAGCTCGAAGCCGAACTCGAGTACCAGCAGGGCTTCCTCAAGAGCGTGGAGAAGAAGTTGAGCAACGAGAAATTTGTGGCTCACGCTCCCGAGGCCGTCGTCAACAACGAGCGCAAGAAGCAGGCCGATGCCTTGAGCAAAATCAAGACCCTGCAAGAGAGCATCGACGCCTTGAAGAAATAGTCTCACTTCCCCGCCCCGCATGCTGCAACAGGCCGCAAGCATGTGTTGCAACCGGGCACTCACCACATCGCTGGAGGGCTGGCACAAGCCGCCCTCCAGCGATTGTTTTTTCCACCACGGCCACATGCAGCCCACGAGAAAGGCGCACAAGAGGGGCTCTCACAGCCAAAAAGACGACGAACAATAAAGTGCCCAACCGAGACAAAACAATTGAACTCGCGAAAAAAATTGAAGAAAAATTGACTACCAAAAGGTGTAAGTTTTTCGAATTTTATTTATAATTTTGCAATGCTGTGTTGGTGATTCATTAATTTTTTGTAGCATTAAATTAAGTGAAATTTCCGACACAGCAAAACTCTGAGCAACATTTTGTTGCTTAGGAACTTATAAATTAATTTAAACTATAGTGCTGCTTAATTTAGAAATTCTATGATAAGATTGTTAATATTGTTGATATCGTTCGGCATAACATTTAATTCATTGGCTCAATCAGCTAAAATATATGATCATAATACTTATAAAGAGTTGGTTAAAGCTGAAAAATACATTCCAGGATTTGTCAAGGATTCTGTGAAAACATGCTTTCCCATATATCGTGTGCTTATCAAGAAAAAATATCGTAGTATGAAATTTGAAGCAGTGCCAAAATATATGCGAATAGAGACATATCTCGATTTCGATCATGCTACATTAGATGAAGTAATCGCAACCACATCAAATTGGGACTACATATTAGAGGGCAAATATTCAAACTATAATTCTTACTGCTATTTTAAATCGAAAGACAATCCCTTGATTTCATTCGTCAATAGTATTAAGCCTGATAAATTATATTTTTTATTTGGTCAATCCGATTTTCTGCTTGTCGAAAAATCCGCAGAACGTTACCTTGTACAATATGTAGATCACATGTGGAAGAAATGCGATTTACCAGAACTTACAAATAACATTAACGAATTCAACACCTACATATTCCCATACAAACAGAAAAAGAAGTTAGTATATTCTAAGTAGGTCTATAGTAGTACTAACTCTCTGAAAAGATAGGGCATTGCTTCGGCTGTCTTTTTACTGGGTATCTGCCAGATATGACCAACCATCTTGCCAAAATAAGCAATTCTTCTTCTGAGACCAGACGATTTAACGACGGGAACGAGAATGTATACGAGGTCAAGGCCTTCAGCTATGCGATTCAGGGAACTTATTTTGAAATCCACATTTCCATTCAAAAGTAAGTCGGATAACTAAATAAGATTTTCCCACATAATGGTTGACTATCATGTGGGGTTAGTCAGGAATTTCCCAAAGTATAACAATGTAGGTTCGCTCCCAAAGGAATTGTGGTACTACAAAAATAATGCTTTTAAAATTTGGATTATTGAAAAACAACAGCCATATTTGCAGAAAAACCACAAATATAGGCTTTAAGTTATGATAATTCAATTTTCTATCGCAAATTATCTGTCTTTCAAAGAGCCGGCGACGTTATCTCTTGCCGCTACATCTTTAAGGGAACCCGAGGCAGAAGCCAGCGGTGTTTCCTTTGAACTGGATGGTATCAACCTTAAGCTTCTAAAAAGTGCTGTAGTGTTCGGAGCCAATGCTTCGGGCAAGTCCAATTTAATCAAAGCACTTCACTTTTTCAAAGACTTTGTATTCAACTCTTTCAAGGCTTTGCAGTCGGACGAACGGATTTCTGTAGAACCATACCGTCTGAATGCTGCCTCTGCGAAAGAACCGAGCATGATGGAAATGGTGATGGCCGTAGAAGGCAGCATCTTTCGTTATGGTTTTGAAGTTACACCAACCGAAGTCTGCAAGGAGTGGCTTTACAGGAAAGCCTGCAAACCACGCTCAAAGGAGATAGAACTGTTCTATCGGGAGAATGGGCTGTTCAACGTCCATGCGAAATACAGCCAGGCGCAAGAGCTCGTCAATAAGAAAATGATTAGGGACAACGCGCTGCTTCTCTCCACCCTCGCACAGTTCAATGACCCGACGGCAGTCTCGCTTATCCGTTGGCTGGGAGAAACACAATGTCTTAGCGACCAAGACAAGACCAATATATGGAAGGATGCGCTCAAGCATCTTGATGATCCGAATATAAGAAGGCGCATCGTGGCATTCTCGCAATTCGCCGACCTTGGTCTTGATGACATCGAAAAGGTCAACAACCGTCTTGTGAGTACCCATGCACTGTTTGACAATGACGGCAATAAGACTGGTGACGTCTCATTTCCCTTTGAGGTGAACGAATCGGAAGGCACGCTCAAGTACTTCTCTTTCGCCTATCCCATCCTTCATGCCCTTGACGCGGGTACAAGGCTTATCATAGACGAGCTTGGTGCAAAACTCCACCCAACACTATTGGAGCACATCGTAGGTCTTTTCAACAATGCAACAACCAATCCTCGGAACGCGCAACTGATTTTCACCACCCACGATACCAATTTGCTCAGCTCCCATCTTTTCCGTCGTGATCAGATATGGTTCACGCAGAAGGACATATACGGTGCATCACGGCTCTTCTCGCTTGCGGAATACAAGGTGCGCAGCAATGCGCCTTTTGAGCGTGACTATCTTTTGGGGAAATTCGGTGCCACTCCAATCATCGGCAACCCAAACTACGCATTGCAAAGTCAAGGTTATGAGCAGCATTAATCATCAAATAGACAGAGGCTATGGGCGCAGAAGTGGATTGCGCCCCATTAAGCAGTCGTTCCTCATCATTACGGAAGGTGTGAATACAGAGCCTGACTATTTCACGTCATTTCGACTGACATCGGCCAGCATACAGGTTATAGGAGAAGGCATGAGCTGCCTGTCACTTGTGAAAAAGACAATAAGCATCAGGGATAATCTCAAAAAAAGAGGACGTACCTATGATCAGAACTGGGTGGTATTCGACAAGGATGACAATCCGGACAAGACATTCAATGATGCGATTGTATTGGCTCAAAAAGAGAATTTCCATGTAGCCTACAGCAACCAGGCCTTTGAATACTGGTTTCTGCTTCACTTCAAGAAATACAAAGGCTGCTTTACTCGCATACAGATGAACAAGATGCTGAGCAAGATACTGGGTGAGACATACATCAAGAAATCGGGCCATGCGGCCGAGCTCTACATACGTCTTCTTCCTTTACAGCAAGAGGCAATAACAAGAGCCAAGGAAATATTCAAGGAGATGTCGCATGGGAATCCAGCCAAAGAAGAATCTACGACCACAGTGTTCCAACTCGTTGAGCAACTTAATCAATTCTTGTAAGTCGCCAACGCAGCATTGCGGAATACATTGATCCTTTATCTCGCATACACACAGTCATATATCACAACGAAAACATCCCGCAGAGTGGTTGCTGTACCCTGCGGGATGCTTTTGGTTGCTTGAATGTGCCTGTTCCTGATTTTACAGGCTGCTTGTGTTTTTTTCTATCAAATCAAAACGCGGCGCAGCAGCTCAATTAATTGTTCTGCACGATGAGCTCGCCGTCTTTCACGACCATCTCGTCGCTGTCGTCCATCTTGCGTATGGTCACGCTGCCGTTGCGAAACTTGCGCGCATCGCTGCGGTGCACCAGGAAGTCGATCTTGCGGCGACCAGCCATCTTGTCCTTGACTACCCAGTAGCCGTTGACAAAGGAGTTGTTGGCGCTGGTCACGACAATCGTGTCGCCCATGCGGTAGCCTGCCTTGAAGAGGTCGCGCGAGAGGGCCACCCAGCGGTGCTCGCCGCTCTTCACCTTGGAGGGCACCACACGCGAGCCGCTTGCAGTGCAACCGCCACGCGTGGCATAATACATCGTGGCATACACGTCGTGCGACTGCCCCTGGGCCATAGTAGCAAGGCCGATGATAGATATCAGGATTACGAATAATTGCTTCATTTTACTAACTTTTGCGGGTTAAAAAATGTCATTAATTTTCATTCTGACTTTGCAAAATTAAGCTATCTGATTGATAATGAACACAATTATCGAAACTTTAACTTTTAACGTAAAAAACGTTATTCCATTTTCACCCCACTTTTTTGCCAATTCAACCTGCCATGAGGCCCTATAAATAAAGAAATCCCCGAAAAATTTACTATTGTTAAAATATGTAATTACGCACAGGATTTACAAGCGTAAATTGTGAAATATTTTAACAGTCATGCATCATTTTCATCCTGCCATCTCGGCTGGACGAGAAAGCGGCACAGCGCTCTAAAACTCGCGTTGGAGGTCGGCAAGCGAAGCGATAATGCCGGGGTGGGTGGTGCTATCCTCGGCATCGGTCCAGCCGCGGGCCTTGAGCCAACGCGTGGCGCAGCCCAGCGACTCGGCAGGCAGGATGTCTTTTTTCAAGCTGTCGCCCACCACAAGCACACGGCTTGCCGGGAGCTCAAGGGCGTCGACACCCAGCTTGAAGAGCGTGGGGTTGGGCTTGCGCACGCCCACCACGCTACTCTCGATGATGCCCTTGAAGTAGCGCCGCAGGTCGAAGTCGCGCAGCACGCTGTCGATGTTGCCATAGAAGTTGCTCACGAGCATCATTGGATAGCGGCCGTGCAGGTACTCGAGCACGGGCCGCGCCTCGTCGACGCAATCGCGAGCGCGCTCGTAGCAGTAGTCGGCCACCTGCCGGCTCATGGCTGCACAGCCCTCGAGCCAGCCTTGCTGCTCGATATAGTCAAACTCGATGGCCATCTTCTTCACGAGCAGGTCGTGGAAGTTGTCGCCTGGCATGATGTGGCGCACGCGGGCCAGCTCGCGCTCGGCGTAGACATAGGCCTCGCGAAACTGCTCCAGCCCCACGCCGGCACCGGCGTGGCAGTAGCCGTCCCATATCACCCAGCTCCAGTGCACGCCGCGGCTGTCGATCGTGCCACCGTAATCAAAAATGATGCCTTCAATATTTTCCATCTTGCAATTCCTTAAGCAGTGTGCGGCAGCGATGCTCATGGCTCACGATCATGTACACCATCATGAGGTTGAGCACCACAAGCTCGAAGGCAAAGTAGAGCCAAGGCATGTCGATGATGACCGAGATAAACATGGCAATGATGCGCGTGTTGAACGAGAGCATGTTGGTAAACTTCATGAGCGGCAGCGACTGCTTGCGGAAGGCATCCCTGAAGCTGCGGGGCACCTCGTCGCCGCCATAGCGGCTCCTGAGCTCACGGCGCAGGCGCTGCATGACAGGAGTCATCACCTCCTGGTTGGCCGTGTAGTTGCGGTAGAAAAAGAGGGTGAGCTTAGCCATGAAATTGGCGCTCCACGAGAGCGCGGCATAGTCCTTGTCGAGCGCGCTGGTCGAGTCGAGCTCGCTGCCCTCCTTGCCCTTCAGGAAGTAGAGGTGGAACTGGCGGTAGTAGTCGGCCATGGCAGCCTGCTTGGCATGGCAGCCGCCGGCAGCCACGGCAAGCACCCATATCACCCAGCTGTGCTGCGTGAAGAAAGTGCCAGGCCACAGGTCGCCGTAGTTGAGCTCGCGAAACACCAGGGCAAAATAGATGGCCACAAACCAGAAGTCGCCGCTCAGGCCGTCGAGAATGCGCCCCACGCGGCTATACTGCTTGGTGAGGCGTGCCAGCTGACCGTCGGCGCTGTCGTAGGTGTTGGCCCAGATGATGAGGAAGATGCCCACATAGTTGAGCCAGCGCAACGGGTCGTTGCCGAAGTAGAGCAACACGCCGCCAGCCACGCCCAGAAAAATGGACAGAATGGTGACTACATTGGGCGTGACACCCATTTTCTCGAAAAACTTGGCCCACGCAAAGCCCATCGGGCGGTAGAAGAACAGATCGATGTGCTCCTCGGTATCCGACGACTTGAGCGAAGCCTTGTATTCTTGTTTCAATTCTTTAAGAGTCATGTCAATTTTGATAGTTTCCTGTAAAACGTGCTGAGTGAGGGAGAGGGACTGTGCAACAGAGGGGAGAATTATAGGTCGAGGCAAGGCCCCGGCTCAAGCGTCTTGATGCTCCTTGATGATGGCCAGCATGCGGCGGGCAATGTGGGGAGCAGCCTCGGTGCGGCAGGGGGCAAAGCTGGGCCAGTCGTTGAAGTCGATGATGCTTATCGAGCCGTCGGGCGCAACGATGCAGTCGCCGCCATATACCTCAACGTTGAGTTCGGTGGCTGCGCGCTGGCAGATGGACTTGAGCTGCTTGACGCTGAACTTAATGCCTTGCGACTTGCCGTTGATGGCCTCGAGGCCAAACTTGCTGTGCCCGCCGTCGTAGGGGTAGAACCAGTAGAAAAACGGGGTGCCGTTGACGCCGTAGAACTTCACCAGGTCGCCCTCGAGGTGCACATTGATGACGGCCCGCTTGATGCCGCGCAGGAAATACTCCTGCAGCACCTCCTGGGCCTCCTCGGGATGGCGCACATAGGACACATCCTCCTTGTGCATGGCGTGGAAGTCGCCGCGCTTGATCCAGCAGCTCTTGAAGCCGGCCTTCTTGAGCATGGGCTTGATGGCCTCGTCGGTGTTCACAATCAGGCTCTCGGGATAGGGGATGCCGTTGCCCAGCAGGATGCGCGTCATGCGCTCGCGGGTGCAATTCTCAATGCCGTAGCCCGAGTTGACAACGATTTTCCCGGCGTCCTCGGCTTGCTGCAGGTGCTCGATCGACTGCACCTCGCGGCACATGTTCAATATATAGGGCTCCTGCACGCCGTCGCGGTTGAACTGCTCCTCGCTGTACACATTCACGTGGCAACCGCGCTTGCGCAGCTGCTCGGCAGCTGCATTGAAGATGGCTGCGTCGTTGCCTATGTGGTTGGGCGAATAGGCTCCGGCCCGCATGATTCCGGCTATTTGGATATCTGCCATAGTGTGTAAAAAAATTGTGATATTGTATCTTTTGTTGTATACGTTGTTTTTTCAAGCCTCAAGCAGCAGGTCACTGGTTGATAAATTGCTGAGCAGTGGCAATGTCGCTGGCATGGTCAACATCGACAATCTTGTCGATGCTGTAGGCCTTGAGGTTGAAGCCTGCCTCGATGAGGGCGCGCTGGAAGTTGCGCATGCGCGATATGCCCTGCTCGATGCAGCGGTCGAGCACTGCAAAGGCCTTGTCGCTCATGGCATAGATGCCCCCCGACACATACCGGGCTCCCTCGGGGCCGGGCTTGTCGGTGAAGGCCGTGATGCGCATGGTCGACTCGTCGGGCACCTCGACATAGAGGGGTTTCTCGTCGTCGACATAGGGGGTAACGGCCCACAAGCCGTCGTGCACCTTGTCGGCCTCGAAGGCGGCGATATAGCGTGCAAAATCGGGCTCTCTGAAGATGGTGTCGACCGTGGTGAGGCAGAACTTGCCAGGCTGCATCACCTTGCTCAGCTCCCAGAAGCTGTGCATGCTGCTGGGTGTGGTCTTTACCACGATGTTGAGCGGCACGTCGAGGTGCAGCGTGTCGAGAAACTCGCGCACCTGGGTCATGTGCTCGTTGACGATGATGCTGATGCTCTCGGCATTGCAGCGCTCAAAGATGCGCATGAGCCGCTCGACCATGGGCTCGCCGTTGAGCTCGACAAGCGGTTTGGGCTTCTGCACACCCTCCTGGGCCAGCCGCGAGCCCTCGCCGGCTGCTATGATTGCATAATTCATAATCGTTGATATTTGCTTTGAAAATACACCGAGTGCGTTGTCCTACTTGGTGGCCAGGTCGTCGTCATCGTCCTTGGTGAGGTCGAGCACCACATTGTCCTTGCCCTTGTCGAAGTAGAGCTTGCGCAAGGGGTTGCGATGCATCTCGTCGTAGCGCTTGCGGTTGCGCAGGATGTCGATAGCCGTGTAGATGGCGTGTCGCATCGAGTCCTCGCGGGCAATGCCCTGCCCGGCAATGTCGTAGCCAGTGCCGTGGTCGGGGCTGGTGCGCACATAGGGCAGACCGGCCGTGAAATTCACGCCCTCGCCCATGGCCAGCGCCTTGAACGGGGTGAGACCCTGGTCGTGATACATGGCCAGCACGCCGTCGAAGTGGCGATACATCTCGTTGCCGAAGAAGCCGTCGGAGGCATAGGGCCCGAAGCACAGTATCTTCTCGTTGTCGTAGGCCTCGTGCAAAGCCGGCACAATGATTTCCTGCTCTTCCTTGCCCAGCAAGCCATTCTCGCCGGCATGGGGATTGAGCGAGAGCACCGCGATGCGCGGGCCTTGGATGTCGAAGTCGCGCTTGAGCGAGTCGTTGAAAATGCGCAGCTTCTCGAGTATGGCATCCTTGGTCACGGCAGCCGGCACCTGCGCCAGGGGCATGTGTATGGTGACCAGGGCAACGCGCATCTTGTCGTTGCACAGTATCATGAGCGCCTTCTTGCCATCGCCCATGCTGGCCTCGAGATACTCGGTGTGGCCGGGGAAGTCAAACTCGGGGCTTTGGATATTGTCTTTGTTGATAGGCGCCGTGACCAGCACATCGATTTTGCCGTCTTTCAAGTCGCTCACTGCGGCCTCGAGAGCCAGGAAGGCGGCACGCCCGGCCTGCTTGTCGGGTTTGCCCAGCTCAACCTTGATGTCCTCGTCGATCACCTCGACCAGGTTGGGCATGGTCTCCTTGATGTAGTCGGCAGTCTTGGTGTAGTTGATTTGATAGGGCTGCATCTCGATGGCCTTGCGGTGATAGGCCATGATCTTGCTCGACCCGTAGATGATGGGCGTGCACAGCTCGAGCATATCCTGATTGGACAAGGCCTTGAGTATCACCTCATAGCCTATGCCATTGGTGTCGCCTTGCGTGATACCAATGCGTATTTTTTTCTTATTGTCAGTCATTAAGAATCATATATATATATTTAGCACACAGCAAGCGTGCCCCGCCTGCCGGTGAGGGCAACTGCCTGCCCTATAATAGTTGCCAAAGTTACAACAAAAATGGGAAACAGGCAAATCGATACAGCAATGGCGGTCGCGCAACGCTGCATGACCGCCATTGTGTGAAATCACTTGTTGAAGCGAGGAGGAGTGTCGCCGCTGCTGTGCGAGGGGGTGTCGAGGGGCGTGTCGTCGCCAGGGGCTGAGTCTTGCGGGGCCGCAGGGGCATCTTGCTGTTGCCCTTCGGCCTGTTGCTGGCTGGCTGCCTCGGCCTGGCGTCGCCGTTCCTCGGCCACTTGCTGCAACTCCTCGGTGCGGCTCTTCCACGGCCGCTTGCCGAAGATGCGCTCCACGTCGGCAGCATAGATCACTTCCTTGCTCATGAGCTCGTCGACCACCTGGTGATGTCCCTGGGCATACTTGGCGAGAATGTCCTTGGCACGCTGATACTGCTCGTTGACGATGCGCGATATTTCCTCGTCGACCACGCGGGCACGCTCGTCGCTGTAGGGGCGCGATCCCATCTGGCCCTTGGGGTCGTAGTAGGAGATGTTGGGCATCTTCTCGCTCATGCCGTAGTAGAGCACCATGTTTCGCGCTATGCGTGTGGCCTGCTGCATGTCGTTGAGCGCCCCGGCGCCTATGGTGCCCAGGAAGAGCTCCTCGGCAGCACGGCCGCCCATGAAGGAGCATATCTCGTCGAGGAAGCCCTGCTTGTTCACACTCACGCGGTCTTCGGGCATGGTGAGATTCACGCCCAGAGCCTGGCCGCGGGGCACAATAGAGATCTTGACCAGCGGCTGGGCATATTGCAAGTGCCATATCACGGTGGTGTGTCCTGCCTCGTGCACGGCAGTCTCATACTTGTCGCGCTTGGTGAGCAGCATCGACTTGTTTTCCAAGCCCATGGTCACCTTGTCGATGGCCTCGCCAAAGTCTTGCATGGCAATGGCCGGCGCATTGCGGCGGGCGGCGATGATGGCAGCCTCGTTGCACACGTTGGCTATCTCGGCGCCGCTCATGCCGGTAGTTTGGCGGGCCAGCAGGTTGACGTCGACCTTGTCGTCGACGACTTTCTTCTTCAAGTGTACCTTGAATATGGCCTCGCGGTCGAGCAGCTCGGGCAAGTTCACGTGCACCTTGCGGTCGAAGCGGCCAGGGCGCAGCAGGGCCGGGTCGAGAATGTCCTCGCGGTTGGTGGCGGCCAGCACAATCACGCCGGCATCGCCGTCGATGCCGTCCATCTCGGTGAGCAGCTGGTTGAGCGTCTGGTCGTGCTCGCTGTTGAAGCCCTCGTTGCTGCGGCTGGCGCCCACAGCGTCGATCTCGTCGATGAAGACCACACAGGGGGCCTTCTCCTTGGCCTCGTTGAAGAGCTCACGCACACGGCTGGCACCCACGCCCACAAATTTCTCGACAAACTCGGAACCCGAGCGGGAGAAGAAGGGCACCTGGGCCTCGCCGGCCACTGCACGGGCCAGCATGGTCTTGCCCGTGCCTGGAGGACCCACGAGCAGAGCGCCCTTGGGCACCTTGCCGCCCAGGCGGCCGTACTTGGCAGGATTTTTCAAGAAGTCGACAATCTCGGTCACTTCCTGCTTGGCCTCCTCCATGCCGGCCACGTCGGCAAAGGTGATGGTGCCTATCTCGGAGTGCTTGTCCTCGAGACCCTTGCGCAGGTTGGTGATGGCTTCGTCAAAATACTTGAGCGACACGGCCTCGTCGTCGGCCTGAGTGGCAGCAGCCAGGGCGGCATCGTTGCACACCTTGGCAATGTCGGCGCCACTGAAGCCCGATGTTTTCTGAGCCAGGTCGTCGACCTTGACATCGGCAGCCAGCTTCACATGCTTGAGGTAGAGGTTAAAGATCTCGAGGCGCTCGGTCTGGCCGGGTTGTCCCACATAGATGTGGCGGTCGAGGCGGCCTGGTCGCAGCAGCGAGCGGTCGAGCATGTCCTGGTTGTTGCAGGCGGCCATCACAATCACGCCACTGCTGTTGCCCATGCCGTCCATCTCGATGAGCAGCTGCGACAGGGCTGGCGTGCGGCTTTGGTCGGCCGCCACCTCGCTGCGCTTGGCCCCTATGGCCTCGATCTCGTCGATGAAGACCACACAGGGCGATTTCTCGCGCGCCTCGCGAAATATCTCGTGCAGGCGCTGTATGGGGTCGCCGTATATGTTGGCCAGGTCGGGGCCCGATGCGGTGATAAAGGGCACGTCGGCCTCGTTGGCCACGGCCTTGGCCAGCATGGTCTTGCCCGTGCCGGTGGGTCCCGAGAGGAGCACGCCGCGCGGTATCTTGCCGCCCAGGCGGGTGTAGAAGTCGGGGCGCTTCAAGAAGTCGACAATCTGCAGTATCTTGCTCTTGGGCTTGTCGATACCGGCAATGTCGTCGAAGGTGACCGTGTTGGCCAGCTTGGTATCGTAGTCGAGGCCCTTGCGCACCTTCTCGATGGCCTTGAGCAGGTCGGCCTGGGTCACATGTTCGTTGCCGGCACCGGCCGACTGCACGGCGGCATCGTTGCACACGTTGGAAATCTCGGCTCCGCTGAAGCCCGAGGCCTTGCGGGCCAGCTCCTTGGCATCGACATCGCTGGCGGTGGTGATGCGCTTGAGGTAGAGCTCAAAAATCTCCTCGCGGTCCTTGAGCTCGGGGAAGCCCACATATATCTTGCGGTCGAAGCGGCCAGGGCGCACCAGGGCCTTGTCGATGAGCTCCACACGATTGGTGGCGCCCATCACGATCACGCCCGAGTTGGTGCCATAGCCGTCCATCTCGGCCAGCAGCTGGTTGAGCGTGATTTCGCGCTCGCCGTTGCGGTTGGAGCGGCTGCCTATGGCGTCGATCTCGTCGATGAAGATGATGCAGGGAGCCTTCTCCTTGGCATTGCGGAAGAGCTCGCGCACGCGGCTCACGCCCGAGCCCATAAACTCGCCCTGGAACTCGGCTGCCGAGGTCGAGAAGAAAGGCACATTGGCCTCGCCGGCAACGGCCTTGGCCAGCAGCGTCTTGCCCGAGCCTGGAGGGCCCACCAGCAGCACGCCGCGCGGTATCTTGCCGCCCAGGCGGGTAAACATCTTGGGATTGCGCAGGAAGGCGATGATTTCGCCCACTTCCTTTTTGGGTTTCTCCATGCCGGCCACGTCGGCAAAGGTCACGGTGTCGGTCATGCGGGTGGGCTTGTCGAGCTGCCGCGTCACGCGGTCGATGGCCTCGTAGAAGTCGGGCTGCTGCACGGCCTTCTTCTTGGCGCGGGCGGCCAGCAGGGTGGCCTCGTTGCATATATTGGCAATGTCGGCCCCCGACAGGCCCGAGGTCATGCGGGCCAGGCGGTCGAGGTCGACGCTGCCGTCGATTTTCACATTTTTGAGATGCACCTTGAAGATGGCTGCACGGTCCTCAAGGCTGGGGTTGCCTATGTAGATTTGGCGGTCGAAGCGGCCAGCACGCAGCAGGGCCTTGTCGAGCACGTCGGCACGGTTGGTGGCGGCCAGCACAATCACGCCGCTGTTGTTGCCGAAGCCGTCCATCTCGGTGAGCAGCTGGTTGAGCGTGTTCTCGCGCTCATCGTTGGCGGCAAAGTCGTTCTTGCGGCTGCGGGCGCGCCCTATGGCGTCGATCTCGTCGATAAAGACGATGCAGGGAGCCTTCTCCTTGGCCTCGCGAAACATGTCGCGCACGCGGCTGGCACCCACGCCCACAAACATCTCGACAAAGTCGCTGCCGGCCATTGAGAAGAAAGGCACTTGTGCCTCGCCGGCCACAGCCTTGGCCAGCAACGTCTTGCCCGTGCCTGGAGGGCCCACCAGCAGGATGCCCTTGGGGATGGTGCCGCCCAAGTCGGTGTACTGCTTGGGGTTTTTGAGAAACTCCACAATCTCGGACACCTCTTTTTTCTCTTTTTCCATGCCGGCCACGTCGGCAAAGGTGATTTCCTTGCTCTTGTCCTTGTCCTTGACGTGGAGCTTGGCACGGCTGCGGCCCACGCTGAACACACCGCCGCCGCCACGGCCGCCCATGCTGCGCATCATCCATATCCAGAACACGACGAGCAGCACAAAGGGCAGCGCGCCCAGCAGCATGCTCGTGTAGTCGCTGTCGCTGGTATACTCGACCTTGCCGTTGAACTGGCCGGCCTTGCGCCACTTGTTGACGTAGTCGTCCATCTTGTCGCTCGAGGCGATGCCGGCAGTCACCGAGCTCTGCACACCTTGCTGCGGTCGTGAGTCGGGATAGACTTGCTTGGCCAGCTCGGGGGTGAGGAAAGCCTCAACCTGGTTTTTGCCGTTGTGCACCACAATCTTGGTCACGCCCTTGCCCTTGGTCTGCACCAGGTTTTCAAAGTCGGTCCACGGCACTTGCTTGGTCTGCACGTCGGCGTCGAAGAACCAGTAGCCCACCAGCATGGCAAGTATCAAGGCATAGAGCCAGTAGATGCTGAACCCGAAGCCCTTGCCCCGTGTCTTGCCGTCGTTGTTATTGTTGCTATTATTGTTGTTGTTGAAAATTCCAGCCATTGCCTGTAGTTTGATGGTTAATTGCCGGGAGCCCCGTCAGCTTCTGGCGCAAGCCGCCCGCCATTGAAAAAGATTCCTCACACTGCCAAAATGTCATTTAGTCGAGATCGGGCACGCGGGTGAGCTTGGCGTCGGCCCACAACTCCTCGAGATTGTAGCGCACGCGGAAGTCGGGCAGGAACACGTGCACATAGACCGTGCCGTAGTCGATCACGATCCACTGCGAGTTCTGGTAGCCGTCGTAGTTGAACGGGCGGGTGCCCAGTTTCTTCTCCACATAGTCGCGCACGCTGTCGGCCACGGCATCGACCTGCATGGTGCTGTTGCCTGTGCATATCACAAAGTCGCCTGTGGCTGCCGTCTCAATCTGGTTCATGTCGACGTGCACGATATCGTGGCCCTTCTTCTCCTGGATGCCCTCGATAATCGCTTGTACTAATGTTTCGTTTTCAGTCATATATATACATCGTAATGTTATCCTGCAAAGATACAGCAAATACTGCGCCAAACGAAATTATTTATTAAGTTTTAAGGTTTTGACTCGGGCGCGGGGCGCCGAGCCGGCCCGAGAGCAAAAAAGCACCCCCGCGATGCGCGAGGGTGCCTGTAGTGTGAGCGCGCGTGTGTGGTTGCACACGTGGCAAGTCACGGGTTTACTTCTCGCAGGCAATGGCCTGGAGCAGAGCCACGGTGAAGTCCCAGGCCTTCTGCACGGCGGGAATGTGGCAGCGCTCTTGTGGCGAGTGCACGTTTTCGAGCGTGGGCCCGTAGGATATCATCTCCATGTGGGGAGCCTGCTGCAGGAACAAGCCGCACTCGAGGCCGGCGTGGATGGCGTTGACGATGGGCTTCACGCCGTAGAGCTTCTCCCACTGTGCCACGGCATCGGCCAGGAGCTTGCTGTTCACGTTGGGCTGCCAGCCCTGGTAGCCGCCGGTATAGTCCACCTTGCGGGCGCCGGCAAGCTTGTAGAGGGCCTCGATTTGGCCGGCGAGCTCATACTTGCGGCTCTCGACCGACGAGCGCGAGAAGTGCTCGATGTAGATGGTCTTCTCGGCTTCGAGCGTCTTGATGCTGGCAAAGTTGGTCGACGTTTCCACGAGTTCCTTGATGTCGTGGTCCATCGAGTAGATGCCGTGCTGGGCCACATAGGCGGCGCTGATGATGCGGCGGGCCGTGTCGGCGTCGATCACGGTAGCAGGCTTCTCCACGCTCTCGCACAGCACCTCCATGTGGGGCTCGGTAGCCTTGTACTCGTTTTTCACGTCGGCAATATAGGCATTGAGCTCGACCGAGAGTTTCTCCTTGTCGTCGGGCTTCACACCCACGATGGCCACGGCCTCGCGGGCGATGGCATTGTGCAGGTTGCCGGCGTCGACACGGGCGAGCCTGAAGTCGAACTTCTGCTCCAGGCGGTAGAGCAGGCGTGCGATTTGCTTGGTGGCGCAGGCATAGCCCTTGTCGATGTCGCTGCCCGAGTGGCCGCCGTGCATCTTGGTGATGTTGAGCTTGAAGTAGACGAGGTCGGCAGGAGCAGCCTCGGGGGTGTAGTCGAAGTAGACGAGCGACTCCAGACCGCCGGCGCACCCGATGGTGATGATGCCGTCGTCCTCGCTGTCGAGGTTGAGCAGGTAGTCGCCTTGCAGCATGTCGCTCTTGATGTTGATGGCACCGGTGAGGCCGGTCTCCTCATCGACGGTGGCGAGCACCTCGAGCGGGCCGCACTTGATGTCGTCGTCGAGCAAGGCAGCCAGGGCCAGAGCCAGGCCCATGCCGTCGTCGGCGCCCAGTGTGGTGCCGTTGGCGCGCACCCACTCGCCGTCGACCACAGTCTCGATGGGGTCGGTCTCAAAGTTATGGTGTGAGGTGGGCACTTTCTCGGCCACCATGTCCATGTGGCCTTGCAGCACCACCTTCTTGGCATTCTCGTAGCCTGGAGCAGCCGGGCGGAACATGGCCACATTGCCCACGGCGTCGACCTTGTGCTCGAAGTTGTGCTCCTTGGCGAAATCCACGAGCCACTGGCGTATCTTGTCGAGCTTGCCCGACGGGCGCGGCACCTTGGTAATCTCGTCGAAAATACTCCACACGTTGGTTGGTTTCAAGTCTTTTACTGTCATAGTTGGTTGTGTCTTTTTTAAAAGTGATAATTGTTAGTTTAAGTTGCGTTCGACAAATTTATGTTAAAACATTCTCGGAACTTTGGTAAAGATACGAAATTAATTTGTAATAAAGGGCAAAATCTCGCAAAGGTTTTCTATATTTGCACAACAAATTCAGAATACTGCGGTGGAAATTGTAATTGCGACCATAATATTGACGGGTGTTGCAGTATTGTTGCTGGGCATCAAGATATTCTTTGTCAAGGGCGGACGGTTCCCCAACACACACATACACAACAACGAGTCGATGCGGCAACGCGGCATCACCTGCGCAAGAGACCAAGAATTTTATAAATAACAACCGATATAAATAGAGCAATGAACTTTTCAAGAAAGATGACAAAGTTTGTCATGATGGCAGCCCTCATGCTGGCCGCTGTGTCGTGCAACCAAAAGCAGCCACAAGCCAAGCCCGCGCTGCCCAAGCAAGCCAACGAGTCGATGGTGATACGCTACATCGACCCCGACTCGATAACAAAGAACTATAACCTGGCCAAGGACTTCAAGGAGCTCACCATCACAATGCAAAACAATCTCGATGCCGCACAGAAGGTGCAGCAGCAAAACTTGCAGAACCTCGAGAGCGAGTTCCAGGCCAAGGAAAAGAAAAACGTATATGCCACCGACCAGGCCCAGGCTCAAGCCGACCAGGCCCGCTACCAGAAGGCCGTGAACGACGCGCAGAGCAAGCTGGCCGAGATGAGGAGCAAGATGGAAAAGACGCTGCAGGAAAACAGCCAGCAGCTGCAAGACTCTATCGACAACTATGTGAAAATCTACGCCAAGCAGAAGGGCTACGACATGATTCTCTCCAAGGCTTCGACCTTCTACATCGACCCCAAGTATGACGTGACCGACGAGGTGGTGAAGGGATTGAACCAGCGCTACACCAAGGTGGCCAAGAAGAAATAACAGCCCGCATGGTGGCTCGTTGCGCCCGGCAGGGCGCCACAAGCGAAGCGGGAGGCAGGCACAACGACAAGTGCCAAAGCCTCCCGCTTCGCTTTACTTTATAGCGGCCAGCGCCACGCAAGGGCTCACAGGCGGTAGCGTGCTCTGATGAAGTTGACGCGCTTGACCAGACGCTGCCACAGGGTGCGATGGTCGACCCAGGTGGCCGCATAGTGATGAATCGAGCGAGTGGCCGGGGTGATGTGCAACTCGCCCGTGAAATAATTCTTGGGGCAGAAGTACTCGGGCGGGTAGATGAAGATGTCGCCCACCTGGCGCAGGCCGTTCTCGAGCTGGCGGGCCGGCAGGCTGGCAAGCAAGTTGCTCACCACGTCGACCACCGTGCCGGTGAACTTGCCGTCCCAGGTGACGAAGTGGTGACTGCGGTACCAGTCGATGATGTGCCCGTAGAGCTCGAGGCCAGCAGGCGCGCCCAAGCCCAGGCCGGGGGCCACAATGCAGCTGCCGCCGGCGTCATGCCCGTCTTGCCGGGCCTCGCAGCCCATGAAGGGGCCGCGCTCGACGATGTCGTGAAGCGGGGCGATGAGCTCGACGTCGGTATCGAAGTAGAGGCCGCCCTCGCGATACAGGATGCAGAAGCGGGCGTAGTCGCTCACAAAGGCGTATTTCTTGAGGCGGTAGGCCTCGCGGGTGTAGGCAATGCTGGCCACGTCGAAGTTTGACTCGTTCCACTCCTTTATCTCATAGCCGGGCATGTACTTGCGCCACGAGGCGATGCACTGCCGGGCGCTCTCGGGCAGGGGATTGCCGCCAAACCAGCAATAATGTATCACTTTGGGTATCATCGTGCGAGCTGTTGTGTAATGGTTGAGAAATCACAACTACAGCGCTACTCGGCTTGCGGGTCGTCGAGGTCGTCGTAGGTGTTGTACAGGAAATCGTTGTAGGGGAAGCGCTGCATGTGTATGGCCTTGGCCTTGTTGTAGAGCAGGTGCTTGAGCTCATCGATGTTCTCGCGTTTCTTGGCCGAGATGAAGACGCAGTTGTCGCCCATGCGTGCCATCCAGGTCGACTTGAGCTCGTCGAGCGGTATATTCTCGCGCTGGCGTGGGGTGAGGTCGTCGGCGTCTTTGGGCACATAGGAGAACTGGTCGATTTTGTTGAACACCATGATCATCTCCTTGTTGCCTGCATCGCACACCTCTTGCAGCGTCTTGTTGACCACCTCGATTTGCTCTTCAAATTGCGGGTGCGAGATGTCGACCACGTGCACCAGCACGTCGGCATCGCGCACCTCGTCGAGTGTAGTCTTGAACGACTCGACCAGGTGAGTGGGCAGCTTGCGTATGAAGCCCACAGTGTCGGTGAGCAGGAAGGGCAGGTTCTGGATCACGACCTTGCGCACGGTGGTGTCGAGCGTGGCAAAGAGCTTGTTCTCGGCAAAGACGTCACTCTTGGAGAGCACGTTCATGAGGGTCGACTTGCCCACATTGGTGTAGCCCACAAGGGCGATGCGGGTGAGCTTGCCGCGGTTTTTGCGCTGTATCACCTTCTGCTTGTCCCAGGCTGCCAGCTTCTGCTTGAGCAGCGATATCTTGGTTTTCACGATGCGGCGGTCGGTCTCGATTTGCTCCTCGCCAGGGCCGCGCATGCCTATACCGCCGCGCTGGCGCTCAAGGTGGGTCCACATGCCGGTGAGGCGGGGCAGCAAGTACTGGTACTGTGCCAGCTCCACTTGCATCTTGGCATTGGCCGTCTGGGCGCGCCGGGCAAAGATGTCGAGTATCAGGGTGGTGCGGTCGAGCACCTTCACGCCCGTTTCCTTCTCGATGTGGGCCATCTGCTTGGGCGTGAGGTCGTCGTCGAAGATGACCAGCCCCACTTCATGGTCGTTTACATAGCTGGCTATCTCGGCCAGCTTGCCCTTGCCCACAAACGAGGTGCTGTTGGGCGCCTCGCAGCGCTGCAAGAAGCGTTTTTCGGTCACAGCGCCGGCGGTGTCGGCCAGGAAGGCCAGCTCGTCGAGATACTCGCGGGCCTTGGCCTCGTTTTGCGTGGGGGTGATGAGGCCCACCAGCACAGCACGCTCCTGCTCGAGCTCGTTTACACGTTTTTTATCGTCAAGTAATCCCATATATGTATTTGTGTCAACAAAGAAAAACTTGCAAGCCCGGCCGCCCGTGCGGTGCAGGCCTGCGGCCACTCGTGGCGGCGGGTGCAAAAGTAGTAAAAATAATGCTCGCAAGCAAACTAAAACTCCCCGGGGCAATGCCTCGGGGAGCTGTGTGAGTGTGTCAATATCGTTTACTTGGGATTACTTGCCCAGGTTCTTGTCGATAGTGCAGATCGAAACGCGGTTCCACTCGGGCTCGCTGAACATCTCGCTGATGCCGTTGCCAGCAGCGTCGATGCGGTTGGCGTTGATTTTGTACTTGTTGACCAGGCAGTCCTTAACGGCGGCTGCACGGTTCTTAGCAAGTTTCAGGTTCACAGCCTCTGGGCCGTCCTTAGAAGCATAACCCTTCACAACCACTGTGGCTGCGCTGTTGCGCTTCATGTAGTTGGCGATGCGCTCCACGTTAGGCATTTGGTCCCTGGTGATGTCCCACTTGCCAATCTTGAAGAACACGCTGCTCTCGAGCGACTCCTTGTTGTCCTTGGTCTCGATCACCTGAGGCTTCTGAGCCTTGCAGGCAGCCAGGTCGCGAGCGAGCTGGTCGGCGCGGGCGTTGCAGTTGGCAAGGTCGCTTTGAGCCTGGCTCAGCTGGTTGCGCAGGTTGTTGATTTGGCCGTTGAGCTGGTCGATGTCGGCCTGAGTGTACTTGTAGGGGCACAGTGTGAAGTAGTGCTGACCGTTGCTGTTGCCGAAGTGATAGGTAACACCAGCCTCGAGCTCAACAGCTGCGTTGTTGATGTTGTAACGCGTCTGCTGACGGTTGCTCTTGCCGGCCTGCAGGTCGTGAGCGATAGTGCTGCTGTAGCCGTTCTGGGCTGCATTGTACTGGTTCACATTGTTCATGTCCCAGAAGATAGAAGGCTTCAACGAGATGGTCCAAGCCTTGCTCTCGCCCAGGTTCCAGTTGATGTTCACACCATATTTGGTGTACCACGAGTTCATGTCGGCCGAGTTGGCGGTCTTGTAGCCGTGCAGCCAGCCTGCACCAGCCACTGCTTCAAACTCAAGAGTGCGGGGAGCGCCCTTGTAACCACCGAAGAGGTTCGACAGGTTGAAGGCTGCAAATGCACCCACCAGCTGGTGGTCGATCATTGTAGCGCTGTGAAGACCCCACACAGGAGTGATGGCCTTGTTCCAGCTCGAGGTATTGATGGTCCACTCGCCCTCAACGCCTAAACCCAGCACTGGAGTGACTTGCTTGCGAATTTCGGCACCGAAGATGCCACGTGCGTTCTTCCAGAAAGCGTAGTGATGTGCTGGAGAAACTGCTCCACCCTTGAGTGTTACCGACCAGTTGTCGGTAAACTTAGTACCATACACATGGTCGGCGACCTGTGCCTGGGCAGCAGTCATGCCGAGTAATGCGGCTGCTAACAGAATAATCTTTTTCATAGTTCAAAATAAATTAAAACATTATACTCTATTAAAAACTTGGCAAAAGTAACTATTTTTTTGATTATATCAAAAATTTAACTAAAAATTTAGACATACAGGACCTAAATACCCCCTAAAACCACTTTCTTTTGTTTTTTTTCAAGCTCGAAATAAACAAAAATTGGCTTTCTTCTCTTAAATTTCGGGGCAAATGTAAGACTTTTACGGCTGTAGTGCAAACTAAATCGTCAAAGCCACTCAATTTGTATACCAAACGACAATGTGAGCCACTTGTCGGGCGTGATGTAGCTGTTTTTAACTTTTTGAATAAAGTAATAGTCGCATGTGCTCAGCTCGTAAAAGAGACTCACGCTGCGGCCAAACCATCGCTTGCGCTCAGGGATGTTGAGCCTAATGCGCTGGCCCAAGTACACATTGGTGCGCACTCGCGTGGCAAACCAGTAGTAGCCCTTGGGGTAGCGCGATGGCTGGTGCACCCAGAACTTGTGGCTGAAGGCAGTGTTGAAGTAGAGACCCGCCGCAAGCGGCTGGAAATCGACAAGTTCCCCCGCCACATGCACTGTCCACGGGATGTAGTCTTGCTTGAGGGTCATCGTCATCACAGCGTGATGGGCGTTGTGCTTAGGCACGAAGCCAAACATGAGCGAAGTCTCCCAGTGCCGCCTGCCGTAGATCCACGTGGGGCCGCCCGAAAACATGCCCATGTTGCCGGCATACTGGATGCGGGCGCCACGCGGGATGAGGCGGGCCCACATGCGGTAGTAGTTGTTGAGCCGGCGCACGTAGGGCGCCACACGGGCAACCGAGTCGGCAGTCACGTCGGTGCGCACGATATACACGGTGTCGACACGGCCTGCTGTCTCGTGCCTCGACGTGTCGGGCACAGCGGATGCCCAGGCTGTCACCGTCGTGAGCATCGCAATGCTAAAAAGAAACCACCTCATAGCTATAGGAACCTGGAGTAATTTTAAAAATGCAGTACTGGCGTTTCTCGATGTTGGGGGTCTGATAGTAGACAATGCCGTCGCCATAGATGTCGACCTGCTCCAGGCTGTGGCCATGACCGTTGATGCAGAAGAGCAGCCCGGGCAGCCCGTGCAGGTAGTGGAACTCAAAGGCTTTGGCCACATTGTTGTTGAACACATCGCTATAGGGACGGGCATGCATGGTGACCACGCAGCGGTCAAACTCGCCGGCTCGCGCCGTGTCTTGCTGCTCGATGTAGTCGAGGTCGGGGACGGCCTCGCCGTAGTCATACTCCAAGGCATTGGTGTTGAGGTTGATAAACTTCACACGGCCAGCGATGAAGGTGAAGTTGGCCGGCCCAAAGATTTTCAAAAAGGCCTCCTTGCCTGTGCCCAGGCAGTCGTGATTGCCTATGTCGCACACATAGGGCACCTTGAGTCCGCTCAGTATGTTGCGCTGCCACTCAAATTCCTTGAGCGTGCCATAGTCGGTCAAGTCGCCGTCGTGCACGACAAACATGATGCTGTCGCGGCGGTTCACATCTTTCACAAAGTCCTTGGTCTCGTCATACCACCCTTGCGTGTCGCCCGTGGCGGCAAAAATGATGGTGTCCTTGCCCGCGCACTGCGACTCGATGAGCCGGGCGTTGGTCACGTTCACCATCTTCTCGCCGTCGACATCGACGTCGTAGGGGTGATAGTTGATGTAGCGGCATCCCGCCAGCGCCAAGCCCGTCGCCACACAGGCTGCAATGGTCAATGTCTTCACTCTCATAATGCAAAGAAAACAAAAAAATGGCAACAACAGCCATGCAGCTGCTAAATTGACGTTTTAAAGCGAAAAATGGAAAACTCAGCCACCGCAATGTGCTGTGCAGCCCACCCCACACACCACTCAGATCGACACACACATATATATATAGCTATATAGCAAGAGCCGCACTCCCCCATTGCCGAGGGGTGCGGCTCTATCGCCTGTGACAGTATTGCCGTTGAAAGAGAGCGTGCGTGTGCGCGCATACATGTGCCTCGCCTGCATGCGGAGGCACACACGGGTGCTGCTACTCGACGTTGAGCAGCTGCTTCATCTTGTCCATGGCTGCATTCAAGCCGTCGGCGTTGCGACCGCCGGCCTGTGCAAAGTGCGGCTGACCGCCGCCGCCGCCCTGGATGGCCTTGGCAGCCTCGCGCACCACCTTGCCGGCATTGAGGCCCTCTTTCACCAGGTCGTCGCTGAGCATGATGGTGAGCATGGGCCTGCCGCCCTCGCGGGTGGCAGCCAGAAACACTGTGGCAGGTTTGGCATCGGCCTTGATGGCAAAAGCCACGCCCTTGACCACGTCGGCCGAGACAGCACCCGTGAGGCTCACCACGCGCATGCCATTTATCTCCCTGGCATCGCGGCACAGAGCCTCCTTGAGGGCATGTATGCGGTCTTGCACAAAGCCGTCGACCTGCTTGCGCAGGTTGGCATTCTCGGCCACGGCCTTGTTGACTGCGGCAGTGAGGTCGGGGGCATTGTTGAGCAGCTCCTTGAGTTTTGCCATGGTTTTCTCGAGAGCATAGATGGCGTCTTCAACGCTTTGGCCGGTGATAGCCTCGATGCGGCGTATGCCGGCTGCGATGCTGCTCTCGCTCAAAATCTTGATCATGCCTATGTTGCCCGTGTTGGGCACATGGGTGCCGCCGCACAGCTCCACGCTGGGGCCGTATTTCACCACACGCACCTTGTCGCCATATTTCTCACCAAAGAGGGCGATGGCGCCCATGCCGCGGGCCTCGTCGATGGGCATGTCGCGGTACTCCTCGAGCGGTATGGCCTGGCGCACCATGGCGTTGGCCACCAGCTCCACCTGGTGCAGCTCCTCGGGGGTCACCTTCTGGAAGTGGGAGAAGTCGAAGCGCAGCGACTTGGCGTCGACATAGGAGCCCTTCTGCTCCACGTGGCTGCCCAGCACCTTGCGCAGGGCATAGTCGAGGATGTGGGTGGCTGTGTGGTTGCAAGCAGTGGCACGGCGGGCCTTGACGTTGATGGCGGCATGCAGGGTCTCGGTCACGTCGGCGGGCAAGCGCTTCACGATGTGCACTGGCAAGTTGTTTTCTCGCTTGGTGTCGACCACCTCGATCTTCTCGTCGCCGCAAGTGAGCACACCCGTGTCGCCCACCTGGCCGCCCATCTCGGCATAGAATGGCGTGCGCGAGAGCACCAGCTGGTAGAAGGTGTTCTTCTTCTGCGTCACCTTGCGGTAGCGCAGTATCTCGGTGTCGCACTCGTCGAGGTCGTAGCCCACAAACTCGGTGTGGCCCTCACGCAGCTCCACCCAGTCGTCGGCCTCAACCCGGGCAGCGTTGCGGGCACGCTCCTTCTGCTTGGCCATCTCGGCGTTGAACTCGTCCTCGCTCACTGCGAGCCCGTTTTCTTTCAAGATGAGCTCGGTGAGGTCGAAGGGGAAGCCATAGGTGTCGTAGAGGGTGAAGGCCTGGGCGCCGTCGATGTGCGACTTGCCAGCCTTCTTGGCCTCGGCCACGATGCCCTCGATCATCTTCATGCCTGTGGCCAGGGTGCGCAAGAAGGCATCTTCCTCCTCCTTGATCACGTGCTTGATGAGCAACGACTGTGCCTGCAACTCGGGATAGGCCTGGCCCATCGACTCGACGAGCGTGTCGACGAGGCGGTACATAAAGGCCTCGCGCAGGCCCAGGAAGGTGTAGCCGTAGCGCACGGCGCGGCGCAAGATGCGGCGTATCACGTAGCCAGCCTTGGCGTTGCTGGGCAACTGCCCGTCGGCAATGCTGAAAGCCACGGCGCGCACGTGGTCGGCCACCACACGCATGGCCACATCCACATCGTCGCTCTCGCCATAGTGCTTGCCCGAGATTTCGCCTATCTTCTTGATGAGGGGCTGGAATATGTCGGTGTCGTAGTTGGAGTGCTTGCCCTGCAGCATGCGCACAAGGCGCTCAAAGCCCATGCCCGTGTCGATGACGTGCATCGAGAGGGGCTCGAGGCTGCCGTCGGCCTTGCGGTTGAACTGCATGAACACGATGTTCCATATCTCGATCACCTGTGGGTCGTCTTTGTTGACCAGCTCGCGGCCGGGCACCTGAGCCTTCTGCTCGGGCGTGCGCGAGTCGTAGTGTATCTCAGAGCACGGACCGCAGGGACCGGTGTCGCCCATCTCCCAGAAGTTGTCGTGCTTGTTGCCGTCGATGATGTGGTCGGCAGGCAGATGCTTGGCCCAGTAGCCGGCGGCCTCGTCGTCGCGGGCAATGCCCTCGGCGGGGCTCCCCTCAAACACGGTCACATAGATGTCGCTGGGGTTGAGCTTGAGCACATCGACCAGATACTCCCAGGCATAGTCGATGGCGCCCTCCTTGAAATAGTCGCCAAAGCTCCAGTTGCCCAGCATCTCAAACATGGTGTGGTGGTAGGTGTCGTGTCCCACCTCCTCCAGGTCGTTGTGCTTGCCGCTCACGCGCAGGCACTTCTGCGAGTCGGTGCGGCGGCGTGGTTCGGGATCCTTGGTGCCCAGTATGATATCCTTCCACTGGTTCATGCCTGCATTGGTAAACATGAGCGTGGGGTCGTCCTTGATCACCAGCGGTGCCGACGGGACGATAACGTGTCCTTTCGACTCAAAAAATTTCTTGAACGAGTCGCGGATTTCATTAGCAGTCATCATCATATTTTTTTCTTTGCTATCTATTTTTGTTTTTTTATTTCCCTTATCGTTGGTTGTGTTGCAGGAAATGATTACCTTTACACATAATATAAGACGCAAAGTTACTGCATAATCGCAATTTATGCAAGCCCGTCGCGCTTTAATACCCATTTTTAGAAAGTGGCATGGAAGAATTGACCAAACGTTTCTACCGCATAGGCGATGTGGCCGAGATACTCGGCATTCCCGCCTCGACGCTGCGCTACTGGGAGAAGGAGTTCACCATCATCAAGCCCACACGCAGCGCCAAAAACATAAGGCTCTACACGCCCAAAGACATCGAGACCATCAAGATGATCTACTACCTGGTCAAGGAGAAGGGCTTGAAGCTCGATGCCGCCCAGGCCATGATAAGGCGCAACCGCGAGGGCGTGTCCAAGCGCTTCGAGGTGGTGGAGCGCCTCAAGAGGGTGCGCGACCAGCTCAAGGCCTTCAACAAGGCGCTGCTCGAGGCCTCCAAGACCGGGCATTGAGCGCCTCGCCCCTACTCTACTACACGAAAAGCGACCGCAGCCTGCTGCACATTGAGGAAATCGTCCTCGTGCAGCAGGCTGCAGTCATTTCTCTATGCGCCAAGGGGCATGGGCATTTCACGCCCCAAGCCTCCAGGCTGTGTATCGCGGTCGCTCACAATCGCGCTCAGAAGGGCAGGTCATCGCTCGAGCCGCCGCCAAAGTCGACAGGGGCCCCTGGAGCAGGTGCTGCCGGTGCCGGAGCTGCGACGGGCGCACCTGGAGCAGGAGCAGGCGCCGGAGCAGCCGACGGCTCATAGGGCTCGGCCTTCCAGGCATTGATGTTGGTAAACCAGCGGCCATTGTACTCATGGCTGTCGATGTCGAAGCTCACTTTCACTTGCTGTCCCACCTCGAGCGGAAACTGATTGGCCTTGTCGCCGAAGAAACTGAAGAAGATTTTCTTGGGATAGGCCTCGGCGGTCTCGAGCACATATTCTTGCTTGCTCCACTGGTTGCCAGCCCTGGAGGTGCCTTGCTGTGCCGGCAATTTAACGATGATTTTTCCTATTGCTTCCATTGTCGATGTTTTTTCGTTGTTATCGATGTCGTTTTATTTTCCTTTGAAGTTACAAAGTTAGCAATTCTTTCCATTCATCCATCATTTTCACCCCGAAAATATTCTCACCTCACCCCGCTCTTCGGGCTCGTGTTAAATATTGCTAAATATATCCACACGGCAACGACTTTATTAACGGTTATAAGTAAATTTGACCAAAAGATTTTAAACTTTAAACAAACGCAAGCTTATGAGAAAAAATTTTCGCATTTTATTAACAACAGCACTGCTGCTTTTTGCCAACGCTGCTATTGTCCAAGGAGCAACAGCGCACAACGTGAAGGGCACCATCACCATCGCCACCCCAATTGTAAAAGAGGACTTTTCTAAATTTACCGACGGTTCCGAAGAAAAGCCCTCGGCAACCAACATTGCCGCCAGTGGAACCATAGCGGCCTCCTACACCTCGGTTGCAGGCTGGACAGGAGCATCGGTGTTCCAGGCCGGAGGCGCGGCCTATATAGGCATGGACAACTCCGGATTTTGGCCAGAGCCTGGGCGACTCGTCACGCCAGCATTTGACGCCACGGGCAACGATGCCGTCTATCATGTCAAGTTTCGCGCTCGATCGTCGGCCAGCACCGACAATCTCACTATAAACAGGAAGAGCAAAGGCAATACCAAAGTTGCCCTAACCAATGACTGGCAGGAGTTCACCATCGACTACACAAGCGGGACGGCTACCGAGAAAATAACTTTCTCGCCACAGAATCACGAGTGCTTCATCGACGACATAGACATTTATCAAACCCACCAAGAGGAGGCCGACGTTGCCCCCGAAGGCGCTGTGCTATACGAGAACTTCAACAAGTTCACCGCTGGAACCGAAATGGCTCCCAAGCAAGGCGACATTGCCGGCCAAGACTATATCCCCGACACGCTGACCATGACTCCCGGATGGAAAGGCAAACACGTGTTTCAAGCCGGAGGCACGGCCTACCTGAGCAGCAATGGCGAGGGTGACTTTGGTATCACTACTCCGGTAGTAGACCTGTCGCACAATGCGGGAACCTTCACGCTGCAACTCAAAGCCAAACTCTATACGGGCGGGCAAGCCTCTACTTTGAGCTCGTCGGTAATAGGGTACCTCTACGAAGTAGTAAACGGTGTTCCTCAACTGGTTGAAACCCAATATGCCGACATATCCAACACGTGGGCCGACTACTCTATGACCTTTAACCGCGGTACAGCCAGCAGCCAGCTGGTCATTGCCTTCTACGTTGGGGAAGGCTGGATCGACGACGTGGCACTTGTGCAACCCACCAGCACCGTCAAGGCTCCTGTGGCAACCGAATACGCTGAACTGACCGAAACTGGGTTTACTGCCAACTGGCTCCCTGTAGAAGGGGTCCAATCCTACCTCTTGAGTGTATATGAACGTGGCAACGGCACCCGCACCTACGTCCTTCAGGACAAAGCGGTGGCGGGCACCTCATGTGCAGTGACTGGGGTAGACACATCAAAACCCTATTACTATAATGTAAAGGCAGTAAAGGACGGAGTGAAATCGATCGAATCTAACCAAATCATGGTGCTCGGACTGCCTGTAGTGACCTTGCTCCCTGCTTCAGGCATTACAACAACTGGCTTCACAGCCCACTGGAAGTCGCTGAACAGAGCAACAACCTATATCGTCACATCCTACATAAATCACACAGCGACAGAGCCCGAAACCTTCGCTCTGATCGATGAAGATTTCAAGAATTTCAAGTCGGGCAGCATTGACAAGCCAGACACATGCCGCAGCATTGAATATAATGTGAACGACAAACTCTCGCGTGCCGACTGGGTGGCACGTAACCGCCTGGATATAAAAGGCGGCATCGGGCTTGACAATAGCGAACAGAAGCAATATGGCACGGGCTGGCTTCACTCGCCACTGCTTGACTTGAGCAACAATGACGGCAATGTGACTGTGACCTTGAGCACCTACGGCAGCGGGGCAAAGCGCTTCGATGTGGCCCTTTGCGATGCTGACGGCAAAAAAAACTCGGCGGTTGAATGCGCCGCAACCAATGCCTGGAACTCCGTTACAGTTGAGCTCACTGGCGGAACGCAGACATCTTACATAAGCATCGAGCTTCCCGAAAGCCAAACCGGCTCACTGTTTATCAATGCCTTGAAGGTTACCCAGCAACTCGCCGTGGGCGACAGCATCACAGTTCCTTATATTGGGAAAGAGGTGCCTAAGCCTTATAAGGCCAAAGATGAGTATTCGGCCGATTTCTCAATCGACAACTGGGCCAAGAGCGACACCTACTCCTATACAGTGCAAGGGCGGCGCACATTCTCGTCTACCTACATCCTGCCCAGATACATCTACAGCCACAAGCAAGCACCTGTCATCGTCAACTATCCTGTGTCGACTGGCGTGGGCAATGTCGCTGTTTCTCAAAACACCGATGAGGTGATGCGCTACAATGTGGCAGGCCAACGCGTAGATGCCAACTACAAGGGAATTCAGATAATACGGCAAAGCGACGGCACCACCGTGAAGCGCATTATCAGATAACCGCATGTAAAGACGGCAGGGCAAGCATCATATTACCCCGTCCTCACTTCACAGCCGGGCAGGAGGCACCTCTCCCTCTGCCCGGTTTGTGTTTATGCTTCAACCAAGCTGTATCGGTGATGTTTTGTTGGCACTCCAGTTGAAGTCGCTAAAAAATTTGTTGACTGCTTTTCAAGAAAATAATGCCAAGTTGCTGAAAATCGACAACTTGGCATTTAATCTTGTGCGCCTGAAAGGACTCGAACCTTCACGACAGTGAGTCACCAGATCCTAAGTCTGGCGCGTCTACCAATTCCGCCACAAGCGCGCAATAGATGATGTTGCAAAGATACGACTATTAATCAACACTTGAAAAAAACAGGCTGTGTTTTTTTCACGAGCGCTGCAAGGGGGCTGGGAAATCATTGGCCTCAGTGCTGAGCGGCCAGGATGGCCATAGCGGTGTCGAGGATGGTGTCGCGGCCGGCCTGCTTGTCGGCATCGGTGATGTTGACCTCGCAGTCGGGGGCGACGCCAAACTCGGTGAGCTCGCCGCTGGCGTCGCGTATCTGTGCCGCCGAGAATCGCACGCTCCAGCCACAGGGCAGGTCGGCAGTGAAGGGCAAGCCGCATCCGCCACCAGTGGTGTCGCCCACGATGGTAACGCCAGGCAGGTGCTTCATGATCGAGACAAAATTGTTGGCCGCCGAGAAACTGGCACGGTTGCACAGCACCACCACGGGCTTGCTGTAGTGCACGCGGCCGGCATCGGGGGTGAAGTAGTAGTCGTAGGGCTTGGAAAAGTCGTCGTGTCCGGGGCCGGTCTTGTGGCTGAGGCTGCCCACCATGGTCTTGCCGGTGATGAAGCGCTTGACGAGGGTCTCGACGTTGGTGAGATAGCCGCCGCCGTTGTTGCGCACGTCGATGATGAGCCCGTCGCTGCTGGCAAGGTAGCTCAGTATGGCGTCGAGGTTGCCGTCGCCTATCTTGTTTTCAAAGCTGCCATAGTACATATAGCCCAGGTTATTGCTCAAGATCTGGTACTTGATGCCGCTCACGTTGCGGTAGTCGAAGTTGAGATAGTGCTCGTCGATGAGGCGGCGGTCGTAGTTCACGGGATACTGCTCCCATATCCAGTAGCGCGACACGTCGCTGCCCGAGATGAGATTGGTGTGCCCGTCTTTGAGCTCCTTGAGCATGTCGCCGCACAGGTCGAAGAGCTCGCCGGCGCTCATGCCAGGCGCCAGCTTGGCACGATACACGTTGCCCACCGAGTCCCAGTCGATGTTTTTGTACTTAAAGAAGGTGTAATGCTCGTCGATGATGGTCCACAGGGCGTCGAAGTTGCCCTGGGGGTCGTTGGAAAACTCCTCTTGCTCGTGGCAGGCCGAGAGCAGCAGGAGCAAGCCCAGGGCGAGCAGGATGATGCGTGATGACGATTGTTGCATGCTGATGAAAGATTGAAAACTACACAATATAGATTGGCAAGAAAAGCGCTATTGAAACGCCAGGTTAGTACTGTGGCGACACCACTGCGCCTCGAGGTTTCTTGCCGTGGCGCAGGCTGAGCAGCTCGCCCCCTATGCCTATGACCAGGGCATGAGTGAAGATGTGGGTGTTGATGTGGTTCACCCACGAGGTCTCGATGCGGCCGCGGTAGCCCAGGCGCAGGGTGGTGCCGCCCAGCCGCCAGTCGGCTGTGAGGGCATGGGTGAAGTCGAAGCGGTTGCCCCACCACCCAAGGTGCACCAGGCCGCGGTGGTTGCCCTCATATATTTCATAGTAGGCCTCGTCGTAGTCGGGCGAGAAGAAGACCCCCGCCACGGGCAGCGAGCCCTCGTAGCGCAGGCTGAGCCGGCGGCCCAGCAGGCGTGTGTTCCACACGGCCATGGCATTGAAGCCCACAGCCCAGTGTATCTTGGCCGTAGCCACGTTGTTGCTGTTGTTGCCGTTGTAGATGGCACCGCCACGCAGCTGAGTCATGGGCCCTATCATGAGTTGGGTGCCGCGCAGGCCGCCAGGATTGAACCAGCGCCGCATCATCGACCAGCGGCCCTCGAGCATGAGCGAGTGCATGGTGTGGTTGCCCGCCGGGTTGCGCGTGTGGTCGTAGTCGACGCCCACCTCGAGCTGGCGCGTCCACCGCAGGGGGGCAAAACCGGTGGCCTGGAAGTGCTCGTAGCCCAGGCGCACGTTCTGCCCATGATAGGCAATGGGGGTCATGTAGGTGTCGAGCAGCGAGGCATGGCCCACGTCGAGGGTGAACATGCTCACCACCGGGCGCAGCACCTGGGTAGAAGTGTCGCACTCCTGCTCATGGCCATGAGCGGGCAAGGCAGCACTCGCAGCAAGCACAAGGGCTGCAGCCGCCAGCCTAATTGTCGCGAGGCTTCTCATTGCCCTCATTGTTGCTGTCGTCGAAGAGGCGGGTCTGGCCCGTGAGCCGGTCGCGCACCTCTCGCTGGTCAATCACATCGGTGGCTGTATCATCGGTATCGACAAGGCCTTCAACCGGGGCGATGTCGGTTGCGGGAGCATCCTGCTCGGGCACTGGGCGGGGCTCAAGCTCGGTCACAGTGTCGATGGCGTAGTTGCTCACACGCTTGCCCTTGGCCTTGAAGCTCTTCACGCCTATATACTCGTCGGCATCGATCACGAGGCTGTCGCGGAAAGCGTCGCCGCCGCCAAACTTCACCTCAAAGCGCGGATAGCGCGCGTCGCTGAGCAGCAGCAGGCGCGAGTCGGGATTGCCGCCCGTCATGCTCTGCTTCTTGGCGTTGTCGTCGAGCGTGAAGCGCTTGATGTAGTAGTAGCCCTGGTCGGCATCATCGACAATGGCCGTCCACACCTTGCCCTCGTCGTATTTCTCGATGCGCAATATGCCCTCCTCGTAGTGGTTGTTCTCGTCGCTGGTGGTGGTGTAGAAGTCGCCGTTGCGCATCACCACAAGCACGCGGTCCTCGCCGCTGAACTTGCCCAGCGAGTAGCCGTGACCCTCATAGTTGAGACGCAGAATATCGGGGTCAAACCACACCTCGCGGTCGCCCAGTGTGGAGATGCCATGCTCCTTGAGCGAGATGCGGTGCACCTCGTTCTTGGTCACTATGTTGCCGCGGGCCGTCTTGCCCTTGATGGCGAGCTTCGACAGGTCGACGTCAAATTGCAGCACCTTGAGCCGGAACTTGGGCTTGAGCGTGACGCGCAGCACCTCGGCCTCGCCGTTGGGGTTGGCAGTGAACCACAGTATCTTGCTGCCTGGCTTGCCCATCGTCACGTCATACTCCTTGTCGCGCGTGACGCCCGTCACCGCAAAGCGCTTCATGTAGACGATGCCGCCGCGGCCGTCCTGGTAGAGCACGTTGTAGATGGTGCGCTTGTCGTTGCGATTGAACACGTTCACATAGAGCACATTCTTGCCCACATACACCTTGTCGCTCACCTTGATGACCTTGTACTTGCCGTCTTTGTAGAAGATGATGATGTCGTCGATATCGCTGCAGTTGCATATGTACTCATCTTTCTTGAGCCCGGTGCCCAGGAAACCGTCGGCACGGTTGATGTAGAGCTTCTCGTTGGCCACAGCCACCTTCGAGGCCACAATGGTGTCGAAGTCGCGCACGATGGTGCGACGCGGGTGTTGAGCGCCGTATTTCTTTTTCAGGTTGGTATACCACTCGATAGTGTAGTCGACCAGGTGGGCCAGCTTGTTGTCGATGTCGGCAATGCGGTCGTTGAGCATCGCGATATAGTTGTTGGCCTTGTCGCTGTTGAACTTCAGGATGCGGCCCATCTTTATCTCAAGCAGCTTCAAGATGTCGTCGCGCGTCACCTCGCGGTAGAAGTGGGGCTTGAACGGGTCGAGCCGCTTGTCGATGTGGGCCACTGCAGCATCCAGGTCCTTCGACTGCTCAAAGGGGCGGTCCTTGTAGATGCGCTCCTCGATGAAGATTTTCTCAAGCGAGGCAAAGAAGAGCGACTCCTCGCTGTCGTGACGCTGATACTTGAGTTCCTTCTCCAGGATGTCCTTGGTGCGGTCCACGCTGAATCGCAACAGGTCGCTCACGGTCAGGAACTGCGGTTTCTCGTCTTTGATCACGCAGCAGCATGGCGATATGCTCGTCTCGCAGTCGGTGAAGGCATACAAGGCATCGATGGCATTGTCGCTCGAGGTGCCTGGCATCAAGGTCACAATGATCTCGGCAGCCGAGGCTGTATTGTCGTCGATCTTCTTAATCTTAATCTTACCCTTCTCGTTGGCTTTGGTCATCGACTTGATGAGCACATCGGTGGTTTTGCCGTAAGGCACATCCTTGACCAGAAGTGTCTTGCTGTCGATTTTCTCAATTTTGGTGCGCACCCTCACTGTGCCGCCGCGTTCACCGTCCTTGTAATTGCTCACATCGACATAACCGCCTGTAGGGAAATCGGGGTAAAGGTGAAACTCCTCGCCCTTGAGATAAGCCACAGCAGCGTCGATAATCTCGTTGAAGTTGTGAGGCAGTATCTTGCACGACAATCCCACGGCAATACCCTCGGCACCCTGAGCCAGCAGCAGCGGAAACTTGGCCGGCAACGTGATGGGCTCCTTGTTCATGCCATCGTAGCTCAGCGTCCAGTCGGTCACCTTGGGGTCAAAAACCACGTCGAGCGCAAACTCAGAGAGCCGCGCCTCGATATAACGTCCGGCAGCAGCACCGTCGCCCGTGAGAATGTTGCCCCAGTTACCTTGCGTGTCGATGAGCAGGCCTTTCTGACCCAGCTGCACAAGCGCCGAGTAGATCGAGGCATCGCCGTGCGGGTGATAGTGCATCGTGTCGCCCACGATGCCGGCCACCTTGTTGTAGTGGCCGTTGTCACTCTCCTTCATCACGTGCATGATGCGACGCTGCACTGGCTTGAAGCCGTCCTCGATGTGCGGCACGGCACGCTCCAGGATCACGTAGCTGGCATAGTCGAGAAACCAGTTCTCATACATGCCCGAGAGCTGCAATTTCTTGTCTTTGGGTACCTGATAGGTCGAGTGCGCGCTGGGCTGCACAGCATCGCCGCCCCCTTCAGGCCTGGCGTCTTGTCCCTGGGTCAACTCGTCGGGATCTTGTTCGTTATCTTTCATAAACTATAATTGGATGCTAAGTGAGCAATTAACCTACAAAATTACTAAATTTCAAGCTACCATCCAAAATCAAAAAAAATTCGGCGATGCGGTTCCTCCAGGGATGTGTCGAGAGGACATGACACAAAAAAAGAGAGAGCACGCGTGAGGAATGTGTCCTCGCTTTGTGCTCTCTCCACTTGTAAGGGGCGGTTACCTACTCTCCCACTTTCGCAGTACCATCGGCGTGACGAGGCTTAACTTCTCTGTTCGGAATGGGAAGAGGTGGGA
>Ga0256404_1000386_pt1 | contig 115399 bp, 95 predicted proteins | sample RumenRJG_01DNA_FD_185990 | JGI IMG/M metagenome (GOLD analysis project Ga0256404, IMG submission 185990) | Bovine rumen microbial communities from Lethbridge, Alberta, Canada - RJG_01 | ecosystem: Host-associated > Mammals > Digestive system > Stomach > Rumen | place: Canada: Alberta... | reverse complement strand
CGGGGAATTAGGAGAGTCCCGTCATCTCCCTGCACCTTTAATAAGAACGAAAATTAGTGTAAAATATTGGTGAAGAGTGTGAGCCGCAAGGCTTTAGCTTTTTCACCGCAGTGAAAATTAGTACAACAAAGGTTTATTTTTTTCTCTGGAGCATCTTGAAAGTGAACTTTCAGAGTGCCTCAGATAAAACATAAATTCCATCATCTGAAAGAAAGAGTTTCGTCATTTTCGTGTTTTTAGATGTTTTTGGAATTAAGAGATCCGTGTAGATTCGTTAGATCCGTGTTCGTTTTGACCTTAGATAAGTTTCTTGTATAAGAACTTATCCGTTTCTTCTATCCAGTGATTGGCTTTCCATTGGGACACGAGGATTCGGTCGGGAGTGGCTACCTTGGCCTCCTGGATGAGGGCACGGAGTTGATCACGAGAGAAGTCACGAGGGAGACGGTCGATGAGCTTGGGACGGCCAGTATCAGCCGTGAGGTCGGTACGGCGAGCCTGAAGATCTTCGAAGGTTTTGCCCCAGCGGCAGAGTAGCATCTTCAAGATGTAATCAGCCATAAAATTGTAAATTTTACGGCAACGTCTTTGAGCCTGCTGCTTGTCATCAGACTCAAGAAGATATAAGTAATAACAGAGAGACATTACCCTGAAGGCAGAGACGCTGGCGCGTTTGCGGAAGACATCGAGGGCGGAGGAACCGGTTTGGAGGGCTTCCTTGCCTTTCTGCTGGCACCAGCGACGGACATCACGCTCTATCCAAGAGGTATCGAGGGTGAAGGGTTCGCAAAGGGCACCTTCGGGTGTGTAGGTGTCAGACATCATCTTTTGGAGGGTGCCGTTGATGGTCTGCATTTGCTCAGGGGTGTAAGGCTTGAACATAGCACCATCGGAACCAATAGGGTCTTCGAGTTGACACAAGACGGTACGAGTGACGTTACCACCCTCGATGGCGCGCTTGTTCATGTATTCGTCGAGGGCCGACGAGGTGGCACAGAACATCGAGCAGATGTTGATATCCACAATGGCGCTATAGGAGTTGTCGGAGGCGAAGTCCATACCGAAGGTGCTGCCAAAATCGTAAGCGGTACGCATGATGGTGCGGAGGTTCGAGTAGCCTTGTTTACCTGCATCGGTTACTTGAGCGAGCTCTTCTGCAAACATCCAGAAGGTGAGGACATCGCCCAGGTTGCGTTCGTAAAAGTCAGCACGCTTCACCAAGACGGTTTTGGAAATGGTGGCGGGAATGACACGGATAGTAGTCTTGGGCTCTTCGCCCATGTTCTCGTTTTCGCCACGGTTGTGACGACGTTCGCGAAACTTTTGTTCCATCCTGCGTTGTTCCTTGTCGTGCGCCTTGAGGGTGTGATCCATCAGCAGGTGCTCAATATCGGCAGCAAACTGTTTACCGCAGGATTGAGGAGCCTCGATGATCACCTGGAGAAGTAAGGCACTCTGGCGCTGGCCGTCGTAATAGTAGTTCAGACGGACACGGGTAGCCAAGGCGCACAATGGCGCCAGACAGGCTACGAAGCAAGGCAGCTTTCTATTTAGCGGAGCATTGCTCACGACTTCCCTGATGATAGGGGGAAGGTCCTTATCCCGCAAGGGGAGCTGAACCGGGGTTAAATCCGGTTCGAGCTCGTTTGAGAAGTGTGAGGAGTTTGAAAGGTTTGAGGCCTTTACGGGCTCCTTATTTGGAAATAATTCTGTTTGTGCCATAACTAATCGATGATATCAAAAGCGGTTAGTAACTCGGAATAGACGTTGAAAGCCAGCTCACGACGGTCTTCGATGGAGGAAGCATCAATCGTCTTCATGTGGATCTGATACTTGCCGTTCTGCATGTGAACCAAGGAGCAATAGTCGCCATCGAACAATTTAGGATTGCGCGGGCAGCGGCCACGGCGGCAGGATTCCTCGAAGATGAAGTGTTCCTCACCATCGCGGGTGAGTAAACCAGTGTAAGGGTGACCCTCCTCAAGGTGGGCATCACGTTGCATGACCGTCTTAAGGTCAACGCATAAATTTACGTTCTTCTGCATAAAGCTTAAATGTTTTGAAGTTTACAAATGTCGGTCACGGTGACGTCCTGATACCACTGGCCCTGATACTCGCGGGCGGAGAAACGTAAGGTGGCGAGGACGATCTCGTTGGGATAGAACATACACTGGGCAAGGTTGCCGAACATGGTGGCAACAATGCCGTTAGAGATACGGACGGCTTGGTTGTCGTTGCCGTTCCAGCCGCCAAACTCCTGCAATCGGAGCTGGCGCTTCTGGGATTGATTACCGTTAGAGGTGGTGTAGGCTTCCTGCTCACCGCAGGCCACTACACGAAATGTTGATGTTAGCATAATTTTATTATTTGAACATTAATTGCCATTAATTACCCGTTAATTCTCTGACCTGAAGGTACAGAGTGTGGCGTTGCGAATTCCGTTAATGTTTTTCGACCACGGATTTTTCGGATGAAACGGATTTTAAAGAGGTTGTTTCTTACAGATGATGAGTTGATGTTTCTTTGAAGAACTTCAAGAACGAGTTCTTAATATTCTTCCAACAAATATCAACTTTTGTTCTTGCTAACAAAGCAGTCATCGGAATGACAGTCATCTGTAAGACCTGAGTTTTCGTCTCTTTAGTGCCTTTCGATGTTAGAGGAATGACCTTTGCAGTACCTGAAACCGAGGCGGCATCACCCATGAAGGTGATGAAGGGCTTGAGGGTCTCGTCGGGACGAGTGAAGAGGCGATTGTTGCGGATGAGCTTGAAGTCATCGGGTAGGGGTTTCCAACGGGTGATGGTGACATCATACTGACGGAGGCAGAGGAGGACCAATTGGCGGGAACGCTCGTAGAGCTGCTTGAGTTGATAGCCATCCTTGGCCTCTCCCAGACAGAAACAACACAACAGGTGGCGGTCGCCCTGGTACTTGAAGAACTTGACATAAGGCCAGTAGCGGAGGTGACGTGCTACCTCCTCGCGGCCTTCAGAACTTTTTGCGCTAATCACGCACAGATACAAATTTTTATTATACATAATTTTTTTTTGCTCAGGAGGAATGGTTAGTCTCCTGAAATCGACAGCAAAAGTGCGAAAGCCACAATGCGCTTGTCAAGTGTTGTGAGGAAAAACATTATGGCAAAATGTAAACGACTGAAATCCAAATAGATATAAAACTCCGTGAGTGGCTGTGGCACACTATGGCACCATGATGTAACAGATTGTGAAATTCAAAACTTTCGACATAGAAGAGGATAATAAGCGCTATCGCGAATTCCTGAGTTCGCCCCAGTTTAGGTATGCCACAAAGGCGATTACCCACTATGAGACCAACGACGGAGGACTTACTCCGGCAGAGGTGTGGCATGAGGTGGACGAGCTGTTTGCCTATCTGAAAGGTGTCGAAGCGGAAGATCATGCTGATATGGTGGTGCAGCTCTTCTCACAGGAGAGACGAAGACTGAAGAATCTGGAACGCGATGGAGAAACATTGACATTGGGCAATGATCAGATGGAAAGGACTCTGATCACCGTGTTCTACTGCATGGCTCTCAGGCTGGAGCGCACCAGCAAGGTTCAGGAAAACAATCCTCACAACGACCTGATTGACGCTATCACAGCAGAGCTGGCTCGCATACACCATCCGGTGCTGCCACTGCTGCACTATACCATCAACAAAGATGGCGACATCTATGAGGCTCGGACGGGAAAGACCATGAGCGAACTGGACCCCATGGCGGAGGATGAGACATGGGAGGTGGCTCTGAAGCATGTTTTCGACCACTATAGCAATCGCATGTGGTCGAAAGTGGAGCGTTCGCACCAGGAGCGGTATAACAAGTTTTGGGACTCGATGATCAAAGACTCTGTCATCGTGGCCATGATGCGGGAGGAAAGGAGCGTGAAGGGTGATGAGCATGAGGAACTGGGTGTGACGTACAATGCCAAGGCCATCTTCAATATCTTCGGGATGCTTTATGCGCGTGACTTCTTTACGGGCATCGGCGGATGGAAGCCACTGGCAGAAGCCGTGACCGAGCACTATGATAGTGAAACCAAAAACCAAGTGCAGGCCAAGGCTGAATATTTTAAGGCTATCGAACAGGTAGGCATTCCGCCACAGTTCCGCGGGTTCGGCAACGATTTGGTGGAGAGAATTTTGAAAATGATGAATTAGCTAGACGACGTTAGGAAAGATGGAATTTTTAGCATATAGATTTGACTGTTGGCCAATAGAATTCGAAAAGCAGGAGCTGACAGGGAGCGATGACGAGATAGACGGACGGGCGAACTTTGAGAACCGGAAAGCTATCATCGATGGCTTCTTTGAGGAGGGCGACCGCACGTACCTGTTGGGAGACGGTTCACAGCCCCCATTCAAGGTGGGTAACGAACTGTTTCTTCGCAGATATAAAACCAAGAAGATTGACGCTGAGGACGAAGCCGAGGAGAATGCCGAACGCCAGCGAGTGAAGCTGGAGATGGAGGCAGCAAACAAACTGTTGGAGGTGAAGAAGGCAGAGAATGCCGAGAAGAATATCCGTGAGGTAGTGGAGGAAGAAGAGGTGAAGCGACTGCCAAAGTCGGACAACGATTCGCTCTTTGCCGGTCGCGTGATTTACCATCATGATGGGGTGACCGTGATTCGTGTGCAGAAGAAACGAGAGCTGAAGGGTGAAGATAAAAACTACAGGCAAATAGAGTACAAAGAGAACTACGTGAGTTCGATGGTAATTCTGGTGGTGCGCGACGATTGCCAATACGTGTTCGTTGAGGCTGTGCGAAGGGCCTATGCTCCGGCCACCTTGTCGTATATCATCGAGAGCACTCTAAACCGTCTGCTCATGGTGAAGTATCATGTGATGGCACAGGTAAAGCCTATTCGGCGGTTGGACGATTTCTGGGAATTCCTCTTCGACAAACAGACACGAGGTGCTGCCCTGAAGAAGCTGCATTTCAAGTTCGACTACCCTAACATGCCGTGGCCCGACGAACTACTGGGCGGCCGATTCAAGCGATTGGGCCTCGACCTCAATGCCGAGGCAGAGATTATCCTGAAAGGACAGCACGGACAACCCCTCATGCTCAAAACGAAGAGTGGCGAGCGTAATGCCGACATCAACGATATGGCACGCTACAGTTGCGACAAGGGAAATATCACCAATGCAAGTTTCTATGATGGTACCAAGGCCACCTTCGGTTATCGGCAGACGGGTAGTGTGAAAGTAAGCTTGCCGGATACACTCGACAAACTGCAAGAGCATGTGTCCCCAACGCTATTCCCCCAGTGGGTCAGCGAGGACATTATCCTCAAGGCCAAGGAGGTAAGCAGGATGAATGGGGAAGATTGATGATAAAAGTTAAATGTTAAATTTGAACTCGTTTTTGCTGGGTTTTGGCGTTTAAAAGAAGAAAATATATAAGGAACGCGCGGGCGCGATATATATAATAATAGTTTAAAGATAATAGATAAAAGATAAGAGTTAGAAGATGTAAGTGGTTGAAATCCTGAGAGTTGGACATTTGATGCGAGGACGTAAAACGCAAAAAAGTTGGAATTTAACATTTAACATTTAACACGGCCCGTAGGGTAGGGAATTTTTGATTCCTCGAGGAGGAAAATTTTGAAACCTCCCGAGGAAGTGAAAATCACCCCCCGATGTTAAAATGTTAAATGATTAACATCGACCGCAGGTCAACAACGACTTCAAACAAGAAACATTCAATTCTCAGGATTTTCGAAATCATGGACAAACGGGATTCGGGGTGCTGGACAAACATTGCCTAGTTGGAAGGGAAGTAGTAATTTTGCAGTGTCAATAAGATGAGCAGGTGCACATGCTGTCGGATGACACTAACGGAATTATTAACCCTTTAAAAAAAACAAACAACTATGGCAATAAAAGTAAAAGCCGTCGAGCGCAATGTGTCGTTCGACAAAACCAAGGAAAAATGGGCCTACGTACTGCAGGCCGACCTGTATAACAAGCTCTCGCAGAGCAAAGTAATCACCGAAGCCAGCCTCCGAAGTGGCATCACCCGCGGCTCAATCAATGCGGCCTGGGACGCCATCGGCGAGGTAATCAAGGCATGGGCTACTGAGGGTCACGCCGTGGCCATCCCCGGACTCGGCTCAATGCGCTTCGGACTCCGTGCTTCGTCTGTGGCTGACGTCAATAAGGTAGCAGCCAGCCTGATTACCAGCCGCCGCGTGATCTTCGTGCCGAACACTGAAATCAAGGACGAGCTGGCACGAACCTCTATCAATATCACCTGCTACGACCGCAATGGCGAAGTGGTGAAGCGCGTAACCTCGAGCGACGATGGAACCGTTGAGGATCCCGAGAACGAGGGTGAGAACGGTTCTGGTAACGAAAACCAAAACCAAAACGGTGGCGGTTCTCAGAACGGCGGTTCTTCGGGTGGTGGCATGGACCAGAATTAGTTGTGGACGGTTGAGGGTTGAGAGTTGACAAACCTGAGACTTGGAACCTGAAACCAAAGCTGAAAGCACCATGAAATGGTTCAATGAAAAGGAGTTCGTCTGCAGATGCTGCGGCGGACTCCCTCCTTATGCCAAGGAGAACATCGAAGCGCTGGTGGAGAATGTGCTGGATCCACTGAGAGAGCGCTATGGCAAACCGATAGTAGTGAATTCGGGCTACAGATGCCCCAAACACAATAAAGAAGTAGGTGGGGCGACGAACTCACAACACATGAAAGGTGAGGCTGCGGATATAAGGCCGACCACGAATTGCCCGAATTACACGAATGATTTGAAGCGGCTTAGGCAGTTGATAATAGAGAGCCGCAATTTTGACCAGCTGATCGTTTATCCCACGTTTTTGCACGTATCGTGGAAGAGGCGAGGCGGGAATAGGAGGACGGTGTTATGGCACTAGACTGGTCGAACATCATACTGGGACTCCTGACGCTACTGGGCGGGTGCGGGTGGCTGATAGACCGCAAGAAGCACCGACAGGAGATAGAAAGTCTGAAAGCGGACAACCGCCAGAAGGACATGAATCTGAGCAAAGACTATGTGACGGAGTGGCGCACCTACATCGCTGAGCCCTTGCAGCGGGAAGTAGGCGAACTCCGGGCGGAAGTAGCACAGTTGCGCCATGCAATTCAAGCTATCGACGTGTGTCCTCATAGGGCTGGCTGCCCTGTGGCTGACGTCATGCAGCGTAAGTCGGAAGGCGACGAGTGAGGCGCAACGGTTGAGGGTTGAACGCCATCAGCCGTCATCCGTCAGCCATCAGAAATCTATTCTGAAGTGGATTTTTGCAGTAATATGCGCAATCATTGGTTTGATTATTACAGTTAAGGTGTGTTTGCGGAGGCTGAAATAACAGCCTCTGCAACATGCTTTTTTAGCTGTCGTGAGACAGCATCTGCGGTCTCCAAACGAGCTTCAAAACCAAATTACCGTTGGAGCCTGCGTTTTTCTTGAAATTTTCGGATAAAGGAGATAATAAGCGATGATTCTGAGAGATTACCAGAAAGAGATGAAGGACAGGCTGGAAACGGCCTGGAAGAAGTATCGTAGCGTGATGGTGCAGATGCCGACAGGTACGGGTAAGACGTATCTGATGGCAGAGGTCATTAGAGGTGAGAAGATAGAGGTGAGTGGTGAGAGGTCAGAGGTGAGAGGTGAGAACGGGGGCGTGCTCATTGTGGCACACCGCGTGGAGCTGATCGGACAGATCTCGCAGACGCTGGACGCGTTTGGTGTGCCTCATGGCGTGATAGACCGATGGACGAAGGATATCGATGAGGTTACCAGTGAGCATCAGGTCGTCGTGGCGAGTATACAGACGCTGTCGAGGCGTATACAGAACACGGATGGCACAGATCTCACGAATTTTCGACCAAAAGTGGTAATCGTGGATGAGGCGCACCATGCCGTGGCGAAGACCTATAGGCTGCTGTGGGACGTGTGGCCGGAGGCGAAATTCCTGGGACTGACCGCCACACCCTGTCGATTGAACTATACCGGATTCACGGATCTGTTTGACACGCTATTGGAGTCGTACTCCATCCAGCATTTCATCGACAAAGGATGGCTGAGTGACTTTGAATATGTCTCGGTAACACCCGATAACATACTGGTGGGACGTATCGCAGGACTGAAGAAGCGTGGGGTGGACGGAGACTACCAGACGAAGGAGATGGCCACCGTGATGGACTCCCCCGAGTCGATAGCCCACCTGTATCGGTCGTATGAGCAGTTTGCCAAAGGAAAGAAGGGCATCATCTATGCCATCAGTCGTGAACATGCACAGCATATTGCAGACTATTATATGAAGCAGGGCGTGAAATGCTGTTGGATAGAAGCGATGACACCTGCCGAGGAACGCCACCAACTGGTGGATGCCTACCGCGAAGGACGCATGGACGTCATCGTCAACGTGGATATCTTCTCGGAGGGTTTCGACTGTCCCGAGGTGGAATTCATCCAACTGGCTCGTCCGACACTGTCGTTGTCGAAATACCTGCAGCAGGTGGGTCGTGGCATGCGCTACATTCCCAACAAAGACTATGTGGTGATACTGGACCAGGTGGGGATGTACCAGACCTTCGGACTGCCTACCGAGGACCGCGACTGGAACCTGATGTTTCAGGGAAAGATGACCGGAAGGGGCCATCAGGGCAGCGGGCGTGGGTATATTATCCGCGGTGAGGGTAACGAGCGTACGCTGGTGAACCTCGAGATGGTGCGTATCAAACGCCATGGTGAGAAGAGTACGGGTGTGGAGATATTCATCAAGGATGGTCGCTATGGTGTGCTGAAAGACGGGAAGGTGACCTGTGAACCCGAATTTGAACATATCCAGCGCATCCCGGAGGGACCGTATTTCGCCATTGCCACCTATCCGTATGAGGTCTATAAGGGCCGCTCGACGGTGATCAGCCAGAGTGGTATGGACCTGCGCGTTAGACTATTCGGTAAGGTGGTTGCCGAGGGTGATGTCGTGGAAGGAGAAAATATGGAAGGCCGCCCCGCATACTGGGACGGGGTAGGGCAGGCCTACTATGATGCCAAGCCGGAGTTTGAGACCGTCGGGGGCGTGGAGATGGTACGCCAGAACGGCAAATACCTGTTGCGCCAGCATACGACCTACCTCAAGGAACCGGTCGGCAAGGAGGATATATGGTATAACAAATACATCCTATGGATGAAGGATGTGGTCATCGTGAAGGGTACCGGTGCGGTATTCCCCGTGAAGGCCTTTGGCGACGAGTGTTTCTACGTGCCGAGTGACAATAAGTTGCGGGGACGCTACCAACGCGTGGAGCTGAACGGTATGCTGACCATCCCGTATCTCAGTGGTGCCTATGGGGCGTATGTGTATATGCATCCCAACTGGAAGGAGGCCCAGATGATCCGGGCGTCGTCAGGGAAACGTGAATACATGGATAAGGACTATGTGAAAGAGAAAAACAAGGTACAAGTGTATTAAGAGAGGTAAGAGGTAAGAGGTGAGAGGTAAGAGGTAAGAGGTGAGAGGTGAGAGGTAAGAGGTGAGAGGTGAGAGGTGAGAGGTGAGAGGTGAGAGGTGAGAGGTAAGAAAAAGCCGGGACGGAATGTCTCGGCTTTTTTCGTATCTTGTTTTTTGATCGTTTTATTCAACTTTCTCAAGTTGTAGGAGTTAAGGAGTTAAAGGAGTTATGGAGTTAAGACATTGCAACGCCACACTCTGCTTGCAGAGAATACCCATTACACTGATAATTCCATGGAGGATGAGGAGATACTAGACTGATGTCATAACTCCTTAACTCCATAACTCCTTAACTCCAAAAGAGTTGAGCAAATGCGAAACTTAAGATCGTTTTATTTTGTAAACAGCCTCACAATGCCATTCAGGCCGCTCTTTACGGGTTGCCAACCATCGTAGGTGGTGTGTTTGTAGTTGATGTCCACCACGTTGATTTCATTGAACTTACGCCATTTCACGCCTCGACGGTCTAAGTCGGCAATGCGGTTGGCGGGCAGGTTGGTGACCTCGATGCGCAACTCGTTCTTGCCTTTCTTCAAGGTGTTGCGACAATCAAGGATGAAGGGAACGGCCCAGGCACAACCAATGAACTGCCCGTTGATATAGACACGGGCCGACTCGCGGACATCGCCCAGGTCAATCATCCAGTGTTGGCGGGCTTGTTGCTTGGTCAGTTTGAAGGTGGTGGTATAGACGCCTGTGCCCATGGTGACAGCGGCAGAGTCACCCAGCGTCTCCCAGGTCTGGGGGCAGTCAAGAACGAAACTCTTGAGCACTCGAGGGGTTTCCTCGATAAAGGAAAGATGCCAGGGGCCAGGGAGGGGGAATTCCACTTGGGAGGGTTGCGACTCAGTCGCAACAGACGGTGAAGGTTGTGTAGATTGCGACGCTACACTCTGACCAGTCAGAGAAGTCTGGAGGATGCGGCTTTCGCCACTGCGCAGACTGATAGCCACCTTGCCATTGCTGACGGAGGCAGGAGTGATGTCGCCCGTCATGGGGTTAAACCACGTGGCACTTTCAAAAGGCACAGCCAGATTGACATCTGCCTCTATGTCGTGAGGGGTGAGGTTGGCCATGAAATAGTGCCAAGCTTCAGTGTTGGCGGGAGAACCGCCAGCCACGGTCTTGCGACGGATGGCGCGCAGGTGTAATTGACTGCGCATGGGTTCGGCTTTGGCGAAACGAGCCATCAGAGCTGGCACTTCTCCTTGTATCACGAAAGGCTGCAGACGGTCAATCTGTGTCTTCAGCGACGCGTCGATGGTGGTGTTGCTGGGGATGATGAGTGCACGATAGCGCGTACCACCTTCCGTCACGAGCATACCATTATCTATTTGGACTTTTGCCAGCTGTCGGTCGCTGATATAGTCGCAGTCATAACCTAAACTGTCGATGGTCAGAATGCTGCGGATAAACTGGGGTGCCTTTTCGTCCATCGTATGAATATCGAACTGCATCAGCAGGTCTTCGCCGCCGCGACGGTTTGTGCTGGCATCTTTGGCATCGTCGTTGCGAGGGCCACGTTGGTGCCACATGTCACGAACGGGCAGATAGACGAGGAAGTCGTTGTCGGGCAGTCCCAACTGCAGGAAACTCTGACACCTTTCTATGTATTGCATGAGGAAGGGGGCGTCGCGCCAGATGCTGTTGGTAGGACTCATGTCGATGGAGGCATAGAACTTCCAACCGGGCCAGGGGTCGTCCTTGGGGGTATAGCAGGAACCATGGAAGAAGACATGATTGACGCCACATGTAAACATCAGGTCGAGGTCGGGCTTCATCTGTGACAGCGAGGTGCGGAAATGTTCCGTGAGCCACGTGAAGGTCTCGCTGCTGGTAAACGGTTTCCCCATGACATGAGCGGCTGAAGATGCATATTTCAGCATCGATACGTCGCTGAAGTTCTTGCGTGTCATGCCAGGATCGGTGCGCAGGCCCTTGATGCCGAACTCAGAGAGTCCGAAGCCTTCAATCTCCGGAATATCCACAGCGGCATAGAGGTCGAGCAGGTTGGCTGGTGAACCATGTGCCTGGTTGCGAACCTTGACACCATGTTGATGAGCCCACGCCACCCATTGTTGGGTGAAATTCTCGAGCAGCAGGTCGCTCAGTGTCTCGCGATAGTCAGCGAGCACCTGATTGCCATCGTCTACTGTGCCCAGCAGTTCTGGAAGTTTTGTCCGGAGGTCGTAGCCGCGACGCTTTTGGAATTCATCGAACAACGTTGGTGTCCAGTTGGCTTTATACACCTCATAACTGTCGTTGAAGAACGTGTGAGGGTAGGGTACCCCCGATTCTGCAAAAGCTCTCTCGAAACGGTCGAGATAATGACGGATGGCCTCGTGGTCGAAATGGTCCACCACCCAGCCTTCACCGCCAGGAGCAGCACGCTTGACCTTTTGTTTGGTGCGGCCGATTTCGACAGTGTAAGTGGGAGATCCGCTTACCACTGTATCTTTAAATATGGCCTTGCAGGCGGCTTGTTCCAATGAAATCTGCGGTCCACCGAACGGCCAACCTGTGCCACAATTCATATCCACCTCGATGCCAAGAGGCTTGGCAATGTCTTCTACCGTTTTCAGCGCCTGCATCCATTGGGGCGACAGGAAAGGGATGTTGTTTTTGTCGTTGCCCTGAACACCATACAGCGGGGTGATCTCTACCGCACCAATGCCCACACGGGCATATTCGCTGAGGTTCCATTGCAGATTGGCTTTGTCAACAGCCGAACCGAGCCACCACCAGCGGGTGCCGGGCTTGGCTTCAGGCAGTGGGGTAGGCCATTGCTGCGCCACTGCGTGGCTAAATATAAAAGATAAAATAAAAAATAAATATATCGTACTACTCTTTTTCTTGATCATTTTTTCTTGTTGTTTTGATGGTCTTTACTATGATTCGTATAATCTCATCCAAGTCTTTCTTCATAGATTTGTACATATTATCTTCTATATATGATGTCCTGTGGAGTAACATCAACCAATATGATGTTTCGCTAGCCTCTTTTAAGGAGATACTAAGTTTACTGATAAAATCGGCCTTACTTTGTGCATATATCGCTTCGTATGTGTTGGCACCTATACTTGTACCACACCTCAATATTTGTTTTGAAATAACATACTCTTTTTTGTTGTCAATAAGATATTTATAAATATTGACTATCCGAACGGCAAAAGCGAGCGTTTTTTCAGACAATATATTGTTTTCTACCATTTTATATTTTATATTTTATATTTTTTATCTTTTATCTTTTATTTAGGGCGAAGCCCGCACAAAGCTTATAATATTCGGTTAAGCCTAACAAGTAACAGCCAGTGCCATAGTCTTCAAAGTCGGGCATACTATTGAAAGTAACGGGTTGACCTGCAGAGGGGTCTTTGCCTGTGCCCTGGTTCCAACCAAGGAAACCATCGCTGTGCAGACACGACTTTAGGGCGCCCCATGCCTTGTCGCAGGCAGGACGATAGTGTTTGTCCTTCAGGATACCCTGTTGGATGCCCCACGCCATACCATAGAGGAAGAGGGCTGTTCCTGTCATCTCAGGGGTAGGATAGTCGACATCCGAAACCAGACTGGCGTGCCAGAAGCCATCGGCATGCTGGCACTTCAACAAGCCTTCGCTCATCAGGATGAAGTCCTTCTTCAAGGCTTTGTATTCCTTGCTCTTGGGCGAGAGGTCGTTCATGCAACGCACCAGGGCGGCATAGACCCATCCGTTGCCACGACTCCAATAGCAGTTGTTGCCATCCTTCTCCTTATAGGGAGGCACATAGTCCTTGTCGCGCCACCAGAGTCCTTCCTTCACATTGAAGCAGCCACCACCAAGGGTGTTGCGCGTCCAGTTGTAGCTCTTCATGGCATAGTCGAGATACTTCTTGTCTTTCGTGATGGCATACATCTTGGTATAGACAGGCATGGCCATCTGGATGGCATCAATCCACGTCCAGTAGTCGATGCGGTTGGTACCTATCTGATAGTCCAGGTTCTGACGGGTCAGGTCCAGTGAACCCTCACCCGTGAGCTGATGGTATTCGATGTAGGTCTGTTCGCAACATTGGTTGTCAGCATTCGTAGCCTGAACACCCCCACGAGCCATCCACTGGTGATGGTCAACCCAGCGCTTGGTATAGTCGAGGTAGCGCTTGTCAGGGTCGATGCCATAAAGCGCCATCAGTCCTTCGTAATAGACGGCACGCGTCCAGAGGTTGCTCTCGCGCATTCGTTTGACAAAGGTGGGAACGGTGGGGTCGCTATACTTTGCCATGAAGTAGTCGTTGGTCTTTTGGGCAGTCTGCAGGACTTCCTGTTGGGCTTGGGCTGCAGAAATTGTTTCTAATCTTGTGATGACATCCTTGAAGGTGCCGGGCTTGGTCTTGAGGGTAATCTTCGAGGGTGTCTGACCTGCACGCAGGATAACCATCGCACTGCCTTGCCACAATCGACGATGGTTGGTGGTGTTGAGTTCGTCGCTGGTGATGTCGCCATTGGTGACAGCCACAATCTTGGCATCGCCCTCCACTTCGAACGTCAGTTCGTCGTTGCAGGTCCTGACGCGTCTGCCCTTGCTATCGACAGCAGTCAGTCTGATATGCTGCAAGTCTAAGCCATCAGCCTTCCAGTGAAGATTGTCCGGCTCAGCGATGATACGCACGGGTTTGCCACTGGTTTCTAAAGCATGACGAGCCACCACCTTATTATTCATATAGCCTACAGCCTCCAGTTTTCCTTTCTGATAGGCAATGTTCTCCCAAGAAATCTGGTTACGATGCTTGGCGTCCTTCGGATTCGTCTTGCGACCGATTCGTTTGCCATTCAGCAATAATTCCACCTCGTCGCAATTGGTGAAGGTCAACAGGTTCACTTTGCTGCCATCCTTGCGATTCCAGAGCTCGGATAGTTGTTGGTTGCCCGTTTGTACGCCATTCCACATCATGTCAGCATGGCTGTCTTCCTGGATGGCGATATGTACCAGGGGCTCTTCCGTGAACAGACTCTTCATCAAGTAGGCTTTGGGCTTGGGTTCCAATGCAATGTCGAACACCCCTTGAGCCCACCCTTTGGCAGGCCATCCCTGCGATTCGCCTAGGTAGTCGATAGCCCCCCAATAAGCCAGTCCTATCACCTTGTCGAGGTTCATCTCGAAGAAGTTGGGACCCATATTGCTGATGCTTGCCTCACTCTGGTAGAACGTCATCCAAGGGAAGCGTCGTCCATCGCTGGGGAAATACATATACCTATAATTATAGGCCTGTATGTCTGTCTGCATGGCAAGGTCGCAAGGCAACGAGTCCGTTTCCCAGTTGCGATAGCGAGGATGCATGGCTACCGTAACCAGACGGGTGGAGTCGTAACGTTGCAAAGCCGTTTTCATCATCTTGTAGCACGTCACGCCAAAGTCGTTGAAGGGCTGGTCGGCATTCTGTTGCAGTTCGTTGCCCAGACTCCAAAGTACAACAGAGGGCGAATTACGATCGCGCTTTACCCATTCTGTTACGTCCTGTATCCAGTGATTCATAAAAGGTACGCGACCTCCAGTATGCTGTTGTGTCCATTTGTCGTAGAGTTCGTCGACCACCAGTATACCATATTGGTCACAAAGCCGGATGAAGTCGCGACTATAGGGATTGTGCGACGTACGGATGTGGTTCAGTCCGAATTGCTTCATCAGTTGGATGCGTTTCTCGATGGCACGCGGGTAGGCTGCAGCTCCCAAAGCCCCCAAGGTGTGGTGGTTGGCATAACCCTTTAGCAACACCTTCTTGCCATTCAACTTGAAACCAAAGTCAGGACCGATTTCGATGGTGCGAATGCCAAACTGCTCACTCACCTCGTCAGCCACACTTCCATCCTCACGTATCAAGGTGACTACTGCTGTGTAAAGGTTGGGATGCTCTGTGTCCCAAAGCTGTGGATTTGGAATCTCCACCTCAGAGAGTTTGGCCTCCATGGTACGAGCAGGAGAGATGCGTTTGCAACTATTCTCTCCTTGGTAAATCAGTTGCCCTTGCGGGTCGTAGATTTTTAATCCTATCCGTACCGTTCTCGACTTGGCGCGATTGGTCAACTCTGCAGTAACTTGTACAAAACGATTGTCGTGTGTGGTGATGTACAACGGATGGCGCTCGAAATAGAGGTCGGCCGAAGTCTTGATGAGGTTGACGTTGCGATACAGTCCTCCACCTGTGTACCAACGGGAGTTCTTCTCATTCATGGTGGAAGCCTTGACTATCAGCACGTTATCACCCTCCCTCAACTGATTCGTGATGTCAATCTGAAAGCCCACATAGCCATAGTCCGTACCCCCCATGCGCTTGCCATTCAGAAAGACATCGCCCACGAGCATGATGCCTTCGAAATCTAGCAAGACTCGCTTATCTCTTCCCTCATCCTTCTTCCATCTTAACTCTTTCCTGTACCACCCGGTGCCCATCTCCTTAAAACCTCTGGCAGACAAGCGACTCTTGATGTTGGCAGCAGCATCCGAATGGTCTGCACGCTCGTCAGCGGAAGGAGCCACCCAAGGCTGTTCTATCTGGAAATCGTGAGGAATATCCACTTGGTGGCTATGGGTAAACAGCGAATCGTAGCTGAATTCCCATCCGTAGTTCAGCGAAATGGTATCTTTCGGACCTGCCCAAATACCATTTGCTGCTATCAATACGGCAATTATCAGTTGTATTCTTTTGATGTTCATTAGTTCAAAATTTCGTTTGTTGAGTGCAAAGGTAGTAAAAAGCCCATTAAAATCGTTCAAATCGTTCCGAAATCTGTAAAATTGTATGATTTTTATAGAATCTGAACATTTCAGAGGGATTTTTGGCAATGAAAACCAATTATGCCATGAGCCGTTAAATTTTTAAAATAGGCGAGGACGCATTCGGTGTGTCTTCGTCTTTTTATATAAAAATAAGCTACACATTATTATATATATGGAGAACAAGAAATACTATTTTGCTGTCGACCTGGGTGCTACTAGTGGACGAACCATTCTGGGCACATTGGTGGATGGCAAACTGGAACAAGAGGAACTGACCCGCTTTCCCAATAACCTGATAGAGACGGGTGGCCACTTCTATTGGGACATCTATGCCCTCTATCTGGAGATGATTAAGGGTCTGCAGATTGTGGGCAAACGAGGCATCGACCTCTCCTCTATCGGTATTGATACGTGGGGCGTCGATTTTGTGTTCATTGGCGACGACGATGCCATTCTGCGCAACCCCATGGCCTATCGCGACCCTCACACCTTTGGGGCGATGGAAGAATACCTGAGCCATGTTGTTCCGCAACGTGAGGTTTATGATATCACGGGTATCCAGTTTATGAACTTCAATTCGCTGTTTCAATTGTATGCCATGCGCAAGGCCAATAATAGTGCGATGCAGCATTGTAAGAAGGTGCTCTTTATGCCCGATGCCTTGAGTTGGATGCTTACGGGCGAGGCTGTCTGCGAATATACCATTGCTTCCACCTCGCAGATGCTCGACCCACGCACGGGCGACCTCTCCGAGAAGCTTATCGAGAGTGTGGGTATGAAGCGCAGTCAGTTTGGACGCATGGTACAGCCTGGCACCCAGATTGGTGTATTGACAGAGGAAGTGCAGAAGATGACGGGCTTAGGTGCTGTTCCTGTCATTGCTGTTGCCGGGCATGATACGGGATCTGCTGTTGCTGCCGTTCCTGCTAAGGACGAGCATTTTGCTTATCTCTCCAGTGGTACGTGGAGTCTGATGGGTATTGAGACGCAGAATGCCATCATTAGCGATCGCAGCTATGAGCTGAACTTCACCAATGAAGGAGGCATCGAGGGAACCACCCGTTTCCTGAAGAATATTTGCGGCATGTGGCTCTATGAGCGTTGTCGTAAGGAGTGGGCTACTAGAGGTGAGTGGTTAGAGGTGAGAGGTGAGAATTCAGAGGTGAGAGGTGAGAGAATAGAGGTGAGTAAGCTGTCGCATCCTGAGTTGCAAGGTTCAGCCATGCAGGTGGAGGCTTTCCGAAGTATCATCAATCCAGACGATAAGGCTTTTGCCAATCCTCCCTCGATGATTGAGGCTATCCAGCAGTATTGTCGTGAAACGAAACAGGCCGTTCCTGAAACGCCTGCAGAGATTTGTCGCTGTATCTTCGATTCGCTGGCTTTGAGATATAGGCAGGTGTTTGGATGGTTGAAGGAATTTAACTCGACGGCGGAACCGTCGAGCACAGTAGGAGGCGAGAAGCCGACGGGCGCAGGAAGCGAGAAGGCTGCAGGCGAGAAGGCGGCGGGTGGCATTCAGGTGCTGCATGTTATTGGGGGTGGTTCGCTGAATAAGTATCTTACTCAGTTCACTGCTGATGCTTGTGGCGTTGAGGTGCTGGCTGGTCCTCAGGAGTGTACGGCCATTGGTAACATGATGTTGCAGGCCAAGGCTTCTGACGATGTCAGCGACATCTGGGCGATGCGCCAAATCATTGCCAATAGCGTTGAAATGGTGCCTTATCATCCTGCTGGCGACAAGGCCGCATGGGACAAGGCTTACCAGCGCTTTTTAGAGGTGAGTGGTAAGAGGTGAGAGGTAAGAGGTGAGAGGTAAGAGGTGAGAGGTAAGAGGTGAGTGGTGAGAGGTGAGTGGTGAGAGGTAAGAGAATAGTTAAAGTGTAGAATTTAAAATAATTAATTAAATAAAAATGACAGGTGTTATAGGTAGAGTTTTCAAGAGGTATGAGTTATCTCTCACCTCTGACCTCTTACCTCTCACCTCTAAATGAAAGTATTATGGCAAAACCATTAGTAGAAACCAAAGCAAAGGTGGGCGTGTTCAGCATAGCGCTGCAGGCTTACCTGCCACAATTCCCCCAACTAGTTCCTGAGTTTGAGGCACAGTATGAGGCATTCAAGAAGACGTTGCCCTCAACCATTGAGATTATCGATGGTGGCATGGTAACCACCAAGGAGCAGTCGATGGCTGCAGGCGACAAGTTCCGTGCTGCTGATGTCGACCTGGTCATCCTGCAGATGCTGACCTATTGCACCTCTTATAATATGTTGCCTGCCGTTCGCGACCTCGACGTTCCCGTTGTCATCGTGAACCTGCAGAAGAAGTTGGCTCCCGACTATGCCAAGACCGACATCCCCACATGGCTGGGCGAGCTCTATGCTTGTGGCGCCATTGGTGAGATGGTGGCCGACCTGAATCGTGCAGGCAAGCGTTCGGCAGTCATTACTGGTGTGGTTGAAGGTGGCGACCCAGGTGCTCAGGCTGAGATTGAGGATTGGTGTCGTGCTGCTCAGGTGCGTCGTCGTTTCCGTGATACCAACATCGCACAGATCGGTCGTCCGTATCCAGGCATGATGGACCTCTATATCGACGAGACCAACCTCTACCACCGCATGTTCGTTTATACCAAGCAGTTCGACTGGGAGAAGATGTGGGCTATTGCTGATAATATCACCGACGAGGCTGTTATCCGTGCCAAGGCAGAGGATATTCTGGCAACCTTCGACATCGAGGGTGGTGGCACCGTTGAGAAGGTTTGGGATATGGCGAAGTATGTCGTTGCCTTCGAGCAGTGGGTAAAGGACGAGAAGTTGGGCATGATTGCCTCTCACTACGATGGCTTTGCACAGGGTGTGGCAGGCAAGCTCGACTCCATGTTGATTCCTGCCTTCTCCATGCTCATCAAGCAGCATACCGCTTGTGCCGTTGAGGGTGATATGAAGGTGGCTATGGCTATGAGTATCCTGAAGACTATCTCTGGCACAGGAACATTGGCTGAGATGTACTCTATCGACTTCCCCAAGGATATCTGCATCATTGGCCACTCAGGTTCTGGCGACTTCGACATCTCGCAGGCCAAGAAGCCTACCATGAAGATTGTGCCCGTCTTCCACGGCAAGGCTGGTGGTGGTTACCTCACCCAGTTCTATCCTCCTACGGGTCCTGTCACCTATCTGGCTATCACGCAGGACAAGAACGGTGTGTTTAAGTTCGTGGTGGCTGAGGGTTTCAACGAGGAAGGCGAAATCTTCACCTTTGGCGATACCAACATGCGCACCAAGTTCTCATTGTCGTGCCGTGAGTTCGTGAACAAGTGGAGCGAGGCTGGTCCTACCCACCACATGGCTGCTGCTGTGGGTCATCATATTGACACCATCCTGAAGGTTGCCAAGATTTTCAATATTGAATGTGACGTAGTTTGTAGATAATAAATAGAGGTAAGTGGAGAGAGGTGAGAGGTAAGAGAATAGTCTGCAAGCTGTTCTTAGTGCTCTAAACATTTCTCTCACCTCTCACCTCTTACCTCTCACCTCTAAAAAATATTATTATGGCAAATTCTGGTTCTTTGAAGAGCACCATCGCAGTGTCTCTTACCAATTATCTCGATGCAGGAGCTATTGTCGCAGGTGCATCAGGTTTGACGCTTTGGCAGAATTACCTTGGCTTAACCGAGGTACACCTTGGTTGGCTCAACTTCATCTCTGCCAACTGTCTGGGTGCTGCTATTGGTGCTATCATCGGTGGTTTCCTGGCTGATAAGTATGGACGTAAATTCATCTTCACTTATAACTTGCTGGTCTATATGACGGGTGTATTACTCATCATGCTGAGTATGAATTTCCCCATGTTGCTGGCAGGATTCCTGGTGACGGGTATCTCTGTGGGTGTGGGTGTTCCTGCCTCATGGACCTATATCTCTGAATCGTCTGAGGTCAACAATCGTGGACGTAACATCTGTATCTCGCAGATGTCGTGGGGCTTTGGACCGATGTGTATCCTCTTGTTTGGCATGCTCTTCGCCCCTGGAGGCTATCTCTTCGGATGGGTGGAAAGTGTGGCTCATATGTTTGGTGGTACTGACATGCCCGTGGAGGCTGTCAATGCCTTCTCGTCGCGCATCGTGTTCTTCACACTGTTCGTCGTAGCTTTCATTGCCTGGAACCTACAGCGTCAGTTGCAGGAGAGCGCTGAGTTTACTGCACAGAAAGAGTCGGCAGAGAAGACGGGCCTGCTGGATAACATCAAGGTACTGTTCTCCAACAAGATTGCCGTGCGCACCGTTATCTTCCTCGCTGTCATCTATCTTACATGGAACCTTGTGGCCTCTGTCATGGGATTCTTCCAGCCTCATATCTACGAGACCGCTGGTGGTGTCACCAACGAGCAGGCTAACTGGATGAACTTCATTCAGTGGGCTATCATTGTCAGTATCACGTTTGTCGTTTCCAAACTCATCGACAAGTCGTCCCACAAGGCTATCTACACCTTCGGACTCTTGGTGGCTATCGCTGCCTGGCTCGTCATCGTCACCATTGGTGTCAATGGCATGGTGGGTCTCTGGCTGTTTGCCATCCTCTGGGGTGTTCAGGGCGGTTCGTCGCCACAGATATTCTATGCGCTGTGGGGTAGCGAGCTCTTCCCTGCCAAGTTCCGTGCAGGTGCTCAGGGCTTGATGTTCTTTATCGTGCGAGGTCTGTCTGCCGTATGGGGACTCATCTTCACCTATATCTATGGTGAGAATGGCGAGGGCTTCACCATTGCAGCCTTCTGCATGATTGCCCTGCTGGCCATCTCGCTCGTGGTGGGCTTCATCGGAGTGCCCAACACACGTGGACGTGCCCTCGAGGACATCACGAAGGAGAGATATGGAGAGAATTATTAGTGGTAAGAGGTGAGAGGTAAGAGGTAAGAGGTGAGAGGTAAGAGGTAAGAGAATAGTTGTAGCGTATGAATGACTTTTATTATCGAAAGTTAACTGTCTATCACAAGTCAATGGAACTAGTGAAAAGAGTATATGGACTTACAGAATTATTCCCTGCGTCAGAGCGCCACGGCCTGACAAATCAAATTCAGCGAGCTGTCGTTTCTATTCCATCTAATATTGCTGAGGGGATGGGACGTTTTTCCAACAAGGAACGTGTCCATTTTCTCGAAATAGCTAATGGCTCTCTCATGGAGGTTATGTGTCAGCTTGAACTCTCACTTCTCTTAGGCTATATCTCTCAACAACAATTTGACGAGCAAGAGTTGTTTATATCAGAAACCACCAAAATGTTGGTTGGATTAAGAAAAACTTTTGAAGATAAAGTATAACAATAGGTGAAGAACTTAAGAGGTAAGTGGAGAGAGGTAAGAGAATAGTCTGCAAGCTGTTCTCAGTGCTCTAAACATTTCTCTCACCTCTCACCTCTCACCTCTTACCTCTCACCTCTAAAAAAATAAGAATATGAAATCGATTTTAGAAGGCCGCGATGGTTTGAAAGCGGTTGTTTATCAGATTGCGGAGGTCACTGGTTACCTCTGGCAGAAAGGATGGGCTGAGCGTAATGGTGGCAACATCACTGTGAACGTCACTGAGTTTATGGACGACGAGTGCAAGGCCATGAAGCCCATCTCAGAAGTGAAACAGATTGGTATGGTTCTGCCCCAGTTGAAGGGCAAGTATTTCTATTGCAAAGGTACGGGCAAGCGCATGCGTGACTTGGCTAAGGAGCCTATGCAGAACGGAAGCATCATCCGTATTCTTGACGACTGCGCTAGCTACGTGGTGATTGCCGATGAGAACGTGGTACCCACGTCTGAGTTGCCCACGCACTTGGCTCTGCAGAACTATCTGCTGGAAACGGGTTCGTGCTACAAGGCTACCCTGCATACGCACCCCATCGAGCTCGTGGCCATGAGTCATATCCAGCGTTTCCTGAAGGACGACGAGATGACGCGTGTGCTGTGGTCAATGATTCCTGAGACGCTGGCTTTTGCTCCTCTGGGCATTGGCATCGTACCTTACGCTCTGCCTTCCAGCGTTGATTTGGCTGAGGCTACCCTCGAGCAGATCAAGACCCACGACGTGGTGATGTGGGAGAAGCATGGAACCGTTGCCGTTGGTACAGACATCATGGATGCCTTCGACCAGACCGATGTGCTTTGCAAGGCTGCCAACATCTACATGTGCGCTCGTGCTATGGGTTCTGAGCCCGATGGCATGACTGCTGAGCAGATGAAAGAAGTGCAGGATGTGTTCAAACTGCCAAAGAAGCGTCCTTGCTAAGAGATACGAAAAAAGCCGAGACATTCCGTCCCGGCTTTTTTCACCTCTTACCTTATAATTTTCCTTGTTCTCCTAAGTACGAATCCTTGAAACCGAGGAAATAGAGCACACCATCCAGTCCGATGGTGCTGATGCTCTGTTCGGCATTGGCCACTACACGGGGCTTGGCGTGGAAGGCGATACCCAGTCCGGCCTCTGAAATCATCGGCAGGTCGTTGGCACCATCACCTACGGCAATGGTCTGGGCGAGGTTCACCTTCTCCACCTGAGCAATGAGCTTTAGCAGTTCTGCCTTGCGGTGTCCGTCAACCACTTCGCCTACATAGCGACCCGTCAGTTTGCCGTCCTCGCCAATCTCCAGTTCGTTGGCATAGACGTAGTCGATGCCGTAGCGGCGCTGGAGGTATTCGCCAAAGTAGGTGAATCCACCGCTGAGGATGGCAATCTTATAACCGCAGGTCTTTAGGACCGACATCAGGCGGTCCACACCCTCGGTCATGGGCAGATGCTCGGCAATGTCCTGCATGACGCTGACGTCGAGGCCTTTCAGCAGGGCCACGCGACGGGTAAAACTCTCCTTGAAATCGATTTCGCCACGCATGGCACTCTCTGTGATGGCACGCACCTCGGCACCAACACCATTACGCTCAGCCAGTTCGTCGATACACTCCGTCTGGATGAGTGTCGAGTCCATATCGAAACAGATGAGGCGACGCATACGCCGGAACATGTCGTCCTTCTGGAACGAGAAGTCTATCTCCATTTCCTGTGACAGTTTCATGAGTTTCGACTGCATCTCCTGACGATTGGTGGGTTCGCCACGCAACGAGAACTGGATGCAGGCGCGGGTGTGTTTGTCCAGTTGCTTGATGCTCTTACGACCTGTGAGACGTAGAATGGAGTCAATGTTCAGCCCTTGGTCGGCCAGAATCTGCGTAGCGGCCTGTATCTGACGGGCTTCCAACTGTCGTCCCAACATCATGAGGATGTAGCGGTTCTTGCCTTGATGGCTCACCCAGTCTTCGTACTCATCGTCGCTGATGGGCGAGAAACCGATGTTCACGCCCAATTCGGTGGCCTTGAACAGCAGTTCCTTCATGGCCAGTCCTGATTTCATCTCGTCCATGCGGATGAGGATGCCCAGTGACAGGGTGCTGTGGATGTCTGCCTGACCAATGTCAAGCACTTTTGCATCATACTTCGCCAGAATGCCCATGACGGCTGCGGTTAGTCCAGGACGGTCTTGTCCTGTGATGCGGACTAATATCTGTTCTTCGACCCTTGGTCGAAGTGTGGCGTTGCAATCTTCCTTCATAACTCTTCCTTCTTACCTCTTACTTCTTACCTCTTACCTCTTATTTCAGGTAGTCTTCGAAATATTGTGTGATACGTTCGTGCAGATGCACACTAGCGTGTCCTCGCATGTTGTGCTCTTGCCCAGGATAGGCAAAGAAGTCGGGCTGAGTGCCCGCCTTGATACAAGCGTCGAGGAACGATAGACAGTGCTGAGGCACAACGGTGTTGTCGTTATAGCCCGTGATGATCTGTAGCTTACCCTTTAGGTTTTTGGCCTTGTTGATGAGGCTCGTCTTCTCGTAGCCCTCAGGATTCTGTTGGGGGGTATCCATATAGCGCTCGCCATACATCACCTCATACCATTTCCAGTCGATGACAGGACCACCGGCCACGCCAACCTTGAAGACGTCAGGGTAGTTGAGCATGAGTGAGATGGTCATGAAACCACCGAACGACCAGCCATGAACACCGAGTTTGTCAGCATTGACATAAGGGAGGCTCTTCAAATACTCCACACCTTTCATCTGGTCTTGCATCTCTATCTGTCCCAACTGGCGGAAGGTGGCCTGCTCGAAGTCACGGCCACGATACTCCGAACCGCGATTGTCGAGAATAAAGACGATATAGCCCTTCTGTGCCATATACGTTTCCCACGAACGACTGGCCCAGTGCCAGCCAGCCTCCACGTTATGAGCGTGAGGACCACCATAGACATAAACTACGGTTGGATATTTCTTGTTGGGGTTGAAGTTGTGAGGCTTCACCATGCGATAGTAGAGGTCGGTCACGCCATCTGCAGCCTTGATACTGCCACATTCGAAGATAGGCTGTTCGTAGTTCTGCCAAGGGTCGGAAGCCGTGAGCAGACGCGTGGTTCTGGCAGCCGAACTGCCAGACACACTGAGCACGCTGATGTTGCGTGGCTGGGTGGGGGACGAGTGGCGGTCGAGCACGTAACTGCCTGATGCCGACAGTTCTCCGTGATGCACACCATCTTCCGTTGTCAGCTGTGTCATCTTGCCGTTGTTGACGTTGACGCTATAGATATGCCGGTGCAACGGGTGGTATTTGTTGCCTTCGATGATGATGCTCTTCTGCTTAGCGTTGAATCCGAGGACGTTCTGCACCACCCACGGACCACTGGTGAGTTGACGCAACAGTTTTCCCTCCTTATTATATAAATATAGGTGGTTGTATCCGTCGCGCTGACTCTGCATGATGAACTTATTGCTGTCCCAAGGCAGGAACTGGATGGGATGCAGGGGCTCTACGTATTTGTCGCTGGTTTCACGATAGAGTTCAGCAATGCGCTCGCCCGTTGTGGCGTCATACGACACGAGGCGGCAGTCGTTCTGGTCGCGATTGAGTTCGAACATATAGATGGTCTTGCCATTGGGACTCCAGGCAATGTTGGTAAAGTAGATGGGGCGGGTGTCAGCGACAGAATCGCTGACCACACTACCATTTAGCGTGTTAAGCGTGATGGTTTTGTTTGTGTTTATGTCATAAATACATACATGAACCACATGGGCGTTCATGCCTGCCATGGGATATTTGTCAGGCTCGTAGGTTGCCTCGCGGGGGAAGATGTTCACCTGCGGATAGTCCGTCACCATGCTCTGGTCCATGCGATAGAAGGCCAGTCGCGCGCTGTCTGGACTCCAGAACGTGCCTTTGTTGATACCAAACTCATTTCTGTGTACGGCAGAACCGTACACCACACTACTGCTACCGTCAGTCGTCAACTGGTGTTCCTTGCCTTGGGCGTCAACGACATACAACTGATGGTCCTTGATAACCGTCGTGGCTTTCCCTTCACCCTTGCGATTGTTATCCTCGTCGGTGGTCAGGGGACGGATGTCCTTGCCGGTGTTCCTGTCGACGAGGAAACACTGATCCTTGTCGATGCGTACCAGTTCGTCGTCCCACCAGGCATACCACTGGTTCTCAGGCTGCAGAGCCTGATAGCGTTTGCCACCGAAGTTCAGTTCTTCGAGCGTAAAAAGGTTTTTCTCCTGAGCGCACATCATAAGAGGTGAAAAGTATGAGGTGAGAGGTGAGAGAATAGTTAATGCCATGAAATGTTTAATCTTCATCATCATCACGGAATCTACGGTTATTCTTTTTGAAAGGTTTTTTGAAATCCCTGGAATCCCTGAAACCTCTAGAATCTCTAGAACCTCTAGAATTTCTTGATTCTCTAGAGTCTTTAGGTTCTCTATCTTCACGGGGCCTCTTGAATTCTTTCTTCTCCAACGAATGGAACTTAAACGAACGGATGTCGCCGTCCTCGTTCTCCTCCTGTTCGTCCAGACGTTTCTTGAACTCACGTTCCTTCTTGAAACGGTGCTTTTCAGCCATCTGGCGCTTCTCTTCCTCTGTCTTCACAATACCGCCTTCTCCACGGAAATCACTCATCTTACCATCGAACATCTGGTATTTACGGAACTCACACTCCAGACTGCCATTGAACAAAGGAATCTTGATGCTGGGTTTTAGACCAATCTGGGTGAAGCATTCCTCACGATAGGAGAGTACCCATGCCTCGTTGCCTGTAAACTGGTGTTTCAGGCGCTCACCAATCATCTTGTATGTGCCCAGCAGGTCGGATGTCGAGATGCGCTCGCCATAGGGTGGGTTGGTCACCATGATGCTCTTTTCCTTGGGTTGCGTGAAGTTCTTGAAGTCCTGCTCCTCAACGGTGATGTCGCTGGTCAGTCCTGCTGCCTTCACATTCAGGCGTGCCGTATTCACGGCCTTGATATCCACATCGTAACCATAGATATGGTGCGCAAATTCGCGCTCTTGTGAATCGTCATTGTATATCTTGTCGAAAAGGTCGGCATCGAAGTCGGGCCATTTCTCGAAGGCAAACTCCTTACGGAACAAGCCCGGAGCCATGTTGCGGGCTATCAGCGCAGCCTCGATGAGCAACGTGCCACTGCCACACATAGGGTCGATGAAGTCCGTCTCGCCACGCCAACCAGTCATCAGAATCATACCTGCAGCCAACACCTCATTCAGCGGTGCCTCTACAGACTCCTGACGATAGCCGCGACGATGTAGGCTCTCGCCACTCGAGTCCAGACACAGCGTACACTGGTCCTCGGCAATGTGGATGTGCAGGCGCATGTCAGGGTTGCTCACGCTGATATTCGGACGGTTACCGGTCTTCTCGCGGAACTGGTCGACGATAGCGTCCTTCACCTTATATGCCACGAATTTCGAGTGGCGGAATTCCTCGGAGAATACGACAGAGTCGACGGCAAAGGTCTTATCCAGTGATAGGTATTCTGTCCAGTCGATGTCCTTCACACCTTCGTACACGTCATCTGCCGACAATGCCTTGAAGTGTTTGATGGGTTTCAGAATACGGATGGCGGTATGCAGTTGGAAATTAGCGCGATACATCATCTCCTTATCGCCCGTAAAGGACACCATTCTGCGTCCTACTTGTACATTTTTTGCGCCCAACTGCGTCAGTTCGTTCGCCAAGACGGGCTCCAGACCCATAAAGGTCTTGGCGATCATTTCAAATTCTTGTGTCATGATGTCATAATATAAATATGGGGCAAAGTTACGAAATTTTTCTAAATAAATGATGTAGAATTCGTTTTTTTTATGTAATTTTGCACAATAATTGCGAAGAGACGGCTATGACCGTAACCACAGTCATACAGTTTTTGGCGGTGAATTCGCTGTTTCAGCTCGATATTCTCGCTTGGATAATCGGCATCCCCATGCTGATTGCCTTGTGTATTTACCTCGTACGACAGGTGGTCCGTTCGCGTCGATTGAAAGCAGAACTCAATCAGCTGGATCAGGTGAAAACGCTTTCCGTAGAGTATGAATTGGTGTTGAAAGCCATGCGTCTGTGCGTGTGGCGCATCGATGTCGACAGCCACGTCGTGTCGTTCGACAGCGACTACCGTGACTATGGCGACACCGTGTTTTTACCTCCTGGTGGCAAAATGGAAGATATCATCCGTCAGATACTTCCTGAATATCAAGAGGACTTCCGTAAAGGCATGGATGACGTGATGAATGGTGTGTCGGAACAGTTCAATATGCAGTATCAGATCATGTCTCCGCATAGTCAGAAACCGTATTGGAGTGAGAGCTTCTTTACTGTCGAGAAGCGTAATCTGAATGGTGTCCCTGAAACCATTGTGGGTACTACCATGCGTATTGACCAGCAGAAGGAGATTGAAACGGCCTTGATGGATGCACTCTATCATGCCGAGGAGAGCGACCGTCTGAAATCGGCTTTCTTGTCGAACATCAGTCACGAAATCCGTACTCCGCTCAATGCTATTGTGGGTTTCAGCAATGTGCTGTCGATGGCCAATGACGAGGAAGAGCGTCAGAAACTGGTGGATGTTATCCAGCAGAACAATACACGACTGCTCGCCATGCTTGACAATATTGTCAGTATGTCCCGACTCGAGGCCAAGGGCGCTGCGATGCTCAATAAGGAGACGTTCGCCCTGAAGGGTGTTTTCGACGAATTGTTTGAGAAGTTTACCGATAAGGCCCGCAAGAGCGGTGATATCCTCCAGATAGAGGATGATAACCACCTGCCGACATTATATACCGACCGTGAACGTCTGCTGGAAATCGTCAACCAGTATTTGGACAACGCACTGAAATATACCACCCACGGTCTGGTCACTGTAGGTTGTAAGACGGACAATGACGTCATTCGCATTTTTGTGCGCGACACAGGTAAAGGAATCGCTGCCGACAAGTGTAACGAACGGCTCTTCGAGCGTTTCTTCAAGGTCGATGAGTTTGAAGTGGGCTCCGGTTTGGGACTGAGCATCTGTCGTAGTCTGGCTGCTTCGCTCGATGGTCGCGTGGGTGTCGTATCGGAGCTGGGCAAGGGCTCGACGTTCTGGGTTGAACTTGGAAAGGATATAATAGTTTATGAATCGAATTAAGATATTGATATTGCTGGTGATGACATGTGTGATGACGTCACTTGCACAGGAAAAGATAACAGGTTATGTTATTGACGACCAGTCTGGCGACAGCCTGGGCTTCGTTACTGTTCAATATAAAGGACAGAAAATCACCACGATGGCTGACCACCGCGGCTATTTCTCCATCACCAAGCAGGTGGGAAAGAAACTGACGTTCAGTGCCGTGGGCTATAAGACCAAGACAGTCTCCATCGGTCCCAATAGCCACCGTCTGCTGGTGGTACTTAAGGAGGATGCCAAGTCGGTGGGCGAAGTCACCGTCAAGGCCAAGCGCGGCAAATACCGTCGCAAGGGCAATCCTGCCGTGGAACTCATGCGAAAGGTTATTGCCAATAAGAAAAAAACGGACCTTTCCAATCGCGACTATTACCAGTACACGAAGTATCAGAAACTCACGCTGGCACTGAACGATGTCAAACCCGACATGCTCACCAATCCCAAGTTTGCGAAGTATCCATGGCTCACCGATCAGGTTGAGAAGTGTCAGATGACGGGACGCCTTATTCTCCCTGCCAGTGTCGACGAGACTGTCACACAGAAAATCTATCGCCGTGATCCTCACGACGAGAAGACTATCATCAAGGGCCAGCGCTCGGTGGGTGTCACCAATTTCTTCCAGACGGGCGACATTGTCAATACAGTTTCGAAGGATATCTTTACCGATGTGAATATTTACGACAATCAGATACGCATCCTCCAGCATCCTTTTACCTCACCCATTGGCGACGGAGCCATCTCTTTCTACCGCTATTATATCGAGGACACGCTGGCTGTCGGACGCGACTCCTGCATCCATGTCCATTTCCTGCCCAATAACCAACAGGACTTCGGATTCCGTGGCGACCTCTACATCCTCAAGGATTCCAGTTATCAGGTCAAGCGTTGTGAGATTATCCTGCCCAACAGAAGTGATGTCAACTTCGTAGAAAACCTGAAACTCGTCCAGGAATTCACTAAGTTGCCTACGGGCGAATGGGTGCTGACTGTCGATGACATGGTGGTAGAACTGGTACTCTTCGACTTCATCCAGAAAGGCGTCGCCATCCGTACTACGCGATTGTCGGACTATCAGTTTACGAAAATTCCCGACAAGCTCTTTAAAGGCCGCGAGAAGACTGTCATGGACCCCGATGCTGAACTGCAGGATGCCGAATTCTGGCAACAGGAACGAAAAGTCGAGCTGACGGCCAGTGAGGCGAAGATGGACAATTTCCTGAAAGGTATCAAGTCCATGGGCGGCTTCGGCTGGATATTGGCCGGATTGAAGGTTCTCACCGAGAATTTCATCGAGACCAGTGAGCACAGCAAGATTGATATTGGTCCTGTTATTTCAACAATCAGCAACAATTTCATCGATGGCTTGCGCACCAGATTGGGTGCACAGACCACTGCCAACCTCTTCCCCCGTCTCTTCTGGAAAGGCTATGTGGCCAATGGATGGAAGAGCAAGCGGTGGTATTACAGCAGTCAGATTACATGGGCACTGAACAAGAAAAAATACCTGCCTGAGGAATTCCCCAAACGCAACATCTCGTTCCTGACAACCTACGACGTCATGTCGCCATCCAACAGAATGACCGACTACGACAAGGATAATTTCTTCACGTCGTTCCGGTGGACCAAGGTCGACAAGATGATGTTCTATCACCGTCAGAGGCTGCTCTTCGAATACGAGCAGCGTTGGGGACTGCGGACGCTGTTCAGTCTGAATACCGAACAGAACGAGGCTGCCGGCAACATGAAGTTCGTCCCGCTGTCGTCTACCGACGGTACTGATATCAAGTTCCGCACCACTGAGTTCAAGGCCGAGCTGGAGTATAGTCCCGGGGCACTATACACCAATTCCAAGATCCGTCGTGTCAAGGTCAATCGCGAAGCACCAATCTTCACCCTCAGCCATACCGTCGGACTGCAGAATTTCCTTGGTGGTGACTATCACTATAACTATACCGAGGCCAGCATTTTCAAACGCTTCTGGCTCAACAGCTGGGGACGCATCGACTTCTTCACGCGTGCAGGAAAACAGTGGAATCAGGTGCCCTTCCCATTGCTTTGTATGCCAGCGGCCAACGTGTCCTACTTCAGTCGCAAACAGACGTTCAATCTTATTACCGACATGGAATTCCTCAACGACCGCTTCTGGAGTATTGACCTTAACTGGGATATGCAGGGTAAAATCCTCAACCGCATCCCGCTTATCCAGAAAGCCCGTCTGCGCGAATACCTTGGTGTCAAGATGCTGTGGGGTGGACTCTCTGACAAGAACAACCCCTACCTGCCCGAAAATGCCGGCAGCAATGTCCTCATGTATTTCCCCGACGACTGTTACATCATGAACCCCCGTATTCCCTATTGGGAAATCTCCGCTGGAGTCCGTGGTATCCTCCGCTTCTTCCAGATTGAATATGTCCGCCGCATGAACTACAACGGTCGCAGTGACAAAAATAGCGTCCGTTTTGGCTTCACCATGATGTTCTAGGACTCCTAAAAGACAAAAAAATTAAGGATGTCATCACGACACCCTTAATCCTTTTTCTAACTAACTTATTATCAACTATTCATTACTCATTCTGTTTTTTTCTGGTGCAAAGTTACGGACTATTTTACGTAAAACAATCAAAAAAGGATAAAAAAAAGACGTAAACGTTTGCGAGTTTGCAGGATTTTACGTAACTTTGCAGACAAAACCCGAAAACGTAAAATAACTGCTATGGCTAATAATAAACAACATCGGACCTCGTTGAAGGATTTGGCACGTGAATTGGGTGTAAGTATAGCAACTGTCAGTCGTGCGTTGCGCAGTTCTCCGGAAATCGGCAAGGAGATGCAACAGCGTGTGAAGGATTTGGCCAAGAAGCTGAACTACCGTCCGAATCCCTTTGCCCAGAGCCTGCGTAAGGAGGCACCAAAGATGATTGGCGTTGTCGTGCCTAACCTGGTGACGCATTATTATGCTGCCGTATTGGATGGCATAGAGGACGAGGCAAGTAAGGCTGGGTACAGCGTGATCAGCGCCAACAGTCATGAACGCTTTGAGGATGAGGCGATGGCGGTGGACAACTTCATCGGACTGCATGTGGAGGGGATTATTGCCTGTCTGGCGCAGACGACGCGCGACTACCACCATTTTGAGGAAATTGCCGAAATGGGTATCCCCCTGGTGTTCTTCGGCCGTACCTGTCTGACAGATAGGTTCTCCAGCGTGACAGCCAATGGTGACGAGGCAGCCTATATGGCTACGCAGCACCTGATAGAGACGGGTAGTCGGAAGATAGCATTCGTGGGTGGTCCGAACCATCTTGATATGGTGGTGAGGCGTAAGCACGGCTATCTAGAGGCGTTGCGTGACAACAAGATTGCGATAGATCGTAACTTGGTGGTGTGTGACAAGATAGACTACCAGACAGCTTTGAGTAATACGGAGCAGCTGTTGGACAGCGACCACCGTCCGGATGCTATCTTGGCGTTCAATGATATCATCACCTTTGCGGCCTTTACGGCTATCAAAAACTGCGGTCTGCGTATTCCTCAGGACGTGGCGCTGATAGGGTTTACGGACGATGTCCATGCAAACTATGTCACACCGCGTCTGTCGGCCATTGAGGACCAGTCGCACCAGATGGGTGTCCGTGCTTGTCAGCTGTTGCTAAAGAATATCCAGGGCGACACAAAGGTATATAAGGAGAAGGTACCTCAGCGACTGGTCATCCGCGAGACTTCGTCGAAGTCGCTGCTGAAGAAGATGTTGATGGTGTTGGCCTTCCTCCTGATGATTCCGATGGCCATTCAGGCTGCCATTCCCGACATGAAGTTCCGCAGGCTGGACACGCGTAACGGACTCTCGAACTCGCAGGTAAATTGTACGTTCCGTGATTCGAAGGGTTACGTATGGATTGGCACGATGTACGGACTGAACCGCTATGACGGCTATCGTGTGAAGACGTTCTACGCCAATACACGCGATACTACTACTATGCGCGACAATAACACGTCGGAGATTATGGAGAGCTTCGACGGTAAGCTTTGGCTCCATCAGGGTATGCACTATAGTATCTATGACCCTGTGACGGAGTTGTTCGAACGTAACGTTTCCAAGGAATTGGAGAAGTATTTCGGCTTCAACAAAGGTGTCGAACAGCTGTATATCGACGCGAAGAAGAATTTCTGGGTGAAGTTCTACGACGAGGGACTTTACTACTATAACCCCAATACCAAGAAAGTCACCCACTTTAACCTCGGCTATGGCGACAATGAGTTGAATCCCACGTATAACTTCACGGCCTATTCCACCTGTGACGACGGTGTAATGATGGTTACGTCGAACGGTGAACTGGTTTGTTTCGATGGTGAGAAGGGTAAGAAGATGTATGACGACAAGTGGATGCGTGAGCACGGTTCGCCTGAAAACAAGGAATACCATCTGTGTGTGGATAAGGACCGTAATATCTGGGTGTCGGCAGAAAACAACAGCTACGTGCGCGTGGACAAGGATGGCAAGTGGCGTATCGGCTATTCGACGCTGTTCCGCGAATATCAGATAGATAATGTGCCTGACGACTTGCAGGTATGGGACCTAAAGGTGGACACCAAGGGACATATCTGGTTGGCCACCGACCATGAGGGATTGCTGATATTCGACCTGAAGAATCACGAGATGCGTCAGTTCTTGAACAATAAGTTTGACGAGTCATCGCTTAGCGAAAACACCCTGCGCTATATCTATATGGACCCCCAGGGACTGGTGTGGATAGGCACGTACAAGAACGGCGTGAATATGTATAAGGAGGCTTCGGCCAGCATGATGAACGTGGAGCTGGGTGACATCAATGCCGTCAGCGAGGACCGTTTCGGCAATTACTGGCTGGGTTCGAACGACCGCGGTATCATCGTCTATAATCCGAAAACGCAGGAAACCGTAGCCCACTATACAAAAGAGAACAGTCCGATGTATGGCAATATCATGGTGGGCACCTACACCGCCAGCGACGGCAGCGTGTGGTTTGGTGGCTATAACAGTGGTCTGACGCGCTGTATGCCGAAGAACGACAATGGTGAGGCGGCTATCACCAACTATCACTATACGGGTGAGCCTGGCGGTATTGCCTCGGATAATGTGTGGAGTGTCACGGAGGACAAGTGGCACCGCATCTGGATCGGTACACTGGGTTCCGGTATCCAGATGCTCGACCTGAAGACGGGTAAGTTCCGCACGTGGGACACCAGTAATACCAAGATTAATGCCAACTACGTAACTTCTGCCTGGTGGATCAAGAAGGGTTGGCTGATGATGGGTACTAGTTGGTATTGGTGTTTTGTGAATCCCGTAACAGGTCAGTTGTGTCCCCGCGAAATACCAGACTATGAACGGTTCCCGTCGCAGTCGGGTAATACCGTATCGGTGATGGAGGACTCGCGTGGCATAATCTGGCAAGGCTCGTTCTGCGGTGTCCTTGCCTTCGACCAGAAGCGCAAGACTGTTCGTCTGATTGACATGCAGGACGGACTGTTCGGTTCCAGTGTCTGCTCTATTATCGAAGACCAGCAGCATAACATCTGGATAGTCACCGACCACGGCGTTTCGAAGGTCGTTCCCCAATTGCAGGAGGACGGTACGTGGCTGTTTAACATCAGTAGCTATAACAACCGTGATGGACTGCAGCAGGCGGTGTATAATCAGCGTTCGACGTGTCTTACGCACGATGGTAAGATACTGATTGGCGGTCAGGGTGGTCTTGACATCATCAATCCGAAGGCGATGACAGACACGAAGAGCAAGGAGCGTCCTATCTTCAGTGGACTGCAGCTGTTTGATGCCGATGTACCCGTAGGTCGCGAGATAGACGGACGGCTTATCCTTGATGAAGCCTTGGACGAGTGTCGCGAAATAACGTTGAACTACGACGACCAGTTTACCATCCAGTTGGCCAGCGATGCCGGTATCGTGAACAATGGTAAGCGTTTCGTCTATCGTCTGGAGGGCTTCAACGAAAACTGGGTAAGGACGTCGGAACTGAATCCGAACATCACCTATAACTCGCTGCGTGCGGGCAGTTACACTCTCCACGTACGTATGTTGAACGACGACGGTACGTTTGGCGAGGAAGAAGCTACGCTCGACATCACCATCCGTCCGTCACTGTGGCGTACGCGTTGGATGATACTGCTCTATATGCTGATTATCGCTGCTGCAGCCTTCGTCTGGCGCAAGAGGTTCCTAAAGCGTCACGAGCGTCGTGTGCAGGTAGAGACTGCCGCGCGCGACCTTGAACAACAGCAGTGGATGAACGATATGCGCATGAAGATGGCCAGCCAGAAGGAGGATCAGACGGCTGAACCCGAACGTGAGGACATCACGCTGAATCCTGCTGCCGGTGACTTGGTATTCTTCATCCGTCACCTCTGCGAAAATTATAAGTCACCCGATCCGGTAAAGAAGGTGAAGATTAGCTTCCTATCGGCTGTGGACGAATTGACGGCGGACTTTGACGAAGCGAAACTGACGGAGGTGTTTGAAATTCTGTTCCGCAATTCCGTGAAGTTTACGGCTCATCCGCCCGTGGCTATCAGCGTCGGCATAGCACGTGCCGGTAATGATAAAGCGGAGATTCAGGTGGCCGACAACGGTATCGGTATCAAGGATGAATACAAGGCGACAGCCTTCGACCCTATTGTCAATGATGGTGGTATCGGCCTCGATACTGTGAAGGATATCGTTGTGGCTCATGGTGGCAGTATCCGTCTGGAGGATAATCCTGGCGGTGGTACCATCTTCTTCATCACGCTCCCCGTTCAATCGGAGATAGAGGTGGTAGAGGCAGAAGTAATCGAATAAAAAACAAATAAGAACTACGAAATGAAAATTATTAGAACAATCACGACGGGGGTGCTGGCATGTATGGCAGTAGCTGTGATGGCTGCTGACTACACGACCGAGGGTCAGTTTGTAACCATTCCCGTAAAGAAAGTAAAGGCAGGCGGTGCACAGGTGGTGCGTCTGCAAGTAGTGAACGACAACATTATCCGCGTGCAGGCGACATCCAAGGCACAACTGCCGCAGAAGCGGAGTTTGATGATTGTCCCACAGACAGCGAAACCGAAGTTCACGGTGACGGATGGTGACAAGGTCAGCGTGAAGGCGGCTAATGTCGAGGCCCGCGTGGATAAGGAAACGGGAGCCGTAACCTTCTATGATGCCAATGGTCAGCAGTTGCTGAAGGAGGCCGAGGACGGTAAGAAGTTCTGGGACTTCACCGTGCCTGAGCGCGAATATGGTGCTAAGGGCGGTGCTCCTATTACCGAGGAGATGAAGCATGGTCTTACCTGGCAGATGAAGTTCGATTCACCTGAAGATGAGGCATTTTATGGACTGGGTCAGCACCAGAGCGAGGAATTTAATATGAAGGGCAAGAACGAGGACCTGTTCCAGTATAATACTAAGGTGTCAATTCCTTTCGTGTTGTCGAATAAGAACTACGGAATCTTGTGGGATAGCTATTCGTATTGCCGTTTTGGTAATCCCAATGACTATCTGCAGTTGAACCGTGCCTTTAAGCTCTACGACAAGCAGGGTAGGGAAGGCCATCTTACAGGTACCTATATAGAAAAGGACGGGAAGAAGACTGTGCGCGACGAGGACTCCATCTATTACGAGTATGCCTATCCTGCTGGTTCTGAGATTGCCAACAAGACCGATAATGGTGGCTTGAAGAACCTGCCCAAGGGTGTGAACCTCAATGGGGCTACTGTGGTCTATGAGGGTTTCATCGAGCCGGAGTGTTGTGGTAAATGTCAGGGTAAGACTGAGGAGCGCCAGTTTATCCTCTATTACTCAGGCTATGTGAAGGTGTATATCGACGGTAAGGAAGTGGTGCCCGAGCGTTGGCGCACAGCATGGAATCCCAATACCTATAAGTTTACCGCACTAGTCCGTAAAGGCACGAAGAATCAGTTGCGCATTGAGTGGCAGCCCGATGGTGGCGAGGCTTACTGTGGTCTGCGCGTTGCTGAGCCCCGCTCAAAGCAAGAGCGCGAACAGCTCTCCATCTGGAGCGAGATGGCCAAGGACATGGACTATTACTTCATCGCTGGCGAGAACCTCGATCAAGTTATCTCGGGCTATCGTACGCTGACGGGTAAGGCTTCGCTCTATCCCAAGTGGTTGCTGGGTTACTGGATGTGCAAGGAGCGCTATAAGGAGTCGAAGGAGCTTGAGGATGCCTTTGCTGAGTTCCGCAAGCGTCAGTTGCCGATTGATAATATCGTACAGGACTGGAACTACTGGAAACTCGACTCATGGGGCGATCATACTTTTGAGTCGGCCCGCTATCCCAACCCCCAGGCCATGCTCGACAGCATTCACCAGATGCACGGACGTTTCATGATTTCCGTATGGCCCAAGTTCTACGATACTGTGGATAACTACAAGGAACTTGATAAGAACGGTTGGATGTATCATCAGGCCATCAAGGATGATATCCACGATTGGCTCGGTTTCCGTGGTTCGTTCTACGATGCCTACGACGCTGGTGCCCGCAAGATGTTCTGGCGCCAGATGGATGAGAACCTCTTCTCGAAGTACACCCACGACGGTATTGCCGGTATCGATGCCTGGTGGATGGATGCTTCTGAACCTAACGTTCGCGACTGTACTCCGATGTGGTATCGCAAGGCTTTGAGTGGTCCTACTGCACTGGGTACATCGACCGAGTATTTCAATGCCTATTCAATTGTCAATGCCGATGCTATTTATAATGGTCAACGTGACACTTGGAAGAAGCTATATAAAGGTAAGGTGGCAGAGCCTCGCGTGTTCTTGCTCACCCGTAGCGGATTCGCTGGCGAACAGCGCTTCTCTACGGCTACCTGGAGTGGTGACATCGGTACCCGTTGGGAGGATATGCGTGCCCAGATGACGGCAGGCCTGAACTATGCCATGTCGGGCATCCCCTTCTGGGGCATGGACCAGGGCGGTTTCTGCGTGGAGAACCGTTATGTCGCTGCACAGCAATTGTATATGAACAAGGGTATCGAGAACGACGACCTGAAGGAGTGGCGCGAGTTGCAGACCCGTTGGCACCAGTTCGGTTGCTTTATTCCTATCTTCCGCACCCATGGCCAGTGGCCGGAGCGTGAAATCTGGAAAATTGTACCCGATGAACATCCCTGCTATCAGTCGTTCGCTTACTATAATAAGCTGCGCTATCGTCTGATGCCTTACCTTTATTCAATGGCAGGTTGGGCTCACTTCAAGGATTACACCCTGATGCGCGCCTTGGTAATGGACTTCAATGGTGATAAGGAAGTCGAGAACATCGGCAATCAGTGGATGTTCGGTCCTGCGCTGATGGCTTGTCCTGTGGGTTACTACAAGGCCCGCAATCGCTCAGTTTACTTCCCCGCCCAGTGTGGCTGGTATAATCTCTACACAGGCGAATATACCGAGGGTGGTCAGCGGCTTATTGTTGATGCACCTTACGAGCAGATTCCTGTATTCGTCCGTGAGGGTGCTATCATCCCCTTCGGCCCTGAGCTGCAGTGGAGCGACGAGAAACCCGCAGAACTTATCAACCTCTACGTCTATGCAGGTCAGAACGGTTCGTTCCAACTCTACGAGGACGAAGGTACGAACTACAACTACGAGAAGGGCAAGTATGCTACCATCGACATCACCTACGACGATGCCTCCCGTACCGTTTCCTTCGGTGCCCGCAAGGGACAGTTCCCTGGCATGTTGAAGAATCGCCGATTCAACGTTGTCCTGATTACGAAGGATGCTCCGAAGGCCTTGAACTTCGACAATCCCGAGGGCACGATGGTACAGTATAACGGCAAGGCAGTTAGTGTAAAACTATAAACTATGAACATCAGAATCACCATCCTGACCGTATTGCTGCTGGCTTCGGGCGTCACGACGCTAAGGGCTGCTGATGACTATAAGTCGTCGAAGGAGTATCTCACCCTTCGCGACTCCATGCATCATGCCTTCAACGATGGCGACAGTGCGCGTTTCTATCCCGCTGTACATGCCTTGCAGAATTATCTGCTGGCTCAGGGCGACCAGCATGCCTACTATACGCAACGTTGCAACGAGGTTATTTTCGAGTTGAACCACATGAACATCTTCGAGGCCTACAGACTGGGCAAGCAGCTCTCTCGCGAACTCGCTGAGAAGAAACTCGACAAGGAGATGTATATGGCTGTCAACATGATGGGACATATCTATAACTACAGCGGAAACAAAGAGGCTGCCAAGCAGTGTTTCTGGGATGTTATCCATCGCATGGAGAAGGAAGGCTATAAAGAGAGTATGCCGCCTATCTACATGAATCTCGTCAACATCACCATGAACGAAGATCCTCAGGAGGCCATGAGGCTTATCGACAAAGCCCTCGAACTGGCTGGTGAGAGTTCCCCAGACCGCGTTTTCGATATAGAGACGCGTCGCACGCTGGCCTACCTTACGTTGGGCGATACGGCCAATTTCGTGAAAGGCTATAAGGCGTATAAAGAGGGTGTGGAAAAAGGCTTAAACTCCGTTCACGGACGAGCGCTCGAAATTCAGTGGCTTGCTTTCCACGGGCAGGCTGACGAAGCCGTCAAACTTGCGACAGATGCTATCGATAATCCCTATGAAACTCAGGCAGAGGTTTACGCTCAGGCTGGTCGTTGGAAGGAGGCTTTCGATGCCTTGAAAAAGGGTACTGAACAGAGCGACTCCATCAACAGCTTTATCCTCAAGAGTTCGATGGAGGGCATCGAGAGCGAGTTGCAAATGTACGAGGTGCGTCGTCAGCAGGGCCGTGTCATGTTCTACAGCATGGTCATCGTCATCAGTCTGTTATTACTCCTCGTCGCTGCCCTGGTATATATCGTCCAGAGTCGTCGTCGTCACTGGCGTCAGATGGAGTCCGCCTATCAGCATGTCATCGAAGCTGAGAAGGTGAAGACGGACTTCATTCAGAATGTCAGTCACGAGGTGCGTACGCCCCTGAACATCATTAGCGGTTTTGCACAGGTGTTGGCCTCTTCCGGCAACGATATCACCCCCGAAGAGCGTAACCACATCTCCGAGACGATGTTACACAACACGCGACTCATTACGACAATGGTCAACGAGGTCTTGGAGATATCGCGCGGCGATGCACTCGACAAGGAAATCGAGCTGAAGCCCTACCAGTGCAACGAACTGATACGCAGTGCGCTGAATTATTTCTGCACCAATTTCTTTCGTCCGCAGGAGGTACTCCATTTCGACAGTTCCTTGTCCGACGACGTCGTGGTTCATTCCCATGAGGTGCTTCTGCAGCGCATCCTCAATCCGCTGCTCGACAATGCTTACAAGAACATTCCCGCAGAGGGTGGGGCCATTGTCGTGCGTACCGCAATGACCGACAGTCAACTCGAAATCTACATCGAGGACAATGGTCCCGGTATTCCTGCCAGCGAAGCCGACCACGTCTTCGAGCGTTTCGTCAAGCTCGATTCGTTCAAGGAGGGATTGGGTCTCGGACTCACCTTCGGTCGTACAATGGCTCGTCGCATGGGTGGCGACGTAGTGCTCGACACGACGTTTGCCGGACCAGGAGCCCGTTTCAAAGTTACATTACCGTTAGGCGAAAGAAGTTAAAGAAGTTAAGAATGAATATCATCAAGACAGCCATTGACGGCCTATACATCATCGAACCGCGTGTCTTTGCCGATGCCAGAGGCTATTTCTTCGAGTCGTTCTCACAGCGTGACTTCGATGCGCAAGTTACACCGATTACCTTCGTACAGGACAACGAGAGCATGTCCTCTTATGGTGTCATGCGAGGACTCCATTTCCAGCGTCCGCCGTTCACCCAGAGCAAACTTGTGCGCTGCGTTCGCGGTGCTGTACTCGACGTTGCGGTCGACATCCGCAAGGGCAGTCCCACCTACGGACAGCATGTCGCCGTGGAACTCACGGAGGACAACCACCGCCAGTTCTTCATCTCCAAGGGTTTTGCCCATGGTTTTGCTGTGCTGTCGCCCACGGCCGTATTCCAGTATAAGTGTGACGAGTTCTACCATCCTGAGGCCGACGCGGGCATCAGCATTCTCGACGATTCGCTGGGCATCGATTGGCGTATCCCTACCGACAAGGCCATCTTGTCGGAAAAGGATACACGTCATGCTTTATTGCGCGATTTCGACAGTCCGTTCACCTATTGACTCAACTTTCGCAAGCTCAGTCTCGTTAGAGGTAAGAGGTAAGTGGTCACCACTCACCTCTACATTAATTAATCAGATAAATCTTTTCGATTCCCTTGTACGTTGCTTTCACTACCGAACGTCCGTTGGTGATGGCGCCTACTGTGCATTTTACTGCAGGGTCGCTGGCCGTCGCCTTGATGACGCTGTTGTCCTTCAGCGGACCATATACCTGATAGTGACACAGGTCGGTATATCCGTTCAGGTTCGTGCTGCGAATAGGTGTCGTAGGCATAATCAGCTGTTTGCCGTCAACCGTAATGGTCACCTGCGGAACGACAGGAGCCTCACACTTTTGGCCACCCTTGCTAAAGGCGATGCCGTGCAGGTCGAACAATCCCTGCGGACGCTGAGGACCCTGCGGGCGACGACCCCACTGCGGCTGTTGCGGAGCCTGTACCTCAGGACCTTCTGTCACGAGATAGATGGCGTGCTTGCCGCTCAGTCCCTCGACAGCGGCAACGGGAGCCTGATACATCAGTCTCATCTTCGGCGCATCGGCAGGGATGTCGAACGTTGCAATCTCTTGACCCTTCCAGGGGTTGTCGAGCATCACGTGAATCTTGAAGGCACCGTGTCCGCCCGACGACAGGTTCAGGTTCAGCATCGTACCGTCGCCGGCCTTCGTACCTTCGAAGGCCTTCACGCCCTTCGTGTCCTGAGCCAGACCACCGAAACCAAAGTACTTAAAGCCTACGATACCGCCGTTGGTGATACCTGCCAGATCCATCGAGTTGTTCCATACGTCGAAGTTGTCTTGCATCCATTCGTTGCTGTTTGTACCGCCCGTCATGAAGCAGGCAATACCTGCAGAATAATACTGGTAGGGCGGGAGACCGAAAATCTGGAAGCCCTCCGAGGTCACCTCGGCACCGGTATATTCGTTACCGTCGGTGGCTTTTGCCGTCCATGCGTTATCCTTCGTGTAGGGGTCGTAGGCCGTAATCTTCACCACGCCGCCCTTCGCTACGGGCTTCTTGTCCCATGTAATCTTCACGGGAGCGACCATTGCCTGACGGGCAAATCCGAAGCCGCGTGGCGGACGGTGGTAGAACACATACCACTGGCCGTTGATTTCCTGTATGGAACCGTGGGTGTTATGTCCGGCATTGGTGGTGATGAGCTTCGAACCGTCCTCGTTCAGCACCACACCGCGCGAATCCACCAGCACACCACCGGCGCGCCAAGGGCCGAGGGGGCTGTCGCCAAAGGCATAGCGCAGGGCCGAGTTGGTATTGCCCAGTCCGTATTCCTTGCCGCTATAGCCAGAGAACACCATCACGTATTTGTTGCCAACCTGACGAATCGAAGAAGCCTCGAAGAAGTTGAAGTCCAGCGGGTTCTGACCTTCGTACAGAGCCTTATACTCGCTGCCCGGCTTGTCCAACAGTCTGCCGTCGGCACTGCTGGCAGGAATAAACGGGTCGATGAGTTCCGTACCCTCGCGCTTCGAGTACATCGTCTGCTGGTCGAGCTCGCAGGCCGTAGAGTGCTGGAAACCATAGAATACGTAGGCGCGGAAGCCCTTGTCGAAGTCCTTATCCTTCTTGTTTGTGATGTTCTCGATGAATACTGACGGGTCGAAGTCGATGAGCGAGCCGGGCAGACACTGCGTGCCGTCCTCCGTCAGGTTCACGGGCACAAACGGTCCGTCGGGCCTGTCGCTCTTGCATACCGTTGCCACGCGGCGCCATCCGCGCGAATGCGGATACAGCCAATAGGTCTTTTTACCTGTAGCCTTGTCCTTTACTTCTACCAGGTCTGGAGCAAACATCGTGTCCCATTGGCCGTTGACGAACCATGTGAAGATAGGACCCTCGTCGCGCCACTGCGTCAGATCCTCCACGGGTGCCGACCACATGCGGATGTCGGGACCGCAATAGGCCGTGTACGTCAGGTCGTGCGAACCGATAATATACGCACGCAACTTACCAGGGTTGTCGGGGTCTTCAAACACGCGGGGCTCACCGTCGGGCAAGTGCTCCCACAAGGGCAAATAGGGGTTCTGGGCCGAGAGGCCACACGCTGCAAGGCAGCAGGTCAGGATAATGAATAATCGTTTCATAAGTTTACGAGGTTTATGTTACTGGTTGCAAAGATAGTGAAAAAAAACGAACCCACCAAACAATGACCTTGTTTTTTTTAGTGAGCGACTTGCCGGCTTTTGTTGAAGAAATCGGGCTGTTCGCTGAAACTATTGCGACAGCATTAAACTATTTGGGGCATTCCGACGTCAAAGAAGCGTATTTTGACAGATACATTTTGATTCATAGTTATTAATTTCTAAAAAGACAAAAAAGGTATGAAAAAGATTGTTTTGACTTTGGTAGCCCTGATGGCACTGACAGTTGCCCAGGCACAGAACGAGAATGGTGAACGTCGTGGTCCGCGTCGTATGGATCCGCAGCAGATGATGCAAAACATGGAGAAGGAGCTGAACCTCACAGCCGAACAGAAGACGAAGTTTGCCGACGTTATGAAGGAACAGCAGGCCGAGATGCAGCGTCACCAGGAGGAGATGAAGAAGGTGGACGACAAGATGAAGAAGGTGCTGACGGACGAGCAGTATCAGAAGTGGCAGCAGATGAGTGGTCGTCGCTTCGGTATGGGCGGCATGCGTGGTGGAAATCGCGGTCCTCGTCCCGGAGGTCCGCGCCCCGGTGGACAACCAACTCCGCAGCAATAATAATATAATAAGGTATATTTTCAGGATAACAAAACATCGGGCTCGCCAGACGGTGAGCCCGATGTTATTTATAATTACTCCGAAAGTAATTTTAAATACTCTTGGAGTATTTCCGATTACTCCGATAGTATTGATTCCATTGCTAGCATTAATGGTAGCAATTACGAGCATTAAAGGTAACAATTGCAAGCATTAATACTTGAATTCCCTAGGCAGGGAATATTTTTTCTCTGGGCAGGGCGCGAAAAAGAACCAAGAGTAACCCCAATTTGTCGGAATGCCAATAAATAGAAGGCTTCCACTGGGGTGGGTGTTGCCGAAACAGTAACCCCAACACCCAACCTATGACTCAACCTAACACTCCACCCAAATAGCTTTGAAATTTCGTTGCGAAATCTATTAAAGCGTGCATAAAAGGGTTGAGTCTTGGGTGGGGTGTTAGGTGGAGTGTCGGGTGGAGTGTTATGGTAACACTAACCCCTCCATTTCCCCTTTGCCTAAAGGAACTCCGAGCGATTGGGTGGAGTCATGGCTTCCAGTAAGCAAACTACCAACGAGCAGTAAGCAAACTGACAACGAGCAGTAAGTAAACCGCGCGTCCTTGGGAAGCGGGCAACCGCCAACACCTTCCCTGCTAACCGCCACTCTCCTACCGGCTGTCGGCTTGACACTTCCCTGCTGTCGACCGCACAGCAGGGAGCAGAACGCCGTTCAGCCCGTAAGGTGACGAGTCAATGTCAAATTGCTCGTCAATAACCCTTGGTTATTTGAGAATAAGGTACGCTTATTTCTGAATAAGAGCCATTTATTTTCCGAGAAGTGGCTCTTGTTCATTCATTAGAGATACTCGAAAAGATGGAAGATATGTGGAAGAGAAAATTGTCTCTTCCATACTCTGAATTGTCAATAAATACAGGCAATACGAGCGTTTTTGTGGAAGAAGGAAGAGACTTCACATTTTTTTTCTTTATCCTTGTTAATCGTCACTTTTCCCCTACTTTTTCGGTTCGAGAACGAAAATAAGTTTCAATTTATTTTGCATTTTGCTCACTTATTCGTATCTTTGTGCACGATATGCTCACTGTTGGGCAAGAATAACTAAAAGCAATATGGCAAAGATAACAGTACAGAACACGGAGATAACAGTCACGAATGTAAACGGTGAGGATTACATCTGCATTACAGATATGCTGAAAGCCAAAGATGGCGATTTCTTTGTGACCGATTGGCTTCGCAATCGAAACACAATGGAATTCCTTGGCGTGTGGGAGCGTATTTACAATCCCAATTTTAATTATGGCGAATTCGCCACAATTAGAAACCAGGCAGAACTGAAAGGCAACATCCGCGACTATGCCACTATCAACGAACTCATCTGCCTCTCGAACATGGAGAACATCAATGCCGTCCTTATCAACGACGGAATGCCTTAGGGCGAACGCTTGGTAAAGCTCAACCAGATAGCCATCCAGCAGATGCAGGTACTGGAGGGGAACAGTGGAAGGAATCTATTGAAATGAGATTGCACGCCACCTTGATGTGGATGTGAAGGAATTATTGGTGTCGTCAAAGTAAAACAATACTGATTTGTTTATTATGGCTATAGTTAAATTTATTTCAAACAAAAATTGCCAGGTATTCATCGATATGGAACTCGCTGGCAAGGTGACATCAGATTCTATGTTAAAGGTAACATTGGAGACTGGTGGCTACCTTATACAAGTAAAAGATGAAGATGGCAATCTTATAAAAGAGTATGATTTGGAGATTAAGCCATCAGATAATCAGCTTCTACAAAAAATAGATGGTGCTAACAATAAGTTCGATGATATCATTGAGAACTTGAAGAACGATTCATCTTTAGTATTTCATTGTGATAGAGCATCTTTCTGCCATAATGGTTTGTATGGTTTCGTTGATAAGAAGTTGAATGTCGTTATTCCTCCTTTATATTATTCGATTAACGAATTTGTTGATGACAAAGCATTCGTTGTTCGTGATTTTCCTGAAGGAAGAAAGACCACAATGATAGATAGTGATGGAAACATATTCTTCAATAGATGGTTTGATTATATTGGAGAATCTGATAATACCATTCTTCTAGGGATTGAAAATAGGATAATAGTCTACTCGAAAACAAAATACGATCAGATTGCCGAGTATCATAATGCAAACTATGACTATAAGTATCCTTTTATTCCTGTATATAAGATTGATGGGGTAGACAAATTGTATGGTTTCATTGATTTTGATGGAAAGGAAATCGTTCCTTTAATATATGATTTCGTCTGGAATTATAAATCAAATGGGTTTGCTGAAGTGAAACGTTTTGGACAGAATAGTTATGTTGATACCTGTGGGAACCTATATGATCACCCAAATGAAAATAGTACAAAAATTTCTAAGGAAGATAGTTGTACTCGTGGATTTGGAGGACTTTATGGTAATGGAAACATGTGGAGTGATATTCCTACTAAAGTCGCAGGGAAATGGGGACTGCTATCTCCATATGAACGGTGTGACGGGAAAGAAAGATTCCTTTTTGAGTGTGACAAAATATTATATTACAATCTTGGGTGTTTTATCTATAGGATTCATAATCTTTGTTTTTTTATACAAATCGACAATTCGGAGCAAACTTATTCTTATGAAGCAGATGAAATAATTCCTATTATTTTAAGAAAGGGAGAGTATGGAGAAGATGTTGTGAATCTTATAATAAAGAAGAATGGGAAATATGGTATTATTGATATAAACGGGAAAGAAATAATTCCTATTCAGTATGATAATATAGAAACGACTGAAGGTGTTCTCGAATGTTATCCTGGAGAAGTTGGTATTATTAATTATAACAATTTGCTTTCAATTGTTCAAATGAAGGACGGAAAAATCCTTTTTCCATTTGAATATGAAGATATTAAGCCTACTGATGTAACGCATAATCGTTATTGGAGAGAAGTTTCATGGTATATTGTTATGAAGAATGGGAAATATGGATGCATTAAACCCGATGGCGAAGTAGTTCTCCCTTTGGAATATGACAGAATATCCCATTTGTTATATGAAAAAGATGACTCATACAGCCATAGATTATATATAAAAAAGGGTAGCAAATACGGTCTTTATACCATAACTCGCAGTAATATGTTGGCAGGATATGGAGGAGACGAATCCACTAGTTTTGAAGAATACAATTATAATCCATTCGGTCTAATAGACATTTGAATGATTAATGATAATAATGGTGAATAACTAAAAATGAATAAAAAGACAACATTAGTTAAAGAAGATATAAACAGAGGTAGATTTGAGCTTATTAAAGAATCCCCCTCTGGACATGGTGTGTATGTGGAAAAAAGCTTAATAGAAAGGAGATATTTAAATTTAGCGATATACAGGTACATGCAACTACCTCATTTGTTAAACTTGTTAAGTTCGCCTCATGAATTTTATGTAGCGAATAGACAATCCTTTTCTGATTTGCGCGACAAAATGGCTATTGTGAAGAAAATGGAAGAAATAAAGAACGTTTATTCAGAAGCAGAGAGTTGGAAAAACAGAAGGTATCTTAGAGAGAAGAAAGAAAAAATCAGAAAGGCATGGCAGCAATGTATTTCATGCTGGTGTCTTGATATAAGGAATTCCGGAATTGCTGATGAGAATTATCTGATGTGGAAAGCATACACATCAAATCAGATTTCGGTAAGAGTTGGTAGTACGATCCTACATTTTATAGAATCCATTATCGAGATCCCATATGATATATTTATAGCGAAGGTTGATTACAAAAACAAATATACTGGTGAGATATACGATGTTATATTCAAAAAATATGAGTATTATGAAGATGAACAAGAATTAAGAATGTTAGTTCTTTCTGACGAAGAGAAAGGGGTACACATTCCAATAGACATAAATATCTTAATTGATGAGATAAGAGTGTCACCATTCCTTTCTCCAAACATGGAGAGATTTATTATAAATCAGTTGGGAGAACAAGAACCATCTTTAAAAAAGAAGATTCTTCCCTCTTTGATAATGGAATACATTAAATAGCTCATAATATGGTTTTAAAACATAAATTATTTAGATTATGCACTTTGTCTTTTTTTCTTGTCATAGAATATAAAGCTATGGCTCAAGGATGGGTGACAGATGAAGTATCAAAAGATAATTCAGGAGGGATTTTTAGTGGCATTTTGGGCTTTATCCTGCTTATCGGGATAATTTGGTTTGTCGGATATGTTGGAGACGTGATATATGAAAATAAGCAAATACATAAAAATAAGAAGAAACAAGAATACAAAAGCTCACAGCCAAAGAGTATTGGGCAACCAATAGTTCCTAAAGTTAAGAAAGAAGATATAATTTTTCAGATGTTACGCTATGATGGCATAGATTGCATCGCTGACAAAGATTATTATGTACAACAAGATTTGGCTCCCTCTGTCGAAGATTTAGAATTCATAGAAAAAGAGAAAGAGAGTTATGCTTTAACTAAAATACTCCAATCAGATAAAGATAATGCAGTAACTGATTGGTGGAAAGATGACCCAAAAGAGCATAGGATAAGAGAACATGGAGAGGCTGATTATTCTTCAGATGGGAAAAGGCTATTATTTTACTGGAATAAAACAGAGGGATATTCTATTAATGAAGGCGTTGAAATAATATGTGACGCATCTCTTTCAAATCTCACAAGTGATGACAAAGATATATTATTACCATCAACAGTAAAGACTCTTGGAAATTGCCTCTACTATTATAATTGGAGAGATTCTTTTGTTATCCCTAATTCTATCGAAATCATTACTGGTAATCCATTCACTACGTGTAGAGGCAAAATAGAATGCTTATCCCCTCATTTTGTGTATGATAAAGACATATTATATGATAAAGATAAAAAGAAAATAATATCTGTGATGTGGGAGTATAGCGAAAGTGATGATAATAAACAAATAGACCCTCATGTAGTTATGATAGGAAGGTATGCGTTTTATGGTGTCATTTTGGTAAGGAAGATGCCTTTAACTATTCCTTCTAGCGTGTTATACATTGGTGAGTCTGCTTTCGAGAAAACGGGGTTCGATATATCCATGTCTAATGGAACAATTGAGATTGGAGATTCTGCATTCGCAGAATCCCACATTCATAACTTTGTTTTGCCATTAACTGTTTCTAAAATAGGGAATAATGTTTTTGCTAATTGTGAATTCCTAGAACGAATTACAATATCCCCCAATATTAAAGTGCTGAGTTGTGGGGCTTTTTTAAATTGTAAAAAGTTAAACAACGTCTATATCCCTAACGGAGTTAAGATTGTTAGAAATAATTGTTTTAAAGGTTGTTCGGGTCTCAATGAAGTTTGGTTTCCCAATTCGTTAGAAAAGATTGAAAAGGGTGCCTTTTCAGAATGCCCTCTTACAATTGCTGTTTTGACAAAAGAAACAATTGTTGAAGAAGGCGCATTACCGAATACCTGTACCATTCGGTATAGATCATAGATAGTTACGGAACACTAGGGACAGGTCAGCGTTTCACTCCTAAAAAAACGGAGGGTTCCTGTAATCTGCTTTGAATCCGAAATCGACCGCTTTGTATATCCGCTCTACGGCCTGATGGAAGACAAAATCAAAATCGTTGAAAGGAAAGAATAATGGTGATGTACGGATTATTATCCTTGCAAGACTTTGATAAACTCGTCGATGCCTACCACGTCGATGTAGGGAAATGGTGTCTGTTTGAGAATATCATAGTGATGGTCTTCTGTAACGATATAGCGGGCATTAGCCTTGAAAGCGCAGTCTACGAATTTGTCATCATCGGGGTCTGCGGTAATGAGACGAAGATGATAGTACACTTGAACCATCTTGGAGTTGGGCAAGTCAAGGATAGCGGTTATAACGTTCGAAGCAATCTCTGGTCCCACTTTCTGAGTGAGAATCTCCTCATATTCAGCAAGAATCTCATTAGTGACACAAAGCGTGTACTTCCCTTCAACGAAATCACGCCAGACAGAATAGTAGGCACTACGCCGCGAAAGCGACATCAGCAGACAGTTGGTATCAAGAACAATATTCATTACTGCTTGTATGGCGTGCGCATGTGTTCAGACTTCCACTCTTCCATCACGTTGTCGTTGAGCACGCCCTCATCCCAAAGGCGGTCGATGGCATCTTCAGCTCGCTTGGCGAAATACTGGCCAAGCATGCGGCGAATGTCTTGCATTTCCACTTCTGAGGATACTCTGGACGCCAATTCCAACATCTCAATCTGGAATGGAGTGAACGGCTTTGCCTGTATAGTTGCTGCTTCCATAATGAATCTCCTTTGTACACTATTTGGCTGCAAATTTAATAAAATTTTCTGAGATAAACGAATAAAACAATAAAAACTTGCATTTTATGACAATAAAAAGGGGGACATCAGGGATAGGCAAAAACATTGAAAGTGTTAAAAGCTTTAAAATAATCGACAAAAAAGAAATTAAAGTAACACAGCATGTTCTGAATGAAGTGAACCCCAAAGACTTAATACCAACAGACAGATACTGATATAACAATTAGTTCTCACATAATTTGGTACTTCTCGTTTTTTCTCTTACCTTTGCATGCAGTAAGACCAACCAACTAATCTCACAATGACTACATGCATCATCATCAATATGTCTCATGCCAGGTATCTGACCCTTTGGCATCCAGTAAATTTCAAAGAGCAGTAACTAGAATCAACAAATTATGAAGAGAAAGGGATTGATTCATTAGCGTCCCGTTAAAATTGGGACAAGTTAAATTTTAATCAAATAGCCCCGGAATGAGGGGACCAAATTGTTCTTTGACATCGTTGTATTTAGTCTTTTCAAACAACTCTTTCAAAAGAGTTTTGTCTGTCAGTGAGATGCTGAGGATTTGCAAAACCTCGTAGGTCGAGCGCTCCAGTCGCATATCATGTTGCACGATGGCAACCAGACAATAGGCAATGATGGCTGCACTGATTTGAATCCTGACGGCATTCTCTGTTTTGCCCCAGAATTTCTTGATTTTCAGATGCTGCTTCAGCCACTTGAAGAAGAGCTCAATCTGCCATCTGTTCCTGTAGAGATTGGCAACCTCAAGCGAGGACAGATGGAAGGCATTGGTGAGGAAAGAGAACTCACGTCCTTGCTCCTCATCATAGAACTTGACCAGCCTGAGCTTCTCCTTGTACTTCTTTGAAGTGATGTAATCCGTCAGCATAATCTCGGAATCAGTTAACACGTTCCGCGGCATTCTTCTCCGCCATTTGATACACTTGTACTGCAAGTTTTTCTTTGCTCGGACTATGAAGAACGACTCATGCTGATGGATGTGATAGAGTTCCTTGAAGGCATTGTAACCACGGTCGAACACGTAGTAAGAGCCTGATTCATAAGGGATTTCCTTCATAGCCTTTGAATCGTGGACTGATGCTGTGGTGATGTGGAAATAGGCAGGGACCTGTGATTCCAAATCATACAGGACATGTGCCTTGACGCCACCTTTCTTCTTGCGAAACTTTGCCCACCAGAAGACTGACAGACAGAGTGGAATCGTCGTTGAATCGAATGCATATACCTTTCCTTTGAGCTTGAAGATGTCCATAGCACGTTTATTACGAGCCAGGTCCATCATGTAGAATGCAAACTCTTCGAAGATACGATAGTCGCGTGTCTGGTTGGCAGTAGCAAACGTTGCTTTTGCGATATGTTCACGACCCAAACCAAGGTGATAGCATTTTGACTGATGAGCCTCCAAGGCAACAATCAGGTCACTCAGACTCTCACGATTACTGAGTTGTCCGAACATCAAGCCAAGGAGTTGATTCCAGCAAGTGAAGTGCTTGACATAACGATTTCCTTCGTATTTACGAGCTAAATAATTGAAGTGATTCCTGTCGAGAAATGCTGTCAACTGAGCGAAAACGTATTTGCTTTGATTCATATGCGATCTGTAGTTTGACCGCAAAGATACAAAATCAAATCCGTTGACTCGCAAAAACGCTCATAAAAGACTGAATTTCAACTATTTCAAAGACCGTTTAGTCCACTTTAACGGGACGGTAGTGGGATTGATTATATTTGCAATATTAGTAGGACTTGTAGGATGTCATTCATATAAAAATATGCCTTATGTCTCATATTGGAATAATGAAATGTATGAAATAATAGGGCCTCAGAAAGAATATTGTATATACAATCACGGGGTCGGAGAACCTGATCATTTCTGGAGATAAAAGCAAGATTCTTCGACCTAAAGGTGCGAAATGTGGCGTCGCATTCCGCAAGGTCATCAAAGCCTTGCGGAATCATGTGTTATTGAATTAAGACGGTGAGGTTCTGCGACTTCTGATTATAGAGCTAATCCCAATGCTTTGGCACGAATTTGTTAAAATGCCAGTGCCGCTGTTGAGAGCTGCTTGCTTATGTCCTGAAGGGCTTCACGGAATTGCTTGCGTTCCGCATCTGTAAAGGCAGCTTGTTTGCCATTAACCGTATTGCCATTCACTTTCTGCATAAGCCATCCGCGCGACTTGCCAAAATATTTCTTTGCAATATAGCTGAACGAGATAGCTTCTGGTACTTCGCCCAATTTTGCACGAGCAACCATCTCGGCACCTTCTGCTAATGCCTTGTCTAAGCCGTCAATTAGCTGGTTTACACCAGTCTCCATTTCGTCTGCCGTCAATTTGCAGGCAGGATCCCTTTTCTCAGTTACGGCTTCAAAATATGCCCTGACCTTTGGGTCTTTAATATTATTTACCGGATTTTCCATAATCTTCTCTTTTTTTTTGTTCTAAATCCATCCCAATGAGGGAACTATCGTTTTTACCTTAATAATTCTTCTATTGTATCTATGAGTTTCTGAAACTCTATCATTTTGTCGAGTAGCTTGTCGATGAGTGCCTGTTTTCGTTCCTCAGGCATTCGCTTGTCTTTCATTAACTCTGACAATGATAATTTTGTATATTCTAAACACCTACGGTAGAATTCAAGTCCTTCTTGTAGTTCCATTTGCTCTGATTGCGTTCATGTTCGTTATTTGCGTGCAAAGATAATAAACTTTTGTTTAACAAACAAGGGCGTACGAGAAATTCTTTCTGATTAAACAAAAGTTTAACGTTTGTTTGGATTTCCCCATAACGGAAGAAAATGCTAGTGAAGTAAAACGTCAAACTTTTCTGCCGTCATTGTTTGCTATTTGGGAAAAAAGTGCTAACTTTGCGGCACAATAAAAGAAGGAAGTATGATTAGGAATATAGCATTTGACTTGGGAGGTGTGGTGCTGGCGCTGAGTTATGAGCAGGCCGTGAAACGGTTTGAGGAAATCGGGCTAAAGGACGCCAGACAACGGTTGGATGCCTTCGAACAGAAGGGTATCTTTGGTGCATTGGAGTCAGGGCAGATTACGACTGAAGACTTCCGTAGGGAACTGAGCATGCTCGTGGGCAGGACGTTGACAATGGACGAATGCTACTGGGCTTGGCACGGCTATGTGGATCATGTGCCCAAGCGCAATTTGGAGGCGATTCTCAGTCTTAGGGCCAGGGGATATAAGGTGTGCCTGCTGTCGAATACGAATCCCTTTATGATGCAGTGGGCTGACAAGGATTTCGACGGTGAGGGGCATTCCATCAGCTATTTCTTTGACGCTATGTATCTGAGCTATGAGTGTAAGATGATGAAGCCCAAGCGTGAAATCTTCGAGATGATGCTGAAAGGCCAGCAGGCGTTGCCTGAGGAAACCATCTTCGCGGATGATGGCCCCCGCAATGTCGAGACAGCGGCTGCGATGGGGATGCTGACGCTCTGTCCTCCCAACAATGAAGACTGGACGGCCGCATTGGAGAATATGCTGCGATAGAAAGCAAGATTCCGCAAACTCATTGAGGGTTTGCGGAATCTTTTTATGTATGCTTGGGGTTACATGTAGCCCAGCCAGCGTAGGATGTCGTTGAGGTTCGCGACAACCATGAGGAGGATGAGGATGCCGAAGCCGACATACTCGGCTTTGATCATGAAATTCTCGGAGGGCTTGCGGCGCGTAATCATCTCGTAAAGGAGGAAGAGTACGTGACCACCGTCGAGGGCCGGAATGGGGAGGATATTCATGAAGGCGAGGATGATGGAGAGGAAGGCGGTCATCTTCCAGAACATATACCAGTCCCACATGGGCGGGAAGAGGCTGCCGATGGCTCCGAATCCACCGAGCGACTTGGCACCCTCAGCAGAGAAGACGTACTTCATGTCGTCAACATAAGAGGTGAGAACATGCCAGCCGTACTTGATGCCGGCGGGGATGCTCTCGAGGAAGCCGTATTCGACGGTGGTAGGCTTGTAGATGTCGGCAAGGGCCTTGATGGTGAAGCCGAGCTTGAGTTCGGGAGTGAGGACGACTTCCGTGGTGTCGACTTTAGCGTCATTGCCATAAGCGATGACCACGGTGCGGGCCTTGAGTGAATCGGCGGCGGTAGTGGCGGTGGCGAGGAGGTCCTGACGACGGCCGAGCTGGTCGACGAACTCGTTGTAAGAGTCAACGGGGGCACCGTTGACCGCGAGCAGGCGGTCGCCCTTCTTCAGGCCAATCTTATCGGCAGGGCTGCCGGGGAGGACGCTATCCACTTGGGCGGGCATCAGCGGACGCACGAAGGCGGGATCGGCCTTGAGCATGCCGAGGAGATTGAGGTCGCCGGGCAGTGTGATGCTCATGGGCTTGCCGTCGCGGATGATATCGACACGATGAGCCTCGGAAATGTCGCGATAGAGGTCAGCGGAGAAGTCCTTGAAGGTCTTGGTATCGGTGCCGACGAGGATGTCGCCATCGCGGAAGCCGTAGGACTTAGCCTCCTGATTGAACTTCATACCCAGCGTCATATCCTTGACGGGGATGTAAGTGTCGCCCCACCAGAAGAGAATCTGCGCATAGATGAACAGGGCGAGGAGGAAATTGACCAGTACGCCGCCAATCATGATGAGCAGTCGCTGCCAGCTGGGTTTGGCACGGAACTCGTAATCCTGGACGGGTTGTTTCATCTGTTCGGTATCGAAACTCTCGTCAATCATGCCCGCTATCTTGCAATAGCCGCCGAGGGGAATCCAGCCGATGCCGTACTCGGTGTCGCTATTCTTGGGTTTGAACTTGAAAAGACTGAATTTCCAGTCGAAGAAAAGGTAGAACTTCTCGACGCGTACTCCGAAGAGTTTGGAGAAGAAGAAGTGGCCGCCCTCGTGGAGCAATACCAGAAGGCTGATGGCCAGCATGAATTGTAATACTCTGATTAAAAATACTTCCATTATTATTTTATTGTTATTTTCGTTATGACGTGATTACGATATTACGGTACTTCGTTATTTCGATACTTCGTTATTTCGGTATTTCGTTATTTCGAACTGTTTACGATTTGAGCAGCTCCGTGGCGATGCGGCGGGCTTCGGCGTCGGTCTGGATGTAGACGTCGTAGTCAGGGTTGCGACTGAACGTGGCGCGCTGCATGGTTTCGGCAATGATGTCTGCCATCTGGAGGAAACCGCAACGGTCTTCGAGGAAGGCGCGGTTGACAATCTCGTTGGCGGCATTGACAATGCACGGCATGTTACCACCCTTGTTGATGGCCTCGAAGGCGAGGGCGAGGCAACGGAACTTCTTGAGGTCGGGCTCGAAGAACTCGAGACTGCGCGACGTGAAGAGGTCGAGTCGGTCGCCACTCAGCGGCAAGCGCTGGGGGAACGAGAAGGCATACTGGATGGGCAGACGCATGTCGGGAACGCCGAGTTGTGCCTTGACGGCACCGTCGTGAAACTGTACGGCGCTATGGACGATGCTTTGCGGATGAACGAGCACCTGTATCTTGTTGGCCTCGACACCGAAGAGCCACTTGGCCTCGATGACCTCGAAGCCTTTGTTCATCATCGACGCGGAGTCGATGGTGATTTTGGCCCCCATGTCCCACGTCGGATGGCGCAGGGCGTCGGCCTTAGTAACGTGGGCTATTTCTTCCATCGTCTTCAGGCGGAAGGGCCCGCCGGAGGCCGTGAGGAGAATCTTCTCTATGGGGTTGTCGTCCTCGCCGACGAGACTCTGGAAGATGGCTGAGTGCTCGCTGTCGACGGGTAGGATAGGGGTGTGGTACTCCTGTGCCAGTTGGAGGATGAGTTCTCCGGCAACGACCAGTGTTTCTTTGTTAGCCAAGGCAATAGCCTTCTTGGCCTTGATGGCGTGGATGGTAGGAGAGAGTCCGGCAAAGCCAACCATGGCGGTGAGTACCATATCGATGGGCTGTGCTTCGACAATTTCGTCGAGTGCCTGGCGTCCGGCATACACTTTGACATCGGGCAGGTCGCTCATCAGACTTTTGAGTTCGTCGTAGCGTTGTTCGTTGGCAATGACGATGGCGGCAGGCTTGAACTGATGGGCCTGTTCGGCCAGCAGTTCTACTTTGTTATTGGCGGTTAGGCAGTACACCTCGTAAAGGTCGGCGTGTTCGGCGATAACCTCAAGGGCTTGGGTGCCTATAGACCCCGTTGAGCCGAGGATGGCAATTTGTTTCTTTTTCATATATCAAGTAATCCTTCTGGGATGTTCATTCGTATTTGTCGGTGTTCGGTGTCGATGTCGACGATGAGGTCGTCGTTGGCAGGGATGAGGCGGCCGTTCTCCAGTTCGAAGAGGATGTTGGCGGTGGTGTCGTCGATGGAGGCGATGGTCCCGACGACCAAATCGTCGGGCACAGTGTGGGCGGCGGTTTTTCCGTCGCCATCGTTGATGATGGTGAAGCCCACGAGGGATGCCAGGGAGAGGTCGTCGTCGGCCTCTTCGGCGAGTGCGCGTGGGAAATAGACGTCGCAACCGGTGAGTTCCTGTGCGCGCTGCTGAGTGTCGATGTCGCAGAACTTAACGAGGCAAACGGTGTCGTTGCGGAAGCGGTATTCCTCCATGAAGAAAGGCACGAGGATGCCGTCGATGTCGAGCACGAGATAGTCGGCATCGACGCGGTCGAAGATGTCGTCGTCGAACTGGAACGACACCTCGCCTTTGACTCCGTGGGCCTTGCCCAAACGGCCAATCTTGTAAACTTCCTCTGGTTTAATCATATTATTTTCTAGATGTTCTAGATGATCTAGAGGCTCTAGATATTCTAATTATATTCTTTCAATTTTTGCACCGAGGGCGTTGAGACGGTCCTCGATGTGTTCGTAGCCGCGGTCAATCTGTTCGATGTTGCTGATGACGCTGGTGCCATTGGCACTCATGGCGGCGATGAGCAAGGCGATACCGGCACGGATATCGGGGCTGGACATGCGACTGCCACGAAGGGTCAGCTTACGGTCGTGACCTACGACGACGGCACGGTGGGGGTCGCAGAGGATAATCTGAGCGCCCATATCGATGAGGCGGTCGACGAAGAACAGACGGCTCTCGAACATTTTCTGGTGGAACAGCACCGAGCCTCGGGCCTGGGTGGCTACGACGATGAGTACGGAGAGCAGGTCGGGAGTCAGTCCAGGCCATGGTGCATCTGCCAGCGTCATGATGGTACCATCGATGAACGAATCGACGACATAGTGTTTCTGACGAGGGATGAAGAGGTCGTCGCCATCTTCCTCGACTTTGACACCCAAACGTCGGAAGGCATCGGGGATGATGCCGAGATTCGCGAGCGAGACATCCTTGATGTGTATGCCGTCGCCACACATGGCCGCCATACCGATAAACGAGCCTACTTCAATCATGTCGGGCAACAGGCGGTGGTCGGTACCATGCAGCGTGGTGACGCCGACGATGGTGAGCAGGTTGCTGCCGATGCCTGTGATGTTGGCTCCCATGCGGTTAAGCATGTGGCAGAGCTGTTGGATGTAGGGTTCGCAGGCTGCATTATAGATGGTGGTAGTCCCCTCGGCGAGTACGGCAGCCATAATAATGTTGGCCGTACCAGTGACCGAAGCCTCGTCGAGCAGCATGTAGGAGCCTGTTAGGCCGTTAGCTTTTGGCTTTTGGCCTTTGGCAAAGATTTCGTAGACGTTACGGTTCGGAACCTGGCGGAAACGAGCACCGAGTTTCTGGAAGCCCAGGAAGTGGGTGTCGAGACGGCGACGGCCTATCTTGTCGCCACCAGGTTTGGCAATGACAGCCTTGCCCATACGAGCCAACAGCGGACCAATCATCATGACGGAGCCGCGCAGCTGGGCGCACTTCTCAACGAATTCGTCGCTCTCGAGGAATGCCATGTTGAGGGCGTCGGCCTGGAAGGTAAAGACGCCTTTTGATGTGGACGTCACCTTCACGCCGACGTCTTTCAACAGTTGGATGAGGTTGTTGACGTCGCGAATGTTGGGGATGTTGCTGATGGTGACGGGCTCGTGAGTGAGCAACGTGGCACAGATGACTTGCAGCGCCTCATTCTTAGCGCCCTGCGGCGTGATGGTGCCGCTGAGCAGATGTCCGCCTTCTATCTTGAATGTTGCCATCTCTTACTTCTTTTTCTTTTTATTCTTGCCTTCGGCCTTTGCGGGCTGCATGTTGTCGAACTGGAACATTGAGAGGTCGAGTTGGATGATGCCGTCAGTAAAACGGGCAAGATCGTCGGCTACGCGCTCGTCGTCCACCGAACCATTACCCCAAGCCATCAGGTCGCGTTTCATCTGGTTGGCAGTCTGGCGCACCAGTTCGTCGCGCTCAGGACCTTCGGGCATAGTCTTCAAGTGTTCGAAGACCTCGGCGAGCAGACGTCCATAGTGACGCTGATAAAAGAGTCCGTCTTTGCCGGGCAGTGGAACTGGATTGGGTTTAGCATGAATCTTCTCCGCCTCGTTAACATCGAAGGGCCAGTCGATGTCGAGCTGTTTGTGACTCATGAGGAACAGGTGGTCCCAGAGAGTCTGCTCGTAGTCAGGACTGGTGCGAATCTGCGTGTTTTTACCCTCCATCTGTTGAATAATGGACTGAGCACAGGCATTACGCTCTTCTTTGGTAGGCAGACTGATGGCCAAATCGACCATCTTCTGTATTTCACGTCCGTATTCGGGCATGACCAGCTTCTCGCGCTGGGTGTTGTAGTCTAATCCTTTAATATCCATATGTTTTTATAAAAGTTTCTTGGGTTTGATGGCAACAAAGTCCTTCAGATAGAAAGGAACGAAATAAGCCACGTCCTCGAACTGCTCGTTGAGGAAACGACGTTCGGCCAGTGGCTGCATCCATTTTGCCAGGGGTTCGATGCCCTCGATGAAGTGGGCGTTGGGGTGGGTGATGACGTCCTTGCACTTCTCGGCGCCATTGCCGAAGAAATAGACGGGACGCTCGTCGAGCCATTGTTTGTAAGTATCAGCCTCGATGATGTCGGCACTGACGTCGCGAACGGTTTTCAGTCCGCGGTCGTAAAGAGCAGCATAAACCTCCATGCGACGTGCGTCGAGCATGGGACAAAGAAGGGCGTTGTCCTCTTTGATCTTTTCACATAACAACAGGGGAACGCAAAGCAGTTCCAACGTGGGAACGGCGATGAGTTTCAGGTCACGACCGTAACAGATGCCCTTTGCCATAGAGACGCCGATGCGCAGACCGGTATAGGAACCAGGACCGCAGCTGACGCTGACAGCATCGAAGGGTATGGCGTGGTTGTCGGTGAACGACATGGCCTCGTCGACCATCGTTCCCAGACTCTCAGCGCCAGCTCCTTGCTCGCCTTGTGCTTTCTGTTCGAAGATGCATTGTCCGTCCTCGGAGACCGCCACGGAGCATACATTCGTGCTCGTTTCTATATGTAGTATACAAGCCATAATTCTCTTTTTAAGGTGCAAAGGTACGAATTTTTCCCTCAATCCTCGCATGTTTCGTAGAAATTTTGTACCTTTGCAACCATATTTAAGAAATAAACCGATTATGATACAATCAATGACGGGCTACGGCAAGACTGTCGTGGCTTACAAAGGAAAGAAAATCAACGTTGAAGTGAAGTCGCTGAATTCGAAGCAACTTGACCTGACAACCCGTATTGCACCGCTCTATCGTGAGAAGGAAATGGAGGTGCGGCAAATCGTTGCTGAAAAGCTGATGCGCGGCAAGGTGGAACTTGCAGTATGGATAGAGAAAGATGCTGCCACCGAGGCAACACCGGTAAATACCGCCCTGATGGACAGCTACTATCAGCAGTTGAAGGGTTTTGCCGAGGACCATGCAATTGCCGGAATCGACTGGATGCAGACATTGGTGCGCATGCCGGATGTGCTGACGAAGACGGAGGTCGAGGTGTTGGACGACGAGGAATGGAAGGCGGTCCGCGAGGGCGTTTGCGAAGCCGTGCAGCATCTGGTGGATTTCCGCACGCAGGAAGGTGCTGCGCTGGAAAAGAAATTCGCTGAGAAAATAGACAATATCGAGCAGTTGCTGGCATCGATAGAACCCTATGAGAAGAGCCGTGTGGAGAAAATCCGCCAGCGCATCGTTGACGGACTGAAGCAGATTCCCGGTGCAGAGTACGATAAAAACCGTCTGGAACAAGAACTGATTTATTACATCGAAAAGCTGGATATCAGCGAGGAGAAGCAGCGTCTGACGAATCATCTGAAATATTTCCGCGAGACGATGGCAGATCAGCCCGGACAGGGCAAGAAGCTGGGATTCATTGCTCAGGAAATGGGTCGTGAAATCAACACCACAGGCTCGAAGTCGAATCAGGCCGAGATGCAGAATATCGTGGTGAAGATGAAGGACGAACTGGAACAGATCAAGGAACAGGTACTGAATGCACTTTAAAAGAGACCACGGATTAAACGGATGACACGGATATGAAAGGTAAAATGTTGATAGTGAGTGCGCCCAGTGGCAGTGGGAAATCGACCATTGTGAACTGGCTGATGCAGGAACATCCGGAGTTGAAATTGTATTTTAGCATTTCTTGTACGTCGAGAGCTCCGCGTGGTACAGAACAGAACGGCGTAGAATATTTCTTCCTGACGCCTGAGGAATTCAAGGCAAAGATTCAGAATGACGAATTCCTAGAGTATGAGGAGGTGTACGAGAATCGTTTCTACGGCACGTTGAAGCAACAGGTGGAAAACCAGCGAGAACAGGGACAGAACGTGGTGTTCGACGTGGATGTCAAGGGTGGTATAAACATCAAGAAATACTATGGTGACGAGGCGTTGAGCCTGTTTATCCAACCCCCGTCGGTAGAGGAATTGCGCCGCAGACTGGAAGGACGTAAGACAGATACTCCCGAGGCTATCGAAGAGCGTCTGGCCAAGGCGGAATACGAGATGACGTTTGCTCCTCAGTTTGATAAGATTATTGTGAACGACGACTTGGAGACCGCCAAGCAGGAAACGCTGAAAATCGTCAAAGCATTCCTTGGATGAGAAAGATTGGAATCTTTGGAGGCTCATTTAACCCGATACATGTCGGACATATTGCTTTGGCACAGGCTGTGCTGGAGCGGTGTGGACTGGATGAGGTGTGGTTGATGGTGTCGCCGCAGAATCCATTGAAACGAAACGACTCTGACTTGTTGGACGATGGGCTGCGGTTGGAGATGGCGCAGAAAGCGTTGGAGGGCGTAGCGGGTGTGAAAGCCTGCGACTATGAGTTCCGTCTGCCCAAGCCCAGCTATACATGGAATACGTTGCAGCATCTGAGAAAAGACTATCCGGACTGTAGCTTTACATTATTAATAGGTGGCGACAACTGGGCGCACTTTGAGCGATGGCGCCACTGGAAGGATATTCTGCGCGAGTATGACGTTATTGTATATCCGCGGAATCAGTATCTGGGAACCATTGATGTCCCGCTGCTCCCTGTCAGCAGTACGGAAATCCGCCAGAAGGTCAGAAATAATGAAGACATTGGCGGCATGGTACCTGAGAACATCGTGCCGCTAGTGGAAAAATATTATCGGCGGTAGGTTACACTTTGTGCAACCACCACCTGTAAGTATGTACTAGGAAATAGCTGATGCGTGGCGGCAGGAAGAACGCTATGCGGTCGGCTAATGGATGGCGTGAAGTGACGTTCGGACGAATGTCTTTGGCGTATTCCCGACAGGCATCCCATTGGCGGGATTCCACAAAATCCTCGTAGATTTTCAATTGGTGCTGCGTGTGGTAATGCTTGAACTCGTCCCATCGCGGTTCTAGAGTCTTGCGTAGTGTCTCGTCATAAAGACGCTCAACGGAGAGTTGCAATTTGCGGTCGTTGGGCAGTCCCTTATTGTAGAGATAGATGGCGTCGGCAATGAAATAGACTTTCGGTCGTTTGACGAGATATTTGATCTGCATGAGGATGTCCTCGCCATTGCGAATCTGGGGTGGGGTGTCGAGACAACCTTCCAACAATTCACGACGGAAGATGATTCCCCACAGCACACAGACGCCCAGACGGGACGATAGCAAGTCGTGGATGATACCCTCACCTTCGACAAATCCACGTCGCCCAGTATCATAGCGTTGTCCGTATTGGTCGTAATAGGTGGCAATCACTTCGTCGGCACCGCTTTCCTCGATGGCCTGATGCATGGTGCGCAGGGCTCCAGGCAATAGCTCGTCGTCGGAGTCGACAAACATGATATACTTGCCTTGTGATTCTTCCATACCGCGTCTTCGAGCAGCAGTCACACCGCCATTCTCCGTATGAATGATCCGGATGCGCTGGTCCTGGTGTGCCATCTTGTCGCAGATATCACCAGAACGATCGGTACTGCCATCATCAACGGCAACGACCTCGAAACTGTCGAAGTCTTGAGCCATGAGTTGGCGGAAGCAACGCTCGACGTAGGCCTCCTTGTTGTAAACGGGTATGATGACAGAAATCTCCATGATTACTTGTTTGCTTTCTTTAGAATGAATTGAAGGCACTCGTCCATGATTTTAACGCGCAGGAGTTTCATGATGCCTATATACAGCAGACCGGCAACCACCACTCTCACAGCCAGCAAGGCATAGATGTTGGTGACGGGTAGGGTGGCGAAGTAGGTAGCGGCCATCACGCCAAGTGTGACGACAGCAAAAGGAATGGAATCTTTCAGCACATCCATTAATCGCAGGCCAATCAGTCGATGGGCGTATATCTGCCATACAAACAGCCACACGATGTTGAGGGCAGAATAGGCGTAGACAACCGCGAGGATTCCTTGTTTGTAGGTTGCCAGAATCAGTAGGAACTGCAATACGATTTGTGCGATGTTCAGGCGCATATTGATGTCGGCGCGCCCCTGACTGATAATCAGATTCTTATAGAGCGAATAGAATGGCATGAAGGCCCCTCCGATACTGAGTATTCGAAGAATGGGAATACTCTCCGTCCATTTGGGACCAATTGTGGACAGGATAAATTCATCGGCCACCAATGCCAGTCCGAACATGGCAGGGAATGCCAGCAGGGATGTGAACCGCAACATCTTACGGAACACGCGAACCTCCCGTTGTTCGTCTTCATCGTCGCGAATACTTACCATGACGGGTTGCGCCACTTGGTCAATCATTCCTCCTATGGTTTGGTAAGCCATCGTGTTCCATTTGAATGCCTGGAAGAAATTTCCCACCACCTGTGGCGTGCGTGCAAAGAGCTTACCAAAGACAAACGTCAGGATATTGTTGTTCACCGTATTGACAATCATGGTGACGAGGATGTTCATCGAGAAGCGGAACGTCTTACGGATGGGGCTGAAGTCAATCTTCAGCGAAGGACGCCACTTGACGAAATACCACCTGCCAATGATAAGCATCGTAGAATTGACGACCTGTTGCCAAGCCAGACTCCAGTAAGAATAGCCGTTGAAGGCCAGAATGATGGCGGTGGTGCCAGAGATGACAAGAGCGGTAAGGCTGACGATGGTCATCTCGCGCTGCATCATGTTCTTCATCATATAGGCATTGGTGGATATGCCCAGCGACGAGATGAAGAAGGCCAAGAATATAAATCGCGAGAGGTCGGTCAGGCAGGGTTGCTCGAAGAATACGGCTATCCAAGGTGCAACGGCAAACAGCACAAGATAGATGCAGAAACTGGTGATGGTATTAAACCAGAAGACGGCATTGTAGTCGTTATCCGTGGGCTGCTTCATGTTGATGATGGCCGTCGAAAAACCGCTCGACTGCAGATTGCCCGCGATAGCCGAGAAGATGGCAATCATCCCGATGGGTGCCCATTCCTCAGGAGTTAGCATGCGACCTAACAGAATGCCGATAACCACATTCAGTATCTGCATGGTGCCATTGTTCAGCGCACCCCAGAAGAGTCCTTTTGCTGTCTTTTCCTTCAGGTTATCCATCGCGTCGTTGTTCGTCTATCATATCCATCAGTTTATCGCTCCTGCCAGTAATCGTCTTGCGGCAAAACATCTTACCACTCTTTGAGATGGTGTCGTAATCAGCCTCTGTCAGAATCTTGATTTCCTCACCATATTCTATATAGGTGAGAGGCGTGTAGTCCTCCAGCCGTGTAAACGCGCCTTCTGAAAGGATGCAACGTGAGGCAAAAGGCGACTGGAAGGCAATGGTCTGCCAAATAGTTTCCGACGGACAAAAACTGGTATTGAAATAGTGGACGAAGTCAGGATGACTGTCCATGAATTCCATGCAGTATGCGGCCAGTTCCGAAGTGATGCCCCACCAGTCAGCACCTTTGTAAAGCGCGTAATGCTGTCCGTCGACGGGAATATACAGTTTCTTCCGAATCCCCAGCGCATACGATATTTTCCGTAACGACACCCTGAACTTGCTTTTCAGCGTGCCATAGCGCCACGCGTGGTTGTTCAGGAAACGATATTCCTGATATTGCTTGGCGTCAATGCCCTGCTGGTGTTCCATCGAGATGCCCTGAATGAATTCCTGTCCCTTGTGCTGCGTCAGATAGTCCTTGATGCGCTGGTTGCTCCAAACAGGATAGTCCAGTCCGCTCAACGTAAACAGATAGTCAAAGTGCGTGCCGAAGGATAGAGCTTCCTTCACTAGCGCCCTTTGGAATTTTACCTGCTGCATGCTTGCCCACATGACATCATAGCGTTCCTCGATGAAATGAACACGTGGGGAAGTGACCGTCGCGCGGAATTCCTGTAGGTTGCTCTTCAAGTCGACATGAACGAATGTCTCGCTATCCTCAGGCAGTTGCTCAGTCAGTCTGAGCAGATGCTGTGGATCCGTATGAGCCGAAATGAGGAACGCTATTTTCATCGTTTTTTTGGAATTGACGATGCAAAAGTAAGCATAATACTTTGAAGTACCAAATAAATGGCGAAAAAACTATAGCCTTCCTAACAGTTGTTTGGCAACGGTAACAGCCGAATTGGCGTTGTCGCTATAACCGTCGGCACCGATTTCGTCGGCAAACCCCTGTGTGACGGGTGCTCCACCCACCATCACCTTCACCTGGTCACGAATACCGGCGGCCTCGAGGGCATCAATGACTTCCTTCATATAACCCATCGTTGTCGTCAGCAAGGCACTCATGCAAAGGATATCGGGCTGGTTGTCCTTTACGGCCTGGATAAAGGTGTCGGCAGAGACGTCGATACCGATATTCACCACCTCGAAACCACAGCCTTCGAGCATCGAGGCAACGAGGTTTTTACCAATGTCGTGCAGGTCACCCTTCACGGTACCAATCACCACCTTTCCTATTGCCGTGCTGGCACTACCTGAAAGCATCGGTTTCAGCAGTTCGAGAGCAGCCTTCATTGCACGGCCGGCCATCAACAACTGGGGTACAAAGGCCTTGCCATCCTGGAATCGCTGACCGACTTCACCCATTGCACGAATCATCTGACCATTGATGAGGTCGGCGGGGGCAATGCCTTTTGCGATAGCCTCCTTCGTAGCCGCAGCAGCTTCCTCACTCTTACCGTTGAGGATGGCCTGGAACAATCGCTCCTCGGGAGTGATGGAGGTAGGCTTTTCGGGCTCTGAAGGTTTGTCCGGTTCTGAAGGTGCTGTAGTTTGGATAGATTTGGTAGGTGCAGCCAAAACCTTATTGGTTTGGGGACTGAGCGGCGACAGGAATATTCCCGGGATGGGCTCAATGGCTTTTGCCATCATGCGGATATGGGCATCGGTCGTTCCGCAACAGCCTCCGAGGATGTTGATACAATGGTTCTCCAGCAACGGCCAGAGGTCAACCACCAGACTCTCAGGCGTCTTATGATACCGTCCGTTACCGTCTGGCATGCCGGCATTGGGATAGAGGCTCACCTTCAGTCCAAACGATGCCAGCTGACAAACCAATGGCGTCATCAGCGGAACGTCAGACACGCAATTGATGCCAACGGAATAGAGCTTGGTGTTTTGAGACAAGAGGTGAGAGACAAAATCGATGATGCTTTGTCCCAGCATGTTGTGACCGTCTGCCGTCGACACGCTGAAACTCAGCATAATAGGCAATGCAGGAGCCACTTCCTGAGCAGCTTCGATAGCCATCTCGGCATTGCGGACATCGAAGATGGTCTCGATGAGCAAAGCGTCCACACCACCATCTGCCAAAGCCTGAATCTGTTCTTTGTAGGCCTCACGAAGTATCTGCTCGTCAAGTGATTCTCCGCTCGTCGCTACAGATGTCGTGCGACTGGTCGGACCAATGCTGCCTGCCACGAAACGAGGTTTGTTCGTCGAGCTGAATTCATCGGCACACTGACGGGCCAGACGGGCTGCGGCGAGGTTGATGTCGCGGACACGATCCTGCAGCCCATAGTCACCCAACGAGATGCGCTGGGCGTTGAAGGTATTGGTTTCGATGATATCAGAACCAGCCTCCAGGTATTTACGATGAATTTCTCGGATGATGTCGGGCTTGGTCACCACCAGCATGTCATTACAGTTTTCATTGAGATGATACTGCTGAATCATGGTACCCATCGCGCCATCGAGCAACATAATTCGGTCGGAGGGGAAGGCCCTAGAATCTCTAGATGATCTAGATTCTCTAGATTCCACTCTTCGAATGATTTCTTCCACCTCGCGGTCGGCATCATCCTTCATATCAGCAGGATGCAGGCTTCGGGCGGTTTGGAAATCATCCACGATCTTCATCGCCTGCTCCACCTCCTGCTCATTGTGGAAGTCCATCTCGATATGAACACCGTCGCCACCGATATTGTCGAGCAGCGGACGCAGTTCGTCGAGCGTCACCCAACAAGCCATAATGCTCTTGCCGCCAGCCAGTATCTTCTTATACAGGTCATACCACTTCGGTGAACCGCCCTGGGGCTCTCCCACACCAGGCGTCCATTGGATGGCATTCAGTTCCTTGATTTCCAGCAACGCGTCCAAATGATGCATCGCCCCAACGCCATCGAGATGATAGAGTGTATAGTCAATCTTCTGGCATTGTTCACGGATAAACGGCTGAACAAAACGTCGATAGTCATCCACGCTGATCATCGTCGAAATATCGCTCTGCAACTTCGACATCTTGCCCGGAGCCCACGACGAGAAATAACAAAACGCCATCTCGTCACCCTCACGGATGATATCATAGAGTTCGTCGAATACTTGGAAATAGATGTCGTTAATCTGTTGCATCTGATGCTCCAGCACCTCGGGCTGCATCACCGTATCCAGCAACACCTTATCCGTTCCCTTGATGGCTGCAAGCACGTCAAGACCTTCCATCAAGTCGGGCATGCCCACATAATAATGCCCCTGTGCCTTCGCCTTACAGGCCTTCAGCAGTTCCTTATGCAGCAGGTAATTCGGATGCTGCGGATTGAACACGATATCGTCGGAATAGTTCGGATCAGGATGAATCCAAATGGTATCCTCACCCCCTTCGAACACACCACCGAGGATGGCTGCCAGCGAACCTGGTCCCAGCTGGGTATTTGCCACCGGCAACATATCGGCCATCAGCGACGAGTGGGCCACATACCAATCCAGGTATTCTGCCCTCCACTGCGGGTCAAACCACCGCTGGTTCAAGTCACGATAGGGCGGGGGAGCAGGAATGTCGGCATGGGGCTTTACTCCTTCCTGAAAATGCTCCCACATATTCAGGATGATGCCCTTATGGTTCCACCAGTCGATATAGTGTTTCTTTGTCTCTTCAAGATTCGATTTCCAAGTCTGCATATCTTTCATTTTTCTTTATTCCATTCGTTGAGGGCCTCGAAGAACGCATTGACGTTCTCAATGGGTGTATGGGGTGGGGTGTCGCATCCGCTGCTGAGCACGAAGTTGGGATATTCGCGCATCTTTTCCAACAGGTCAAGCGTCGCCTCGCGCATCTGCATCGGCGTTCCGTCCTTAAAGATTGATACGGGGTCGAGGTTACCCATCGCGAGCGCATCTTTGGGAACTTCCTTGATGACCTCTTCCATCCGGCACTTATTGCCAAAATGATAGGCCGCAGCACCCGTCTCCACCATCGCCTCCGTGCAATGCCCTGTATTGCCGCAATTATGCAGCACAACGATGAAATGGTCGTCCTGTACCTTATTGACGATATACTTCACATAGGCCGACGAGAACGCCTTGCAATCGTCGTTCGACAGGAGACCGGCGGCGGGTTCAGCCATCAAGACACCATTCACGCCCGTCAGTTTCAGCGCCTCACAATATTTCTCGATAAACTGCGTACACTTTGCCAGCAGCGTGTGGGCGGCATCGGGATTCTCGTAAATCAGCATCATGATGCCCGACATGTCGTAAAGTCGACCAGCCAACGAGAACGGACCGATACATCCGGCAAAGACGGGGCGGTCCTGAATGGCTCTGGCTGCCAGCAGATTCGCCTTGAGATATTGCGGAATACGGCCTGCCTTGAGCGATGGCACCTGCAGGTCGTTGATGCTCTTCACGTCTGTCAGCATATGGCCCACGACGGCTGGCACCGCCTCGTCGCTAAATGCTATTTCAGCGCCAAAAGCCTCTGCCTCGGTGGTCAGGTCCATAATGGTACATGCTGCCACGCTCCGGTAGCTCTGCGTCAGTTTGACGACGGCATCTGCATGCACCTTTCCGTTGCTCACCGCCTCGCGCACCGTGTTGCCGTTCTGCTCGATTCCCGGGTGCGTCATCACGGGAATTGCTGCCACTTCTTTCTGGTGGATGATGTCAGCCACCCACTGCTTCATGTTTATTTTCATCTCTTTCTTTAATCTTATTATAAGACTCTTTCTTCGCCTTTATGTCATCAATGCAACAAAAAATCCCTTTTTCCTTTGGTGCTTTCCTCACTAATTTGTATCTTTCTCCCTTGGAGAAGATAGGCTGCACCTCAGAAAAATCCAAAAAAATTTGGTTTTTCGTTCGGTTTGCACTATCTTTGCAGCATGAAACACTTACCAAAGATATCACTTCTGACGTTCTCATGCATCGTGAGCCTGGGGACGTTGCTGCTTTACAACATACCGTTCTTCCGTTACGTTGCCGACAATTCCAACGAATCGCTGGGCGGCAAGATATTCCTGCTGGCGTCGCTGACGGTGGTCATGCTGGCGCTGAACTTCATGATGACCTATCTCGTCATGTGGCTGCTGCGGGTGGTTGGACGTATCCTGCTGGCCATTCTTGCCATCATCAACGCAACGGCAGTTTACTTCATCTACACCTATAGCGTGATGATTGACGCGACGACCGTTGATAATGTGTTCAACACCAGATACTCCGAGGCGTCGGGATTCTTCAGCTGGGGACTATGGCTGTTCATTCTGGGCGCGGGCGTGTTGCCGGCCCTTTGGTGTCTGCTGCAGCCGGTGGTCATTGGCCGTGCGAAGAAGCTTGGCATCTATTGCGGCAGTGCGCTGGCCGTTGCCCTTGCGGTAGCCGCCATGAACATCAGCCAGACACTGTTCATCAGCGAGCACGATACGGAATTGGGCGGACTGCTCCAGCCGTGGTCGTACATCGTGAATATCTGTCGCAACGCAAGTCTCCAGCACGACGAAGAGGCCGAGGAAATCCTTTTGCCCGACGGCAAGATTGCGGACAACGAGAAGGCCGTCGTGGTGCTCGTCATCGGTGAATCGGCGCGTAAGGCCAACTTCCAACTCTACGGCTACAAGCGCGACACCAACCCATTGCTGTCGAAACAGGACAGCCTGAAGGTCTATGAGGCCACGTCGTGCGCCACTTACACCACGGCGGGCACCAAGGCCATTCTGGAACCGAAGGATAGTGGCGACCTGTATGAACTCTTGCCGAACTATGCCTTCCGTATGGGCGTCGACGTGTCGTGGCGCACCTCCAACTGGGGCGAGCCGCCGATACATATTGACGAATACCTCAACAACACGGAACTTGCCAAAGCCGCCAGTCCCGATGGTTCTTGGCAGGAACCTCTCTACGACGACCTCCTCTTTTACGGACTGCGCGACCGCATCACGTCCAGCAAGAAGGACAAGGTGCTCATCATCCTGCACACCAGCACGAGTCACGGCCCGAAATATGTTGAGAAGTATCCCAAGGAGTTTGAGGTGTACAAGCCAGTGGCAAATAGTGTCGAGGAGGGCGAGAAGAACCCCGGCAGCCTGGTGAATGCCTACGACAACACCATCCGCTATACCGACTTCCTATTGGATAGTCTGATCAATATCCTGCGCCCGATGACGGATTGGAAGCGCGCCATGATTTTCATCTCCGACCACGGCGAGTCGCTCGGCGAAAACAAGCTATATATGCACGGACTCCCCATGCGACTGGCCCCGAAGGTGCAATACGAGATACCCTTCCTGGTGTGGACGTCCGGCGGTTTCCGTCGCTACAAGCCCGCCAGCGAACTGCCGCCAGTCCTCGAACAGCACTACATCTTCCATTCCGTGCTCAACCTGCTGTCTATCCAGTCGCCGGCATACAACAAAGACTTCGACATTTTTGAATCATCCTTTTAATACTAACTAAACTAAATGCTTATGAAACAGATCTTACTAGCCATGATGGCCGTAGCAATGCTCAACGTACAAACGGCCACAGCACAGAAAAGAGTGAAAAACCTCTACACCGAGACGCAGACGCTGAAGGTGGAACAGCTGCAGGACACCGCCACGCCTGTACAGATGAACCGCTATCTCTATGCGGGCTACAACACGCTCTGCCTGCCCGTGACGCTCAGTGCCGAACAGTTGGCTGCCACAGCCAAGGACATCCGCGTGGAACGCCTGGAAGCTATCCGTCAGGAGGGCTCGACGCTCCGACTCTATTTCGTCGACTGCACCTCTGAAGGCATCGAGGCCGGCGTGCCCTACCTCCTCTTCTCGCCCACACGCCAGTATCTGAAAGTCAAGAATACCGATGCCAACATCATCAATCCCGACATCCATGTCGTGTGCATGGACGACGGACAGGGCAATCGCGTGACGTTCAGCAGCAGTTGGAACATGCGCCAGAAGGACGGACTCTATGGCATCCCCGCCAAGCAGAACGTAGAAATCCTGGAAAGCGTGCTCGTTCGCACCACCGGAGAGCAGGCCTTCCTGCCCACCCGTTGCGGCTTTAGCTGGGAGCAGCAGTCACCCACAGCCCAGACGCTGGAGATTGTCCACGCCAGCCGTGCAGATGTTACAGGCATCAAGGACGTGAAGCAGAACACCACCAGCGACAACCGCTATTACGACCTGAACGGCCGCACCACCAGTGCACCTTCTCAGAAGGGCGTCTACATCCACAACGGCAAACAAGTGGTGGTTAAATAACGACGGCGTGACAGTTACAGTTGTGACAATTAGAAATCGAGGTCACAACATGCCTTATAATACTTTATAACTAATTGATATATAGATAGTTATATGTAATATGGGGGGTGGCACCCCTCAAAAACTAACTGTCACAACTGTAACTGTCACACGCGACCATCGTTCATTCGTTTAAAAAGCTGAAAATCAATAAGATATGGTATTTTAAAGTCAGCAGCACCCGGTTGCCTACACTCGATAAAGGCACAGAAATCGTGAAATTACTCCTCTCATAGGCCTCAAAAGACATGTACGAACCCCTCGTTCCGATGTTTTTCCCCATCTTTTGCGCGCACATCTATGGCGCGGAATTTCAGTATCCCGACCGTTTTTGAAAGGAATTTGGTAGCAAAAAGTGGCGATAACCCTTGGTTAATCGCCAATAACCCACCATTATCGCGCAATAATGGCGGGTTATTATGTGCCGGAAGTTCTTTTGGATAAAATTTGAAAAAAAGATAAGAGACCGAAAATCTATTGATTCTCAGTCTCTTTTGTCGGGATTACTGGACTCGAACCAGCGACCTCGCGCCCCCCAGACGTGTGCGCTACCAACTGCGCTAAATCCCGATCCTTTTTTGAAATCGCCTGCAAAGGTAAGGAGTTTTTTTGAATCTTGCAAATTTTCTGAGGCTTTTTTGCAGAAAAGATTTAAAATTGATGAGAAATAGTTGGTAGTTTATCAAATATTTCGTACATTTGCACGTTAATAATATAGAAGTTAACGAAGTTTATTGAAATGCAATATACAATTTCTGCTCCGGGTCAGTTGCGTCATACGGCCCAACTGCCTGCATCGAAGAGTATATCGAACCGTGCGCTGGTGATTCATGCGCTGACGGGTGGGGGCGTGGTGCCCCAGAACCTGTCGGACTGTGACGACACGGAAGTGATGATTAGTGCGCTGCGCGACAATCCGTATGAAATCAATATCAAGGCTGGTGGTACGGCCATGCGTTTTATGACGGCCCTGCTGTCGGTACGTGCCGGTGAGGAACACGTGCTGACGGGAACAGAGCGCATGCAGAACCGCCCGATAGGTGTGCTGGTGGATGCCCTGCGCCGCTTGGGTGCTGACATCCGCTATGTGGGCAAGGAGGGTTTCCCGCCCCTGCTCATCAAAGGTAAGCCGTTGGTTGGCGGTCCGCTGGACGTGGCTGGCAACATCAGTTCGCAGTTTATCACGGCGCTGTTGCTGATAGGTCCTGCGCTGAAGCAGGGCCTGACGCTACGGCTGACGGGTGACATCATCTCGCGACCGTATATCGACCTGACGCTGTGGATGATGCGTGAGTTCGGTGCCGATGCCGAGTGGAGCGACTTTGACACCATCGAGGTGAAGAGCCAGCCGTACAAGGAGCGTACTTACACGATTGAGAACGACTGGAGTGCGGCGTCGTACTGGTATGAGATGGTGGCGTTGGGCAAGGATGCGGACGACGAGGTGGTGCTGGAAGGACTGATGGACGGTTCGAAACAGGGCGACTCGAGCGTGCGCTACATCTTCAGTCTGCTGGGTGTGAAGACGACGTTTGAGAAAAGTATGAAGGGTCAGCCGACGCGTATCCGTCTGCGCCATTCAGGACGCTGCGTGCCGCGACTGGAGTATGACTTCAATAATTCTCCCGACCTGGCTCAGACGTTCGTCGTGTGTTGTGCGCTGCTGGGCGTGCATTTCCGTTTCACCGGACTGTCGACGCTGAAAATCAAGGAGACGGACCGCATCGAGGCCTTGAAGCGTGAGATGCGGAAGCTGGGATATGTCATTCATGACGTGAACAACAACGAGCTCTTTTGGGACGGTGAGCGTTGTGAGCCGAACATAGCGGCCGGCATCGACACCTATGAGGACCATCGCATGGCACTGGCCTTCGCCCCTGCGGCCTTGCGCGTGGAAGGTCTGCGCATCAATAATCCGCAGGTGGTGACGAAGTCGTACCCGAAGTTCTGGGAGGACTTGCGCGAGGCGGGGTTTAAAGTTTAAAGTTAGGGTTTAGAGATGTCGTTTCTGCTGATAGTTGTCATCGCGCTGGTTGCCTTGGGTGCCGTTGCTGCCATCTTTTCGATAGGTGGCACGGACGAGCCTATCGTGACGAAGGAGGGCGACTGTGCGTCGTGCAGCAGCAGGAGTGAGTGTAAATTGGCGGAGTTGAAGGAAGAAGGAAGACGGAAGAGGGAAGAAGGTGGCTGTAAGACGGAAGGAGTCAAATCGTCTCTTACATCTTACCTCTTACTTCTTACATCAACAGCTTTGCTGTTGGCAAGCTGTTCGACGAAGAAGAATACGGCCGGCAGCCGCTGGTGGCATTCGTTTAACGCGCGCTATAATACCTATTTCAATGGTTCGCAGGCCTTTATCGAAGGCAGTCTGGAGAAAGAGAACGGCAACAAGGACAACTTCACGGAGATGATTCCGCTGTATATGGTGGGAAACAAGCAGAGCCGCGAGCTGGGCAAGGGCAACTTCGACCGCGCTATAGAGAAGTCGGAGAAGGCCATCAAACTGCACAGCATCAAGGCGCGCCCCGAGTGGAACAAGAGCCGCAGGAAGACGGAGAAAGACATAGAATGGCTGAACCGCAGGGAGTATAACCCCTTCCTTTGGAAAGCGTGGCTGCTGATGGGTAAGTCGCAATTCCAGCAAGGACAGTTTGAGGAGGCTGCCGCTACGTTCTCGTATATGGGCCGCCTCTATCAGACCCAGCCCGCCATTCTCGGCATTTCCCGTGCGTGGCTGGCGAAGAGCTATGTGGAATTGGACTGGTTGTATGAGGCGGAGGACGTCATCAACAAACAGCGTCGCGACTCGATGGACTATCGTGCCGTGAAGGACTGGGACTACACCTATGCCGACTACTATATCCGCAGCGAGCGTTACGAGGAGGCATTGCCCTATTTGCGGAAGGTCATCAGACACGAGAAACGTCGTAAGCAGAAGGCCCGCGAGTGGTTCCTGTACGGCCAGATAAACGCCCTGCTGGGCCGCCGGCAAGAGGCCTACGATGCCTTCCGCCATGTGGTGCGACTGAATCCGCCATACGAGACGGAGTTCAATGCCCGTATCGCCCAGACGGAGGTGATGGCTGAGGGTAATGCGCGCCAGATGATCAGGAAGCTGAAACGCATGGCGGCATCGGACAATAACAAGGACTATCTGGAGCAGGTGTATTACGCCATCGGCAACATCTATCTGGCCCAGCGCGATACCGTGCAGGCCATTGCCGCCTACGAGGAAGGCAACAAGAAAGCCACGAGAAGCGGCATTGAGAAAGGTGTGTTGCTGTTGACGCTGGGTAACCTCTATTGGGAGCGTGAGCAGTTTGCCGACGCCCAGCGTTGCTACGGCGAGGCGATAGGACTGTTGGATCAGGACCGCAAGGACTATAAGCAGTTGTCGGAGCGTTCGAAGGTGTTGGACGAACTGGTGCCGCACACAAGTGCCGTCGAGTTGCAGGACTCGTTGCAGCGATTGGCGAAGATGCCCGAGGCCGAGCGGTTGAAGATAATTGACCGTATCATAGACGAACTGAAGAAGAAGGAAAAGGAGGAAGAGCGTGCCCGTCAGGAAGCCGAGACGGAGCAGGCATTGCAGAAACAACAGGCAGTAGGCAACCGTCAGCAGCAGCCCAACCGGCCTGCCGCGCAACAGCCGACGACGGCGGGCGGTGCGTGGTATTTCTATAATCCGCAGACCGTGAGCCAGGGTAAGCGCACCTTCGAACAGCAATGGGGCAAGCGCGAGAATGCCGACGACTGGCAGCGCATCAACCGCACCGTGGTGGCCCTGAATCAGGAAAAGCCGGATAGTCTAGAGAATCTAGATGGTCTAGATAATCTAGAGAACGATGGTACGGTGGCTGGTGATTCCATCGCCAGCGGTGAAAATGCCGAGCCCGTGGACAGTGCCGCCTTCGACCCCCACAACCGCGAATACTATCTGGCGCAGATTCCCTTCACGGAGGAGCAGCTGGCCGCTAGTCATGATATCATCAAGGACGGCTTGTATAACGCCGGTATCATCATCAAGGACAAGTTGGACAACCTGCCGCTGAGCGAGAAATACCTGACGCGACTGACGAGGGACTATCCTGACTACGAGCATAACGACGACGTGTGGTACCACCTATTCCTGCTCTTCTCGCGACAGGGGCGCACCACGGAGGCCGACCGCTGTCTGGCGATGTTGCAAGGCGACTTCCCGGAGAGCCAGTGGACCACATTGCTGACCGACCCGAACTTTGCCGAGAACCAGCGCTTTGGCGTGCATATCGAGGACTCGTTGTATGCCGCCACCTATGATGCCTTCCAGAACGACCGCCACATGGAGGTGAAGGGCAATACCCAACTGTCGGAGAGTCGTTTCCCGTTGGGCCAGCACCGTCCGAAGTTCCTTTTCATCGAAGGTCTGAGCATGTTGAACGACGGCGATGCGCAGGGTTGTATGGAGCGCATGCAGCAGGTGGTGGAGAAGTATCAGGATAGCGAGGTCAGCGAGATGGCGGGTATGATATTGCGTGGCGTGCAGCAAGGCCGCACGTTGCATGGAGGCAAATTCGATATGGGTGACGTGTGGTCGTTGCGTGCGGCAGTCAGCATGTCGGGTGATTCGACAAAGGTCGACACGTTGCGTTTCGAGCGTAATACCAACTATGTGTTTATGCTGGCCTACCAGCCGGATAGCGTGAATCAGAACCAGCTGTTGTACGAGCTGGCGCGATATAACTTCTCGAACTATCTGGTGCGTAACTTCGATATCGTCATCGACCAAGATCCGAACGGGCTGGTGCGCATGCTGATAAGCGGATTCCTGAGCTATGACGAGGCGCGGCAGTATGCACGGCAGTTGTACGGCGTGGAAGGACATCTGAAGGAGTTGTTGCAGGCCTGTCGCAGCTTGATAGTCAGCGAGGACAACCTTCGCCTGCTGGGAACGACATTCAGCTATCAGGACTACGAGGTGTTCTTCGAAAAGGAGATAGACCCCGTGGAGATATCGACGCAGCCGCTGTTGGATGAGCCTGAGAGCATTACGCAGGAAGAAGACCCCGACGACGTTGAACCTGCCGACAACGGAGACCAGCCTGCCAACAACAACGACTTCGACGACCTGTTTAACGACGGTCCCGTGCAACAGCCGCAGGTGATAGAATTTGACGACGACTTCTGGCGTTGACGCCGGGATGTCGGAATAACGGAATGTCGGAATCATGGTATAACGGAATAACGAAATATAACGAAGAGATATGACAAGCGGACGATTACTTTGGGCTGACGACGAGATGGAGCTGCTGAAGGCCCACTTGCTCTTCCTGGAGAAAAAAGGCTACGAGGTGGTGACGGTAACGAACGGAACCGACGCCATCGAGGAATGCCGCAAGGGTGGTTTCGACCTGGTGTTGCTCGACGAGATGATGCCCGGACTCTCGGGACTGGAAACCCTGCAACGCATCAAGGAACTGGCTCCCCAGTTGCCGGTGGTGATGGTGACGAAGAGTGAGGAGGAGGACATCATGAATCAAGCCATCGGACAGCAGATTGCCGACTACCTGATCAAGCCCGTCAACCCCAATCAGATACTGTTGACGCTGAAGAAGAACATCCACAGGCGTGAGATAGTGACGGAGGCCGTGCAGTCGGGCTACCAGCAGCAGTTCCAGCAGTTATCGATGCAGATTATGGACTGCCGCACATGGGACGAATGGGCTGACATCTACAAGCGGCTGGTGCGCTGGGAGTTGGAGTTGAGCGCCACCGACTCGCAGATGACGGAGATGCTGCAGATGCAGAAGGAAGAAGCCAATCGCGGTTTTGCGAAATACGTGAAACAGCATTATATGGACTGGGTGCAGGGCAAGGAGCACCCCATCATGTCGAACGAGATATTCAAGACGCAGATATTCCCCTTGCTGAATGCCGGCGAGAAGGTGTTTCTGGTGGTGCTCGATAATTTCCGCTACGACCAGTGGAAGATGTTGGAGCGTGAACTGAGCGACCAGTTTGAGATAGACGAAAGCCTGTATTGCTCGATACTCCCAACGGCCACGCAATATGCGCGTAATGCCATCTTCTCAGGACTGATGCCCGAACAGATTGCGCAGATGTTTCCGGAGCTATGGGTCGACGAGGACGAGGAGGAAGGCAAGAACCTGAACGAGGAGCCGCTGATTCGTACCCAGCTGGAACGCTATCGCAGGAAGAACACGTTCTCGTATCATAAGATTAACACGTCGTCGGAGGCGGATAAACTGTTGCCGCAGTTGAAGACGATGGAGAAGAACGACTTGAATGTCGTGGTGTTTAACTTCATCGATATGCTCAGTCATGCCCGCACGGAGTCGAAGATGGTGCGTGAACTGGCCAACAACGAGTCGGCATACCGTTCGATTACGCTCTCATGGTTCCGCCATTCTGTCATAGCCGACCTCTTCCGCGAATTGGCACAGACGGACTATCGCGTCATCATCACTACCGATCACGGAAGCATTCGTGCCAACAATCCCGTGAAGATTGTAGGCGACCGCAATACCAACACCAATCTGCGCTACAAACTGGGCAAGAGCCTGTCGTGCGACTCGAAGGAAACCTTCGTCATCAAGGAACCGCGCAAGGCGCAGCTGCCTGCTCCGAACCTGTCGACGAGTTATGTGTTTGCAACGGGCGACGACTTCTTCGCCTATCCCAACAATTATAATTATTATGTCTCGTACTATCGCAACACCTTCCAGCACGGAGGTATCTCGATGGAAGAGATGATCATACCGATTATCACCCTGAAGGGGAAGAAACGGTAAAGCGGAATAACGGATTAACGGAAAACAGAAATGGAAATCAAGATTCAAGACATAGACCACATCCGCGAGGCGGCTCGCGAATTTGTTGAAAACATCGGTGAGGCTCGCGTGTTTGCCTTCTACGGCAAGATGGGTGCGGGCAAGACTACCTTCGTCAAAGCTATCTGCGAGGAACTGGGTGTCGACGACGTCATCACCAGCCCCACCTTCGCAATTATCAATGAATATACCGCAGCACCTAAGCCTTCAGCCCTCAGCCTTCAGACATCCACCATCTACCACTTCGACTTCTATCGCATCAAAAAGCTGGAGGAGGTTTACGACATGGGTTATGAGGACTACTTCTACAGCGGGGCATTGTGCTTCATTGAGTGGCCGGAACTGATAGAAGAAATCCTGCCCGACGATGCCGTGCGTGTCAGCATCATCGAGCAGGAAAACGGAAGCAGGGTCGTCAGCTATTAAAGCGACAACCCTGATTTTTTTTACCTTTACAGGAGTGCCTCGAATTTCTCCTGAAGCTTTGCTTTGGACTGTGCGCCGACAATCTTGTCGACCACTTGGCCGTCTTTGATGAAGATAATCGTTGGGATGTTGCGGATGCCGAATTCCATGGCCAGATCCTCACACTCCTCGACGTCGCACTTGCCGACGGTAATCTTGCCGTCGTACTCCTTTGCCAGTTCGCTGATGACTGGACCTACCATACGGCAGGGACCACACCAAGTAGCCCAGAAATCAACTACCAAAGGCTGAGCGCCATTCTTCAGACTCTCAAAATTCTCACTTGTGATTGTTACTTCCATAATTCAATAGAGTTTTATAGGGTTATTACTGTTGTTTATTGTCGTCGCTGCAAATATCGTGCCATTTAATTAATCTTATAGCTCAGGGCCTCGGTCTGTTCAATATACTGTATCAGACTGGTCTTGACGTCGACGGTCTTGGAACCGCTGCGCAATAGGACATGTTGCTTGCCTGACGAGTCGTGCAGCAAGAAGTACAGTTGCGTCTTGCCAGGACTGGTGTTGATGAGCTCGCTCAGTTCCTGGACTATCTGGTCGTTCAGCAGGTCGGTGGTCAGCGAGATGGTAATCTTGTCGATGGCTTTCTCCTTGACAGTCTGCAATAGTTCGACATTGGTGACTTTCAGTTCCTTCTGGTCGCTAAAATGGAAACGCGGAGTCATCTTGCCTGTGATATACACAGCAGCGCCCTCGATGAATTTGCCGTTCAGGTTAAGCCAGTCTTCGCCAAAGAGCACCAGTTCGCCAGAACCTTCGAAGTCCTCGAGGGTAATGATGCCCCAGGGCTTGTTGTTCTTGCCAAAGCGCGACTGTATGCCTGTGACGATACCGCCCAGCGTGATGTCCTCACGGTCGAGAAGTGCCGCACCGCGTTCTGCCAATTCGGCACAACGGGCGTTGCAGAGGTTATCGAGCACGATTTTGTATTCGTCCAGCGGATGAGCGGAGAGGTAGATGCCCACCAGTTCGCGCTCCTTGTTCAGACGTTCGATGTCGCTCCAACGCACATCGGACTTGGGGATAGCCGGCGTCTGAATGGCAATGGCACCGAAATCGCCGAACAGCGAAGTCTGGGCCTGTTGCTTCTCGGCCTGATAGTTTTGCCCGAAGCGCATGATGGTATCGATGAACGTCTCGCCTTTGCTGTTTTGCACAAAGAAATCCTCGCGGCGAATGCCAAACGAATCGAAGCCACCGCTGAGAGCCAGCGATTCGAAGGCTTTGCGGTTGACCTGATTGAAATTGATGCGTTGCACGAAGTCGAAAATGTCCTTATACGGGCCGTTCTTCTCGCGCTCGTCAATGATGGATTGTGCTACACCATCGCCGATACCCTTGATGGCAGCCAGTCCGAAGCGGATTTCACCATGATGGTTCACACCGAACTTCTGGTACGACTCGTTGACATCGGGGCCCAGCGTGGCAATACCCATCGCCTTGCATTCGTCCATCAGTTTGGTAATTTCCGTAATCTGGTCGCGACGACGTGTCATAATGGCAGCCATGAATTCGGCAGGGTAGTTGGCCTTGAGATAGGCTGTCTGGTAAGCCACCCACGAGTAACATGCGGCATGCGACTTGTTGAAGGCGTAGGAGGCGAACTTCTCCCAGTCGGTCCATATCTTTTCCAGTATCTGTGGGTCGTGGCCGTTCTTCTTACCGCCCTCAATGAATTTGGGCTTCATGGCGTCGACGATATCTTTTTTCTTCTTACCCATCGCCTTACGCAGGGCATCACTCTCACCACGCGTGAAGTCTGCCAACTGACGCGAGAGCAACATCACCTGCTCCTGATAGACGGTAATGCCGTAGGTGTCCTTCAGGTATTTTTCCATGCAAGGAATGGGGTAGGTGATAGGTTCCAGCCCGTTCTTGCGCTTGATGAAGTCGGGGATATAATCCATAGGTCCTGGACGATAGAGGGCATTCATGGCGATGAGGTCCTCAAATACCGTAGGATGCAACTCGCGCAGGTATTTCTGCATACCTGCCGACTCAAACTGGAAGGTGCCGATGGTGCCGCCTTTCTGGTAGAGTTCGAAGGTCTTGGGGTCGTCGATGGGGATGTTGTCGAGGTCGATGTCGATATCTCGCGTCAACTTGATATTGGCACAAGCCTCTTTCAACTCCGACAGGGTCTTCAGCCCCAGGAAGTCCATCTTGATGAGTCCCGTCGATTCAATGACGTGACCGTCGTATTGCGTACAGTTGGTCTTGGTATCCTTGAAGTCGGGATCGTCGGCTGTCGAGACAGGAACCCAGTCGGAAATCGGGTCGCGACAGATGATGAATCCGCAGGCGTGGATGCCTGTACCGCGAACGGTGCCTTCGAGCATCTTCGCATATTTGATGCTATTGCGCAGAGCAGGATCTGTCGAAGCCTCCGCATCGCGCAACTCTGGCGTACACTTGATGGCGTTGGGCAAATTCATCTTCAAGTCGTTGCCGGTCTGGGGGTCTTTCAACCTGTCGGGAATAGCCTTGCAAAGAGAGTTGACGATACTCAATGGCACCTTTTCCACACGGGCCACATCCTTGATACTGTTCTTCGTTGCCATTGTGGCATAGGTGATGATATGAGCGCAGTTCTCGTGACCGTATTTGTCCTCCACCCATTTCAGCACACGGCCTCGGCCATCGTCGTCGAAATCGGTATCGATATCAGGCAACGAGATACGGTCTGGATTCAGGAAACGCTCAAACAGCAAGTCGTATTTCAACGGGTCTATCTTCGTGATTCCCAGGCAGTAAGCCACAACGGAACCGGCAGCAGAGCCACGTCCGGGACCTACCATTACGCCCAGCTCGTCGCGAGCGGAATTGATGAAGTCCTGCACGATAAGGAAGTAGCCCGGGAAACCCATCGTCTTCATGATGTGCAACTCGAAGCGCACACGGTCGTCGACCTCTTGAGGCAATGGCGTCCCATAGCGGCGGGCAGCACCTTCGTAAGCCAATTTGGCCAGGTAGTCGGCCTCAAATTTGATGCGGTACAGCTTGTCGTAACCACCCAGTTTCTTGATTTTCTTCTCACCTTCCTCCTGCGATAACGGGTTCTCCCCGTTTTCATCGCTGGTAAATTCCCTGAACAGGTCATCCTCCGAGAATTTCTGGCGCCATTGTTCCTCCGTTCCGAAATCCTCAGGAATGGGGAAGAATGGCATGATGGGGTCGTGGTCGATGCTGTAGATCTCTATCTTGTCTAATATCTCGAGGGTATTCGACAAGGCTTCAGGGACATCTTGGAAGATGTCGTTCATCTCCTCGCGGGTCTTAAACCACTCTTGCTTCGAATACAGCATTCGCGTGGGGTCGTCCAAGTCCTTCGACGTCGCCAGACACAACAGGTGGTCGTGGGCTTCCGCGTTCTCTTGGTCTACGAAGTGCGCATCATTGGTACAAACCAGTTTGATGCCGTATTCGTGGGCCAGTTCAATGAGCACCTTATTGGCCTGTTCCTGCATGGGGAACGTCTCGCGATTGGCACGGATGGTGGGGTCTTTCACCTCGTGGCGCTGCAACTCCAGATAGTAGTCGTCGCCAAATACACGTTTATGCCACTCAATGGCCTCGCGGGCACCGGCAATGTCGCCGTTCAATATCTTCTTGGGTACTTCGCCGGCAATACATGCCGAGCAGACAATGAGTCCCTCGTGGTATTTCTCCAAATCCTCGCGGTCGGTACGTGGACGCATATAGAAGCCGTCCACCCATGAACGACTTACCAGTTTGATGAGGTTCTTGTAGCCGGTATAGTTCTTGGCCAATACGATGAGGTGATAACCACCCTGATGTTTCTTGTCGTCTTTCAATAGTTTCGACCCGTATCGCGACACATACATTTCGCAACCGAAGATGGGTTTGAAGGGTTCCAGCCCCTCTTTCTTGCGTCCTTTGTTAATGCCGCCTACGTAATCGTGAAATTCCTTGATGCCAAACATATCGCCATGATCGGTAATGGCCATGCCTTTCATGCCGTTGCCGATGGCCTTGTCAACCAGCCGTTTGATGCTTGACTGACCGTCCAGGATGGAGTAATATGTATGTACATGCAAGTGTATGAAATCTTCCATAAAATGTGCAATATTTTCGCTTTTGAGCCTCAAAGTTACGGTAAAAAACCGAAATAACCAAAAAAATTATGAATAATGAATAATGAATTAAGAATTATTTTGTACCTTTGCAGACAAAAGTATGACATTTCATGGGAACAAGGATAAAAAAACTGAAGAAAATTCGTATCCATCGTGAGGGCACCAACGAACTTACGCTGAGCATGCTGGCCATCTTTGCTATAGGCTGTGTGCTTTGGTTTTTCGTCGAATCGCCTATACCTTTCTGGGCTTTTGTCCTCATTTTTGGTGCAGCCTGGATGATGGCACTTAATTTCTACCGTTGCCCTATCCGTTATTACAATGGCGACACCGAGAAACTTGTGGTGGCACCTGCCGATGGTAAGATTGTGGTCGTCGAGGAAGCTGAGGAGAACGAGTATTTCCACGACAAACGCCTCATGATATCTATTTTCATGAGCCCGTTGAATGTTCATGCTAATTGGTTTCCTGTCGATGGTAAGGTGAAGTTCGTTCACCATCAGAACGGCAACTACCACAAGGCATGGTTGCCGAAGGCCAGTGAGGAGAATGAGCATGCCGACATCATGATTACGACTCCCGACGGTGAGGATATCCTTGTGCGCCAGATTGCTGGTGCGTTGGCTCGCCGCATTGTCACTTATGCCAAGGAAGGCGAAGAGTGCTACATCGACGAACATCTGGGCTTTATCAAACTGGGCTCGCGTGTCGATGTCTATCTGCCCTTGACCGCTAAGGCCTGTGTCACGATGGACCAACCTACTACCGGTGACCAAACAGTTATAGCAAAACTGGCATGAAGAAGCATATTCCCAATACAATCACTTGCCTGAATCTGATTTCGGGTTGTATAGCCACTTACTGGGCATTCCAAGGTGAATACAAGTTGGCATTGCTATTTATCATCATCGGTGCAGTATTTGATTTCTTCGATGGCATGTCGGCTCGTTTGCTGCATGTCAGTTCACCCATTGGCAAGGAACTCGACTCGCTGGCCGACGACATTACTTTTGGATTTGCACCATCAGCCATCGTATTCTGTAAACTTCAGGAACTTTCCCCGTTGTCAGATACTTTCCCCAGCAAGTGGATACCCTTCTTGGCATTTGTCATGGCGGCATTTTCGGCTTTGCGTTTGGCAAAGTTCAATCTCGACGAGCGTCAGGCAATGGGGTTCATCGGACTTCCCACTCCTGCCAATGCACTCTTCTGGGGTTCGCTTGTCGTTGGTTGTGGCGATTGGCTCACGACGCTGCCTCATGCTGCTTGGATTGTCCTTGTAGGCGTTTTTGTCAGTTGCTATTTGTTGGTTAGCGAGATTCCGATGTTTGCCCTCAAGTTCAAGACATGGGGCTGGAAGGGCAATGAAACCAAGTATATATTCCTCGTGACCTGCATTCCGCTGTTTCTGTTGTTGGGCGTCAGCGGGCTGGCGGCTATTATTGCGTGGTATGTCATACTCTCTTTGGTAGATGATTCGCATCGAAAGAAATAAATTGTAACTAATAACCTAAAATGAGATAAGCTTATGGCAATCCTTCTTTTTGTCTTTTTTCTCATCGTATTCATCTTGATGTTAGTGGGCAGTCGTATCCTGAAGAAGATCAAGGATACCAAGCGGGCTGTCGAGGAAGCTGCCGATCGTAAGGAACAACGCTACCGTAACGAAACGGGACGCCAACGCCAGCAGTATAGTCAGCGTCCGCAACCTCAGCAGTCGTGCGCCGAAAGTACCAATGGTGACGAGAGCGCTCAGAGTGCCGAGCGGGTTCAACCTTCACAGAACGAAGAACAGAAAAACGCCCGTCACACTCAGACTGCAACGGGCGAAACCATTATCGACCACCATCACGAGACGCGCGAGAGCAAGAAGATTTTCGATGACTCCGATGGCGAATACGTAGAGTTTGTTGAGGCCTGAAACCTGAATCTTGAAACTTGAAACTTTAGTTGTGCACTAAGGTTCCAATCTTCTCCCCGTCCATTACTTTCTTCAAGTTTCCTACCACGTCCATATTGAACACGTAGATGGGCAGGTTGTTGTCCTGACACATGCAGATAGCCGTCAGGTCCATCACCTTCAGTCCTCGCGCGAGTACCTCTTTATATGTAATAGCGTCAAACTTGGTAGCCGTGGGGTCCTTCTCTGGGTCGGCGGTATAGACACCATCCACACGCGTTCCCTTCAGCATCACATCGGCCTCAATCTCGATACCACGCAACGATGAGCCCGTATCAGTAGTGAAGTAGGGAGAACCCGTACCTGCCGAGAAGATGCACACGTAACCCTGTTCCATTGCCTCGATAGCCTTCCACTTGGTGTAGAACTCGCCAATAGGCTCCATGCGGATAGCCGTCAGCACCTTGTTCTTCACACCCACGGCACCCAATGCCGAGCTCAGTGCCAGCGAATTGATTACTGTAGCGCACATACCCATTTGGTCGCCTTTTACACGGTCGAAACCCTTCTGCGAACCGGACAGTCCGCGGAAGATATTTCCGCCTCCGATGACGATGCCGATTTGCACACCCATCTCACTCACTTCCTTAATCTGGCGCGCATAGTCGCTCAGACGCTCAGGGTCGATACCATAGCCTTGCTTACCCATCAGACTCTCACCCGAGAGTTTCAACAGAATTCTTTTAAATCTTGCCATAACTTTTTCGTTTTATATGATAAACTGTACTTCTTTAAATGCATACCGTCTTTCCTTGCCGTTGTCGTCATGCAACATCAGGTGTCCGTCGTCCTCCACCGTCACGATTTCCGCCATAAATGCGCCCTCCTTGTCGGCATAAGGATGATACCCCTTGCGACGGTAGAGCTTCGAGAGATAATGTTCGCGAATTTTGGAACCCAAGGTCCGTTCAAACGCCTCCAAAATCTCCTTCAGTAACGCTTCACGATCAGTCTCGTGCTCACAAATCTGCCACATCGATACCGGATTGGGTGCGTTGCTCTTAAACACGCGCTGGTTCACGTTCAACCCGACACCAATGATGCTCTCCATGATGATGCTGCCCTTCAGCGTGTTTTCTATCAGAATACCGCCAATTTTGCCGTTGCGCCAATAGATGTCGTTCGGCCACTTGATGCTCACATCACCGATGTATTGTTCCAACGCTTCGCAGATGGCCAGCGAGATAGCCATCGAGATATGAAATTGCTGTGTCGCAGGCAAATCCTTGGGATGAATCAGTATCGAGAACGTCAGGTTCTTTCCCCGTTCGCTCTCCCACTGGTTCGTCCCGCAACCGCGACCCGCCGTCTGGTACTCCGCCCAAACCACCATATTGGCATCGGACCGTTCGTCCGTTGCTAAATATTTTTGCAGCCACCGATTCGTCGAATCCGTTTCGTCAATATGTACGATTTTCCAATTCACATTGCAAAGTTACGAAATATTTTGTAACTTTGACTGCGTCGATGTTACTTTTCTTTCGGAAATGCTCAAATTTATTTGGTATTTCGCTCACTTATTCGTAACTTTGCAAACATGGAACAAGAAAATAAAGACGAAATCTATATGCGTAAGGCCTTGGCTGAGGCACAGCAGGCCTTCGAAGAGGGCGAAATACCCATTGGTGCCGTTGTGGTTTGTCAGGACCGCATTATTGCGCGGGCACATAACCTTACCGAGATGCTCAATGACGTCACAGCCCATGCCGAGATGCAGGCTATTACTATGGCAGCCAACGAGTTAGGCGGAAAATACCTCACCGACTGCACCCTCTACGTCACCGTCGAACCCTGTACCATGTGTGCCGGAGCTCTCGGATGGAGTCAGATTCCCCGCGTCGTCTATGGCTGTCGCGACCCCAAGCGTGGCTACTCCGATTTCGCCCACCACGCCCTTCATCCCCGTTGTACTGTTACCGCCGGCGTCCTTGAAGAGGAATGCCGCCAGCTTATGCAACTGTTCTTCAAGGAAAAACGATAAAGACTTTTTATGTTAACTTTTTGGCGTTTCTTTTGTTAAGTGAAAAAAAATAAGTACCTTTGCAAAAGATTTACGCTTATGGAGAATAAACAAGCCACATTAGAACTGGGTACGAAGCCCGTGGGCAAACTGCTGACACAGTATGCGTTGCCCGCTATTGTGGCTATGACGGCCTCCAGTCTCTATAACATTATCGACCGTGCTTTCATCGGACAGGTGGTGGGTCCAGAGGCCATTGCCGGTTTGGGCATCACGTTTCCGTTTATGAACCTGAGCGCTGCATTTGGTGCGGCAGTGGGTGTGGGCGCGTCAACGTGTATCAGCGTAAAACTGGGTCAGCGCGACTACAAGCGTGCACAGTTGCTATTGGGCAACACGGTGACGCTGAACCTGATTATCGGTTTCCTCTTTATGGTGGTCTGTCTGGTATTCCTGGAACCCATCCTGCGGTTCTTCGGTGCCAGCGACGCTACATTGCCCTACGCCAAGGAGTTTATGACCGTCATCCTATTGGGCAACATGGTGACACACATGTATTTCGGTATGAATGCGGTACTGCGTGCAGCAGGCAAGCCCAAACACGCCATGTATGCCACACTGTTTACCGTGGCTTGTAACATTGTGCTTATCGTGGCCTTTGTATGGTGGTTCCGATGGGGCATCCGTGGTGCAGCGCTGGCTACCATCATGTCGCAGTCGCTGGCATTGTGCTGGCAGATGTGGCTGTTCTCGGACAAGAACGAAATACTGCACTTGCGGAGGGGGATTTACCGCCTGCGAGGCTATTTGGTGAGGAATATCGTCGCCATCGGCATATCGCCGTTCCTGATGCAGACCACGTCGTGTGTCATCGTTATCTTCATGAATAACCAGTTTGTGCGCTATGGTGGTGACATGGCCGTTGGCGCCTACTCGATAGCCAACTCGATGGTCATGGTGTTCTTTATGTTCGTTATGGGCATGATTCAGGGTATGCAACCCATCGTGGGCTACAACTACGGTGCCGAGAAGCTCGACCGTATGTTCCGCTGCCTATGGCTCACTATCGCCTGCTCCACCGCCATCCTGCTGGTGGGGTGGGGACTCTCGATGGCTTTCCCACGACAGATTGCCCGTATTTTTACCACTGACGAGACGCTACTTGAATTGTCGGCACGGGGTATCGTGATAGACATGATGGTGTTCTTCGTCGTAGGCTCGCAGGCTGTCATCACCAATTTCTTCCAATGTTTGGGAAAGGTGAAAATATCGATATTCCTATCGCTGTCCCGACAGTTGATACTCTTGTTGCCGATGGCCTATGTGTTCCCGATGTTCTGGGGGCTGGATGGCGTCTGGTATTCGATGCCGGTGTCCGACTTTGGTTCGTTTGCTATGACCATCCCGATACTGATGTGGTATATGAAGAAGTTAAGAAGTAAGGAAGTTAGAGAAGTTAGGAATTAAGAATGGAAACAAATAAACATATCATCATTTGTGTTGGTCGGCAGTTGGGTAGTGGCGGCCACGATATTGCACGCATGCTGGCACTGGACTTCGGTGCCAAGTATTACGACCACGAACTGCTGGATCTGGCCGCAAAAGAGAGCGGCTATTCGGAGAAATTCTTCGAAAAGCACGACGAGCGGCGCGGTATTTTCCGTTCGCTCTTCCACATGCATTCTGCTGCGGTTCCCGACGAAAATCTCTATTTGAACGGTTTTTCGCAGGATAGCTTGTTTAAGTTTCAAAGCGACGCCATCCTAAAGGCTGCCGACGAAGGTTCCTGCGTGTTCGTTGGACGCTGTGCCGACTATGTGTTGCGCGAACGCAAGGACGTGGTAAGCGTATTCATCTCTGCCTCGAAGCGTTTCCGTATCGACCAGATTATGGCCAAACAGCATTTGGACGTGCCTGCCGCCAATAAGTTCATCAAGCAGCATGAATCGCAACGTGCCTCTTACTACAACTACTATACGGGCAAGAAGTGGGGTGCAGCTGAGAGCTACGACCTCTGCATCGACGCTAGTGTGTTGGGGCTGCAGGCCACGGAAAAAATCATTGCTGACTTCATTCGTAAACGTTTCGAACTATGAAAAGAATAGGGATTATCAGCGATACGCATAGCTATTGGGACGAGAAATACCTGCATTATTTCGAACCCTGCGACGAGATCTGGCACGCCGGTGATATCGGAAGTGTAGAGGTGGCAGAGAAACTGGCGGCATTCCGACCGTTGCGTGCGGTCTGCGGCAATTGTGACGGCGGTGACCTGCGGCTGATGTATCGCGAACTAAATCGTTTTAAGATAGAGGATGTCGACGTGCTCATCAAACACATCGGTGGCTATCCTGGCAACTACGACTACAGCGTTCGTGGCATGCTCTATGCCAATCCGCCTCAGTTGTTCGTGGCGGGTCATAGTCATATTTTGAAAGTGCAGTTTGACAAGACGTTGAATATGCTGCACATCAATCCCGGTGCGGCAGGTTTGCAAGGTTGGCATAAGGAACGCACGTTGATAAGATTGACCATTGAGGGCAATAAATTCGGTGATTGTGAAGTTATAACATTAGGAAAACATTAAAAATATAGCTATATGAAACGTACAATCGTTATTACTGGTGGCGCAGGCTTTATTGGAAGCCATGTGGTGCGCCTGTTTGTGAACAAGTATCCCGAGTACCATATCATCAACCTCGATAAGTTGACGTATGCTGGCAATCTCGCGAACCTGAAGGACGTGGAGAACAAGCCCAACTACGAGTTTGTAAAAATGGACATCTGCGACTTTGACGCATTTTACAAGCTGATGCAGGACAAGAAGGTGGACGGTATCATCCACTTGGCTGCTGAATCGCATGTAGACCGTTCTATTAAGGATCCGTTTACGTTTGCCAAGACTAACGTGATGGGTACGTTGTCGCTGCTACAGGCTGCAAAGCTCTATTGGGAGTCGCTGCCAGAGCGTTATGAGGGTAAGCGCTTCTATCACATCTCGACGGACGAGGTGTACGGCGCACTGGAACTGACACACCCTGAGGGTATCGAACCACCGTTCACGACGACTGCGTCTAGTGCTGAGCATCATTTGGCATACGGTGACAAGTTCTTCTTGGAAACGACGAAGTACAACCCGCACTCACCATATAGTGCTGCGAAGGCTTCTTCAGACCACTTCGTCCGTGCTTATCACGACACCTACGGCATGCCCGTCATCGTGACGAACTGCTCGAACAACTATGGCCCTTATCAGTTCCCAGAGAAACTGATTCCTCTTTTCATCAACAACATCCGTCACCGCAAACCATTGCCCGTCTATGGCAAGGGCGAGAACGTGCGTGACTGGCTGTTCGTAGAGGATCATGCCCGTGCTATCGACTTGATTTTCCATCAGGGTATGATTGCCGAGACGTATAATATCGGTGGTTTTAACGAGTGGAAGAACATCGATATCATCAAGGTGGTCATCAAGACCGTTGACCGTCTGCTGGGACGCAAGGAAGGAGAGGACATGGATCTCATCACATTCGTTACCGATCGTGCCGGTCACGACCTGCGCTATGCTATTGACAGTTCGAAACTCCAGAAAGAGTTAGGCTGGGAGCCTTCTCTGCAGTTCGAGGAAGGAATAGAAAAAACCGTCCGCTGGTATCTCGATAACCAGGAGTGGCTCGATAACGTTACCTCCGGCGACTATCAGAAGTATTACGACAACATGTATAAAAACAGATAGGCTTCTTTTATGAAAAAGATATTGCTTTTAGGCTCAGGTGAATTGGGCAAGGAGTTTGTGATTGCCGCCATGAGGGCTGGTCAGTATGTGATTGCCTGTGACCGTTACGATAACGCGCCGGCCATGCAGGTGGCCGACGAGCGCGAGGTGTTCTCGATGCTTGATGGTGATGCTCTTGAGGCCGTGGTGAAAAAACACCAGCCCGACATCATCGTGCCGGAGATTGAGGCTATCCGTACCGAGCGCTTGTTCAAGTTCGAGGAGCAAGGCATCCAGGTGGTACCCTCGGCACGTGCCGTCAACTACACAATGAACCGTCGTGCCATCCGTGACCTTGCTGCTAAGGAGTTGGGCCTACGCACGGCTAAGTACTTCTACGCCAAGACATTCGACGAGTTCAAGGCTGCTGCTGACGAGATTGGATTTCCATGCGTCGTAAAGCCCCTGATGTCTTCTTCAGGTCATGGTCAGAGCTACGTTCACAACGATGGAGAGCTGGAACAGGCATTTCGTGAGGCGATGGAAGGCTCGCGTGGCGATGTGAAGGAAGTCATCATCGAGGAGTTCATCGACTTCGATTCTGAGTTCACTCTCCTTACCATAACCCAGCAGCACGGGTGGCCCACGCTATTCTGTCCCCCAATAGGACATGTGCAGAAGAGCGGCGACTACCGCGAGTCGTGGCAGCCGTATAAGATTAGTGATGAGGCTCTGAAGCAGGCGCAGATGATGGCCGACAAGGTGACAAAGGCACTAACGGGTGCTGGCATCTGGGGCGTTGAGTTCTTCCTGACGAAACAGGGTGAGGTTATTTTCTCCGAACTCTCGCCGCGTCCCCATGACACGGGGATGGTGACGTTGGGTCATACCACCAATCTTTCGGAGTTCGAGCTCCACTTCCGTGCCGTCATGGGGCTGCCCATTGCCGGCATCCATCTGGAGCATGCAGGAGCATCGGCCGTTATTCTCTCGCCGAAGGAAGCCTCCACACCTGTTGACCGTTCGCTGCTCGACTACAACTTCGTCGATGCCCTCAAGGAGGATCGCACCCGCATCCGCATCTTCGGCAAACCCGAAGCTCACAAAGGTCGCCGTATGGGTGTCGTGCTCTGCTACGGTGAGGTGGGCGACGATGTGAATGCCCTCCGCGACAAGGCTAAGCGACTGGCAAAGACCGTCCTCGGTACTGACCCATACACCAAGTTCGAACACTAAAGCCCTGTACCATGCGGTTTTGCCGCATGGAAAAGCGAAAAAAGTATGAAAGCAAGACTCATTGACCTTCCGAAAATTGTTGACCCACGGGGCAATCTGACAGTTGCCGAACAGAGCAAAAACATCCCGTTCGACATTGCCCGTGTCTACTGGACCTACGACGTGCCTTCTGGTGAGCGACGTGGTGGTCATGCCCACCGTACCTGTGAGGAAATCGTGATTGCTGTCAGTGGTTCGTTTGATGTCACCGTTGATGATGGTCGTGGGGGTAAGGAAATCTATCATCTAAACCATCCTTATCAGGGTTTGTACATCGGTACAGGGGTTTGGCGCACACTGGAGGACTTCAGTAGCGGTGCCGTGTGTCTGGTACTGGCCTCGGAATTGTTCGATGAGGACGAGTACATATACGAGTATGATGAATTCCAGGATTGGGTAAAACGCAATGATTGATATCGTCAGATATACTCCGGATAGAGCAGAAGAGTGGGATGCCTTTGTGAGGCACTCCAAGAATGCTACGTTCCTGTTTTATCGGGGATACATGGACTATCATGCCGATAGATTTGCTGATTATTCGTTGATGTTTTATGATAAAGGCAGACTATGTGCCTTGTTGCCTGCCAATCGTAAGGGTGATGTCTTGCAGTCACATGCGGGACTGACTTATGGTGGCTTGCTGATGGATGCGAAGACGACAGCTGCCGCTACCGTCACGCTGTTTGCCGAATTGAATGACTATCTGCGCAGTCAGGGCTTCCGTCGGGTGCTCTATAAGTGCATTCCCTGGATTTATCATCAGATGGCTGCCGAGGAGGATCTCTACGCTATTTGCCGCACCAGCGATGCCCGTTTGCAGGAACGCGACCTGGGTACCTGTATCATTCAGCGTACCGCCATTCGTTGGGAGCGTGTCCGACGCCGTGCACTGAAACGTGCCCAAGAGGCTGGCCTGACGGTGGAGCGTTCGACCGATTATGCAGGATTCTGGCAGGTGCTCAATGACAATCTTCGCACGAAGTATGATTCGAAGCCCGTCCATACGCTCGACGAGATTTCGTTGCTCGCCTCGCGTTTCCCTGATAATATCGTGTTGTATCTTGCAAAGCAAGGTGGCGAAATCCTTGCGGGTATGGTCATCTATGTCTCTGCACAGGTCGTGCGGGCACAATACAGTTCGGCTACTCCGCTTGGCAAACAACTGGGTGCTATCGACATTCTTTACGACCGCATCATCTGTCACGATTACATCGATTGGCCTTACTTCGAGTTTGGTACAAGCGCCGAACCCGACAGCAACGCCATCCTTGAACCGCTGGTGTTCCAGAAAGAGGGATTCGGTGGACGAGGCATTGTTTTTGACCGTTATGAATGGGACCTATGAAATATTTAGACCTGAAACGGATTAACGAACCATATGTGCATGCTGCCGACGAGGTGCTGCAGAGCGGTTGGTATCTACGTGGTGAAGCTACGCAGCGTTTCGAACAGCACTATGCAGAATATATAGGTACTAAACACTGTGTAGGTTGTGCTAATGGACTAGATGCTTTAACATTGATACTGCGTGCATACAAGGAATTGGGTGTTATGAAGGATGGTGACGAGGTTATTGTTCCGGCAAATACTTATATTGCTTCTATCCTTGCCATTACTGAAAATCGCCTTACTCCTGTTCTTGTTGAACCCGATATCAACACGCTCCAGATTGACGATACGCTCATCGAACAGGCCATTACTCCACGTACCCGTGCTATTATGATAGTCCATCTCTACGGTCGCTGTGCCTATACCGATAGGATAGGGAAGATTTGCTCCAAATATAATCTGAAGCTTATTGAGGATAATGCCCAAGCCCACGGCTGCCGTGCCACGAATCCCGACGGTTCTTTGACCTGTGCTCAAAGTGTGGCGTTGCAATCTCCGTCGGGTAAGACCGGCTCCCTTGGCGATGCCGCCGCTCACTCCTTCTACCCCACGAAAAATCTCGGCGCCTTCGGAGATGCTGGTGCTGTGACCACCGATGACGACGAAGTCGCTGCCCTCATCCGTGCTTTGGGTAATTATGGTTCTGCTCGCCACTACGTCTTCGACCACATCGGTCGTAACAGCCGTATCGATGAACTGCAGGCTGCCATCCTTGATGCCAAATTGCATGACCTTGACGCCAGCAACGCCCGCCGTCGCGAGATCGCCTCTCTATATATAAATAACGTGAAGAATCCTGCTATTACGATTCCGCAGTCCGGCCGCGATAGTGTATGGCACATCTTCCCCGTGTTGTGTGAACGTCGTGACGAACTGCAACGCTACTTGGCTGACAATGACGTAGGGACGGAGATTCACTATCCCATTCCGCCGCATAAACAGAAATGCTACCCAGAATGGAATACTCATGAATTTCCTATTACTGAAAGAATACATGTTCAGGAACTCTCCATCCCCTGTAATCAGGCGCTGGCAGACAACGATGTCACGCGTATCATAAATCTCCTCAATACTTTTAATAAATAACAATCATGCGGTTATGATAGTTAAAGATTGTTTAAAAGACTTAGTTTTTGCGAAACAATTTGGTTTATAAAATAAACTACTTTATCTTTGCACTATAATTCGAACACAATAGGTCAAAACCGTACCTTCTGCAGGGGTGGGGTTGAGGCCAAAAGAGAAAACGTCAACTTAATCAGTAACAACTAAAAAACAGAGAAGAATCATGGAAGAAAACAGCAATATGACTGCCGAGCGCAGTCTTGAAATCATCACGAAACAGATAGAACAGAGTCGCCGTGTTGTCTCTAAAACCACAGGTCAGTCGCTCTACATCTCAGGAATATGTATTATGTGTACAGCCGTTCTGGTCGCTGTCATCAACATTGTTACGATGAGTCAGGGAATGATAGGTATAGGTCATTTGCTCTGGTTTGCCCTGCCAGTTGTCATCTGGCTGCTCTCGCGTAAATATATTAAGGATCGCGAACATACACCCGTGAGTCTTGTTAGCTCGATGATTGCCAAAACGTGGATAACGTTTGGTTATTTCGGCATCGGATTCTTTGTCATCGCCCTTATTTGGAGTATATTAGCACCACGCCTTTTGACGCCAAGCGAATATGTGGCCTCACAGATTAGGGTTGCACCAGTCATTGTGCTGATGATGGGAATGGCTATCACAATAACGGGACACATTCTGAAACAGCGTTGGTTGGTGACGTTCGGCATTGTGGCAGGCTTGTTTTGCTTCGCGTGGGAACATTTCCATATTGGAGAGGGTATTGTGGTGAGGACCTTCATATCAGATGGATCATCCTATAGTTTAACAGCTGCCGCCGTCAATGCCTCGCTGCCCTGCATCACCATCTTTATATTCGCACTTGTCGGTCTGTTGCTCCCAGGAATGATGCTTAAAAACCAGAGTCTATGATGTTTCCAACGTTAGATCCATTGCTGCACTCTGAATTGCGATTGGCGGTAATGTCGCTGCTTGTGAGTGCCGAGGATGCTGAATTCCCGTATATCAAGGAGCAGACGGGAGCTACAGCAGGCAACCTCAGTGTGCAAGTCGACAAACTCTCGGCGGCTGGCTACATCGAAGTTGAAAAGACCTTTAAAGGTAAGAAACCCTGTACTATCTGCCGTATTACCCCCATAGGCTTAAAAGCCTTCGAGGACTATGTGACAGCTCTGAAAAGTTATCTTATGGTGAAATGAAGTAAAAATGTGTGCACAGCGGAGTTTGAATGAAGTGACCGCTGTGCACTTTCTTTATTCGTCCAGCAACAGCACCGTGGCTGAGCGGGCTGCCTGTGCTCCCATGACCAACACCTGCGCGATGTCAGCGGTTTTCGACGGTCCGCTAATAAAAGTGCCGTATCCGTAGTCATTCATTTCTATCCGCTTATACGCCTCGTGCATATTGTTGATAATCTGTTTTTTGTCAAGCAGGATAACCAGATTCTCGCTGATAAACATGACAGCCTTTTCCTTCATCTGCTGGGGAATCCAGACACAGGCGTTCTCGGCAACACCGAAAATGCCGCGGACTACGCCGACATCGGTGCCGTTCAGGTCGCGGGCGCGACCAACGTCGTCGGGATTACGCGTTGCAATGGTAATCTCGGGCAGGTTCGAAGCAATCTCCTTGGCATCAGGATAGAGCTCGCGAATAAGTTCATTGATGTCGCGCCCTTTCTCCACCTCGATGGCATTGCCGCCTACGCTCTTCGTCATGTTCATAAACTGCAACAACGGGTCGGGGTATTTGACGGCCGCAATGTCGCTGAGGTCGGGCATGTCGAACTTCTCGTGCACGTTCGCCCTATACTTCTTTAATATATCTTCTTTGCTACTCATTTTTCTATCTTCTTAATCATTTCGTGGAACGGTTTCTTGGGGAATTCCATCATCTTGTGACCCTCAGCCCATGGGTTGAGGCTACAGTTGAGGAGCGGTGAGGGGATGTAGTTGGCCCAATGGGCAAGACCCGTACCTAAGTTATAGAGGCCGTGTGAACCATACACCATCGACATACCCTTACACATCATTTTCTTTTGCGGATTGGCGGTGCCGAAATCGTCGAGTTGCTGGCGCCATTGGTATATCTGGTCACCGAGATTCAACTTGACTGGGCAGACTGTCTGGCATGAGAGGCACAGTGTGCAGGCGCTGACGTTCCCGCTATGTTTCTGCGGGTCGCGCAACATACCGAGGTTGATACCAATAGGGCCAGGAATGAAATACGAGTACGAATAGCCACCGCTTCTGCGGTACACGGGACAGGTGTTCATGCACGACCCGCAACGGATGCACTTCAGCGACTCCCAATGCTCTGGATTGGCAATCCACTCACTTCGGCCGTTGTCCACCAGCACGATGTGCATGTGATGGGCCGTGGGGCGGGCCTTGCGGAAATGGCTCGTATACGTTGTCGTTGGCTGACCAGTTCCTGCACGACAGAGCATGCGCTGGAAAACGGCGAGACACTCGTAGTTGGGAATGACCTTTTCCAACCCGATGGCGGCAATGTGCAGTTTCGGACAACTTGTGCTCATGTCGGCATTGCCCTCGTTGGTACATACCACGATATCGCCCGTCTCGGCAATACCGAAATTGGCACCCGTCATACCCGCGTCAGCTGTTAGGAATTCATTGCGCAACGATAGTCGGGCGCGGTATGTCAGGTACGTTGGGTCGTGGTTGCCCTTCTCATTCGAGATGCCCTTTTCTTCGAACAACTCACCCACGTCGTCGTGGTTCAGGTGGATAGCTGGCATGACGATGTGACTCGGTGCCTGCCCTTTTAACTGGATAATGCGTTCGCCCAAGTCTGTTTCTACCACCTCAATGCCGTGCGCTTCGAGGTACGGATTCATGCCACACTCCTCGGTCAGCATTGATTTCGACTTCACCATCTTCTTGACGTTATGGTTCTTCAAAATGCCATAGACAATCTCGTTGAACTCCTGTGCGTCTTTGGCCCAGTGCACCTCCACACCATTCTTCTCGGCTGCGGTAGCAAACTGGTCGAGATATTCGTCCAGATGCGTGATGGTGTGGCGCTTGATCTGTGACGCCTTCTCACGCAGCTGCTCCCACTCGTCAAGTCCGTAGGCCATGTTGTCACGTTTCGAACGGACGGCCCAGAACGTGGCATCGTGCCAGTGGGCATATTGTTGGTTCTTCAGGAACTCCTTGGCGGCTTTGCTATGTTGTGTTGACATATTTTTCTTTATTACGTTATACCGTTATTTCGATTATAGGCCTGCAGCGAGAATCTCGACGACGTGCTTGAACTGGATGTTGAGGCCCTGTTTCTTAGCGACGCCCGCCATGTGCATCAGACACGAGCAGTCGGGACCTGTAACGTACTCTGCACCAGTCTGGATATGTCGTTCTACCTTGTCCTTACCCATCTGTGCCGACACGGCCGTTTCCTCGACAGAGAACATGCCACCGAAACCACAGCACTCGTCAGGACGTTCAGGCTCGACGATATCGATGCCGTCAACTAACTGAAGCAGATCCTTAATCTTGTTGAACTTCGCTACATGTTGCTCAGAAGGGGAGGAGAGACCTAACTCTCGTACCCCATGACACGAGTTGTGCAACGAGACCTTATGTGGGAATGTACCCAAGCGACGGTCTACCTTTACCACGTCGTGCAGAAACTCCACCACATCCATGCAGCGCTTGGCCGTTTCGCACTCATGGTTCAAGAGTCGCGGATAATTCAGACGGATGAATGCCGTACATGACACACTGGGGGCTACTACATAGTCGAAGTCCTTGAATTTCTCCTCAAACTTCTCTGCCAGAGGAATGGCTTGTTTCTCGAATCCCGCGTTGGCCATCGGTTGACCGCAGCAGGTCTGCTTTTCTGGGTATGTCACGTCGAGTCCGAGGTGCTTTAGCAACTTCCACGTCGCCATGCCCACTTCCGGATACACGGCGTCGACGTAACAGGGAATGAATAATCCAACTTTCATATTGTTTCTTTCTTTTTTCGTTATTACGTTATAACACAATTCCGATATAACAACTAAATCACGTGCAACCCCAGGAACACCATCAATCCGTTCATCAATATCCAGAAGATGGCAAACGGCATGGTCTTGCGCATGATGTCACCGTCCTGACCCTCCATGTCACAGGCTGCCGTAGCGATAGCTATCGACTGCGGTGACAGTAGCTTGCCGCCCTCCGACCCTGCACAGTTTGCAGCGGCGAGCCAGTTGGTCTCACTACCTGTGACACCGAAGAACGTGCCCTGGTTCACCAGTCCGAGGTCGCTGGCAGCTGTGGCTTGCAGCTTGCCAAAGAGGATGTTCGCATTGGTGGCACTTCCGGTGACGAACGTGCCGATGCTACCGATGAGCGGGGCGAAGAACGGGAAGGCAGCGCCGGTAAGCAGTACGAGACCCTTGGCAATATCGTTAGTCATGCCGGTGTTGTTCATCAGCATCGCCATTGCCACCAGACAGCAGATGGTGACGACGGTCTTCTGTAAATTCAGCGTGGTCTTCGCCAATAACTTCATCAGTTTGCCAAACGACATTCCCTGAATCAAACCGCCAATGACGGCACCGAGGAAAATCATCAGACCGGCGTTCGACAACCATCCGAACTTAAAGGTGTTTCCGATGACGGGGATGTCGAACTTTGTGACTAGCGTGGAATTCAGAAATTCATTGACGGGTGGCACAATCTTGCTCGATATCAGAATAAAGAAGATGATGAGACCGTACACGCTCCAAGCCTTCAGCGTCTTGGCGACACCGAACTTTTTCTTCTCTATGTGCACGGTGTCCTTTTCGGCTTCGTGACGCAGGAACAACTTGTTATACAATAGCATGGCAGCGATAGCGGCTACTGAACCAAGGATAGCAGGGGTCTCAGGACCAATAAAATGAGCGCAGCAGAACTGTACGACGATAGAACAGGTGCCTACGAACAATGCAATAGTTAGGTTCTTGATAATCTTCGTCTTGTCGGTCATCATCAGAATGAGGAACGGCGTGATGAAGAACATCAGCGAGAGCTGTAATATAATAAAGGTGGCGACCTCACACAATTCCTCAGGTGTCGCCGTGCCACTGGCAGCAACCTGGTTGGCAAGTGTGGTGGCAGGTAGGCCTACTGCACCGAAACCTACGGCAACGGTATTAGCTACCAGACAGATGACAGCGGAGAACATTGGCTTGAAGCCCAGTCCAATGAGGATGGCGGCTGGGATGGCTACAGCGGTACCAAAACCGGCCATGCCTTCGAGCACACCGCCAAGTCCCCACGTCAACAGCAGCACCAACAGACCCTTGTCAGACGTCATCTGGATGAACTGCGTCTTGATTGTCTCAATCTCCTTCGTCTCACAAAGAATGTTGTAACTGAAGATGGCACAAATGATAATTAGGATAATCGGGAAACATGCCTTGAGGAACCCTTCGACCACCGACCATAGCGTGATGCCGTAAATAGAGGTCTCAGCGAACTTTTCGGGAACGATGCCCATATTCGGCACGGCGAATAGGGCGAGGAGAATTGTTACGACCAGAGTGACGATGGCACTCCTATAGCCAGACACTTTAAAACCCATCATCAGTACGATGAGCAATACGATTGGGATGACGGAAATTAATGCTGTCATAGAATTTCTAGTTATTTTGCGATTAGTTATTATATAAGTTTCCGCAAATATACGAAATATTTCCCGAATACGTGGAAAGAATTTAGTTAAAAATCAAAAATTAGGGACGATTTGCGGCACACAATTCTTGATTTCTAAAGGGATGGCCTCCGTCGTGACCGTTTCCGCAGTGATTTTTAGTCGTACGAGACACGCCTTTGTGTTTTCAGGTTTCGATTGGTCGAAGATGAAGTTTCCGATGCTGTAAAACACGCTGTGGCCGTTGATGTCCTCGACGTCCTGCAAAGTGTGCGTGTGATGACACACCAACACGTCGGCACCAGCACGGATAATTTGACGCGCGTCCCACCGTTGGCTGTTGACGGGATGCATGGTATGCTCACCGCCCCAGTGCAACGACACGATGATGACGGCGGTGGAATCGGCTTTGCGTAAACGGTGGACGCGATTCAAAAGTGAGTCCATCGGTTCTTGGCTGACACATGGCTTGTCGGGTAAATACGCATAGTTCTCTAATGCCAGGCGCAACGATGGTACTAACCAGACATTCCTTGGTGTTCTGCTTAATAGCACGGGTTCCGCGGCCTCGGTCATATTTGCTCCTGCCCCGATGGCCGTTATGCCCGTATTGATGATGTTTTGTCTTGTATCTATCAGCCCTTCGCGGCCTTGGTCGATGCTGTGGTTATTGGCTAAATTCAGATGTGTGATACCATGTCTTTTCAACGCCTCTAACCACTCGGGTTCACCGCGGAAAATGTATAGTTTCTGAACTGGTGACTGAATCTTCGTTGCGGGACATTCGAGATTACCGACGACGACTTGTGCCGAGCGAAACACGGAGTCGACACCCTCCGTGAAGAGGTGGTCGACTCCATGTTTATCAATCACACGGCGCACCCCACGGTCGAGCAGGATGTCGCCGGTGAATACAACGTTGAGCGTGTCGGCATGGCACACCGACGCCACAATGCTAACAGCCAGAAGAATAAAATACTTCCTCATTCGGTTCCGGCATCTTTTTCAGTGGCACGACGATGTCCTTCATCCATTCGGGAACGCCCTTGCGAGGGTTCTTCTCCAACTGCTTCTGCCATTCCTCATCTGTGAGGCGCGGCTCATCGATGGGCTGGATGAATTCACGATAGCTCAGCACGGCACCGCGTGTCAAATATAGATAGCCGCCCATCTCCACTACGACATAGATTTCGTCGGCATCGCCTACAGCCTCAAAGAGGATGCTCTTCGCGTCGTTGTTGTCGGCATTGGCAGTGTAAACGTCAGCAACAATAGCAACTTTCTTGTCCGCACCCTGCACATCGGCCCAACCATACAATTCTTGGTTAGGCATACGCAACAAGTCGAGGGATATATTCTCAAATGTGGCACCAATATAACCTATTTGGTCGTACTCCTCGTCGCTGAGACTCTTCCCTTCAAGTTCCTTCTCACTGACGCGCAAAAGGAATGTCACCTCTTCGCTCATGCGCTCTGTGATACCCTTGATCTTCTCGGTCATCATGTCTTCGTCGTTCAGCAACTTTGCTGTGTTTTTCAGCAGTTCGATGGCTTTTTTCCAGAACTTCACATTCGTCTCGACATAGCCTTTTACCAGAGGTTCGGGGGGACCGCCGCCACCACATTCGGCACCCATGGGTTGCTTGGCATACAGGATGGCGTCATGTTTTAGTTCGGCCCACGACGCGAGGGCGGCATTCAAGTCCTTCTTGCTCCACGCCGGATTCACCATGAAGTACGGTGCGTTGTCGTCTTTCTTGTCGTTTAGTACTTTCAGCGTCTGCATCCACTGGGTGATGATGGTCTCCGTCCAATCAATTTCACCCATGCGTTTCTTCATCTTCTCCAGTGTCGGCAACAGCGGTTTCCATGCTGTCTGCTCGTCCTTTAGGATTTGTTCTGCAGCTGCAACGCCCATGGCAGCCATGAAGTCCACTCCCTTTGGTGTCGCGCGCTGGGGTGGGTTGTTCTCGTAGTCCACCATCTCCTGCAAGACTTCTGCATCAGGTTGGTAACGCTGCGGCATGACGTTGATCTTGTTGTGGCTTGTCTTCTCGTACTTCGGACGAATACGGGTCTGTTTGTTGCCAATCTCGTTCAGCTTTGCCGTAATCTTCGCGATGGCGTCATCGTTGTGCATGAGGTCCTCCATCTGCAAACCGCTCTTCTCGACTTCGGCCATTACCTGTGGCAGACTCAAATTGTCCGATTCACCCATCAGGAACGTGATAAACTGGTTCAAACGGTCGTAGTTTTTCTTTGCACTACTATTCAGTTTCAGAGCGCAGGCCTGCTGAATGGCGGCGAGCACCTCGTCGTTGTGGTTCGTACCGAATGGTACGCTCTGCAACCACATCATACCGCGGAAATACCGCTGGAGCTTTTCACTTCGTGTATAATGTCCGCGCGGACGGAAGAGACTATAACTGAAAAGGATATCTTTGTAATCCTTCATAAAATTGCTGGGAGCATCGACGGCGTTCATTACCTTCTCGACTTCCTCTACGTCGATGTCGCCCTTCTCCCGTGCAAAGATATAATCTCCCGTAAACAGTTTGTAGGCAATGTTATAAAACGCTGCATTATGATGCGCCACGGCATTGATCTTCTCGTCGAAACCCGACCAGCGTTCCATATTGTACAGCATTTCATGCATGTCGCGACAGAACCGTATCATCATTGGCAGCAATTTGTTTTCCTCCACCTCGCGTAGCATGCAGTCAATATACAAATGGTACAGCTGCAGATACAGGTCGGTGGTTACGAAACTCGGGAAGTCTCTGTAGTCGTTCTGTTCGTACACGTGGAACAACTGCGAGTGGTTTGACGGCACGATGGCGAACCCTTCTTCAGCAAGTTTCTGACACAGCGTCGTGTCGAAGTCCTTCAACTGCGTCGGATTCAGCAGATTCACCATGTTTACGCGCAAACCTTCTTCCACCGCGAAGTTCTGCTTCTTCAACTCGTCCTCGCGTTCCTTCAGGCGATTCATGAACGCTGTCTCCTGCTCATTGTAGACCACCAGTTTCTGTTCGTCGATAGCTCGCATATAAGCATCGCGCCAACTCTCGTTGTCCTTACTCTCGAAGGGTTGCATCCTTGCGTCGAGATCGTACATCAGCGAATCGTACCACGTGGTACTCTCGAAGATACCACGCAGATAGGAGTCCTTAAAAGGATAGCCCTTCTGCGCTGCGGGAGCATTGCGCAGGATACGCAGGTCGCTTAGGTTCAATCCGGAAACATCCATGCCGTAGTCGATACTGTCACCCAGCTTCTCTACGTCGATGGTCGATACCGGCATTTGTACTACACTTTGCTTCTGGCTACAGGCTGCTATCAAGCCCGCCACGCATGCCAACAGAAATACTTTTCTTTTCATCGGTTCAAGGTTTTTATTGCTGTTTCTTTATCTACACCTTTTATAATATAATGGTCAAAAACCATTCCAAATCCGCCCCACACGTAGTCCGACACGACATATTGTCCGTCGGTGGTACGTTCCAACGCCCGAATCTTGCCGTCGGCATAACGGAAATCCTCGAGTTCGCCACCGAGTTTCGAACCTAACCACAGTGGCCGCGCCTTGCCGTTCACATCCTTGAAGATAAAGATGCGGCGGGCCTTTTCGGGATAGAACCGCGTGCCTTTTATCACACCGACAATGGCATCGGTTCTTCCGTCACCATCCACGTCGCCCGTCTGATACTGGTAGATAGGGTAGGGCAGTCGCCAACTGTTCAACCAGTAGAGACTGTCGTGCTCCTTGCGCAGTTCGAAGTTCTGTGCTACACAAATCATAGTGCAGAACAACACGAAAAAGATGGTCAATAACCGTAAGTTCATAGCGCTGGTAGGTTTCTTTGCCTGCAAATATACGAAAAAATCCTAAAAAAGAATGCATGATACGATTTTTTTCGTATATTTGCTCACAAAATTGAATACTAACTTAAAAACTAAGCGCCCTATGCTGAACGAATTCTTATCTGAATTACGGCAAATGTTGCCCTCAGACCGTATCTACACCGACGAGCTCCGTACCCTTGGTTGGGGTACCGACGCCAGTTTCTACCGACAGATTCCAAAGGTCGTCATCCGAAGTGACGGCGAGGAGGAAGTGTCACGCATCCTCGCACTATGCCACAAGCATCATCTTCCGGTGACGTTCCGTGCTGCGGGTACGTCTCTTTCGGGACAGTCATGCACCGACAGCGTACTTCTTGTCGCAGGTAAACACTGGGAGAAGTACACCCTTTCGGACGATGACGTCATCACATTGCAACCGGGCGTCATCGGGGCCCGTGTCAACGAAATTTTGCGCCCCTATGGTCGTGTGTTTCCGCCCGACCCGGCATCGATAGGCTCAGCGATGGTGGGTGGCATCGTCGTCAACAACGCCTCAGGCATGAACTGCGGTGTTCATGCCAATAGCGACCGTATGCTTATTTCTGCACGCATCATCCTGGCCGACGGTACCGTGCTCGATACCGACGAGGTAGGCAGTCGCGAGGAATTTGAACGTACCCATCCCGAGTTCCTTGCCCGTATCAAGGCCTTACGCGACCGTGTGCGTGCCGACAAGGACCTTGCCGAACGCATCCAGAAGAAGTACAGCATCAAGAATGTTACCGGACTGAATCTCCGCCCCTTAATCGCCTATGACGACCCGTTCGACATCATTGCCCATAGCATTGTCGGTTCGGAGGGTACGCTGGCGTTCCTTTCTGAGGTAACCATGAAGACCTTGAAGGACTATCCCTTCAAGGCTTCGGCAATGGTTTACTTCCAGACGATGAAAGAGAGCTGCGAGGCCGTCGTCGCCATGAAGAAGCTGAAGGCAGGCGACGAGGATTTCGCCATGAGTGCTGAGAATCTGATGGTGAAATCTGCTGAGATGCTCGACTACAAGTCCCTCTCGTCCGTCGACGACCCTGTATTCCTGCAATACAAAGCCGACGTCGATGCAGGCAAGATAGAGGGTGTCGAACCTGGCGACTACCACAATCTCACGGCCATCCTCACCGAGACCAAGGGTATCACGCATGAACAATTACTTGATAAGATTGCGAAGATTAAGGAGTGTCTGGGACAGTTCAAGCTCTATATACCTGCCGAGTTTACGGAGGATCCCGCCGTCTATGGCAAATATTGGGCCATCCGCTCCGGCATCTTCCCCAGTGTTGGTGGTACGCGTCCGGTCGGCACGTCATGTCTCATTGAGGACGTCGCATTCCCCATCGAATCCCTTCCCGAAGCAACGGTCAAATTACAAAAACTTATTGCCGACCACGGCTACGACGATGCCTGCATCTACGGTCACGCCTTCGAGGGCAACTACCACTTCATCCTCAACCAGAGTTTTGCCGATGAACACGAGGTGGCACGCTACGCTGAGATGATGCGTGACGTGGCTAAGCTTGTCGTCGAGGAATACGACGGTTCGCTGAAGGCCGAACACGGCACGGGCCGTAATATGGCTCCGTTTGTGAAATATGAGTGGGGCGACAAGGCTTACGAGGTGATGAAGGAACTGAAGGACATTTTTGATCCTGAAGGCCTGCTGAATCAGGGTGTCATCTTCAACGACGACCCCGACTGTTATATCAAGTGCCTCAAACCCTTGCCCGTCCTCGATTTCGACTTCGATGCAGTCCCCGACGGCGGTCACTACCTCATGGACCCGTCGCTCTCTACCGCCAAGGAAACCGTCGAGCAAGTCAAACGCGCCAACAAATGTATCGAGTGCGGTTTCTGCGAGGTCAACTGCATGTCGTGCGGCCTCACCCTCTCCAGCCGCATGCGTATCGCCGTCCAACGCGAAATCCGCCACCTTACCGCGCAGTTACGAGTGGGCGGCGATTCGGTCGCCGCCATCCAGGACCGCCTAACCACGTTGAAGAAGCAGTATAAATACTATGGCGACCAAACCTGCGCTACCGACGGCCTTTGCTCGACGTCCTGCCCGATGAAGATCAACACCGGCGAACTGACGCACCTGATTCGTCAGATGGATATGAACGAGAGTCCTACAGGGTATAAGATTGGTGAGTTTGCAGCTAATCACATGGCTGGCATCAAGAGTGGCCTGCGCGTCGTCCTCGACGTGGCCCACACCGCTCACCTCACCCTCGGTCCTTCCCTCATGTCCAGTGTCTGCCGCGGTATGAACAAGATGGGCCTGCCCCTTTGGACCACCGCCATGCCGAAAAAGCATCGCCAACCGAAGAAGTCCGACCTTACTCAGTTCATCATTGAAAAGAGTATCCCGCACAAAGAGGAAGAACATTCGCCACTGAAAGTCGTTTACTTCCCCAGTTGCATCAATCAGACTATGGGCCAGTCGAAGAGTGGCGGCAAGATTCACGACCTCGTCGATGAGGTCATCCAACTCATGGCGAAAGCCGGCTACGAGGTCATCTTCCCGGAAGGTATGGAGCGCATGTGCTGCGGCCAGATTTGGGAATCGAAAGGTATGCTCGACATCGCCGACCGGAAGAGTGCCGAACTCGAAGCTGCCCTTTGGAAGGCCAGTGAAGAGGGCAAATACCCCGTCCTCTGTGCACAGAGTCCATGCTTACATAGAATGAAGAAGGTTATGGGTGAGCGAGAGCAGAGTGATGCTTGCATCGACTCTGCCGAGCGTGAAGAAGCTCGCCCGAAGGGCAAGGTTATGCATAAAATGAAGCTCTATGAGCCTGCCGAGTTTATCATGAAGTATCTCGTCGATCGTCTCGACTTCCATCCTGTCGACCGTCATATCGCCCTGCATCTGACGTGCTCGACACGACAGATGGGCGTCGATAAGGACATGATAGCACTCGCAAAGCTATGCTCTAACAACGTCTTCCTCCCCGAGGGCGTCGGATGTTGTGGATTTGCTGGTGACCGCGGCTTCACGTTCCCCGAACTAAACAAGTACGGTCTTCGCAAACTCCGTCCACAGATCGAGGCCAACCACATCGAGGTGGGCTACAGCAACAGCCGTACCTGTGAAATCGGTCTCGAAACGAACTCTGGCATTCCGTATATGAGTATCGTCTATCTCGTCAACGAGTGTACAACAGCAAAGAAGGCCTGATGTCAGGCCTCCTTTGTTGGCGACGGTTTTCCCGTCGCCTTTTTTAGTGTGCGACGATTCGGTCGCCGCTCTATTTTTATCGTCTTTTCACTATGCAATGTTCACTGTTCAACGTTCAATGTTCAACGTTGATTAGTATTCCATCACAGCAGGCAGTTCCTTAGCCTGGTCAATCATCTTCTGCACTTCTACAACGGCAGGAACGCGGTTGGTCAGATTCTTCACGGCGTTCACCTCTTCCAGCTTCTTCTGCAGGTTTTCGGCTACGCGATGCTTCAGTTCCTTGACGGTGTCCACGCCGCTGGCCTCCAACAGTTCAGCAAACTGAGGACCAACACCATTGATGCGATACAGGTCGCAGTGGTTCGCCCACTTCAGAATCAGCTTGCCGCTGATGCCGGTCTGCTCCTCCAGTGCCTTACGGCCTGCGGGCTTTGCACATTTCTCCAACAGCTCTGCATCGGTCTTAATACCTGCTGCAATCAGTTTCTCGGCGTAAACTTCACCTACACCCTCAATGTCAATTACTTTGTAAGTCATATTATAAAAAGTTTTAGTTATTTATGTTGCAGTAGGTGCACTTTGCACACTGCGACTGCAAATATACGAAAAAAGTCTGACTGCACCATATTTTTTTGTTTTTTTAATACAAAATTGCATGCAATAGGTGGAAAATATTCGTACCTTTGCAGCGTTAAACATAAAAAAGAAAGGAATTTAGAGATGAATTATAACGAAATTGATTTGCGTGGACTCACTGCTGATCAGCAGCTGACCATGTCGCAGGCGTTCCCTGTCTTGATGCGTAAAGTGTATGTGTGGATGACTCTCGCACTTGCCATTACCGGCTTCACGGCCTATGCCGTTGCCAACAGCCCCGGCATTCTCCAGGCCATCTACACCAACCAGATTCTCTTCTGGGGTCTCATCATCGGCGAGTTTGCACTCGTTTTCGGTGTCAGTGCCGCCATCAATAAGCTGTCGCTGACCACCGCCACGCTGATGTTTATCCTCTATTCGGTCATCAATGGTGCCCTGTTGTCGTACATCTTCCTGGCCTATACGGCATCGTCCGTCGCTACGGTGTTCTTCATCACCGCAGGCACCTTCGCCGCAATGGCCATTGTGGGCTACACCACCAAGACCGACCTCTCGTCGATGGGTAAAATACTCTTCATGGCGCTCATCGGACTCATCATTGCCACCATCGTCAACCTCTTTATCAAGAGCAGTGGCTTTACCCTTATTCTGAGCTATGTCGGTGTACTCATCTTTGTCGGACTCACCGCGTGGGATTCCCAGAAAATCAAGCAGATGCTCCTCCAGGCTCCCGATGCCGGCGAGGGTGCTCAGAAACTTGCTCTCCTCGGAGCCCTCACGCTCTACCTCGACTTCATCAACCTCTTCATCTATCTCCTCCGCATCTTCGGTCGTAGGGAGTAACGAGGCATTATCTACGATTTATGTGGGCGAAACCGTCATCGTGACGTGTCTTCGCCCACTTTTTTTGACCGTCATCCGCAAGGATATCATGTTCGAAGCGAAAAACTTTATCTTTCCCTCCCTTTAATCCTTGAGCGGGTGGTGCGGAGGGAGGCGGGTTTCACGTCGAGGATCTGGGCGATGGTGTCGTCATTGTAGCGGAGGTCGTCCTGAAGGATCAGGAAGACGTACTGTGCCGGTGTGAGCGGATGGTATGTGTGCTCCCACTGCTGCCAGCGCTTCGGGCGCAACTGGGCGAAGTAGTCTATCAGACACTGCCGTTCCTCTGCCGTCATGTCGCCGACACACTCCTTCTGCTGTAGTTTCACAAACTGTTGCGTGCCCGTCAGCAGTTTGCTGGCGATGCGCTGACGGCTATCCTCTATCTGCCTCCTCAGGTTGGCGATGGTCTGTTCACTGGCCTCGCCGCCCTGTTGCAGCCGCTCTATCTCCGCCTGGTTCTCCGTAATCCGCCTGGCATTCTCGTCGAGTCTGAAGCCTATCTGATGCACCCTTCTCCTTTGATACCACCAGGTGCCAAGGACGAGCACGATAAATGCCACCGCGATGACTGCACCCGTTTCCTTCATCCTCTGCTGCGACCTCTTCTCCCAACGCTCCTCGTCAAACCTCCTTTGCCAGTCGGCTATCTCCAGGCTGTGGTTGGCTTTCATAACCGAGTCGGTGAATGCATCCTTTTGTCGTTTCATGTCCAAAGCTGCACTCATATCGCCAGTCTTTTCATAGAGCCTGGATAACACCTCCATCGAATGATTGCGCACCAACGGATCTTTTTCTGTCAGACATTTCTTCGCTGCCTCGATGGCCTCTTGATAATGTCCCTGGGCTTCCAAGAGACGAGCCATAGTCTCATAACCCTTAAAATTACTGGCTACCTTATCATTCCTCCATTTCTCCAAATACTTCCTGGCATTTTCAACATCACCCCGTTCCTCATACATCGCCGCGATATTATGATAGATGTCAGCCCGCAAGATGCTGTCGGCCAGGTCGATATAGTCCATGCTTCTGAAAATATAAGCATAAGCGCTGTCACTCTGATCCATATACGCATAAGCCGATGCGCAGAACAGGAGGCCTCGTAATGTCATGACACTGTCGTTCATTCTGCGACTGCTCTCTAAATACTTCTGCGAGTATTCAAGAATGAGCAGATGGTTGAAGCAATTGTAATTAGCATAGGCCAGATTATCATACACCATGTTCTTCAGCAGTTCGTCATCCGCATCCTCAGCAATCGTCTCAGCCACCTTATAGTCCTTAATCGCATCAAATGTCCTACCAAGTAAATGCCTTCTGATGCCACCCCTGTAATAGTATGCCCTGCCTCGATGCCAGGCATCGCCATGTTTGTCGTAGTAGTCCACACAGGCTGATACGAGCGAGTCGCCGTCAGCATGGTGCAGCACGATATAATCCGTCATCACCTTCAGCAGACAGTATTCCATTCTCTCAGTCTCCGACAGCGATGCCGTATCCACCCGACTTATCAGCGCGAGTGCAGAGTCTGGACGCTGATGGATGATGTCCGCAGCCTCCTTCAACAGCGGATGACGCTTCTCGTTACAACCTGCCAGTGCGGCTATGATGATGACGATCCAAACTATTCTTTTCATGACCTATTCACACACGTTTATTTGTCAACTATCTTAACGTCGAGGATGCCCCGCATCTTTAAGAAACCGTTTCAGAAAGAATCCCAGAAAATACGGGAATGTATAAAATTTCCCATTCCACCCGATGTTCTTGTATCCCAACTTGATACCATACTTCACGTCTGGATACGATTTCCAGTCTATCAGATGATTCAGCGAGGGCGTGGCATTGTCTTTCGCCTTTACCTCAATAGGTATCAGACTGTCTGCATCCCGCACAAAAAAGTCCATTTCCAGTGCCGGACTATCATTGATATAATAGTAAAGTTGCTCGTAACCCGACTTGATCAGCATCTCGCCCACGATGTTCTCGTAGATGGCACCCTTGTATGTGCCGAAGTTGCGGTTCTCCCTCAAGTCCTGCTGTGCCTCTTCGTCCAGCGATGCTATCAGCAGCCCCGTATCGTGGTAGTACAGTTTGTACATGTTCGCCTCGTAGTTGCCTTTCAGTGGCAGTTCCACATTGCTCAGACAGTAGCAAACGTTCACCACTCCGGCCTCCCTGAGCCACTCCACCGAACCGATATACTCCCTGCTCCTTGCGCCCCGCGCCACCTTCGTAATCTGGTATTTCTTGTTTTCCTTACCCAGAAACGTGGTGATGTGGTTATACACGGCCAGAATCTTCGCCTTGTCCGTGTTTTTAGCGTATTTAGTGATGTCCTCCTCATAGTCCTTCAGCAACTGCCGCATCAGTTTCAGTGTACCCCCGAAGTGCCCGTTCTTTACAAACATCGCCACCACCTCCGGCATACCGCCAATGCTCATATAGTCCTTGAAGTGTCCCATCAGCGTGTCCATCTCCAACTGCGAGAATGGTGTCAGCGTGTCCATGTGCCTATACAGGTCTTCCACCTGTTCCTCCGAATAGCCTTTGGCCCACAGGAACTCCTCAAAGTCCAGCGAGTGCATCTGGTAGTCCTCCTTGAAGCCCACTGCATTCGACTCTATCTCCTCGTAGTAGATACCCATCAGCGACCCACTGCAAATCACGTCATAGCGTCCGTCCTGGCAGAACGACTTCAGCGATGTGGCACAGGCGGGGCATTTCTGCAACTCGTCGAAGAACAGCAGCGTTTTCCCAGGTATCAGTTTCACCTTCGGGTTCAGCATCGATATATTCTTCAGGATGGTGTCCACCTCGTAGCCGTCGTCGAAAATGCTCCGATACTTTTCTTCCAGCACGAAGTTCATCTCTACTACCGACTCATAATGCGCCTTACCGAACGCCCGAACCGACATAGTCTTTCCAATCTGGCGGGCACCATTGATGATGAGTGGCTTATGATTGGGATTCCCGTACCACTCTTCCAGATAACTATCAACCTTTCTTTTAAGCAAATTCATAACGATAATCACATTTTCTGGCTGCAAAGATACAATAAAAATCACATTTTCGGAGCATTTTATCCTACTTTTTTCACATTTCCTTCAATTTTCTTGCTCCTTCCATTAATTCTCGACTACATGTTTTTACATACAATTGTTGTCATTTTTTCATAGTTTTGGCAGTCATTCCCTTAAACCAAGCGTTACAATCTGACACTTTTTTCTTCGCATGTTTTTGCTTATCCGTCTAATTATCAGCATTTTAGCCTCAAAAATCATGCAACACCCCCTTTTGCAGTTTTTCCGCCTTTTCCTTGTACGTACCAAATAATAGACATAACTTTGCACAAAATATAAGTTGGTATCTATGTTAGCATTTGAGATAAGAATAAACAATGCCGCGCCAATGATAGTTGCTGCGGATAATCATGTGATTGCAGATTTTATATACGGCGTTGGGGCAGTTAACCCCAACAGCGTCGTAATCGCAGGATTTGATGACTTCCACAGATATGTCTGGCTTGACTGGGAAATACATCATAATGATGAAGTCCATATCCGCGTTGTCGATGTCGACAAGGAGAAAGTATCTGTTCCGTTAAAGACAACCAAAGAGAGTCTGGAACGATTAAAAGAGAATTATGGAAAACTCCAACAGGAACTAAAACACAAGGGTATGATATGAAAGGTATAATTGTAAAAAGCCGCGTGGTGGGAAAAGATGATATTACAAAGGTCGCAATTCCAAACGGGGTCGCAACCGCTGCGCTGACAATATCATGCAATGACGAGGTTACCTGGGGAATAGGTGCAATGACGATGCCTGAAGGCAAAAGCCTCTCTTGGAACGGAGGAAGAATGAATGTCGGAGACAGTATCACGCTTCAGTTCACGGATGTCGACGAGCCGAGCCAACCGCTAAGCCAAGAGTTCGCTGCTTATTGTATGAAGAAGGCTGCCACGGAAGGTGACGACACCAGAGAATGGGATTTCAAACTTGAACGTTACCATCGATTAAAGGCATTTCTTGAGGCCGAAAATGTAATTTAGATGAAAAACGAAAAGAATATGAACAAGCAAACCATCATCACCGCACTGCTCGCCCTTGTCGCAATGACTGGGCAGGCAAAGACATTCAAGACCATCAAGAACCCCGTGGCAATGGCCTGCGTAAATGTGTCGAACGGCGAACTGAAAGCCCGTGAGGTTATATTCAGGGATACGGCGACGACCGTACATTTCACGATAGAATACGAGAAAGGAAATAATTTCCGTTTCGCCAAAGAGAGTTATCTGATGGACGAGGACGGCAACCGCTACCCATTGCGCTCGGCCGAGGGAATAGCCCTCGACTCATGGGTGCAGTCGCCTGAAAGCGGCGTAACCGACTTCACCATGCACTTTGAGCCAATGCCTAAGAAGGTGCAAGTGTTCGACTTCATAGAGGACGACGTAAAAGGAGCCTTTATGCTCCTTGGCATTCACGACAAGAAATATGAAGTTGCAGTTCCGACGTTTGAAGAGCTGTCAGAGGCTAATCCCTATACGCTGCCTGCCGACTGGTTTAAGACCGATACCATCACCATCTGTGGCCGCATCGAAGGCTACGATGCTGAGAGGTTCGGCTTTACTTCTATGGTGTGCTATTACGAGGACGTATTCGAAGAAGATCAAAGTACCCTCGTACTTGACATAAACCCAGACGGAACTTTCGAGAAACGCTTCATAGCCAGTTATCCGATAGAGAATTCCTTTTCCACAAGGGACTCGAAGGTTGGTTTCGACGAGATTCCTTTCTTTGCCTGTCCCAGTGAAACTATCGATATCACCGTCAGGCAGAACAACCACGGTTTGTACGAGTGTCAATACAATAGCGGAAGCAGCAAGGATGTGGAGCGGTGGCTAAAAGCGAAATTGGTAACGGGCTATCTGTCCAATCCCCTGCACGGCAAATTCAGTGAGGTGAAAGTCCAGGCTGAGAAACTATGGCAGGACATGATGTTACTCATTGACAGGATGAGCCATCACAACCATTTCAGCCCGCAGGAGGTTCATCTGTCACTCGCCAGCGCGCAAGTCTTTCTTCTCTATTCCATGATGAACTATCAAGAGAATCATGGGTGGGAAATTCGAAAAATGGATGGCGACCGCTACACCGACGAGATGACAGACAGCGCAGAATGGCGGGCATTGAAAGATCCAAAGAGTTATGAGTCGCTATGGCGAATTGACTTCGATAACCCTCTGCTATTGACGAGTCACCTAATCCCCAAAACCATCAATCGCATGTATAATTCAAGGGGAATCGTCGATAATATCTTTATGTGCGACGCAGATTTATGGGATGAACGGGGGATTAGACAATACTATCACTCTCTTGACGAAACTCTGGGTGCCGACCATCATACGCTGATGGCGCAACTTTGCAACTACAGCCTAATGATGATGACCTTCAAGTACATCTTGCAGTCATACGATATGTCTATCGCTAACTTGGCAGAGCATCCAAAATTGTCTGACGAACAAAAACATGCTTTCATCGACAGTCTGTCCACAGTAGAACAAACATACAACCGTTTTCTTTCCCATCTAAGCCATCCTTACGTCCGTCAGAAAGCAATGCAATACTACGATACACAAATGTCATTGGCCGAGATAGGGACACCACTGCCCGACGTTCCCGCTGCAAACCTTATCCGTCGTATCGCAGCCCGCTATCCCAGGCGTATACTGATGATAGACTTCTGGGCAATGTGGTGCGGCAATTGTCGTATAGCCATCGAGAGGAGCAAGAATCTCCGGCCCGACATTGCCAAGTGTGATGACGTCAAACTTGTCTATATCGCCGAGGAAAAGACTGAAGGAGGAAGCGACGATTACAAAAACTATGTAGCCGAGTGGCTTGCAGACGAAGAAACAATCTGCGTCAATGAGGATGAGTACCGCCATCTGATGGACCTATTTCATTTTGGTGCCATCCCCTGCTATGTGACCATCACCCCCGACCTAAGGATAGTCAACGATGCCCTCAGCATTCACGGCTATGACAACTTCGACTATGAACTGAATCGGCTATTGGAAAGACTGAAATAGAACAATGAACAAGAAAACCATCATTATCACACTGCTCGCCTTCTTCACAATTGCGGGGCAGGGGCAGAAACAAGTCGTATGGGAAAAGCCCGCGGCCTTTATGGGAGCATACAACTCCACGTTTGAAATAACTAAGGTGGAACTGAAACAAACGGAAACCGTATTGCATATCGTTGCCAACTACAGACCGAACGTTTGGATTCGCTTTGCCAAAGAGTCGTTTGTGCAGACACCCGACGGCAAGAAGTACGCCATCACGAATGGAAAAAAGACCAACGAACAGGAGTTAGACCTGCAACTCGACTCACTCTTTTGGATGCCTGAAAGCGGAAAGGCCAACTTGGCTCTTCACTTCAAGCCCGTGCCACTCGACACCAAAGAGATGGACTTCTCAGAAGGTGATGTCGACGGAGCCTTCCGGTTCTGGAATATCTGCGACGGCAAGACTAAGCAGAAGTTGGTATTACCTGATGACTGGAAGAGTGTAAAGTACGCCAAAGACGAAACTTTGCCCGTTGCTAAGATAAATAAAGGTGTAGCAACGATCAATGTAAAGATGCTGGGATATAAACCTGGTATGAAACTGGAATTCTATGTGGGTGGCTTCAAGCCATTAGGCTCTACGGAGTCTTTCTCCAAGTTCTTCTCATTTGCTGACGATGGCACCCTGAAGGTTGAGATTCCCTTGTGGCTGGCTCGCGAGGTAACTGTCGGTGTTCAAGGTTTGGCCTATAGCAACATCATCATTGCCCCAGGGCAAGAGACTGATATTCTAATGAACCTTAATTCCGCAGCACTTTAGTTTAACTATTTTTATAAGTTCCTGAGCAACAAAAAGTTGCCCAGGATTTTGCCATGTCAGATTTTTCACTTACCTTAGTGCTGCAAATCAAGACAAGCAAAAA